>Ga0351931_1136_pt1 | contig 9258 bp, 9 predicted proteins | sample BONcelT113001E11_FD_205818 | JGI IMG/M metagenome (GOLD analysis project Ga0351931, IMG submission 205818) | Enriched cells from coal bed in the Powder River Basin, Montana, United States - BONCAT cells T11 rep2 HSBNCT.T11.300.1.E11 ... | reverse complement strand
CGGCTACGCGGTGAGTTCCATCCTGAAACATTTCCCGCTGCTGCACAATCAACTGGCGAACGATGTCCAGCCGCTCGGACCAGTGATTCGTCAATGGACCATGGGTAGGGTGCGCGAGCAAGCTGTCGACGTGGCGGAGATTGCGTTTCACATACCCGAGTTGTCTGCGGAGGCTTTTGCGAATCGCTTTGTGTTTGGGTTGCTTTTGCTTGGCAACGTGCAGAAAGTCTTTTCGAGCGATGCGCCGATAGGTGCGGGGTCTTCGAATACTTCCTCTCAACGGCTTATGCAACTGGTCAAGGATGGTATCCAGATTTTCCCGCGCTTCGTTCAAGAGGGATAAATCGGTAGGGAACCGGATGTCAGCTGGCGCGCAGGTAGCATCCAGAATAAGTTTTCCCTTCAACGGCACTGGAGCTATCGAGTTAGGCGGAGAGGAAGGTTCCCCTCTACCACTGACGATGGCAGGCGGTTGCGGCGGATCTTTGGGGTCGTCAGAGTTTGAAGACTCTTCGGTTTTGGCCGGAACCACGTCAGGACGAATCATCTCATTGATTTCTCCCAGAATCGTCGATGTCAGACGTTTGCGAAAATCGACCATCAGTGAAGGGTCAAACGGCGCTTCTTTCTGAAAGGCGGATAAGCCGATGAAGTATTGCAGATAGGGACTCTCGATGATGTGCTGCACAGTTTGCCGGTCGGACCAGTTTTCTTTTTCCTTGATGATCAAGGCTCCCAATGCCATGCGAAGAGGTTTGGCCGGCTGTCCGTTGTTTTCGACAAACAATGTTGCATACTTCTTCTCAATCGTTTCCCAAGGAATCAGTCGGGCCAATTTGACCCAGCGATTCTCTGAATCAAGCGACCCGTTGAATCCAAGATAGAAATCATCCAGACTCAACTGACGATCCGGCATACGATACACGATTTCGTCCCCCTTGTGCAAGGTTTTTCCCGGAAAAACCATCTATTCCTTGCACTTATATTCGACAAAACCGCGTGAAAACCCTTGTTTTAATTGGTGTTTCAGCATAAAAAGCAATCCCTAATTAAGACAGGCAAAAACACGGAAGAGCCGCTGAATAAGTCCGCTGAATAAATCCGAAGTTCAGCGGCTTCCCCACAATATAGCCAAGAAAATATGAAAACCGGCAACTTCCTGTTTGAAAGAAGTTGCCGGTTTTCATATTTGGTCGTCGCTATCGGTCGCTTAACGAGGTGCTTGCTTATTCCTGAAACTAATGTCCAGCGGCAGTCGATCCGGTAAGCGATGGAAACGGCATTCAGGATGGCCGACCATTAAAAGCCCGGTCAATTGTTTTTCAGCCGGGATGGCCAGTAAATTCAACACAGGCTCGTATCCGGCGAAGGCGGCGCCTTCGAGCAAGCCGGCCCAGCAAGAACCGAGCTTTAGCGACGGAGAATACAATTCAACATAAGCTAGGCTGAGCAGGCTGTTTTCCCGACCGCGGGCAAAACTTGCCGCAGCCGTGGCGACAATAAGGCAAGGCGCGTTGCGCAACACGGAATCCTTGCCCTGTTGACGGTACATCGCAACATATTGCCGATAGACCGGAGCTGCGGCAGTTGCCGCGGCGCTTTGATTCTCCATCCATTGAATCGCATGTTCGTTCAATTGCTGCAAAACTTGGCGTTCATCAATGATAATATAGGAAATTCCCTGCGAATTGCCGCCACTGGGGGCAAAGCGGGCAATATCCATCAACTGGAGAAGTTTTTGACGCTCGACCGGATTATTTTTGAAACTGCGAATCGATCGGCGGGAGCGCAGCACGGAACGCATCGTTTCGTCATCGATGGCGACAGTTGACAACCCGGACTGGGCGAACAGGGGCGTCCGGCGATTGTCCAGCGCCGCAACCGGGCAAACGGCAACACAATGGCCGCAGGCTATACAGAGGTCTTCCTGGGCAGATACCGGCCAGCCCTGCTCCAGTCGGATCAAGCCCCGAGGGCAGGCGACAGCGCAGGATCCGCAGTGAATGCAAAGGGTTTTATCGACAGAAAGTAAATCCATGGAAGTCATTCCTTTTTAATTATTGCTTGGCGTCTATAGTTTGACTTCGTCGCCCTGATAAATCTTGATGGCGGTTTTGGCTGACAACAGGTCGCGGGATTGTTTGCGCCATTCGGCAATGTGCGGCGAGGCGGCATGATTCTGTAACGAAGCCAGGTCGGCCCATTCCTCGACGAACATGCAGCCGTCGGGGTCGTAAGAATTGTCGAGCAGGCTGTAACTGATGCAGCCGGCTTCGGTTCGGGTGGTCGCAAGCACGCTTTTGGCCAATTCAAGCAGTTCCTGCTTTTTTTCAGGGATCACGGAAACTTTGGCAATTACAATAATCATGTTGGAACCTCCTGCAGTTTATTCAGTGTGCTTTCTTCGCCATAGCTGAACGGTTTTCCTGCTGCGGCAGGCAGGAGGTCTTGGTTCGCGCCAGTTCTGCCCGAAAGATTGCTGGATTCTATTTTATCGGCGCAATCAGTTTTTCGATTTCGATGGTTTTTTTCAACATCCCGTTTTGAATCAAAAAATCCTGTGTTCGCTTTAACTCATCGATATCTGAAGGTTTGATCGCGGGGTTGAAATCGTACAGCGGAAACATTTGCCTTACCGCTTCAAGGGGCAGTCCGGTTTCGGCCGCTGTCGCCGACAACGCTCCGGGCAGATTAATTTTAATGTATTCCAGGCTGGCGGCATGAACTTGCATGAACCGTTTGACCAGCGCCGGATGTTTCTGTAAAAACTCACCTCGGACAGCAGTGACGATGGTCGCTTCAACCAAACCTTCGCCGGTGGTCAAAATACGGGCGCCGGCTTTTTCGGCGCGAATGGCGTCGGGACCGGCCGATAAGGCTGCCGCTACGCTACCGTTCATCAACGCTGCTGAAGAACTGGGCAGGTCCATTGAGACAAACTCGATATCGCCAGGTTTCATGCCGTTTTTGGCGAGCGCGGCCAGAATCAACTGATGCAGAATGGTTCCTTTGGGGCCGGCAACTTTTTTGCCTTTTAAATCAGTTATTTTTTGAATTGCCGGGTCCTTGGCCAGCACGACAAAAGCCTTCGGGGCGCGGCTATAGATGCCGATAATTTTTAGATCTACGCCATTGGCAGCCGCCAGAATGGCCGAAGTGCCGCCGAGGGCATGAGTGAAATCGAGGGCTCCGGCTGCCAGCGCTTCGGTTTGTTTCGATCCGACGGTGATTTCCGGAAACTTGACCTCAATTTTGTCTTTGCCAAATTCTCGTTCAAACAGTTGCTGTTTTTTTTGGATTATGGAAGGAACGTTTAGCGGCGCTTTTACGTAGGTAATATTGATGATTTTGGGATTGGGAGCGGTGGCTGGCGTCGTTGCCGGGGTCGGAGCCGATCCGCATCCGCTGAACAGAAATAAAGAACATACTGCCAGAAAAACACAAATCCAGAGCCGTTGATTTTTGTTCATTGATTTACCTCCATTTCAATATTTCGGACGGGCTTATGTTTTTGTGAGCGCTAAATAATAAACAGTTCAGTGAAATTAAGCCGTGTAATATAATGCTCGGAATTATTTAGTGTTGCCTTGGGTTGCCGGTTTGGAGCCGAAAATTTTACAGTCCGCCAAGAGCTGCGAGGATCTCCTGTTGAAGCAGCAAGACATCGGCGGCAGCCGATTGTCGCGGGTATGGAATGTCAACCGGAATTTCACGAACAATCCGTCCGGAGTCCATGACAAGAATATTTTGGGCCAGTTGAAGCGCTTCGGTCACGTCGTGCGTTACGAAAATGATAGTCTTCCTTTGGTTGAGAAACAGATCGACAATTTCGAGTTGAAGTCTTTTGCGGGTAAAATAATCCAGAGCGCCAAATGGCTCGTCCATCAGAATCAAGTCCGGGTTATAACAAAGGGTCCGTCCGAGCGAGACCCGCTGCGCCATTCCACCGGAAAGCTGATTGGGATAAGCGTCGCGAAACGGAGTCAGGCCAAGAAGCGCAAGTGTCGATTCGACCCAATCAATCGAGTCATACTCCGAGCTCGGAGCGGGCTGTTTGCTTTTTATTAGTGAAAAAGCAATGTTTTCTTGGACTGTCAGCCAGGGCATCAGGCGAGGCTCCTGAAATACAATTCCAACTTTGGGCGACTGGTTTTGGCAATTCAGCCAGTCAATTTCGCCGGCAGACTTTTGTTCCAATCCACTCAACAAACGCAACAATGTGGTTTTTCCGCAGCCACTCTTGCCGACGATTACGGTGAAACTGCCGGATTTTATGGAAGCATTTACATTATCGACAGCGATGAAGCTCTTTCCGGCAATGCTATATTGCTTGGTCAGCTGCTTAAGCCTAACCCCGACCATAATCCGTCTCCTCCCCCAATTTCCACGGGATCAGTTTTTGGGTCAAGCCGAAGAAGATCCAGTCGATCATTGTGCCCATGACACCGATGGTCAAAATGCCGATAAAAACGATGTCTGGACGTGACAATTGCTCGGCGTCCAGAATCATATAACCGATTCCGGATGAAGCGGCGATCAGTTCGGCGCCTATCAGCGCCCGCCAACTGTAACCAAGACCCAGACGCATCCCGACCAGCATGGCAGGCAGCGAGGCAGGCAACACGACGAATCGGAAAATGTTTCGCGGGTTCATGCCAAAAGATTTGGCGACCTCAATCCATTTGACATCACACCGGGTAACTCCATGCAGGGTGTTGAAAAAGATTGGAAAAAATGTTGCCATAACCACGATCATCAGCTTGGGTAATTCACCGATGCCGAACCAGAGAATCAGGATCGGCACGGTTGCCAGCGGCGGGATGTGTCGAAGCGCTTCCAGGCTAATATCCAGATATGGAGTCAACTGGCGGAACATTCCAAGCAAAACGCCCAAAGGCAGCGCGAGCAACAGCGCGACAAAAAAGCCTGAAAATACGCGGTAAATGCTGATCGATAAATGTTTGAGCAAAGTGCCTTCGGCTGTAATTTGGCTAAGAGCCCCGACCACGTCAGCCGGCGATGGAATCAGATAACTGTTCCAGACCGAAAAAAAGGATCCTGCAAACCAAAAAACAAATACAGCTACTGGGATGAGAAAGCCTTTAATCAGCGCGGAATAGTTGGCCATATTTTTTGTGCCTCTCCATTCAACAATTTAGTCGCACAGGTGCAAGCTAAAACAAAAACTCTGCACAACCTGCGCAGAGTGAGTGACATTCATGACACATGAGTGCCCATTTGTATCATTATCATCACCCTTGGCGTCAGGCTATTACCCTGTTCCTCAGGAGTCAACTTAATTATATACCGGTAGATAAAAATAATCAACATACTGTCTAAACCACACATACTGTCTAAACCAACCAATAAGCGTCTAAAATAGAGGACGTTTAGTTGACGAAACAGAGTTTTATTTGCAATAATAGCAGTGGAATTAACATGGATGTCTTTTTTTGTGCACACATATTTTTTCGCAAAAGAAAAAATGTCTATCATTCTCTCGCGCTATGAGATATTGAGCATTAAAGATAATCGCTGTGCAAAAAAATGCTCACATTTGTGTTATTGAAGCGATAAAATTTGTGATGATATTTTTTTCGATGTTCGGAAACTCTTTGATTGCAAGGCTTGGGTGTAGGATAAGTTCACCCGCCAGTAATTGGCATGAATATTGCATGTTATATTTGTTGTAATTTAAAGCGTATTATATTAAGGCAAGCAAATAGCGCATTTTATTGCAGAGATCCATTAATAAAGGAATTTGGCAATAGGACTGTAGAATATATCATTCAGTCAGACAAACTTGAATTAAATTTGCTTTCAAGACAACCTTGTATCCAAGACAAGGGTTGATGATGGGTTGCCTTTTTTGTTTTTGCGTTGAAGAGCGTGTGTTTGACGCCTTGAACGATGAATAAAGGCGATTATTAACAATGGGAGGTGGCAAGTGGAATTGCCAGATAAACAGATCGCAAATTTGTTGGATGAATGGGCCAATAATTTGGATAAGAGAAGGGGTAAGGTGTGACGTAAAAGTGAAAGCACAAAAACATATTACTTTGTCTACAAGGCTATTGGACGGACTTATTGTTATAATAGCACTGGGATTGACTCTGTTTTTCGCTTCGAAGGTTCCCCAGGTCGCACATAACGGACCGATCCGGTATGTGACAGAATGGGTTCCTTCGCTAAACGTCCAACTGTCCTTTATGCTGGACGGGTTGGGGTTGTTGTTCGCATTAATTATTTGTGGAGCTGGAACGTTCGTTACTCTATATTCAGGGGCTTATCTGGCTGGGCACGAGCAGATCGGACGGTTCCGGTTGTACCTGACGTTGTTTATGTTGTCTATGGTCGGGTTGGTTTTGGCTGACAATTTGGTGGCCCTGTTCGTTTTCTGGGAGCTGACCACGATTACTTCTTACCTATTGATCGGATTTGATCACAAAACTGAAAACGGTCGTCGCTCAGCCCGCCAGGCCTTGTTGGTCACAGGCGGTGGCGGCCTGGCCATGATGGCCGGATTCGTCATGCTGGGGCAGGCTTCGGGGAGTTGGGAACTGTCGGAAATTCGACTGACCGGTGATTTGATCCGCAACCATGAATTGTATCTGCCGATATTGATAACGGTATTGTGTGGAGCTTTCGCAAAATCCGCTCAATTTCCGCTTCATTTTTGGTTGCCGAACGCAATGGCGGCGCCAACGCCTGTTAGTGCCTATCTGCATTCTGCCACGATGGTAAAAGGTGGGATCTATTTGATGGCCCGCTTGTACCCGATCCTTGGTGGGACGATGGCCTGGATGGTTCCGTTGATCGTCGTCGGCGGCTTTACTGCTGTATGGAGCTCGTTGCTGGCGTTGCGTCAGAATGACATGAAACTGATGTTGGCGTATACGACGGTGATGGCTCTGGGAACGCTGACCATGCTGCTGGGAACTGACAACACCGTGGCAATTACTGGAATGGCAGTTTTTCTGCTGGTCCATTCGTTGTATAAATGCACCTTGTTTCTTGTTGTCGGCGCTATCGATCACGAGTGTGGCACCCGCAAACTCGATGAACTGGGCGGGTTAGCCAAAAAGATGCCGATTACAGCCGCGGCTGCAATTCTAGCCGCATTATCAATGGCTGGATTGCCACCATTCTTTGGCTTTGTTGGCAAAGAACTGATCTACGAAGGGGCTTTGAATCAGAAATTTTTAACGATGACCGTTGTCGGGGGGGCCTTGGCGGCGAATATCCTGATGGTCGCCGTGGCTGCGATCATAATTTACAAACCTTTCTTCAGTCCTGAAATCAAAACACCGCATCATCCACACGAAGCTCCCTGGCAGATGTGGCTGGGCCCGGCAGTAATGGGGGGATTGGGACTCCTGTTTGGACTGGGGATCGTCTGGGTCGGCGACTTGCTGATCCAGCCGGCAGTGCAGGCGATCGTCGGTAAACCGACCAAGTTGCATCTAGGCCTGTTCCATGGCTTTAATTTACCGTTGTTGTTAAGCGTGGTTACGGTGGTAATGGGGCTTTTGGTATTCAATTTCCGAAATATCTGCTCGGCACTGGTTCGTGGCATTGAGGCGGTACTGCCATTCTCCGGAGATCAGGCTTATGATGGCGTGATGAAGATGATCTATAAGTTTTCTCATTGGCAGACGGATGTTTTGCAGCATGGAAGTCTCTCCAGGTATCTGGCGACTATTTTTGCCACAATAGCTATTAGTGTCGGCTATACAATGATTTCCAAGGGTGGCGTTGTTAGCGTTAAAATCTGGCCGCAACTGTATTTCTACGAATGGACTATTATTGGACTCATCTTGGGTGGAATAGTGGTTACCCTACTAGCCTATTCCCGATTGATGGCGATTTGTGCGATGGGGGTCATAGGTACCTGCGTTGGTTTGATTTACCTGATGTTTGGTGCTCCGGACGTTGCGCTGACCCAACTGACGGTTGAGATTCTGGTGGTTGTTCTGGTAACGGTTGCCCTTCTCAAACTCCCTGGACACGCCACGGTTGGCGAAGCCGCTGGGTTTGAGAATATGGTCCGTGGAGTGATTGCCGTCAGCATTGGAGCGGTGATTACGTTTCTGTTACTCGGCGTCAACAGTACACCGATGGATATGCGAATTACAGATTATTATGCAACTTACAGCTACGCGTTGGCACATGGTCGAAATATCGTCAATGTGGTTCTAGTTGATTTCAGGGGCTTTGACACTATGGGCGAGATAACAGTTTTGTCAGTGGCTGGCCTGACTGCATACCAGATGATCAAACTGCGTATGGGGAGGGAAAAATAATGAATTCGGTTATTTTACGGACGGCAACCCGGATTCTGGTTAGCCTGATGTTGCTGTTTTCAATTTTTGTTATGATTCGTGGACATAATGAACCTGGTGGGGGTTTTGTCGGCGGCTTGATTGCTAGTACCGGCCTTGCACTTTTTACTCTGGCCTATGGCCCGGCGACAGTTCGTAAAGCGATTCGCATTGACCCCCGATTTATTTCCATGGTTGGTTTGGGCACGGCTGTGGTTGCCGGTATGATCGGTACAATCTGGGGCCATGCTTTTATGAAAGGAATGTGGACTGAAATTTTTGGTATTGCCCTGGGAACTCCCGTCCTGTTCGACCTGGGTGTTTATCTGGTTGTCATTGGGGCAGTGATGACATTGATCCTGGCGATGGAAGAGGAGGGGTAACGTGGAGACTGTATTGGCGATCTTAAGCGGTATTTTAATGGCTGCCAGCGTTTATCTGATGCTTAGCAGAAACTTGGTCAAGTTCTTGTTTGGGATGATTTTAAGCACAAGTTCAGTAAATCTTCTTGTTTTCAATAATGGCGGCTTGACACGATCGGCAGCTCCTTTTCTGACGAAAGAAGGTACCCCTGCCTACACTCAGATGGCGAATTCGGTGCCACAGGCGTTAATTCTGACGGCTATTGTCATCAGTTTTGCTTTGCTGGCCTGCGCCTTGGTCATGGCCTATCGAGCTTACCAGGAACTCGGGACAGTTGATACGCATGAGATGAGGTTGGCTGAACCGGAAACGGCAAAAAAGACAGAGGCAACGGTCTGTGAAAGCAAGGTGACTGCATGAGTTATTTATTAACGTTGCCTCTGGTCATTCCTTTTTCGACGGCAATTCTGGCTTTATTGTTCGGGAAAACCCCGATAATTAGGCGCGGAATAGTTTTATCGGGAGCATTAGGCTTGCTAGCGACAGCAGTATTGATTTTCCAATCTGTGCGGCA
>Ga0351931_1134_pt1 | contig 9302 bp, 7 predicted proteins | sample BONcelT113001E11_FD_205818 | JGI IMG/M metagenome (GOLD analysis project Ga0351931, IMG submission 205818) | Enriched cells from coal bed in the Powder River Basin, Montana, United States - BONCAT cells T11 rep2 HSBNCT.T11.300.1.E11 ... | reverse complement strand
AAAAACATTGGATGGTGGTTTTATTGCTACTTGTGAAATAACGGTTATTCCAGTATTGGTCAGTGAAGTCACAGTTACAAGCGTAAGCAGTACGGTGATGAGAACCCAAACGCTGCAGATGAGCACAACAGTGTTGCCTGATGACGCAGATGATAGGAGCGTAACATGGTCTGTTATGAATGGCACAGGCGAAGCAACGATAGACGAGAACGGGCTGCTGACTGGAATATCTTCAGGCACGATAACTGTAAAGGCAACAGCCAATGATGGTAGCGGCATCGTCGGTACTAAGGATATTACAGTCACACCATTGCTGGTAAACAACATAACGATTAACAGCGAGAGCGATACTGTTGTAAGAACCCAAACGCTGCAGATGAATGCGTCTGTCCTACCCGCTGATGCGGATGACAAGAGTTATACATGGTCAGTCGAGACTGGCACAGGTGAAGCCACAATAGATGAAAACGGGCTGCTGACAGGCACACAGGCAGGAACAGTGACAGTCAAAGCAACTGCTAATGACGACAGCGACGTAGTCGGTACAAAGGAAATTACGGTATTTATACCTGTAAGCAGTATTGAAGTTTCCAGTGAAGCCGACACAGTGGCGAGAACTCAAACGCTGCAGATGAACGCTGAGGTATTGCCTGCTGAGGCGGATGACAAGAGCCTGAATTGGTCAGTTGTGAAAGGCACGGGTGATGCCACAATAGATGAAAACGGACTGCTGACAGGCACACAGGCAGGAACAGTGACCGTCAAAGCCACCGCCAATGACGGCAGCAGTGTGTTTGGCACCAAAGAGATTACCGTAACGCCTCTATTGGTAAGCGAAATCACGGTGACATGCGCCAGCGGTACGGTTGCAAGAACCCAAATGTTGCAGATGAGCGCTGAAGTATTGCCTGCTGAGGCGGATGACAAGAGCGTGACATGGTCAGTCGAGACTGGAACAGGAGAGGCCACAATAGATGAAAACGGGCTGCTGACAGGCACACAGGCAGGAACAGTAGCCGTCAAAGCAACTGCTAATGACGACAGCGGCGTAGTCGGTACAAAGGAGATTACCGTATTTATACCTGTAAGAAGCATCACGGTAACCAGCACCAGCAACACAGTGGTGAGAACCAAAACGCTGCAGATGAATGTGACTGTGCTGCCTGCTGACGCGGATAACAAGAGCGTGATATGGTCAGTTATGAACGGTACAGGCGAAGCCACGATAGATGGAAACGGATTGCTGGAAGGCACAAAAGCAGGGACAGTGACTGTCAAGGCGACGGCCAACGATAGCAGCGGCATTGTCGGCAATAAGACTATAACGGTTATCTCTGACAGATACACTATCACTTTCAACAGCCAAGGCGGCAGTGCCGTTGCCAGCCGGACGGTGAATTACAATACAACAATAGAAGCGCCAAGCACCCCAACGCGTACAGGATATAATTTTGGAGGGTGGTTTAAAGAAGCATCATGCAAAAACCAATGGAGTTTTTCTGCAGATTGTATAACCTCAAATACAACACTGTACGCAAAATGGATTTCAACGGTTCCAACAACCTCAAACCTCAAAGCCACTGCACAAAGCTACAACAGTATCAAGCTCTCATGGAATAAAGTCTCCTACGCGAGCGGCTATGAAATCCACCGCGCCACATCCGCAAACGGGTCATACTCGCTTGTGAAGACACAAAGCAGGACCAGCTTTACCAATTCGTCGCTCAGTACTGGTACGACATACCACTACAAGGTGCGCGCTTACCGTACCGTCAGCGGCAAAAAGGTGTACGGCAATTTCTCGGCTGTACAATCCGCACGGCCAACGCTGGCGAAGACCGGAAGCGTCAAGACAAGGACCTCTGGCTACAACACAGCCAAGATATCGTGGAGCAGCGTCAAGGGTGCGTCGGGCTATGAGATCTTCCGCGCCACATCAAGCGGCGGCACATACACACGCGTGGGCATCACGGGTTCGCGCAGCTATACCGACAAAACGCTGCAGCCCTACACCACGTATTATTACAAGGTTCGCGCTTACCGCAATGTGAGCGGCGGCAGGGCATATGGCGCCTATTCGGATATCAAAACCGCAAAAACGGTGATGGCAAAGCCGGGCAGCGTCAAATCGTCCTCGACAGCGCCGCTTGGCATCAAGCTTTCATGGAAGAGCGTGCCGGGCGCCACAAGCTATCAGGTATTCAGAAGCACATCCAAATCAGGCTCATATACGCTTGCGGGCACAGCAACCAAGACAAACTATACCGATCAGGGGCTTGCAGCGGGGAAAACGTATTATTACAAGATACGTCCCTGCCGCACCGCCGGCGGCAAAACGGTCTATGGCACTTTTTCATCTATAAGGACTGCGAAAGCGCCGACCGCTGTGCCGGGCAGCCTGAGTCTTTCAAAGGCGCCGACAAGTACGGGCGGCGCAACGCCAGCGGACGCGCAGCCCGGCATTCGGCTCAAATGGAAAAGCGTCTCTGGTGCCACGGGCTATGAAGTCTGGCGCAGCACAGCAAAATCAGGCACATACACGCGCGTGGGCACCACACGCTCTGCGGGTTATACGGACGCAGGGCTGGAAGCGGGGAAGACGTATTATTACAAGGTGCGCATGTATGTGAGCCACAACGCAAAACCCTCATACGGCATATTCTCCTCGGTCAAAAACAGAAAAGCAGGTTGACAGATTGAGGGAATGCGCATATAATACAACAAAACCTTTGAGCAGGAGAAGTACGAAAAATCGGGTGTACAAAGAGAGCCGCCGGTGGTGTGAATGCGGCAGCACAGATTTTTCAGAATGGACTTGCGAGGGCGGCCCGAAACCGCAGATGCGGGAGTAGGCGCCGACGGGAGCCCCTTCCGTTACCAGCGGGGTGCATATGATGGTATGCAAAATAAGCGGATGATTTATTCATCAATTTGGGTGGTACCGCAGAAGCTTTAGGCTTTTGTCCCTTTGGGGGACAAAGGCTTTTTTTGTTTTCCGGGAAAACCATGAGAAGAAAGGAGTATGCTTATCTCCATCAGGGTAAGCAGCACAGAAATAGATGATCAGTCCAAGCTGCGAGACCATCGAAAGGCTCGCGAAAGAGTACAACACCATACCCGTCTGCAAGGAGATCTATGCCGACATCATCACGCCTATCATGTTGCTGCGCAAGCTCGCGCAGCAGGGGCAGCGCTATTTTCTTCTTGAAAGCGTGGAAGGCGGAGAAAAATGGGCGCGTTATTCGTTTCTTGGCGTTGACCCCGTGATGCGTTTAACGTGCAGGAATGGAACCGTGCGCATAGAAGCAAAAGAGTCAAAAACGCTGCATACAGACCGTCCGCTTGATGTGCTGCGCGGCGTGCTGTCTGCTTTCTGCGCGCCAAAACTGCCGCAAATGCCGCCGTTTACAGGCGGTTTTGTGGGCTATTTCTCTTATGCCATGATAGGCTATGCCGAACCGGTTTTAAAGCTCAAAAAAGAAAGTGGTTATGACTTTGATCTGATGCTGTTTGACAAAGTGATCGCATACGACCATCTCAAGCAAAAGATATGCGTCATAGCCAATATGAAAAACGACCGCGTGATGGAGAATTACGGAAAAGCCGTTTCCGAAATAGAGAAGATCGTTCGCCTTATACGCGATCCCCGTCCGCTGCCGTCGTTGCACGCCGATGAAAAGCCCGAATTTACGTGCAACGTGACCAAAGAGCAGTTTTGTGCCATGGTTGAGAAAACGAAGCACCATATCCGTGAAGGCGATATCTTTCAGGCCGTTTTGTCGCGGCGCTTTGAGAGTGCTTATTCACGAAGCCTTATAGGCGCGTACCGCGTGCTGCGCACCACAAATCCGTCTCCGTATATGGTTTATATGCACATTGACGATACCGAGATCATCAGCACGTCGCCGGAAACACTGGTGAGGCTGCAAAACGGGCGGCTTTCCACATTTCCTGTCGCGGGTTCGCGCCCGCGCGGGACGACCGAGCAGCAAGACATTGCGCTGGAGGCGGAGCTTCTTTCAGACGAGAAGGAGCTTGCTGAGCACAACATGCTTGTTGATCTTGCGCGCAACGATCTTGGCAAGATAGCTGAGGTAGGCTCGGTGAGAGTCAGGGATTATATGATGATACACCGGTATTCGCGCATCATGCACATCGCTTCCTGTGTGGAGGCCGACCTGCACGAGGGCTGCGACGCACTTGACGCGATTGAAGCCATACTGCCCGCAGGCACGCTTTCGGGCGCTCCTAAAATACGCGCCTGTGAGATCATTGATGAACTCGAGCCAAGCCCGCGCGGCATCTACGGCGGTGCGCTTGGATATATCGATTTTTCAGGCAATCTTGACACGTGTATCGCCATACGTATGGCCGTCAAACATCAGGGGCGCGTGTATGTACAGGCAGGCAGCGGCATCGTGGCGGACAGCGTGCCGGAACGCGAATATGAAGAATCGGCAAACAAAGCCGGGGCCGTCATCAGTGCAATAATGGGAGCAAGAGAGGTGGAAGACGAATGATACTGATTATCGACAATTACGACAGCTTTACCTACAACCTTTACCAGCTCGCGGCAGGCATTGAACCCGATGTGCGCGTGGTACGCAACGACGCGTTAACTGTCAGTGACATCGTCGTGATGCAACCTTCGCACATCATATTGTCACCCGGACCCGGATATCCGAAGGATGCCGGCGTCTGTGAGGAAGTGGTCAAAATGCTTGGCGCAAAAGTGCCAGTGCTTGGCGTTTGCCTTGGACATCAGGCCATCTGCGAGGCATACGGCGCTACCATCACGTATGCGCGCACGCTGATGCACGGCAAAAAAAGCCGCGTCACCATCGACAATACGAAAAAACTGTTTGCGGGGCTGCCGGATGTCATTGAAGCCGCAAGGTACCACTCGCTGGTCGCGGATGGCGGTACACTGCCGCAAGAGCTTGATGTGATCGCGAAGGATGAAGCCGGTGAGGTGATGGCTGTGGCGCACAGAGAGCACGCGGTGTACGGGCTGCAGTTTCACCCGGAATCCGTGCTGACGCCAATGGGCGAGATCATCATGAGAAATTTCCTGGGAGGTCAATTATGATTGAGCAAGCCATATGCGAAGCGATAGAACGGCATGATCTTTCCTATGCTACGGCCGCGCAAGCCATGCGTGAGATCATGCAGGGAAGTGCCACACAGGTGCAAATCGCAGCGTTTCTGACGGCGCTGCGCATGAAAGGGGAAAGCGTCACAGAGATCACAGCATGCGCGGCGGCCCTGCGGAAGAGCTGCACGCGTTTGCCGCACGGCATGGACGTTATGGACATCGTTGGCACAGGCGGCGACGATGCGCACACGTTCAACATCTCGACCATCTCCGCATTTGTGGTCGCTGCGGCAGGCGTGCCCGTTGCCAAACACGGCAACCGCGGCGTTTCGAGCAAATGCGGTTCGGCGGATGTTCTCGAAGCGCTCGGCGCGCGCATAGATCTGACCGCTGCGCAAAGTGCGAAGCTGTTGCAGCAAACCGGCATGTGTTTTATGTTCGCGCCGGGTTACCATGTTTCAATGAAACATGCGGCGCCCGTGAGAAAAGAGCTCGGTGTGCGCACGGTGTTTAACATCTTGGGCCCGCTTTGTAATCCGGCCGGTGCCACCATGCAGCTGCTTGGTGTGTATGACGTGCGTCTTATAGAGCCGCTTGCCAGGGCGCTCGCGGCACTCGGTGTGAAAAAGGCGATGGTGGTGCGTGGCGATGACGGGTTGGATGAAATCACGGTCACGACAACGACGCGTGTATGCACGCTCAACGACGGTGCGATAAGCCACCATGCATTTGATCCGAGAGACTATGGTATCGCGTATTGCCGCCCGCAGGAGCTGGTCGGCGGTGAAGCAGCGGAAAACGCCTGCATCGCGCGCCGGATACTGGGTGGTGAGAAAGGCGCGAAGCGCGATATCGTGCTGGTCAACACAGCGGCGTGCCTTTGCATGGCGGAACAGGTGGACAACATGACGGACGGCGTCAAGCGTGCCGCGGAGCTGATCGACAGCGGTGCGGCGCTTAACAAAATGGAGGCGTTCGTGCGTGCTACGAACGAGGCGTCATGATACTTGAAAAGATCGCACATGCAACCAAAAAGCGTATCTCTGCCGCCAAAGATCGCATGTCATTTGAGGACATCAAAAAACGCGCGCTTATGATGCCCAAAGGGACGTTTGGTTTTGAACAGGCGCTGAAAAAGCAGGGCGTATCGCTGATCTGTGAGATCAAAAAGGCTTCGCCCTCCAAAGGGCTGATCGCCAGCCGTTTTCCGTATACCGATATTGCGCGGGCCTATGAGGCGGGCGGCGCGGCCGCCATTTCGGTGCTGACGGAGCCCGAATATTTCCTTGGAAGTGACAGCCACCTCAAGGAAATAAAGGCCGTGACACAGATTCCCGTACTGCGCAAGGATTTTACTGTGGATGCGTATCAGATTTACGAGGCGCATTGTCTCGGCGCGGATGCGGTGCTGCTGATATGCGCGCTACACGATGCCGATACGATACGCCGGTTTCTTGACATCTGCGGTGAGCTTGGGATTTGCGGACTTGTTGAAGCACATACGGCCTCTGAAGTGGAAGACGCGCTCAAGACGGGTGCGCGCATTATAGGCGTCAACAACCGTGACTTGAAGACGTTCGAGGTGCGGCTTGACACCTGCCTGAAACTGCGCAGCCTTGTGCCCTGCGACAGGCTGTTCGTCGCGGAGAGCGGGATAAGCTGCAGCGAGGATGTGGCCATGCTGCGCGAGGCGGGTGTGGATGCCGCGCTGGTCGGAGAAGCGCTTATGCGTAGCGTGGATATCGCCGCCTCGCTTGCACAGCTGCAGAAAGGCGTTGAACATGAGTAAAATCAAGATCTGCGGTGTTTTCATGCCTGAAGACATTGATGCTGTTAACGAAGCGCTGCCCGATTATACCGGTTTTGTTTTTGCGCCAAGTCGCAGGCAGATAAGCGCTGCGCAGGGACATGCGCTCAGGGCGTGGCTTGACAGGCGTATCCTTGCCGTGGGCGTGTTCGTGGACGCAGTTATTGCAGACATCGCGGCGCTGTGCAGAGAGGGCGTGATCGACATGGTACAGCTGCACGGCAACGAGGACGCGGATTATATCGAAAGGCTCAAAGACAAGGCAGACGTGCCGGTCATCAAGGCGGTGCGTGTGCAAAACACCGCGCAAATTGAAGAAGCACAGCAATTCGCATGCGATTATCTGTTGCTTGACACCTATGCGAAGAACAGCATGGGCGGCAGCGGCCGTAGCTTTGACTGGTCGCTGATACCGCCTCTTTACAAGCCGTATTTCATCGCGGGCGGTATAGATGTCGCAAACATAAACAAAGCCGTTGAGCTCAAACCATACTGCATTGATATCAGCAGCGGCGCGGAGACAAACGGCTTGAAGGACTACAAAAAAATCGCGGAACTGGTCCGCAAGGTAAGGAGTGTGAAATAAATGGGCAAGGGACGCTATGGCGTGCATGGAGGACAGTATATTCCTGAAATGCTGATGAACGCCGTGATTGAGCTCGAACAGGCTTATGCGCATTACAGTAAGGACGCTCGGTTTTGCGCCGAGCTTGATATGCTGCTGCGTGAATACGCCGGAAGGCCGTCGCTGCTTTATTATGCTGAAAAGATGACGCGCGATATTGGCGGCGCGAAGGTATATTTAAAGCGCGAGGATTTGAACCACACGGGATCGCACAAAATCAACAACGTATTGGGGCAGACGCTGCTTGCCAAAAAAATGGGCAAAACGCGCGTGATTGCCGAAACAGGTGCGGGACAGCATGGCGTTGCCACGGCGACGGCGGCAGCGCTGCTTGGGCTGGAATGCGAGATATTCATGGGCAAAGAAGACACCGAGCGCCAATCGCTCAACGTGTATCGCATGGAGCTTCTCGGTGCAAAGGTCCATGCCGTGACAAGCGGCACGCAGACATTAAAGGACGCCGTCAACGAAACGCTGCGCGAATGGACGCGGCGCATTGATGATACGCATTTTGTGATGGGCTCTGTGATGGGGCCGCATCCTTTCCCGCAGATCGTGCGCGATTTCCAGAGCGTCATCGGCAGAGAGGTGCGGGCGCAGTTGCTTGAGAAGGAAGGGCGGCTGCCCGACATGCTGGTGGCATGCGTGGGCGGCGGCAGCAACGCAATGGGGCTGTTTTATGACTTCCTTGGTGATGAATCGGTGCGGCTGATTGGTTGTGAGGCGGCCGGCCGGGGTGTGGACACGGACAAAAACGCCGCGACGCTGACAAACGGGACGCCGGGCATTTTCCACGGCATGAAATCCTACTTCTGTCAGGACGCCAGCGGCCAAATCGCGTCTGTGTATTCCATATCGGCGGGTCTTGATTACCCGGGCATCGGCCCCGAGCACGCACACCTTTTTGATACGGGCCGCGCTCAGTATGTGCCCGTCACGGACGACGAGGCGGTGGACGCGTTCGCATACCTTGCGCGCACAGAAGGCATCATACCCGCGATAGAAAGCGCTCATGCCATCGCGTATGTACGAAAAATAGCGCCTGAGATGGCAAAAGACGCGCTCATAGTGGTCAATCTTTCGGGGCGAGGGGATAAGGACGTGGCCGCCATAGCGCGGTACAGGGGGGTGGATATCAATGAATAGAACGCAGAGCGCATTCGCGCACGGCAAGGCGTTCATACCGTTCGTGACGGCAGGAGACCCGTGTCTGGAGACCACCGAGCAGCTTGTGCTGCGCATGGACGAGGCGGGCGCTGATTTGATAGAGCTGGGCATACCGTTTTCCGACCCCGTGGCGGAAGGCGAAGTGATACAGCAGGCGGACGCGCGCGCATTGGCGGCAGGCGCTGCCACGGACGCCATTTTCGAAATGGTACAGCGGCTGCGGACAAAAACGGATGTACCGCTGGCGTTTATGACTTACGCGAACCCCGTGTTTGTATATGGCCCAGACAGGTTCATGGAAGCAGGACGAAAGGCGGGTATCGACGCGGTCATCGTGCCGGATCTGCCTTTTGAGGAAAAGGGCGAACTGCTGCCCGCATGCCGTCAAAACGGCATCAGTCTTATTTCAATGATTGCGCCCACATCGTGTGCGCGTATCGGTGCCATTGCTGCGCAGGCGGAGGGCTTCGTGTACTGTGTTTCGTCCCTTGGCGTAACGGGCGTGCGCTCCAGCATCACCACGGATGTTGCCCGCATGGTTGCTCAGGTCAAAGCCGTTCGAGACATAAAGTGCGCCGTAGGCTTTGGTGTTTCCACACCGCATCAGG
>Ga0351931_1129_pt2 | contig 9349 bp, 4 predicted proteins | sample BONcelT113001E11_FD_205818 | JGI IMG/M metagenome (GOLD analysis project Ga0351931, IMG submission 205818) | Enriched cells from coal bed in the Powder River Basin, Montana, United States - BONCAT cells T11 rep2 HSBNCT.T11.300.1.E11 ... | reverse complement strand
GAGAGCCATCGCCCCGAAAGACATAGAGCGCGCCGCCGTCAATCGAGCCGAAATACGGGTTATGGTGGGCATCCACACCGACGATCACTTCGGGCAGGCCATCGCGATCCAGGTCGCCGATGGCGGGGGACGACCAGACGGTATCGAAGACGTGTTGCGGCCAGCCGGCCACAACCTGGCCGTCATGGTGCCAGGCATGCACACGGTTGTCGAAACTTCCCGCAATGATTTCCAGGTCCCCGTCGCTGTCCAGATCAGCCACGGTCGGCGGGGTAGCAATTCCATTCGTGTATTCTGTGTACTTGGCGTAAGTCAGTTGCGGCCAACCCGGTACCAACTGCCCGTCGTGGGTGAGGACGATCATGCCGCCGTTCTGGTTTTCCTGGGGCGTAGCGCCGATCGGCACGATGACCTCGTTCCAGCCGTCGCCATCCAGATCGGCGATCAGGGGCGCGCCTCTGATCGTGGTTGCGCTGGCATTGCGCGCCACGCCATTCAGCACCGAGCTGGTGTCGAAGGACCAGAGCAGCGTGCCGGCAGCGCTGTCGGGCTTGACGGCATGAACCCAGCCGTCGCTCGTGCCGACGACGATCTCCAGATAGCGGTCATGGTCGAGGTCGCCGACCGCCGGGGCCGCGTACTGCACGCGGGCGCTCGGCAAGACGGCCTTCATCTCCAGCGGGGCCTTGCGGATGCCGGCGGTCACTGCGATCTGCGCAAGCGCAGGGTGCGCGCCGATCAGATACCCACAAGAGGCGAAACTCAACAGCGCGATAAGTGCGACACGCGCCAGGTGAAAACGCGATACGAAATGTCTGAATCTGCCCATCGTTCGATCCCCCCAATCTATACAAAGTCCATCTCCGCAACCAGCTCACTCTATATGCATGTTAGCATAGAACGCGTGAGGGCACAAACTGCGCGGCGCGAGGGATGGCGATGTGAGACGAGGAATCGGCGAGGAAAAAGCGACGGGGCTTTGACGATAGATCAAAGCCCCGTCGCGCATTGTCACATCAGCCAGTGGCAACGGTTGCTATTCGGAGTCGCGTCTCCTCCTCAGAACGGCCGGATGCCATACAGCCGGCACAAGTTGGCGAACTCAGTTGAATGGGTGAAGCCGTTCAGCACGTCCGCGCGGCTCGTGCCACCGTTCAGGGCATTCAGCCAGGCGTTGTAGCCCCCGCTATCCGGTTCCCGCGCAAAGAACGCCCGGTACATGATCGTCAAGAATTGCGCGTTGCTCGTGTTGCGGTTGATGAACTCCGTGCTAAAGATGAAGCCCCGCGCCACATCGGCCCCGGTCTGTGCGCCGCGCAACAAGCTATCCGTCCAGGCAGCCAGGCCGGGCGCATCGGGCTGGCGAGCCAGGCATTGCTGATAGAAGCGGGCCACGAACGCCTCGACGCGCTCGCGCTGGCTCATGTAGGGCCGGATGCCGTAGGCGGCGCACAGGTTGGCGAACTCCTGCGAATGGGTGAAGCCGTAGAGAACATCGGCGCGGCTCATGCCGCCGTTCAGTAACGCCATCCAACTGTTGTAACCGCCCGCATCCGGCTCCCGATTGAAGAACGCCCGGTACATGATGGTCAGGAACTCGGCGTTGCTGGTGTTGCGCCGGATGAACTCATCACTGAAGATGAACGCCTGCGCCAGATCGGCCCCGCTGAGAGAGCCGCTGATCAGGGCGCTCGTCCAATTGTCCCACCCGCCCTGATCCGGCTCGCGGTTCAGGCATTGCTGGTAGAAGCGGCGCACAAAGGCACGCACCTGGGCGTCCGACGAGCCATTCTTGTTTAAGTTCACACTAACGTAACCGCCTGGATCCCGAATCTGATTACCAGCACGATCAGCCATCCATGTTGTCAGTCGAATTTGCTGATTACTAACCTGAGCACAGTCCCAAGTCGCCGTCCAGCCATCCCCACCCGATGTATCCGTCGTGATCTCGTGCCCCTGACTATCATAATCGGCCCAAAAACGCACCCATGCAACACCACTGCCCGTATCGCTTGCCTCAGCAACGATTTGTAGAGGACAGGTTGTAATCGTTGTGTTGTTGCTCGGAGAAGTGATACGACCAGCGGGCGGAGTTGTATCTGGATTGCAGTTATACCTCTTGGTGATGTGGTAATTCGTGTGATCACTGGAATAGACGTACTTGTTGTCGGCATTATCCGTTGCTTCGAGTCCCAACTCAATATCGCCATCCGGCACATTGGCGCTGCACATGTCCCAGTCGAAGAGATAGGGTGACGAAGTCACAGTTGCCAGCCCATGCCACGCGCCATCATACTTGGCGCTGAATCGCACTTCTTTGATGCCACTGGCATCGGAAGCGTCGGCTTGAAGCCTGACGGTGCGTTCGGTGATGGTCTGACCGTTGGTTGGACTGACCCACGAAGCAGTTGGCAGGGAGGTATCCCCCGATGCGGTTGTCCTGAAATGCCAGATGTCGCCGGTCGTGCTTGCGCCGCGGCTGTCTTTAGCAATCACCCGCCAGTAGGCATCAAAGCCGGGTCCAGAACCACCAGCCGGCCCGCAGGTAGTCAACGATGTATCAGAACAGAGTTTAGCAACCACCAGATTTGGCTGGACGCCGAAGTAAACATCATAGGTGACGGTATCACCGGTATCTGGATCGCCCCCAGTCCACCTCAGCGTGAACGGCAGAGGAATGTCTACTGCATCGTGGGCAGGAGAAGGATTGGCTGGTTTGTAGGGCGGGTTGTTGATTTGCTCATAATTGACGGTCACTGTGTGGCTGCTCGCCGGCATGGTTACGCTGTTCGTCGTGGATGTGCTGCTGTTGTTACTCGTGCCACTCCAACTGCCGACGCGCCACCCGCTGGCCGGACTGGCCGTCAAGCTGATGGACGCACCGGCCACGTACTGATCCGCCGGACAGCCATTCGAGTTGGCTGGGCTGGTTATCGGATCACTGCCGGAACCGGTGTGTGTATGAGACAGCACAAAACAGAATAGTGGCTTGGTAATGGACACCGTATACGCCGTTCCACACCCGCCCACACTCGGATTCCAGTGCCTTACGCGCACAAAATAGGTTCCTGTAGTTGGCGCAGTCCATTCCAGGGACGAAGCAAGCGCGCCTCCGAAGTCATCGTTCGACACGAGCAACGTCGTCCCGTCCGTGTCGTACAAGTATAGATAGGTATCCGCGTTGGCGGTCAGTTCCGACGTCTGAATGGCATAGGTTGTTGCCGCCGATGCCTGAAACTCAAGCCAATCATCATCGCCCAAAGCATGGAAGTTGTGCCGCTGTGGACTGTCGAGCACCAACAGCGTGGCCGCAGTCGAGACGTCGTCATCTTCGTAGACATCCGCTGCCGCAATGCAGGTGCTTGCACCGGTGGTAGAGATGTTGTTGCCCTTCGTAATCTCTTTGACGACCCCAGTCGAGTCCGTCTGGACATAGATCGTTGAAGTGACCTCCTGCATTGGAGACATTGCTGCTGCTGTCTGTGCTCCAGCAGACCCGGGCAGATCGGGCAGAACGGTGGTGAGCGTGACCGTCGCTCCGGCCGCGATCGGCTCGTTGACCAGGAAACGGACGCTGCCGCTGTAGTCGCCCGGTCCCAGCGGCAGGTGATCGGCATAGAAGTCGGTGTAGAAGCCGTTTACTGTCGAGGCGTTCCCTTCGTTCTTGACGATGGCCTGGACGATCACGCCTTGTTCGAACGTCTGACCGTCCACGGGATAGGTTGTGAGACTCTGCAGCACCAGATCTGGGAGCGCGCTGTTGGGCGGGAAAATAACGTCTCCGCTTGCGACGATAGGTGCGGTTGTGATCCGCGCATACGGGAAGTCAGTGCGTTCAATGTTGGAGACGCGCACGTGCTGTATGTACCCATTGAACCAAGAAGTCGTATCCCGAGCCCAGCCAATTTGCAGATTCTGCGAACTGTTCCGGCCGGGTCGCGCAGTCGTAATGGTGCGCTGCTTCTGACCATTCACGAAGACGCTCATCGTGCTGGCGCCATCGAAAGACGCGGCGATATGGTACCACTTGCCTAACTCCAGTGAGGGATAGCCCCAGTTGGTCACCGAGCTGTCGCCGGAGCAACAGATCGACCACCACAGTTGTCTATCGGGGTTAAGTTTGAGCCAGTACGACTCGTCGGAATTGGCGCGCTTCGACACGATATTCTCCCCTACCGGCGATCGGAGGTTGATCCATGCTTCGATCGTCATCGGTCCGCCGGCCAGGTTGAAATCCGCCGAGTTGCCTGCATTGACATAGCCGCTCGCCCCGTTAAAGTTCCCAGTCCAGCCAAGCCAACCATCAGCCCAGCTCGAACTGGCAAAACTGCCCAGATGGTTTCTGCCAGATCCGTCAGCCACAGTGCTGCCGCTTCCTTCCTGGAAGTGCCAGAGGCCCATCGTGTTGGAATCGGTAGCGGGCAAGAAGACCGCGTTCGGGTCGGCCGGCGGGCTGCCTGCAGCCGCATTGCCATAGTAGAGTTGGTACGCGCCATTCAGGGATCCGCCACCGCCGAGGCTAGCCTGAAGCGGGAACCACAGATCGATTTGCGTCGCGGTGAAGCGTTGCACCGTACGGTTAAGCTCAGTTGCGTCATTGTAGACCACCCGAACGTCGTTGCCCTTCGTGCTTGAAAGCGAAGCGTCATAGATCTCCTGGGCTGTCGGCGTTGTGGTGCTGTCAAAGTGCATCTTGATCGGATAGTGCCCGGGTAAGTAGTCGTCATCCTGGTTGATGATTAGGAGATTGCGTTTCTGTGCGTACTCCGCGTTCCACCACGGCGTTGGCGGCCGCACGGTCGGATCGACCCTGACAGAAGTATCCGCAGTGTCGGGGTATGTCCCCTGGTTGTCCGCATTGTCGCTCGCTCGGCAGCGGAAAGAATAGGTATGGCCGGGCTGCCCGACGAAGAGTTGGTACGTCTTGGTCGAGAGCGCCCCTCCAATCCAGTCGGACCAGTCACCGCGCCCAGAATCCAGGTACTGCACATCGAAGGTTCGAATGCCAGCCAGCGAGTCGCTACCACTCCAATCAACACGGAATATGCCGTCGGGAGTCGCTGATGGCAGCGCCTGCACCTGACATGTCGGCACTGCCCGGTCGATGCCGATGCGTTGTACGTTTGACGTGCTTGAGCTTACATCGTTAGACGTCGTCACCGTCCAATACAGCGTGGGGTAGTCCTGGTCAAAATTGACGTTGTGACTCGTCGTTCCTGATGGAAGCGTCTGCCGGTACACCGGGTTGGGATCAGTGTCGGGTGATGTAGTGGTGCTGACATGAAGCGTGTAGGAGTTCGCCCGGATGGCCTCCAGCCACTTGAAGTTGACGCTGCGGGAGTTCAGGTAGACCGGGCCGTTGCTGTTGCCGCTGGATGCCACAGGTGCGACCAAACCGGCGCCGTTCGGCCTCCGGTGCGGCAGCGTGTAAGTGATGTCCCTCACCGCAGCCCCGGTCCAACTCAACGTATTGCCCCGGGCCTCACAACGCAGACGATGGGTTCCGTCCGCGTACGGAAGCGTGAACCAGGTGGGGTAATTTTCAGACGTGAAGCAGGGCACGCCCAATTCAAAGAACTGGTTCCACTTGCCATTCGACGAGCCGTCCGCCGCCTCGTTGGCGCTAATGCGCAGGGTAACGTTTACTCCCCCTTGGCCCGATGTGCATGCGTGAACCCTGAATTGCTCGCCGGTGCTGTCCCGCGGCTCGAGGTAGCACTCTGTGATCGTGACGTTCGGGTCTACCAGTGTGAAGTACCAGGCATCGCTCCACTCGCTCTCGGCTCCGCCGCTATCGCGCACCTTGACACGCCACTTGTACGTGTAAGGTCCCAGACCAGCCGTTGTGACGCAGCTGCTACCCGTCCAACCACTGTTCCAAAGCTGCGCACTCTCATAGATGTAGAAGTAGTAGCCAGTGATGGAGTCACCGTCGGGATCCCCGTTAGCCTGTACGCACAAGTAGCCAGTGTTGCCTGAGTAGTAGACTGTCCAGTCATTGGCCCCGCCGTTTGCGTTTGTGGGACTTGGGCGGTTGGGCGCATGGTTGGCCGGTTGAGGCGTTCCTTGCAGCGTATAGGTCATGAAACGGCGCTCGGGGTGGGACCATGATGTGTCGCTCTGATCGGCCACTTCCAAGACAATCGAGTGCTCGCCACGATTCACGCTGCTCGTATTCCATTCAAAGGCATGATCTGTATCGGACGCCTCACCGATCACCTGGTTATCCACCAATACACGCATGGCGCGATATTGCGCCCACCAGTTGACACGCGCCCGAAAACGCACGCTGGATGCGCTGGCGGGGGATGCAGGGTCCGCTGTGAACGAAGCGATGTGGTCGTTACTGGTTTGAGTGACTACGTTCACCTTGACCCACAGCCGGCCGCCGGGCACGTGTCCGCCGTCCCGGCTGATGATCTGCCAGTAGCCGGCCTTTGCGCCCGGCGAATCTGGCGCGCGCAGGTCCACACTGATGTCAACTTGCTGCCCAGGAGATGTGCGGGGAATGGAAACCGGGCTATTCCCGCCCATTTGGTCGCCTTGCAGGAAGATCAGCTTGTAGCCGTCCCAGGTGGAGGTACCGGTGTTCTTGACGCGCCAGGTCTTGAGGAGGGATTGGCCGGGGGAAACGGCGCTGCCATCGGCAAGAGTGGCGTCCGTCATAAACGCCGCTGAGTCGGTACAGCGATCACATGGCAGTGCAGGTGGCGGCTCTGTGGGGCTGGCTGGCACCCAGACAGAAGTGTAGAGATCCTGCTTTGGGTCAGAGGTTTCTAGTACGTACTGGGCTAAGCTAATGATGTTTGTGCCGAAATCCTTTATAGTTGAAACGGTCTTCAAAAGTAGCGACAAGGCTGTCTTTTCAATGACCTTTCCCATTAACAGCAAAGTGCGAGTAGTCGCGTTGAGTCCCTCGTCTGAATCAGCAAGGGCTAGCAGTAGATCTACAACGTCCGAGGCCTTGCCCTCCGTGAGCACTCTGTATGTCGTGAGAAGCAAGCCCATATCGCACGCGTCAACTTGCCCAGCTGCCGAGCACAGAACTTCGCCGTAACGATAGATTGCATCGGCTTTCGAGAGATCAGGAGGAGGTGTATAAGGTGGACGGGTTTGTCAAGACACGGATTGGCCCTGATTAAGGTACCGTCTCCTCCTGTTCGTTGAGATTGCTGGCAAGGTTAGTTGCAGCTTGCTGGTTGAGAGATTCTGTAACTATCACGCTGACAGTGCCGAGTTGCAGGCCGCCGCCGGTTCGTGCTACACTGGCCGAGCTTGCGGTGGAGGGTACGGCAACGCTGGAGAGCGACCGGAGCGCCGCTGCAAGCCCGATGTCGGGGAGGCAGGGCAGCATCGCTCTGCCTCTCGGCGTTAAGGCACTTTGACAAACTACATCGGTCGACAAAGCGCTAAACTCACGTCTCAAGTGACGGCGAGCCTGGCTTGTGCGGCGCCAGCGGTGATCTCACAGCACCTGGCTGGGTGTGTGATCCTCGGCCGCGCCGGATGCGGTTCCGCGCGAGCTCCCGTACAGACGGGCCGGCGTCCGGTAGGCCAAAGCCTGATGTGGTCGCCGGTAATTATAGAGATCAAAGTAGGCGGTCAAGGACCGGCGTGCCTCCTTCGGGTTGGCGTAGTCCTTCAGATAGACGTCTTCGTACTTTACACTGCGCCAGAGCCGCTCGGTAAAGATGTTGTCGAGCGCACGCCCTTTGCCATCCATGCTGATCTGAACACCGGCGTCCAGCAGCAACTGGGTGTACTGTGGACTGGTGAAATGGCTGCCTTGATCGCTGTTCCAGATCACCGGTGTGGCCTGGGCCAAAGCCCGCGCCACGGCGGTCACGACAAAGGGCATTTCCAGGGTTTGATCCAGTTCCCAACTGACGACGTAGCGTGAGAACCAATCGATGACCGCCACCAGGTACAACCAGCCGCCGTGCAACCGGATATAGGTGATGTCGATGCCCCACACGTGGTTGGGGTAAGCCGCCGTGACGTTGCGCAGCAGATACGGATAGATCTTGTGCTCCGGGTTACGGCGGCTGAGATTCGGCCCCGGATAGATGGCCGCGATGCCCATCTCCCGCATGTAGCGTTGCACGGTCTCGCGGGCCACCCACAGCTTGTGACTTTCGCGCAACTCGACCCTGATCCGCCGGGAGCCATAGAACTGATACGCAGTGTAAATTTCGTCGATGGCGTGCTTGATGGCGACTTCTTCCAGCGTCACCGGCCGCGGCACATAATAGAGACCTGAGCGGTTCAAGTCCAACAACGTCGCCTGGGTCGTGAGCGGCAGTTCCGGGTGCTCCCGTTCAAGCAAGGCCAACCGTTCAGTTCTGGGCAAGCAGGCCAGCTTTTTTTTTCAACCAGGTCAACTCCGTTGTTAGCCGCCCGATCTCGGCGTACAACTCGGTGACCTGGCGTTCATGCTCGGCGGCCGTCTGCGCCGCCTGATCGCCTTTGCTGAACAGACTGGGCAGCCCTTCCAGAGCCGTTGCTTTCCAACGTTTCAACTGATTGGGATGGACGCTGTGTTCAGCAGCCAACTGATTGAGGGTCTGCTCCTCTTTCAGAATTTCTTGCACCACCTGAGCCTTGAACTGGACTGTGTATTGTTTGCGCATGGCCGGTATTGTACCTTAACTTCGGCCTTTTCCCTGTCCAGTTTTTGCCGTCCATTATAGTATCACCTGCAAATAGTATCTCGTTCATCAAACTGAGGTGCGCATTAGATGCTGCGAGGTGCTCGCTTTGCGTAGAACCAAATCGGCTGGCTTGAATACCAAAGCGGTCGCCAGGTCTTATAGTCAAATCAGAAGCGAGTTGGAAACAGTAATCAGGCCCCCAGGTCATGATGGCTTTCGGAGTCACATCGGTTCGATTGGAAGGAGGAAGGAACCGCACGATGTGGGCGATGGTGGAGCGATTCTTTACCCACAACTCGCCTATGCCAGAGCCACTGCGTTCGCAAAAACTGACCTCAACAGCGTCAGACGAATCGACCTGGGTGGTGATCCTAACTGAGCCCGGACTGCAGGAAATCGGGCAACTTGAGGTCGATGAGACCTCTGAATCTAGCGTTGAGTGTGGAAGATTTTCAACAGGCAAGGCTTGCTGTGCTCGAGAAGTTGGCGCGGCTACGACAGGGGTGAACAGGGGCAACACCAAGCTAACGATCGCGATCAAGCCAACAATTATGCTAACTCGGCGGGGCAACAACTTGGCGCGCATAGACACACTCCTTTGCATCACTGGCGGCCGCGGGGGAACGGCCTGGGCGGATCGTCACTTTTCATACATGGGCAAATGGTCTCGTCACGGCGACGAGTTCGAAGTCAATTGT
>Ga0351931_1132_pt1 | contig 9530 bp, 10 predicted proteins | sample BONcelT113001E11_FD_205818 | JGI IMG/M metagenome (GOLD analysis project Ga0351931, IMG submission 205818) | Enriched cells from coal bed in the Powder River Basin, Montana, United States - BONCAT cells T11 rep2 HSBNCT.T11.300.1.E11 ... | reverse complement strand
ATACGGGTTGAACCGGATTATGGCTCGACTCAAAGATACCGCGGAGAGCGAAATTGCCATGCAGTTTTTGGTGATGAATCTGCAGCATCGGCTGCGGATTTCTTTGCACCTTTTATGGCTTCGTTTTCTCAAGTGCTGCGAAGCCATATATTTGCGACTTGAATCGAGATTTGTCTGAAAAACGGGGGTTAATCATCAATCCCTAATTACTCAACTCAAATATTCGGCAACTTTTTTGCCGGTAATTGGCGCCAGGGCGATTCCATCGCCCTCATGCCCGGCGGCCATGATTAGGCCGGGAAGCTCGGCTATCGGACCCAGGATCGGCAGTCCGTCCGGAGTATGCGGGCGCAACCCGGAAAAAGTCCGGATAATGTTCACGTTGGCCAGCGCCGGCAGAATTCTTTGGGCATGACGAGCTACCGCCTCAATTCCGGCCAGCGTGTTTCTGCGGTCAAAGCCGGCGAATTCACGCGTGCTTCCGATCAACAGCCCCCCGTGGGCCGTCTGTTCGACGGCGAGTCCAACGCCCAGCCGATGCTGGCGGTCGGTAAGGTCTAGTTCTTCGGGATGATACTTGGCAATCAGGTAACAGGCGCAAAGCAAAACATGGTTCAGCATCGGCGGCAACGGCTCGGTCACCAGAATCTGACCCCGCCGCGGTTTTATCGGCAAGCTGACGCCGAAAGGCGCGACCAGTTCAGGCGCCCATACGCCTGCGGCATTGACCACTTTATCAGCCCGATGTTCGCCTGCTGCCGTTTTGACGCCACAAACAACACCCCGTTCAACAATCAGCGACTGAACCGCAACTCCCGAAAGAACCTTCGCTCCCAGTCGTTGCGCCGCTTGCGCATAGCCTTGGGCCAGGCCGATTGGGTTGACCTGGGCGTCGTCGCCGCAATAGGCGGCTCCCCATAGATCCTCGGCCAGCAGCGGTTCCGATGTTCGGGCCTGTTGAATCGGCAACAGTTCAACTCGCAGTCCCGCTGCCTGTTGTTTTTTGATCAATCCTGCCAACAGGTCGGCCTGTTTTTCCGTTTCAGCCACAATCATGCCGCCGCAAGCCAAATATTCAATATCATAATCAAGCTCCGCCGACAAGGTTCGGTACATCGCCGCGCTTTGCATCGCCAGGTCCAGGTGGGGACCCGGATTTTTCGACTGCAGAATGATAAATCCGTCACAGGCGCCGGAAGTTCCCGCCGCCACATCACCCCTGTCGAGCAACAGAACCCTGTGCCCGGCCTGCGCTGCATAGTACGCGACAGACGTACCGATAACGCCCCCGCCGACAACAATAACATCTGAGCGCTTATTCATCATCTTCACCTTCTGCCAGCGCCCCCAATGGCAAGGTCCGCAAGGGGGGGCGGCTGGTCGGCGGCAAAATATCGGCTGGGGCCTGGCCGGTTTCTTCGGCAATGACTCGACTGATTAAACGGCGGCAAGTGCGTCCCTGACACAGGCCCATCCCGGCCCGAGTCCTCAGTTTGACCGCGGCAACGGTTTTCGCCCCTTCCCTTACCGCCTGGCGAACTTCCGTTTCCGACACTTCGCAACAACGGCAGAGAAACACTTCCCCCGGCGATGGAATGCGAAAGCTTCGCACTTCATGCATATGCTCCTTCGCCACGGCCAACGTCGTTATCGCGGTTCCTTCGCGCCCAGCTCCGGTGTCGACCTTGACGACTCTCGCTTTCACAACAAACCGGCCGGTCCGGTCAACTCCGTCGACGACATCGCCCATCGCCGGCAACGGCAGATATTCATACGGCATCATCACCAGCGCTTCCGGTCCATCGCCTGGAGCATCCAGCAAAAAAATGGCTAGTCCGGGGCATTTGCTCAAGCACAAACCGCAACCGCGGCATTTGTCCAAATCCAGCCGCGGCAACCGGGTAATATCCGGCCCCACTTCGATCGCTCCAAACGGACAGGCTTTTTCACAGGGGTTGCAGGGGATTTCCTGCACGCATTCAATCACGGCGACCGGTCCCCGCTTCAGTCTTTCGGGTGGCGGCAAAACCATCTTCTGTTCTGCGTCACTCAACGCACCGGTATATTTTACGCCTTCCATCGGTTTCCTCCTTAAACTGAAAGCAACGACCGTTGCTGCAAAATTTCGGCTTTCGCTAGCCGACGGCCCTCGCCAAACGGACCGGACCGCAACACCTCGATCCGTCCTCTAACGGCATTCTTGTCTGTCGTCGCCTGTTCCTGCCCAATCAAGCCGAGGGATTCGGCGGCGGCGATTCCCGCCAGACGCCCTTCTTCCATGGCGGTGGAGGCCTCTTCCACGCCGGTTATATCGCCTGCCACATAAAGTCCGGGCAAAGTTGTCAGCATATTTTCATCGTGCAGGGGAACATGGCCGCCCAACCGGGACGAGAACACAAAGCTACAACCGGCCATCCAGGCCAACTCCGCTAGCGGGGACAAGCCAACCGCAAGGCCAACGGTATCCGCCGCCAACGTCCTCTCGCTGTTTGGATCAATTTTTCCGTCGGCGCCGAAGTTTGCCAGAACTACCCCGTCGACTTTCCCTTTTCCCACCGCCCTGCTGATGGTCGTGCCGACCAAAATCGGCGTCCCGGCCCGGCGAATTTTTGCTGCATGAACTCCGTACCCGCCAATCCAAGGCATTGCCTCGACCACCGCCAGAACTTCGGCCCCTGCCTGCATCAGTTGATAGCTGACAATCAGGCCGACATTGCCCGATCCCAGCATCACAAACCTTTTTCCCGGCAATACCCGGTGTACGTTGATCATCGTCTGAATGGCGCCGGCTCCCATAACGCCCGGCAAAGTTGATCCGGGAAAGGCTACCGCGTTTTCGGATGCACCGGTGGCCAAAATGATTTGCCCGGCGCTTACTGTTATATGCCTGCCAGCGCGCAGCACCGCCACCCGCCGCTCAAACATCCCATGAACCACCGCGTCCAGCCAGACGGTAACCCCGGCGCTTCCCGCGTCTTCAAGCAATTGCCGGCCAATATCATAACCCCGGACTCCGGCCCGGTGTTCATGAGAACCAAAAAATTTGTGGATTTGCTTGAACAATTGCCCGCCCGGTTTATTATTTTCATCCACCACCAGGGTTTTTGCCCCCCGTCGGGCGGCTTCTATCGACGCCGCCAAACCGGCCGGGCCGGCGCCGACGACAACAATGTCAAAATATTGGACTCCGGTCATTCCGCATCACCACCCCGGTCCAGGTTGGAAAGAATGATCATTCCTTCCCTTATCGGCGTGACACAGGTCCTGACATTGGGAACCCCGTCGACAGTCATGATACAGTCGGTACACCGACCAATGCCGCAAAAGATACCCCGCGGCTCGCCGTAACGGGGCGTTTTTCGCATAACCCTGATTCCCTGGGCCAGCAATGCGGCGGCAATCGGCTCTCCTTCAACCGCCTGGATCTCCGCGCCATCGACCGAAACAGTAACCCGCCGACCCGCCTCACGGTCACCGAGCACGGGATGTTTATCCACTCTCATCATTTTATTCCCCCAGATAGGCGCAACGCACCTCATCATTATCGATCAGTTCTTCCGCATCGCCGAACAAAACCATCGCGCCTGTTTCCAGAACATAGCCCCGGTCCGCAATCGACAGCGCCATGCGGGCATTTTGCTCCACCAACAGAATGGTGGTTCCCTGCTCGTTGATGTCCAAAATTGTTTCAAATATCTGATGCACCAATAGCGGCGCCAGTCCCATCGACGGTTCGTCGAGCAACAGCAAGCGCGGGCGGCTCATCATGCCCCTGCCTGTGGCCAGCATCTGCTGTTCTCCGCCGGAAAGAGTCCCGGCATTTTGCTTTTTTCGTTCCGACAGCCGGGGAAACATTTCATAAATTCGGTTGATATCACGGCCCACTTCTTTATCTCTACGCGCATATGCGCCCAACAACAAGTTATCCTCCACCGACAGCCGGGGGAAAACCCGCCGACCTTCAGGAACCAGGGCGATACCTTGTCGAACGATCTCCGCCGGCGAAAGGGTCACTATGCTTTTTCCGTCCAGGCTGATATCGCCGGTCCGGCTCCGCAGCAAACCGACCAGCGTTTTGAGAATGGTCGATTTTCCCGCGCCGTTGGCGCCAATAATCGTCACAATCTCGCCGGCGTTTACTTCCAGGCTGACATCGCGAACCGCATGGACGGCCCCATAATAGACATTAATGTTTTTTACGCTTAACAAAGCGCTGCACCTCGCTTCCGATATAGGCCTCTACCACGGCGGGGTCGCAGCGGACATCCGCCGGCAGCCCTTCGGCAAGTTTGACGCCATGGTCGAACACCGTAACCTGCTCGGCGATATTCATCACCAACCGCATTTGATGCTCAATCAGCAAAATGGTAATTCCGAGGTTTTTTAGTTTCATGATCAGTTTCAGCAATTCATCGACTTCTTTCGGGTTCATCCCGGCTGCCGGTTCATCCAGCAACAGCAATTTCGGTTCGCTGGCCAGGGCCCGGGCGATTTCCAGCCGGCGCTGAGCTCCATAAGGCAAATTTTTGGCCATATGGTCGATCACTTTGGTCAACCCGACAAAGGAAAGCAAATCATTCGCCTTGACCAGACTCTCGCGTTTTTCCTGTTGCTGCCGGGACGAATTAACCAGCCCGTCCCATAGCCCGGACTGCGTTCGGCTGTAACGACCAAGAACAATATTATCCAACACCGTAAGATTGGGAAACAGCCTAATGTTCTGAAAAGTGCGCGCCATCCCCAGCGCTGTCATTTCATGGGCTTTTTTGGCTGTAACATCCTGATCGTTGAAATAGATCCGACCATCGGTTGCCGGTAAAACGCCGCTAATCACATTAAAGAACGTGGTCTTGCCGGAGCCGTTAGGTCCAATGATCGCGGCAATTTTTCCGGTCTCAAGAGACAAATCGATTTCGTTGACTGCAATCAATCCGCCAAAGGTCTTTTTTAGTTTTTCGGTACGCAGCAGCAATGCCAGGCCTCCTTATCGGCGAAACACGGTGTCGGCGCCCAGTATTCCCTGGGGACGCACCCGCATCATCAGAATCAGAACCAAGCCGAACAATACCAGCCAGGGGTCAAACGGCAATCCAATAATGTCCTTCAGCATTCGCAAAACTTCCGGCAAAATTGTCAACAAAAAAGCGCCTAAAAAACAGCCATGAATGCTGCGGGCGCCACCGACAACCACCATCGTCAGCATCATGATCGATTCAGCCGAACTGAGCATGTCCGGACTGACAAAGGACAAATAATGAGCGAGCAAACTGCCGGCCAGACCGGCAAAAAAGGCCGAGATCACAAAGGCCAGCAGCTTATAGTAAGTTACATTGATACCCATGGAGGAAGCCGCGATTTCATCTTCGCGGATGGCGGCAAAAGCTTGGCCCACGCGGGAATTTTCAATCCGCCGCGAGAAAAAAGCCAAAAACAGCGCCAGCGCCAAGGCCAGCATAATAAAAGCCTCTTTGCCTGTAGCGCCGATATCATTGAAACTGACGAAAATCGATGGTGTCACCAATCCGGGCAATCCGGCCGGACCGCCGGTCACATCCAGATTTAAGGCAATATATTTAAAGACTTCACCGCAGCCATACGTCACCACGACCAGAAACGGTCCCCGCACCCGCACCGCCGGCGCCCCGAGCGGCAATCCGACCACGGCGCTGACAATGCCAGCGGCCAGAAACGCCGGCCAAAACGGCCAGTGCATAACCTGGGTCAACAAAGCCGATGTAAACGCGCCCAGCCCGAAGAAGGCCGCATGGCCAAGTGAAGTTTGTCCAATATAGCCGGACACAAAATTCAGACTCAGCGCGGCGATACTGTAGATCAGGCAAACGAGCAAGATATGTTTAAAATAAGGAGGAAAAAAGTAGTCGTCGCGGATGATCACCGAATCAATAAAACTGACTCCCAGAACGACAGCGGTCAAAAGAAAGGCCCCGCGCCAGCCCTGCAGCCATAGTCTCCAAGACATGCGAAATGCCTCCTTATACTTTCTCTTCGAATTTATAGCCCATCAAGCCGGTCGGTTTGACAATCAGCGTCAGAATCATGGCAACAAAAGCAATCGCATCGCGATAACCGGAAGAGATATAGGCGGAAGACACATTTTCAGCGACCCCCAGCAGCAACCCCGCCACCATGGCCCCGGAAATGCTGCCGACTCCGCCAAGAACCGCCACTGCCCAGCCTTTTAAACCTGCCATGGACCCCATCATCGGATCGATGGCGTAAAGAACGCCGACCAGCACGCCAGCGGCGCCGCCCAGCATCCCGCTGACGCCAAACGTCAGCATGACCAGTTTTTCGACTTCAACCCCCATCAGGCCCACCATCTCAAAATCCTGTGACGCCGCCAGCATTGCCTTTCCCATCATGGTCCGGGTGATAAACCACTGGAGCAGAGCCATGATCACCAGTGTCACGGCGAAAATAAACAACTGCAGACTATTTATTGTCAGTGTGCTTCCTGCAAACGGAATATGCATCACAGTGAACTCAAAGGTAGGTGGATAAGCCCGCGCGTGGGGCTCCCAGACCAACGCCGCCAGATAGCGCAAAAAGGTTGATGCGCCCAACGCCGTAATAAACGACGCCAGTTTTGGGCTCGTCCGCAATGGGCGATAAGCCAGCCGGTCAATCATCAAGGCGACTAACCCACTGACCATCATTGCGATAATTAGTGACGCAATCAAGTTAACTTTAAACACAGATACGAGAAAAAAACCGACAAAGGCGCCAATCATGAAGACTTCGCCATGCGTCCAGTTAATCAGGCCGACAATGCCAAACACGACTGTCCAGCCAATAGCAATCAGGGAATATATTCCACCCAGCGCCATCCCGTTAATAATTTGCTGAATGAGGACCAAGTCGACACCTCCGCTGAGAAAATGCGCGGGAAACGGCCAAGCCGCTCCCGCGCTTTGCTTGATTGCGCGTTGACCGGTTTATTTTGCTACGACAAATTTGCCGTTTTCGACGGTCACGAACAGGTAGGGGCGAACCCAGTCGCCTTTGGAGTCAAAAGTTACCGTTCCGGTTATCCCCTTGAAACCACTGGCCGCCATTGCTTCCCGCATGCTTTCGCGAGTTATTGCGCCCTTGGCCGCGGCTTTTTCAAGAGCAGCTTTCAACACATAGCCCTGATCATAGGCCAGTGCGGCAAAGGTATCCGGATCCATTCCGTACTTCTCTTTGTATTTTTTTACAAATTCCTGCACTTTTGGATCCGGGTTGGTCGGCACAAACACACCCAGAAAATAGGTGTTGGCAACTGCCTTTCCGGCAATCTCAATATACTTGGGACTATACAGTCCGGTTGGTCCAACGATGGGCATGGTCAGGCCCATCTCACGAGCTTGCTTAACAATCAGGCCGCCGTCGGTATAAGTACTGCCGACTAGCAGAACATCCGGCGCTTCGGCTTTAATTTTGGTCAACAGCGCAGAGTAGTCCTTGTCTGTCGCCAGATAAGCCTGGGTCGAAGTCATGGCAATGCCGAGTTTCTGAGCCTGAGCTTGAGTCGAAGTCAGCAAGCCCTTGCCATAATCATTATTCAAATACAGCAACGCCATTTTCTTCGGTTTGAATTTTTGTTGGGACAAGTCGACCATCAACCCGCCGACCTTGTCATCCTGAACTGCCATCCGGAAGAAATATTTGCTCATCCCGGACAGTCTGTGCGAACTGGACGATACGACGGAATGAGGAACTTTTGCTTTGTCGGTAATCGGCACCATGGCCAGAGTATTGGAGCTGAGGCAGGAGCCAACGATCGTCACCACATTTTTCATGTCGGCAAATTTTTGCGCGCCTGCTGCCGCCTGCTTGGGATCACCCGCATCATCATGGGTCAGAAGCTCAATTTGCTGGCCTTTGACTCCGCCAGCCTTGTTGATTTCTTCCAACGCCAGTTCCAGCCCTTTTCGGTGACTGACGCCATAGGTTGCCGCATCGCCTGTGAGCGGATTTACCATCGCCAGGGTAATTTTCGCGGCTTTCGGAGCTGCTGCCGGAGCACTGCCGCCCCCCCCCCGCAACCGGCAACAACAATAACGAACACCAGGATCATCATCAGAGAGAATACGCGCAGGATCTTTGACAAGTCAATTCCTCCTTCATCCATTTCGCTAGGCAACATAAAAGGCAAAACAAAACACCGGCGAGCTATTCTCCCGGTGTACGGCGACTATTAAAAACACTGATAGTGTTTTCCGTCACTGGATGAGATAGCTCTTCACCAAAAATCGGTGACAGTCACGCACCTGTTCAATGCGTACCCAGCATGAAGAACCGGCCGTTCCCCACCCTTCGGCGAGCAACCCTTTCCCGTCGGTTCTGCGATGCCCTTCTCGCCAACGGTACTCTTGTTGTTCGCGCCTCTATTCTCAGGATATTCCTGCGAATATTAAACTTTACGTTTATTCTACCCTTAGTGTTCCGGCAATGTCAACGGATAATCTAACGAAATACATCTCCAGCATGATAGGAACTTCTCACCAACGGTCCCGAGGCAACATGACCAAAGCCTAGGCGGTACGCTTCGGTCTCCAGCGCCTTAAATCGATCCGGATGCACATAATCGACAGCCGGCAAATGTTCCCGGGTAGGGCGCAGGTATTGTCCCATTGTCAACGAATTCACGCCCATTGATCGCAATTCTTCGAGTACTGAGATCACTTCGGCTTCAGTCTCACCCAGCCCAAGCATCAGACCGCTTTTGACCCATTCAATTTTGGCCTTGGCCGCCTTGCGCAAAACCTCAAGCGACTGTTGATAGTTGGCCTGCGGCCGGACCTGAGGATAGAGCCGGGGAACGGTTTCCACATTATGGTTGAATACTTCCGGCCGTTCAGCAAGAACGATCGCCAAAGAATCCCCGTTTCCGGCAAAGTCCGGCGTCAATATTTCAATCGTGGTGTCCGGGCATTGGGCTCGAATTTCCCGAATACAGGCTGAAAATTGAGCGGCGCCGCCATCCGGCAAGTCGTCGCGGGTTACCGAAGTAACTACGGCATGCTTTAACTCCATCGCTTTCACGGCTATTGCCACATTTTTCGGTTCGGCGGAATCGACAGGTTGCGGCTTTCCTTTGGGAACCCCGCAAAATCGACAACCCCGTGTACAAATTCCACCCAGAATCATGAAGGTTGCCGTACCGGAATGAAAACACTCGCCTTGATTGGGACAAGACGCGCTCTGGCACACCGTATGCAAATGAAGGTTATCCATCAAGTTTTGAATTTTATCAACGCCGCCGGCGGGGATTCTTCGAATCAACCACGGGGCTCTCTCGGCCATATCTGACTTCATCGGCGCTCCACCTTGCTTCACTTTCACTTGTGCTTCTACGCAAGTGCTTCTTTTATAAACCTACCACTATTATAGTTCAGGACTGAAGACCATCAGACCGCTGTCCGGGTCATACCGCCGCATCAGTTTTGCCCCATCAAACTCGACAATGATCAAATCGATGGTTGCCAATACCGGGTTGCCGCCGTGAGAAAAATGGCCGCCAAAAA
>Ga0351931_1131_pt1 | contig 9539 bp, 7 predicted proteins | sample BONcelT113001E11_FD_205818 | JGI IMG/M metagenome (GOLD analysis project Ga0351931, IMG submission 205818) | Enriched cells from coal bed in the Powder River Basin, Montana, United States - BONCAT cells T11 rep2 HSBNCT.T11.300.1.E11 ... | reverse complement strand
CCGATGCCGTCGCAAAGGGAGAAGTCCGCCCCCTGGATGAAGTCCCCGTGTTCCGTAATGCGCAAGGCATGGTTCGGGAATGGAATTCAAGGGCTGACAGGATGAGCGGCAGCCGCGCCGGATCCGGGTCCGTCTCGTCAAGCAGGCACCCCAAGAGCGCGAAATGCGTCGTGCTGTAGTGCTCCCCGGCAACAACCCCGGAGAGGGGGTCGCGTATACCGCCCTGGTCATAGCCAACGTCGGTGACCTGCAGGGTGGCCAACCACTGGAAAATGTCCTGCGCTAACGCTTTATATTGGAGATGGCGCATGAAACGGCCTTTTTCCTGGCTGTCAAAGTCTCTGGACTCACGAACAGCAGCAGAAGGTTCTTGAGGATGACCTTGGCCACGCCTGCGACGCTCTTCTGGTAGTGCACCTGGTGCCCGAACCTGGCCGCAGCCTCCCCCAGGCGCTGGATGGCTATGCCGCCCTTGATGATGCCCTTCTGAAGGGGCGAATTTTCCCTGATCGGTACGGCCGCATCGCTCAGGCTCGCGCCGAGGATCTGGATGGAGGCGATGTCGGTGGCGCCGATGCCCTTCTGCTCGGCAAGGCGCAGGTGCCGAACCTGCCGGGGATCGACCCCCAGCATCGCCGCCATGACTGCGTCCGTGGCCACGGGATTGTTGCCGAAAATTATGCGGTTCAGGCTCACGGTCTCGCCATTGACCGGCCCGTTGCCTTCCATGCCGGGGTTGCCGTCCACGACGCAGAGATCCACAGGGATGATCGACGCCATGTCGGCCACCACCTTGTCTATGGACGTGTGGTAGATACTCTTGTCGCTGACGGGAAGGCAGCCGAAAAGGTTCTTCGTGGCCCCGGTGACGGTCGTCATGTTGTGGGTTTTGATTTTCGCCAGGGAGATAATGAAGTCGCATTCAAAGATGCACTCAGCCAGCTCAACCTTGGAGAAGTAGAAGCCGTTTGGAGTGAGCGTGCGCAAGCGCTCGCGACTCAAGTCGCACAGCTTCACGCCAGGGTGCCGACCGACCAGTTCGGGCAGGGCGAGGTTCTCAAACTTCAAGTAGGCATAGCCGCCTGCGGTGCTGTCGGCTTCCATGATTCGGATCTGGGCGCCAGGGTTCATGCTGCGCACGCCCAGGATGAGTTTCTCGATCAACTCCGCGCCCACAAGAACGCCCGAGCTAGCCTCACAGTGATTCCCTGCCGCGAGGTTCGGCTTGATCCCGATGACCGAGGCCTTGGCCAGTTTTCCGGCCAGTCCCAGCGTGCCTACGATGCTCGCGAACTCGGCGGCGGCGAAGGTGGCGGCCTTGAGTATGTGAACCTGAAAACGCATGTCCTTACCGATGCCCTGTTCCGGCTACAGTTTCCAGGCGGCGAGTCGCCAGAAGATAATACGCGACAGAATACGAGAAGATAATGGAGGCGCTGGTCTTTCCCGTGATTGCGCCTTCTGACGTGTACGAGCCGATCCCGCCGCCCGCGAACGGGACATGTGAGGGCACCTGCTGCCGCGTGCACCAATCAAGGGCCTTGCCCGCCAGCTCAAGCAGCCACTCCTGGGGGCGGAGTTCATACAGGCGGATGGCGTGGTAGGCGATGATCGGAATAGCCTTGGCGTCCTTCCCGGATTCCGGTGAAAGCAGGCTGTAGTACCAGGACCCATCCGGGTTTTGCGTCTCCTGGAGTCGGCGCAGGGTCGCCTCAGCGATCTGAAGGAGCTCCCCGTCGGGCACAACCTCATACGCGGAGAGCAGACCGTCCAGTGCCCAGGCCTGGCCGCGCGTGAACACATGGCCCTTGCGCACCCGCATGTTCCCGCTAAAGGCAGAGAACAGCCCATCCGGCCGGATAAAGGCACGCACGAACGCGTCAATGAACGCCCGTGTCCAATGGGCATAGGCGAAGTCATGGGACTGGTTGTACAAGTCCCTGAACAGCGTGGTGGTGAAGGCGCAATCCACGTACAGCCAGTCGCTGTTCCAGCGGTTGGTGCGGGAGTCGCACCCGACGTAGACAAGACCATCCGGCCGTGTGCAGCGGCGCATGATCCATTGGGCGATTTCCCTCGCGCCATCCAGACACTGGCCGTCGGGGAACAGGGAATGCAGCGTCATCAGCCCCTGGCTGCCGAGCATGGCTGCGTCGTTGGGAGCGATCCAGCGAAAAATTCCAGTGGGCTCCGTGCGTGTGACATCCCAGCGCACTTCATATCCACCGCTGTTCTCCCCCTTTGCTATTTGCAGCCCCAGAAGGGCGTCGCGGGTCGCCTTGAGGGAGGACTCAATGCGCGCAGCATGCCTGGAGAAGCCGCGCTCGCCCGCCAGGGCCTTAATGACTACGCCGGAAGTCCAGATCCATGAAGTCAGCCTGTAGGCCTGCGCGTCCAGGTCAAAGGCGCAGTGGTAGGTGCCGTGGTACCTGCTGCCGGGGAGGTTGATCTGGGAGCGAAGAAGGTACTCCACCGCTGACTCTGCCGGGGATGCTTGCTGCCCCTCGCCCGGCGCCATGGTGATGGCTGCGATGGGTTTACCGGAGGGCAGGGCGAATCCAGGCGCCACCTCAAGCCGAAAATTTCTGAGGTGATGCTGGTGGTACAGCAACAACTGCCGGGAATGGCACGGATACAGGAAGATGTTTTTCGCCCCGACGCCTGGGGGAAAGGCGATGACATTCTCGTGCTGGAGAAAGTGGCTGGGGCTGCAAAGCAGGAAGGCATTGCCATCCGCCGCGTGGAATCCGAAAGGTGTGCAGGGAACGCCGTTGACGTGGCAGTCCTTGAGCGCTGCGATATTTTTTGCACCTTGCAGGTGGATGATGATCGCGTCCGTCATGGTTGGCGGAAAGTACAGGATGGGAACGAAGACCGTTGACCGGGGCCGCTCCTCCAAACACTGCTTGACCAGCTTCTTCATGATGCCAAAGGCCAGCTTCGGCTGCTGGCCCTTGACCACGCGCTGGTGGTCTGGGAGCACAAGGTGGGCGCTAATGCGTGCAGTTTGCATAGGTCTCCGAGTACAGTTTAAAGTGCGTGCGTGCCATTGCCGCACCGGTGTGACGCTGCTGATACCGCAGCCTGGCATTGGCTCCGAATCTAGCGGCCAGGGCCTGGTCGGAAACGAGGGACAAGAGGCTGTCCAGCAGGGCCTGCTTGTCGCCTGGCTGAACCAGGAAGCCGGTTTCCCCTTCTTCAACGAGAAGGGGAACAGCCCCCACCCGTGTCGCCACTACAGGCAGCCCGTGGGCCATGGCTTCCAGGATGACCATGGGCATGCCCTCCGAATAGGACGGCAGGACGAAGACAGCGGCCTTGCTGTAAATCTCGGGCAGCCGCTCCGGCGGTAACGGCCCCGTCAAGAGCACGTTGCCAGGAAGCGAAGCCAGGTCGATTTCGGACGTGATTTCCCCCACCAGCATGAACTCTACGTCCTTGTTGCTGGAGAATTCATGCGCTTTCGCCACTGCGACCAGGTCTTCAACCCCCTTGCGGGCGTTCAGAGCGCCAACATAGAGGATGCGGGTCGGGCCAGGCCCGCTGGTGGCCGGAGCCAGGACATTTGGCCCGGTATCGACGCCGTTCGGGATGACACATGTTTTCACGCCAGGAGCGAAGGAGTGCATTGCCTCTTCCTCCATGCAATCCAAGGCGATGACGCAATCCGCCGCTAGCATGGCCTGCTTCACAAGCCATTTATACGGCATCGGCCACTGATGCTTCTGCATGAGGTCCACCCCGCCGTGGGCGGTGAGCAACACCGGGCGTTTGTTGGCCATGCGGAGCAGCGGCACAATGCTATTGGGCCAAAAGGTGTGGCAGTGGATCAAATCATGCCCAAGGAGTTGGCGCAGGGAGCCAAGGCATCGGGCTGTGAAGGGGAAATAGCCGCCAAGCACAGGTCGCAAGCTATGGACCAAAACATTGCCGACGGGAGAGGGAAAGGCTGCCGGGTTCTGCGTCGCACCGCTGCCGTGGCAGGCATAATGCACGGAGAAATCGACCTGCCCCGCCAGATTCCTGATGATGGTGTCTATCACCGTGACAACGCCTGTCACATGCGGGTGGTAGTGATTGCAAAGCATGGCGACTTTCATGGGGTCAATTCGCCTCATCCAGGATCTTCGTGTAGCAACGGAGAACTCCGCCCGCCAAACCGAACAGATACCCGAATATGTATAATTGGTAGTGAAAGTATCGTACAAATTCAATCTTCGTTTCATTGATGATGAATATGGCAATGCTGACAAGCAAGACATTGAGCAGGCGGACCATGTGCAGATGCGCTGCCGAGTCCGCCACCCTTCGCTTCATGCGGTACAGGCGAACCAGCAGGGACACGACAATGACGTAAAAGGCGAAGAGCGCTGGCACACCGCCTGTCTCCATGAGCGTCAGGATCAAACTATGGGGATACCCGGCGACCGAGGGTTCAGGCAGCCTGGAGCCAGCCAGGAGCGTGGCGTCTCCGGCGGCGATGGCCTTGTAATACCAGTTGCCTCGAGGATTTGGCCCTTCCCCCAGCAGTCCGATCTTGCTGATGACTTTGCCATGAATCGTCCAGACGCTAGCCCGCGTGTCAGGCATGTAGTTCTTGTTAAGCGTCGTGTCGGAAAATCGCTGGACAAGGGCGTCTGCCTTATCTATCTTTGTTCCACTAGATATTAACTCGTACGAGATGAGGGCGAGCGGCAGAATAATAATTGCTAATGCAGTCATCTTTACTGCATTAGCAAACCTGTTTGTCTCAAGCATCCACCAGAATATAAGCCCAAGGAGAAGTGACATTGGCCCGCCACGTGTCCCTGTGAGCAACATCATTATCAAAATTAAGCAGCATGTTGCAGCAAGCTTCAGTTTTGAGTCTCTAAAATAGTATACGGCGATTGGAAGCATGTACGACAGGTATTCAGAATAAAGCTCGTACTCCCGCCAAGGGCCGCGCACCCTGTGCAGGCCCACGCTGTACGGGAAGAAGAAATACTCTACTATTGCAAATAATGAGTATGCGTATAATATTACTACCAATGCCTTTGTAATTGATTTAATATTATCTTCGCTATCAATTAAATTTGAAACAAACACATACATAAGCATGCAGCAAATATACTGTAACAACATAGACATGTGCGTTATAAGAACTTTTGATGAGGCGATGAAAAGCGACGGGATAAAAGATAAAATAAAGATAAATATACAAATTGAAGTAGCATCAAAGACAAGGCGCTCTTTTTTCTTGAATAATACAAACGCAGAAAATATCACAACCACAAACCCAACATTCATGATGTTTGTACCCGTGATGTAAATTGTAAATGGCAGGAGAAATAGATACCCAACAGCCATTTGAACTGTTGAAGCTGCAAGTATGCCTATTGTTAAGAGCAAGGCTAAAAGTGCAACAATAGCGCCCTTGATATATTGATTGCTAATCGCCATGCCGCCAAGCAGCAGATCTTCGTTCAGTTGTGCCATAGCAACTCCAGTGTTGACTGTCTGCCGACTTTAGAAGTCCGACACATGTTCGCCGAACACGTTTACCAGAGTAAAAGCATCTCCGAGTAACTGAATTGGCTTCACATTAACTGCGACGTCCTGTGTGATGCCGGTTGCCGTTGCTCGACTACTGCCGTTCGGGCCGTGACCGTGTGAGCCGCGGTGAGGCTTAAGCCTGCGGGCACGGCTCCGCTAGCGGCCGATGCCGTAATGCTTGAGTCCGAAGCGGGCCAGTAGCTCCGGCTGATAGAGGTTGCGGCCGTCGAAGATCACGCGGCCGGCGAGCTTGCGGGCCATGCCCGCGAAGTCCGGGTTGCGGAACTGGTTCCAGTCCGTCACCACGGCCAAGGCGTCGGCCCCGTCCAGGGCCTCATACTGGCCGGAGACAAGCTCGACCAGCGCATTCCCCGAAAGCTCCGTCCTGGCGCGCTCACGGGCCACGGGATCGAAGGCGCGCACACGCATGCCGCGTACGGTCAACTCGTCGATGATGGTCAGGGCCGGAGCTTCGCGGATATCGTCGGTGTTGGCCTTGAAGGCCAGACCCCACACGGCCAGAGTCTTTCCAGCTACACCACCTATCAGTTCGAAATGTTTGATAACTTTCTCAGCCAAAATTTGCTTCTGCCGATTGTTCACCTGGTCCACTGCGTCGATGAGCGTAGCCTCGTACCCGGCCTCCCGGGCGGTGGCCAAGAACGCCCTAACATCCTTAGGAAAACACGAGCCGCCATAACCAACCCCCGGGTAGATGAAGTCGTAGCCGATGCGGTGATCCGAGCCGATGCCCAGGCGCACTTCGGAGACATTTGCGCCCACTCGCTCGCAGACATTCGCGACTTCATTGATGAAAGATATCTTTGTGGCGAGTATGCAGTTGGCTGCGTACTTGGTCATCTCCGCGCTGCGCACACTCATAATGATGAGCTTCTCGCGGCTACGGGCAAAGGGCGCGTAGAGCGCCTTCAGCGTCTCAGCGCTCTTCGAATTTTCCGAACCCACGATGACGCGGTCGGGCTTCATGAAGTCCTTGACGGCGTCGCCTTCCTTGAGGAATTCCGGGTTGGACACCACGTCCACGTCCACGCTGGCGTTGCGGGCGGCCAGTTCGCGGTCCAGAATGGCGCGCACGCGGTCCGCCGTGCCCACAGGCACGGTGGACTTGTTCACCACGATGAGCGGGCGGCTGACAATGCGCCCGATCTCCGAAGCCACTGCGTCCACGAAGCAGAGGTCACACACGCCGTCCACGCCGGAGGGCGTGCCCACACAGACGAAGGCCAACTCAGCCCCATCACCGTCAAAGGAGAGCCCCTCTTCCAGGCTCGTGGTGAATTTAAGCCGCCCCTCCGCAGTGTTGCGGAGCACCAACTCCTCAAGGCCGGGCTCGAAAATGTGGATGCGCCCGACGCGCAGGGTCTCAACAATACGCTCGCTTTTGTCCACGCAGCGCACATGGTTGCCCATTTCCGAGAAGCAGGCCGCGGTGACCAGGCCGACATAGCCAGTGCCGATGATGCATACGTTCATGAATCCCCTGGAAGTAACATCAATCCCAAAACCTATGGAAAGGCTGCCGGTCCATGCTTGAAGTCCTCGTACGCTGCCGTCATGCCCTGCTGAAAGGAGATCTTGGCGGCCCAGCCCACTGCGGCCAAGCGCGAGACGTCCAGGAGCTTCTGCGGCGTGCCATCGGGCATGGAGGCGTCAAACTCGATTGACCCGGAGTAGCCGACGACCTGTTTCACAATCTCGGCAAGCTCCCTGATGGAGTGGTCACAGCCCACGCCAATGTTCACCAGCGGCGGCTCGAAGCGCCCGGTCTTGGTGTCGTCGCTGCCGAGCAGCGCACCGTAGCGGTCCTCCGGCAAGTTGAGCAGATGGACGCAGGCTTCCGCCATGTCGTCACTGCACATGAACTCCCGGCGCGGCGTGCCGGTGCCCCAGACAACAACACACGGGTCTCCGCGCTCCTTGGCCTCGTGGAAGCGGCGAATAAGCGCGGGTATGACATGACTGTTCTGGGGGTGGTAGTTGTCGCCGGGGCCGTACATATTGGTCGGCATCACGGCCAGATACCTGGTGCCGTACTGTCGGTTGTAGCTCCAGCACATCTCAATGCCGCTGATCTTGGCCAGGGCGTAGGGCCTGTTGGTCGGCTCAAGCGGCCCGGTGAGGAGGTACTCCTCCTTCATGGGCTGCGGCGCGTGCTTCGGGTAGATGCAGGAAGACCCGAGAAAGAGCAGCCGCTTCACGCCGTGGAGATAAGCGTTCTGAATAACATTCAACTGGATGGCCAAATTTATGGAAATGAACTCCGCAGGAAAGGTGCCGTTTGCAACAATGCCGCCAACCTTGCCAGCAGCGAGTATGATGTATTCCGGCTTCTGCTCTTCAAAAAATGTGCGGACTTTGGCGCTGTCCACCAAATCAAGTTCCGCATGTGTCCTTTTAATGATGTTGGCGTATCCTTGCGCCTCCAGCTGCCTCACCAACGCCGACCCCACAAGACCGCGATGGCCTGCGACATAAACGCGAGCGCTTTTGTCCATACTCTCGCCTACTCCTTGTAGTCACAGACTGTGAAGCCGTTCTTTTTCATAAGATCGTCGCGTTGGGCGCTTTTCAAGTCCTCGCGGACCATTTCCGCCACCATCTCCCCAAAGGAGATCTTGGGCACCCAGCCAAGCTCATCACGGGCACGGGAGGGGTCGCCGAGCAGGGCCTCAACCTCCGTAGGGCGGAAGTATCTGGGGTCCACGCGCACGATGACGCGGCCCTGCTCATCCGCGCCGGTCTCCTCAAGGCTCGCGCCGGACCAGGTGATCTTCATCCCAAGGGCAGCGGCCGCAGCGTTGACAAAATCCCGTACGCTGTACTGGACTCCAGTGGCGATGACAAAGTCGTCTGGAGTCTGCTGCTGCAGCATAAGCCACTGCATCTCGACATAGTCCTTGGCATGTCCCCAGTCGCGCAGCGCGTCCAGATTCCCGAGATACAGGAGGTCCTGCAATCCCAGCATGATGCGCGAAAGGGCACGGGTGATCTTACGCGTGACGAAGGTCTCGCCGCGCTGTGGGGATTCATGGTTGAAAAGGATTCCGTTACAGGCATACATGCCATATGCCTCGCGGTAGTTGACCGTGATCCAGTAGGCGAAGAGCTTGGACACCGCGTAGGGGCTACGCGGGTAAAACGGTGTGCTCTCCCTTTGGGGAATCTCACGTACCTGGCCGAACAGCTCGCTCGTGGAGGCCTGGTAGAAGCGCGTTTTCTTTTCCAGCCCAAGGGTCCTGATGGCCTCAAGGATGCGCAGGGTGCCCAGTGCGTTGGTGTCGGCTGTATATTCAGGCATTTCAAAACTCACGGCCACATGGCTCATGGCTGCGAGGTTGTATATTTCATCCGGCTGGCACTGCTGGATAATGCGGAACAGGTTGGCGCTATCCGTCAAATCACCATAGTGGAGCATAAGCCTGCGTTCAACCTCGTGGGGATCCTGATAGATGTGGTCAATGCGTGTCGTGTTAAAAGAGGACGACCGACGCTTTATCCCGTGGACAACGTAGCCTTTTTCCAGCAACAGTTCCGACAGCAAAGAGCCGTCCTGACCAGTAATACCCGTAATCAAAGCGACTTTCCGGGACATCAACACACCTTTACGGCAGGGGCAGACAGCCATGCATTGCAGGTTGAAAAAAATGCTCAACGGCCATGCACAATGGAATAGTGGGTCTACGACGTTCAAAGTGGAATTGACCCTGTGAATACCTCAAATAAAATATAGTGCGCTGCCATAGGCAAGTAAAATGATTTCAGAAACACATTACCGAAACCGCAATTTTTTGGAAGAACCTCCGGCGAGGAATGTATTTTCGACGACATTCTTGCCCGATAAGCAAAATACAGTCCGAAATTATAGCCCTGAAGTGTACTGTGTTTTGCCGTTTCAAGACAAATACAGGTACAGTCTGTGAAAACAAATTCCACATCAACCGTCGAAGACCAGGAATAGTCTTCGCCACTCGCCACCGACCACT
>Ga0351931_1126_pt1 | contig 9634 bp, 10 predicted proteins | sample BONcelT113001E11_FD_205818 | JGI IMG/M metagenome (GOLD analysis project Ga0351931, IMG submission 205818) | Enriched cells from coal bed in the Powder River Basin, Montana, United States - BONCAT cells T11 rep2 HSBNCT.T11.300.1.E11 ... | reverse complement strand
CAATGACGTCGGCTTTGACTTTATCACTTTCATGACAATATCCGAGACTCTCAAGAACGCCCGCGATCTTTTCACTTTCATGGTTATTCATCTGACAACCGTACGTCTCAATATAATATGTCAGCTCTTTTTCTGCAATGTACTCTCTTAGCCAGTTCTGCACTCTTTTTAGCCCCGAAGCCTTTCTTTGAATAAGAGTATGAGTCTTTCGTAAAACCATTATAAACACAGCGCCCAATATTATCAACTTTTTGGTTGCTATCCGAACAAAGACTTCACAAAGACGCAGTTATCTGTACAGTTTTTCATTTTAAACCATACGGTTTTCCAATCAAAAATAATGCATTAAATCGGTTGACATAACATTAAGAATACTGTATATTATACTTCGTCGCGAAAAAATACACGGGGTGTAGCGCAGTTTGGTAGCGCACGTGCTTTGGGAGCATGGGGCCGGGGGTTCAAGTCCCTCCACCCCGACCAGGCTCTTCCTCGATGAACAGGGCCCCTTGGTCAAGCGGTTAAGACACCGCCCTTTCACGGCGGTAACAGGAGTTCGAGTCTCCTAGGGGTCACCATTTTCGCAAAAAGGTTGTGGGGCCTTAGCTCAGTTGGTTAGAGCAGTCGGCTCATAACCGATCGGTCCGGGGTTCGAGTCCCTGAGGCCCCACCAATATGGCCCGGTAGTTCAGATGGTTAGAACGCTAGCCTGTCACGCTAGAGGTCGAGGGTTCGAGCCCCTTCCGGGTCGCCATCTAACCCAGAGATTTATTCTTTGGGTTATGCCTCGGTAGCTCAGTCGGTAGAGCAAGGGACTGAAAATCCCTGTGTCGACAGTTCGATTCTGTCCTGAGGCACCATTTTTTTAAGCTGATGTAGCTCAATCGGTAGAGCAGCTGATTTGTAATCAGCAGGTTGCGGGTTCGAGTCCCATCATCAGCTCCACACGGAGGGATTCCCGAGTGGCCAAAGGGAGCAGACTGTAAATCTGTTGTCAATGACTTCGGTGGTTCGAATCCACCTCCCTCCACCAGCCTTATTGCAAATGTGCGAGAATGGCGGAACTGGCAGACGCGCTAGATTCAGGTTCTAGTGGGGTCACACCCGTGCAGGTTCAAGTCCTGTTTCTCGCACCATACCGAGTGGTCATATAGCATTTGAACACGCTGTAGATCACTCGGTTTTTATGTACCCTACATTGCTTCCTGCGCCGCTGAATAGCTGACGGCAACGCCATTTCTCGTCTGTATCGTTACCTCAGGCTCTGGTAAGATTTCGGGAATCTCAATGGAACCGACACAGCTATAATGAATCCTGATCTTCTGGACATGCATACCGTTGATCTTCTCCGCGTGATGAACCTCAATGCGTTCAATCAGCTCGCTGAGCATACGCGGCGTGAGCTTTCTGAAGCGCGTGTACTTACGCACGGTAGCGATAAACATGTCCGTGGTCATCGATTGGCTGTCCGCCTTTGCTAGCTCTGCCTGGATCGCCTTTACTCGTTCCAAAAGCCCCTGCTGCTCATCCGCATGCCGAAAACATCGAAAAAAACTTAATACGGCCATAGAGGCGTTTGTCATCACAAATAAATAGGCATCATATAAAGAAAATGGCCTGCGTTCTTAAGCCTGAACGCAGACCGTTTTGTTACAGCAGACGCTATATTGCTTTGAGCTTACCATTCAAATCATCTAGGCTTTTCCACCAGCCAGGACGTGAACGGCGGAATCCCATACGAAGATATGAACCATGCCAGCACCAGCGCTTTTCAGTATCAGCCTCATGGAAACTTCCTTTTCGGCTCACTTCGTTATCCTTCAATATCATCATAACGGCAAGATGCGTCGGATGTCCATTTTATCAATAAAAAACATACGAAATTTCGCTGGCAGAAACTTATAAATTGCTTTTGATTTCAGGGGGAAGTTCATAAGAGTTCATATCACTCCCTCCCAAATAACACTACACAGTGCATTTATGATTTGTAAAAGCGTCATATAGACTAAATGTGACTTGTCTACGGTTGCTTCTCCACTAGGCGCGCAACGAATGGCCGACGCACACTGATTATTCCTTTTGGGCAAAACTCCTGACAGCAAAAGCACCTTACACATTTATGTTTTTGAATTATTGCGATTTTATGAACTATAGAAATCGCTTCTGCAGGGCACACCTTTTGACACTCTGCGCATCCGATGCATTCTCTACGGTTTATCCATGGACGGCTGGCAAACATAGCCGATAATATCTTCGCGATGGTTTTGTTTTTTGACCCCCATAATTGAACATCGTGCTTAGGCGTTAATTGAAAGTCGGGTATAACAAACGTTGAAAGGTTACCATGAATAGCGAGTTCGGAAACGCTTGGGGGTATAAGCCCACGTTCATAGGCCGCGCGCAGCGTCGGGACATCATTCACGCCTAGATTCATCAAATGTGCCGCAGCCAGATCAAGCGCATGCGGGCTGAAGGAAGCAATAATTGCACCCATAAAGCGTGGCGTACCACCATATGGGCCGTTTCCTTCCATTGCCATAACGGCATCTGCAATTGCTAAACGAGGTTTACACCATTCGCAGATATCTACAAGCATATTAGAAAAAGCTTCATATGTTTGATACTTATAATGGTATTCTGATTTTCGTGTACCTGGTACAGCGCCGAAAAAATTCTTGCATGCACCGGTATATGCCATCAGACCGTGTGTCTTGATTTTGCACAGGTCGATAATGGCATCGACGTTCATCAGATACTCTGTCACCTGAAATGTCTTTGCAATACTCGCCTCCGGATAAGACACCTCCACATAAGAAAAATCATCATTGAGTGTTGCTCCGGTTTTAAGCACCTCATTCATTCCCGTGCTGGAATAAACGCCTGCCAAATAACCTGCGCTGAAAGGACCGCCCGGACTGTCTCCGAGAACGACCTTCGCTTGTTTTTCAATTAATAGTTTGCATAACGCCACCGCTACTTGAGGATGCACTGTTGCGGCTCTATCCGGCTTCGATCGCATCATTAAATTTGCCTTAATCGCAATCTTCATGCCGGGCTTTACCCAGTCCAAACCGCCGATCGGTTGGAGCGCAGCCGCAATGGCGCACTTTACTTTCTGGAGATCATAGTCTTCACAATGCGCGATGGATACTTCGTGTTTCATCTTATACTCGCAATCCAACATTCTTTATCAACGATACCACAAATGCTTATCGTATTTCAACGCATTACTAGGTAATAGTAAACAACTATATTTCTGTCGGATCATCTATATGAAGATGCACCCTCCAGTCCATTTTGACGCAGTCCTCAGCGATCTGTTCCATGCGCATTTTAACGTACTTTGCTTTTGCGATCGCTGCTATCTGTCCATCAGGCGAATAGATTTCACCCTCCCCCTCAAACATCATGCGGTTTTCCTTGGTGATACGCCCAACGGCTTTGAGCTGTACGCCATATGGCAGCGGTTTTTTGTATGCGATATTCAGCTCCACCGTCACACCCCAGACATCAGGCTGGCTGATCTGCACCGCACGTCCTATGGTTTCGTCGAGTATGCAGGCCGCGATGCCGCCATGTACGCGCCCCGGGTAACTTTGGTGAAGAATATGCGGCGTGAACAGTGCAACCAGTTCACCGCTATCCGTCTCAAAAAACTGGGCCTTTAATCCTTTTTCATTTTCAAGCCCGCAGACAAAGCATTCGGCTGAATTTGGCTGTTTGCCGGTGATTTTTTTCATTAGTTGCATCTCCTTCAGACAGGTTTTTTAACGCTGCATTATAACATATACAGGGGCTGGGGTGCAAAACGGTGGTGAAGGTACGCGTTGTATGGTATCATGAATTCCGTCAGTGGAGGAGATTGCATGGAGAATCACCGTGTATTGGAAAAAAGGGGAGCAATGGCGGCAGCGGCGCTTGTTTGCTGTCTGCTGTGGGGGAGTTCCTTTCCTTCCATCAAGCTTTCATATATCGAGCTTGGCGTACTCGATACATTTCAGCAAATACTGCTGGCAGGCCTGAGGTTTTGTCTGGCTGGTGTTATGGTACTTGCGTTTGTGAAGCTGTTTATGCGCACGAAGCTTACGCCGCCGCGCCGTGAAATACCCTTGACGCTGCTTGTGGCCTTGCTCCAGACTTTCGGCTCGTATGTGGCGTTCTACATCGGCATGGCCCATACCACCGGCATAAAAGGATCAATCCTCGCATCTTCAAATGTGTTTATGGTTGCCGTTATGGCGCATTTTGTATTCCGTTCGGACAAACTCAGCTTAAAAAAGGGGCTGGGGCTGTTTTTGGGATTTGCAGGCGTTGTCATCGCCAATGTTTCACTGCTTGCCGGCGAACCTTTTTCGTTTGCGCTTATGGGCGAGGGTTTTGTGCTGCTGCATTGCCTGCTCTGCGCCGTGGTGACCATACTGATCCGCAAATTCGCAAGGCAGATGGACACGGCACGTCTGAACGGCTGGCAGCTTTTACTCGGCGGTATGATGCTGACAGTCACAGCCATAGCCGGAGGCGCAAAACCTCTGATTTTCAATACCTCAGCCGTTTTGCTGCTTGTTTACATGGCTGCCATTTCGGCGGTTGCCTTTACGCTATGGTTTATGCTTCTTAAGTACCACAAAGCCACTGTGGTCGAGCAGTACAGATTCGCCATACCGCTTTTTGGTTCGTTGATTTCTGTGCTGGTCGTTCCCGGAGAATATCTGGGCTTTGAAATGGCCGCAGCGGCTGCGCTCGTCGCTATTGGCATCCTCATTGTCAACAGAGAAGGCAACACACGCCTCAGCTGATCCGGCATTTTTTCTCTTCAAGTTTGCTTTTGATCAGCGAGCGGATAACCGCATCCTCTTCCCCGCCGATAAGCTGTTTGGGTATCACGAACGCCTGCATCCATGATATGTGTATGTATAAAGCGTCTTTTGACTCAGCCGCGAGGACGACATCTTTCCATGGCACTATTGTATTCGCGTATGCGCCATGCTCACAGATGCCCTCCTCGTCTATGATGATCTCATTTTCGGACTGCATAGCCTGGCTTGAGCGGTATTGTTTTTTGGAAGCCTTTTTTATGGCGAATATGCTCCAAGCTGTCATCATTCCGGTAAGCACGGCCACGATCAGCATGAAAACGGGAATCAGTAAAGGCGACTGACCGCTGTCCGAAAAGACCACAAAGGCCATCACCAGCATCGCCACAAAAAATACGATGGGTGTTAGTATCAGCCGCTTGCGATGAAAAAACAGATTGAATGATACATAATCCCCAAGCGTCATCGTATACTTTTTTTCAAACCTCATATTGCCTCCGCCCATCCTGATATAATTAGATTATACTACCATGCAGATAGACACCTGTCCATAATTGGTTGGGAACTCATTTGACAAAGCAAAAATGTTTTTTCACAAAACAGTTGACGCGGCATACATTTTGTTATAAAATACTTTTTGCGTCCGTTGACCGTTTATGACGCGGGGTAGAGCAGTTTGGTAGCTCGTCGGGCTCATAACCCGGAGGTCGTGGGTTCAAATCCCTCCCCCGCAACCATTTTACATCATGACCCGATTGGACACGATTCAGTCGGGTTATGCATATGGCGGCATGGCTCAGTTGGCTAGAGCAATCGGTTCATACCCGATAGGTCGTTGGTTCGAGTCCAACTGCCGCTACCAGAAAAAGCCCTTCACAGAGGGCTTTTTACGTTCCATTGCTTTTTTTGAGTTTACTTGATTCGCCTCATAATCTGTTTTCATAATGCACCATTCCCCGAAAAATATCGAAGCTGACAAGCGGTTCAGAATGCCCAAGTTTGAGCAAAATAGCAGGGTAGCATCTCAATAAAACAGACCCGTATTTACATAATTTCCCTCGTTTTTCCCTCGAATGACGTTAAATCACGTGATATGAGGTGCTTTTTAAGCCTTCCATTCTGCTTTTCAATATCGCATGTGCTTACTTATATTCAGCATTTGCTTTAATGCGAACTGGCTGATTGTTACCGCAAAATGTACATAGAAATGAAGATTCCAAAGATGTCCTTTAAAAGAATTGTTTGATTATAAAAGAGGCGTAAGTTGTACAAAGACTTTTTGCAATCAACATAAAGGTAAATTTCCGGTCTGGTCAGCGAATAATAAGGAACCTCTTGCATTTATTGATACTTATGATTATGATGGTGTTTTTATTTCATTATCTAGGAATGGTATTGCAGGAAAAGTGACTTTGCTAAGTGGAAAATTCTCAATAAATGAAGATCGTTTTTTGTTAATATCGATTTGAACTATGTTAAGTATATTATTGAACCAATACTACGTCAGAATAAAAAGGGTCGTGCCGGACACGATGGGCAAAATGAATTTACAAAATTATCTTTTAGTATTCTTGATAAAGTCAGGATTCCAATACCCATAAAACCTGATGGAATGTATGATGAGGCTGCTCAAAAAGATATCGCTCAAAAATACAATTGTTATATGCGGTTAAGAATAATATTGTTGAAAAAAATCGGCTCCATCATCAATACAAGAATTGAGATTGCAGGTTAGGGCGTAAAGTGGCTGTGATATCTATATATCCCTTTCGGCAAGATCACAATTGCACATGGTGGTCCGGGTGATGGTATTTAAGCGCATCTTCTGTTATCATTATAGTGTTAGAGGCTATTATAAATATCTCTAATCTTATGACTATAGTGGTCTACTAAGAGGTAAAATCGTTCTGCCTATTGCTTAATTGCTGTAGAGTGAGTTTAAAGCATGCAAACGCATTAAGTAAGGAAGAAACCATAAATGAAATAAGGAGATGTTCGGGCACGCAGTTTGATCCCCAAATTGCAAGGATACTTATTGAAAAGTTTTTGGGTAAAGAATGGTAATTCTAAGTATGTCTACATAGAGAAAATTGAAAACTTAAGTAAGTTGTTGCAAAAAGAATGGGCAACACTTGTGTTTCATCTATTATAGATGTAATATTTAAATACGAATGTTATATTTTTTGAATCATTAAAGGAGGATGGACATTAACATGAAAAACAGGACGTTTAAAATAATTCTCTTGGCTTTATTAATACTGTGTTTTTGCACAGTGTTCGTTGGATGCAATTCTGCACAAGGTCCGAAGGGTGATAAGGGAGATCAAGGATTGCAAGGGTTGCAAGGTTCGAAGGGTGATAAGGGAGATCAAGGATTGCAAGGTTCGAAGGGCCCTATTGGACCTGAAGGGGTGCAAGGCGAAGAGGGCGATACGGGAACGCGTGGCCCTGTAGGATCAACCGGGCCGACAGGAGCTACTGGACCTATGGGATTACCCGGGCCAACAGGTGAGACTGGACCTATGGGATTACCCGGGCCAACAGGTGAGACTGGAAAAATATTAAACTTTGCTAATTTTTTCGCGCTGATGCCCCCTGATAATGCTTCAACAGTTGCTGTTGGTTCGGACGTAGACTTTCCACAAGATGGACCCACTAGCGGGGGTGGTATTACCCGTACAGGTATCAGTTCATTTAACTTATCTGAAATCGGTACTTATCAGATATCGTTTCAGGTGAGCGTATCCGAAGCCGGCCAGCTTATCCTAACGCTCAATGGTATTGATCTACACTATACGGTGGTTGGGCGGGCAACAGGTACTACTCAGATAGTAGGAATGGCTCTTGTAACTACGATAACTAATAACTCTATACTCACAGTACGAAATCCTGCCGGCAATTCAACGGCACTGACCATCACGCCGTTAGCTGGAGGGACAAGGCCTGTTTCGGCGCAACTTATTATCGTGCAAATCGAATAGGATGCGGTGGGGGGATATAAGTTGATTTTTGTGTTCCTTTTGTATATGCATCAATGGATTGTTTTTGATTCTTCGACAATAAAAAAGTGTCACATATAAGAGTGCCTTAACTATAGTTAGCCTTATAGAGGTTGAGACATTCTTTAATCAAATTATGACTATAATTGTCTGTTATGAGGTTAAGTCATGTTCTATTGCTCAATTGCTGTAGAGTCAATTTGAAGCATAGTGAAGCTGATAAGACAACAGTATTATCAGGAGTAGTGACTAATTGCCTGCATTCAAATACCGCCCTCCGATTTCCCTCCATCGTTATTCAATGAAATTATACGCTATTGAATGATATTGATCGTAAACCATGCTATATATGCACGATATTGATTCAGATTAAACGAGAATTTATGAGGTAATATATGTAAATCCGCGCTCAAGGATATTCATTTACACAAATCTCCGCAGAACTTGCTGAGAATTTCACCTTTGAAGTCATTGAAATTGTGGAGCAAAGTGGAGCGGACGAATTAACATAATGCCAGTTATTGATCGCACTGATTTGGGAATGATTATTCGCAAAGATTTTGAAAGCAAAAACGAAAGCGATGAGTTCTTCGAGCTGTTATTAAATCAACTCATTTCCAAATTTGGCGAAGGAAGCCGTGAGGGCTTCTGCTACCAAAGCGTATATGAGTTGGAAAAATGGCAGCCGGACTCTGGATCTCTTGATCAGTGATAATGAGGATTTTTATTCTGTAAGACTAGGATGTTTTGGGCAGTATCCATAACGGCTTTCACCGCCAAAAGTACAATACAAAAACAAAAAGGGAAATTCCATCTGCTTTTTATTATAAGAATAAATTCCTTTAATTATGTTTAGCATCTTAATATCGGATTGCGTTTATTTGCAGCTTATTGTTTTTATTATATTTTTATGGTATTATTTGTCCATTAACATATAGAAGGTCAGCCAAATGAAACTTTCATTGCTTATGATGATTGGTATTTTATGTATTATTTTAGCAGTAAGTTGTGGAGGTGTTGAGCCAGAAACTGTTGAAACGATACAGAGCGAACCAACGCCCTTGCAAACAAGGGAACCGATACAGGAGGAACAAGAGCCAAGTCCTGAGGCAGTTGAAAGGGGGCTTTTTTGTTAATAATAAAATGCATATATCAGAATTGTTTGATATAATATGGTTACATAATCATATAACATTTTGAAGATAATTTGCTTTCAAGAGGTCAAACATGAAAAAAAGATATATTTTGTTCATAATACTCTTTCTTTTACTATTTCCGAAAATTGCTTTGGCCGATTTTGGCCCAAAGACCTCTCTTGACATATATGTTAAAAACGCACCTCTGGGATTGTATTATCTTGATCTGCTTGTTAACCATGACACCAACATGGACGGCGAGTATGATCCAGACGGATACAATGAAGAATTGTACCGTATGCTTTGGGACTATGACGAGAATGGATACTGGGCAGAAATGATGCATCAAGAGAATTATATAATAGGTTTACGCGGGGATCTTGAAGGCGGTTATTACGGTACTTATATGCTGCACAGTTTTGTGCAGGTTCCTTCAGAATTCAAAATTATTATTGTATCATCTAACGGTAGTATCCGTGTTTCAGATGTGTACCGAAAATTGAAGTTCGCAGATGAGATATATCTTGACTATAAAACAATGGAAATAACCCCTGCGGGTAACAGTATTATTGGCGACTGGATATTGCAATTCCTAATTACTCTTTCGGCTACGTTGCTGATTGAAGGCATTATACTTTTGCTGTTTGGTTTCAAGCTGAAGCTAAATTGGAAGCCGTTTCTATTT
>Ga0351931_1127_pt1 | contig 9976 bp, 8 predicted proteins | sample BONcelT113001E11_FD_205818 | JGI IMG/M metagenome (GOLD analysis project Ga0351931, IMG submission 205818) | Enriched cells from coal bed in the Powder River Basin, Montana, United States - BONCAT cells T11 rep2 HSBNCT.T11.300.1.E11 ... | reverse complement strand
CCTCGACGTCATCGTCTGGTATGCCATAGTGATGAAGACGAAGATCATCGCCATGACGAGAAAGGCGGAAATGGAGTTCTACAAGCCCATCATGTGCAGCACCCCCTACCGCGCAAAGGCGCAAATGTTAACAGTCGAAGAAAGGGATATCCTTGCGACAGCCTGGGTGGAGGACGCCGCGGGGGACGTCTATGCCCGGATGAACGCCGTCTTCCGCGAAGGCAAGGGCTTTGAAATGGAGGCCTTCATAGACCGCTTCGACTTCTCGACAACAACACCGGCAATAAAGGATTATTTCCTGTCACTCTTAGAGACGGCTTGAATCGCTTGAGTCGCTTGAGGGTTTAGGGCATCAGGATTCTTCTTGAGAAGATAAGGTTTCCGTCTTCCACGGCTAGTCGCTCATTCCTGTCTTCAGGATGTCTTTGACGATCTCCCGGTCGGGGTTCGGGAAGGCGTACACCTCAAGGTCTTCGGGCGGGACCCAGGCGATCTCGTCATGGTCGGTGAGGGTGATATTGCCCGATAGGTATTCAGCTTGATAGGCATAGAGCATGATGGCCGACTGGCAGTTGAGGACATGTTTTCTCGATGATATGAGACTGCCCACGGCTATTTCGATACCGAGCTCCTCCCGTATCTCGCGCTTCAGACACTCCTCGAGGGTCTCGCCGTCCTCCAGCTTGCCTCCGGGAAACTCCCAGGGATGACCCGGAAAAAAAGTTTTCCTGCGGGCGATAAGTATCTTGCCGTCCTTTTCAATAACGGCGGCGGTGACGGGCAGATAGTCGGGGTCGGTCATAGGAAGGCTCCTCCATGGGCAGGATAGTATCACATGAGACCATCTGGATGTCAAAAAACGATCACGCGGATCCTTTTCTTCCGCTTTCGGGAGGGGGAACCTTTTTCATTGTTCCCGTGTCATACCGGAAAGAAAGGAGACGATATGACGCCGACAAAGATGTCCACCCCCGCTTCACCCATGGCCGACTCAACAGCACAATGCGACTCGCCCGGGCTGCGGCGGTTTCTTATCATCGCCGCCCTGGGCTATTTTTTCCTGACGTCGGCAGGCTGCGGGATCTTAAGTAGGAGCGCCGAGATAAATACATGGATCGGCCGCTCCATGAAGGAACTTGTTCAGACCCGCGGCAACCCGGATCGCTACGAGACGGACGGTAAAGGCAACAGGGTCCTCGTCTATGAATGGACATGGGAGTCGACCTATGAGACCCCCGGCCGGGCCTGGCGCGACGCAAGCGGTCTGCGCTGGACCAACCCCAAAACGGAGACCATTCTCCACAGGGAAAGAAGGGCATATTACGTGAACAGGGAGGGAATAGTTTTTGACGGGAAATGGGCATGGTGACAGAAAAGTGCAAGAGGAGACAGTTTCATGTTTCATGTTTCAAGTTAGAGACCTTGAAGGTCGTTCCAGGCTTCAAGTTTCATGTTAGAAGACTTATAAAGGTTCACAGTCTTTTGCCTGAAACCTGAAACCGTCTCTCTCAAGCCTTTTTCTTTATCCCCGTTGCCAGCAGGATGCTTATACCTATGGAGATTGCGGCGACAGCGAAGGCCGTGAAGTAGGAATGGGTGATGTCGAAGGAGAAGCCTGCGATGAGGGGGCCGGTCGAGCCGCCTATCGTTGCGCCGAGCAGCGAGATGCCGAAGAGGGAACCCATGGCCTTTAAGCCGAAGAGTTCCGCATGGGCCAGCGGAAAGATCGAAGCGAGGCCGCCGTACCCGAACCCGAAGACGACGACGAACATCCAGAGCTGCCACTGAGAGCTTCCGAGGAAGGGCAGGAGCATGGCGAGACACTGGCATGAGAGGATTATTATGAAGGACCGTTTTATGCCCCAGCGCTCGGTAAGGACCCCCAGAGAGAACCTGCCGATGACACTCATGGCGCCCACCGATCCCATCATGGCGGCGGCGGTATTGACGTTTGTCCTCGCATCCGTGGCGTAAGGCACAAAGTGGGCCATAACGATTCCGACACCGATCATCCACAGACCGTGTATCGCGAAAATGAACCACATGTTCCTCGTCTTGAGGGCCTCGGCAACGGTCATTGAATGGTCCGGCACATGGATCGTGCGGGCTTTGTCGGGATGGGCGTTCCCGCCGTTCCTTCGAGGAGCGGTGAGGGGTTCGAGTCCCATATCCCGGGGGTTTCCGCGAATGACCAGAGCCTCCGTGATGAAGACCGTCAATGCGATAACGCCCAGGATGAAGATGGCGACGCGCCACCCGAAGGACTGGATGAGGCGTTCCGACAGGGGGGAAAAGACGAGCGTGCCCATGCCCAGCCCGGAAACGAGGATGCCCATGGCCATGCCCTTGCGGTGAACGAACCACTTCCCGACGGTGGCGGCAGTAGGGGCGTAACAGGTGCCGACTCCGATCCCCACCGCAAGGCCCCACGTGAGGTACAGAACACCCGTGTGATGGCAGAACGCGGTGAGCATGCAGCCTGCTGCCATGATGGTGCCGCCTATGGCGATCACCTTTCGAGGTCCGTACCTGTCGGAGAACCATCCCATCGCGATGGAGGCGAGGCCGTATATGATGAAGGCGACGGAGAAAATGCCCGAGAGAACAGCCCTCGAGCTTCCGAACTCGTCTATCCACGTTCTGAAGAAAACACTGAAGGAATAGATAATGCCGAACCCTGTGCAGGTCCCGACTGCGGCGACAGCGACGATGATCCAGCCATAGAAGATACCGCTCCGACGAGAAATACCGTTTCCCATGTTAACTCCAACACAACAATCAACGGTTGAACTGTCCCCGAAGCGACTGGCCTTCCTTCCCCACCATTGCCAGTTCCGTTACCATAACACAGACTCGACGCCGGGGGAAGAAAAAGATGGGGTGTTCTTACATGTTTGGCCTTTCCCGTTCCAACGGTTCCAACGGTTCCAACGGCTCTAACGGTTCCAACGGTTTACCGTCCTATTGTTATCCGTCCGTATTCTCCGTCGTAGCCAGGTTCGATGGTGACGTCGCCGGCGCGGACGCGGGCAATGGCCTGCGCTATGGCGGGATAGCCGGCGCTCGTGATCCCGTCAGTCGGGACGTCCATGAGGATGGTGAGCTCGCTTCCGAGTTTTTCGAGAAGGTCGAAGTAAGGTCTGTCCACCTTTTTTGTTTGGACACCCACCCTGACCGTATCGGAGATGATCTCCCTGAGAGGGATGAGAGAACGGAAGGGTCTGGCGCCGTCCGGCCTCAGGCCTGTTTTTCTGTCGGCGAGGGCCTGAACGCGGTGGAGGACGCCCAGGGTCACCTTCTTGCCACAGGCAGGACAGCGATAGCCGGACTCGACTGTTTGTTGCGGTGTCAGTCTCGCCTTGCAGGGGCGGTGGCCGTCATAGTGGTATTTCCCTTCCTCGGGAAAGAACTCTATGGTTCCGTCGAAGCCTTCCCTGGTCCTGATGGCCCGGGCTATCCCATCGAAGGAAAGGCCTGTGTCGAAGATGTTCGCCTCCCGGCCGATCTTCTGCGGGGAATGGGCATCAGAGTTGGAGATGAGGGTGAGCCCGTCGAGGGCCGAGACGCGCCAGTTCATAGGGGGATCGGAAGAGAGGCCCGTTTCGACGGCGTGAATGTGTGGCGTGAGTTCTTCGAAACATTCCTCGAGGGAGTCAAAACCCGAAACGGCACCCAGGACAGAGAAATGGGGTGTCCACACGTGGGCCGGTATGAAGAGGGCCCGGGGGCATTCGTCAATGACCGTCGCAAGGAGCCTCTTTGCATCGAGGCCAAGGATGGGCCTTCCGTCGGATGAGATGTTCCCGATCCGGGAGAGCCTCCCCTGGAGGCGAAGAGCGCTCTCCATATCGTCGAAGAGAACTATGCAGTGGACCTTGCGTGTCCTGCCGTTCTTGTTGTAGATGCAGCTTATCTCGGCGGTGAGGAGAAAGAACACGTCTGCCGCGCAGGACAGGGGTATGGTGTTGCCCTTCATGTCTTCGCGCAGCACAAAAAGGCCATTGCCGGCGTGATCGAGCTTGCGCCCCACCTCCTTGAACCAGCCTGGATGTGTGGCGTCCCCCGTGCCGATAACGGTAACCCCCTTGAGCTGCGCCCACCTCCAGAGAGTCTCCGGCGCCATGTCCCGGCTTGTGGCGATGGAGTAATGGGAATGAATATGAAGGTCGGCAATGAATCGCATGGATTTTCTTTTGGTGTCATACGATACCATTGAAAGGGGGTATTTTCAAGCCGGTCCGGAAGGACGTCCCCATCTCTGGACCTCCCGGTCGGCTAAAACGGTCAACGCAAGACCTGACTTTTTCAAACCGAAAAAGGGTATTTTCCGGTAAAGCACGCATCGCATACCTGTGTGCCCATCAGTTCTCTCAGCTCTTCGGTGTTCAAATATCTGAAAGTATCTGCGCCTATCAATTTTCTCAGTTGCTCGTCTGTGCGGTTTCCGGCCAGTAACTCCCCGGGCTTCGCCATTGCCATTCCCATAAGACAGGGAAAGCGCGGGGGCGGTGCCGCCAGACGCATATGAATCTTCGTTGCCCCCGCCTCGCGCAATTTCGGGATCAAGACCATGGCCGTTGAACCCCGGACCAAAAGGGAATCAATAAGAAATACTTCTTTCCCCTTCACCAGTTCGCCATTGATCTGAAACTTTTTTTCAGCCTGGGTGAACCTGTCTTTTTCCTTGGAGATTATAAATACCCTGCCGATCTCGCCCACGGTGGTTATGGCCAGCTTAAAGGGGATTCCCGTGGTGTCATGAAAACCTAAGGCCGCAGGAATGGCAGCTCGCGGAATGGGAACGACAATGTCAGCTTTCTCGGTTTCTGTCTTTGCCAGCTTAGCGCCGATCTTCTCCCGAAATTCATAGCAGCTTCGTGAAAAAACCTGGCTCGCCGGAGAAGCATAATCAAGGCATTCAACGATACAGGGGTGAGGATCGGGGGAAGCAAAGGAAATTGTCCTCATGCCTCCTCCATCGAGAACTACTATCTGACCCGGCTCGACATCTCCTATCCACTCAAACTCGCCGTGAAAAGCACATGTTTCGGATGCTATTGCCCACGCATAATCACCCTCCTCACCTCTTCTGGCGATAGAAAGAGGTCTAAACCCGAAGGGGTCCCGGGCGGCGATGAGACTCCCGTTGTGGAGAATTATGAGGCTGAAAGCTGCCTGTCGGCCCAGAAAGCTCAGGGTCTTCTCCACTTTTTCAAGCAAGTCCGCGCCTTCGGTCCGGGCAATCTTCTGCAGAATGACCTCGGTATCTGTGTCCGTCTGGAAGAGACCGCCGAGTTCCTCCACCAACCTTTTGTAACCGGGAATATGACCATTATGGACAACAGCGATCTTTTCTTTCTCGAAGCTTCCGACTATGGGCTGGCTATTTCTCTCATTTGTTTCTCCTGCGGTGGGATAGCGGACCTGGCCGATCGCTACCGACCCCAGATAGGATCGACCTAAGGGGGGAGACTGGAAGATCGATCCCAATCCCCGCTCCTCCGAGAGAGACCCGTCCTTCAGACCCGAAACAATACCCCAACTCTCTTGTCCCCTGTGGGAGAGGTTTTCAAGGCCGGACCTCACTTCGGCAAACGCATTGCCCCTACCGATAAACCCGAAGATTCCACTCATTGTGCCTCCTAAGTTCTTACAGCCCCCAACCGTTGGACCAACGCGGTCTGACCGGGTGTCCACCCCCACCGCACCGCCTCTAATTCTGCCTGACCGTCAGGTTCCCGCTGCGGGAATCATTGTGAACCTTTCCCGGCCCGCATATTTATACTATTTTCTCGTTATTCCCTTAGATATGCAATAACAAAACTCGATTGAGAACAGCAGGGGTGGTTCAAGGGGTCAGGGTCAAAGGGACAAGAAACAGACCACCTTCCAGTGTGCCTGGTTGCCTTGAACTATTGAATACTGGAACACACGGGTCCCAAAGTTGCCGCAGTTCGATATCCTGTTAACGGCAGGCAGTAAGAAAAAAGCGGGCCCGGAGGCCCGCTTTGCTTGATCTATTTCTTTTTTGCCTTGGCCTCCGGTTTCTTTTTCGCCGGTTTTGCGACTGCCTTACCGTTGACCACGGCCTTCAATGCTGCACCTGCGGAGAACTTGGGAACCTTTCTTGCAGCTATCTTGATCTCCTTGCCGGTCCGGGGGTTTCTTCCCTTCCTGGCCGTACGGCTGATGACGGTAAACGTACCGAACCCTACAAGGGTCACTTTGTCACCTTTCTTCATTGCCTGTGTGATGCTGCCCGTGACCACCGCAAGCGCCTTCGCCGCCGCCGCCTTGGAGACCTTGATTTCTCCCGCAATCTTTTCCACTATCTCTGCTTTGGTCATACTTGATGCCTCCTTGAGTATAATGTGGGTGTATCTATTATTATCAGGCAAACATCCTGTGCCTGTCCCATGAATAACCATTCAGTTGACCAATATGGGAAAAATACTACTACAATTTCCCAACAATGCAAGCATTTTGTTTGTTTTATTGCAGTAAAGGAAAGGATGCCGGAGGGAATTGCACAATAGTGTATGATTGCGGACCCTGCCTCAATTCGTCCTGCAGGAACAACTGGACGAATTGAGGCAGGAGAAAAAAACGGCCCCTGCGAACAAGTGGCTCCATATCATTGCAGGGAAGGCGTCTTAAAGGCAGGGTCTTAAAGGGGATTCTTGAAGGCTGACAACCGGTTCCGGCGGCGGCGATGTGCCGTCCGCCGGAACCGGTTGTCAGTCGATAGTTTGTTTCGCCGCGCCGTCAGGCGTCATTGAACCGGTCGAGGTTCATGACCTTGTTCCATGCCGCTGTGAAATCATTGACGAACTTTTCCTGTGCGTCATCGCATGCGTAGACTTCCGCCAGGGCCCTAAGCTGGGAGTTCGAGCCGAAAAGGAGGTCCACGCGGGTGCCGGTCCATTTGATCTCGCCTGTCGCGCGGTCATGGCCTTCGAATATGCTGTCGTCTTCAGCGGTTGGGTTCCACGCTGTGCCCATGTCAAGGAGGTTCACGAAATAGTCGTTGGTGAGTGCCTCCGGCCGCCTGGTGAAGACACCGTGCGGGGATCCTTTGAAGTTTGCGTTCAGGACGCGCATGCCGCCCACGAGAACCGTCATTTCGGGCGCGGTGAGGGTCAGCAATTGCGCCTTGTCAACGAGGAGCTCCTCGGCCGATACGGCATAGCGTGTCTTCTGGTAGTTGCGGAAGCCGTCCGCCTTAGGCTCGAGCACGGCGAAGGATGCCGCGTCGGTTTGCTCATGCGAGGCGTCCATGCGTCCCGGCGTGAAGGGAACCGTCACCTCGTGACCGGCATTCTTCGCAGCCTGCTCGACGCCCGCGCAACCAGCCAGAACGATGAGGTCGGCCAGTGATACCTTTTTGTCGCCGGACTGCGCGCTGTTAAACGCGGTCTGGATGCCCTCCAGGGTATTGAGCACTTTCGCCAGCCGGGCCGGCTCGTTGATCTCCCAGTCTTTCTGCGGCATGAGGCGAATGCGGGCACCGTTGGCCCCGCCGCGCTTGTCGGAGCCACGGAAGGTGGATGCCGATGCCCAGGCGGTGGAAACCAGTTCCGATACCGTGAGGCCCGAAGCCAGGACCTTGGCTCTAAGGGACGCGATGTCCTGTTCATCGATCAGTTTGTGGTTCACGGCGGGGACGGGGTCCTGCCAGATGAGCTCTTCAGCCGGAACCTCCGGGCCGAGATAGCGTGCACGAGGGCCCATATCCCGGTGTGTCAGTTTGAACCAGGCGCGGGCGAAGGCGTCCGCCAGCTGGTCAGGGTTCTCGTAGAAACGGCGTGATATCTTCTCGTAGATGGGGTCGAACCGCAGGGAAAGGTCGGTGGTCAGCATGGTCGGCCCGATTCGTTTTGAGGGGTCGTGCGCGTGGGGCACGGTGCCGGCGCCCGCGTCGCCCTTCGGTTTCCACTGGTAGGCACCGGCCGGGCTCTTCGTCAATTCCCATTCGAAGCTGAAGAGTATCCGGAAGAAGTTGTTGCTCCATTTCGTCGGCGTGTTGGTCCAGGTGACCTCCAGGCCGCTCGAGATCGTATCACCACCCTTGCCCGTACCGAAGCTGCTCTTCCAGCCCAGACCCTGTTCCTCGATGCCGGCGCCCTCCGGCTCCGGCCCCACGTGCGACGCGTCACCGGCGCCATGGGTTTTGCCAAAGGTATGGCCGCCGGCGATGAGGGCCACCGTCTCCTCGTCGTTCATCGCCATGCGCGCGAAGGTCTCGCGGATATCCCGCGCCGCGGCGATCGGGTCCGGGTTACCGTTCGGGCCTTCCGGGTTCACATAGATGAGGCCCATCTGTACGGCGGCGAGGGGATTCTCGAGGTCCCTGTCGCCGGAGTAGCGCTTGTCTCCAAGCCACTCGCTCTCGGAGCCCCAGTAGACATCCTTTTCCGGTTCCCAGATGTCCTCACGCCCGCCACCGAAACCGAAGGTCTTGAAACCCATGGATTCCAGCGCGACGTTGCCGGCGAGGATCAACAGGTCGGCCCAGGAAATTTTCCGGCCGTACTTCTGCTTGACCGGCCAGAGCAGCCTGCGCGCCTTGTCGAGGTTGACATTGTCGGGCCAGCTACTAAGCGGTGGAAAGCGCTGGTTACCTCTGCCTGCGCCGCCGCGGCCGTCGCTTATACGGTAGGTACCGGCGCTGTGCCAGGCCATTCGGATGAGCAAAGGTCCATAGTGGCCGAAGTCCGCCGGCCACCAGTCCTGCGACTTCGTCATCACTTCACCGAGGTCTTTCTTCACCGCCACAAGGTCGAGGCTCTTGAACTCCTTGGCATAGTTGAAACCCTCGCCCATTGGATTGGACTTGGAGGAATTCTGGTGCAGCATATCCAGGTTCAACTGGTTCGGCCACCAGTCCCGGTTCGTCCTGCCGCCCCCTGCCGTGTCTCTGGGAGGTGTTCCCGTTCTTTCTTCATCCATAATATGTACCCCTTTTCGTTGTGCCAATTGGCGAACAGCGCTGCCATGAGTATTAATAGTGTTTCGCTGCCCTTCTATCCAACTCGGGTGTCAGCCGGAACCGGTTGGTTTAAGGCCGATCACCCTTGCCCGTTCCTTTTTTCCGGCATTTTTCGCAGTAACCGTAATACTCCAGCCTTGTGTCTGTGACCGAGAAGCCCGTTCTCTTCTCCACCTCGCCCGTATCCGCCGGGATTGAAATCCCGTAGTCGACTATCTTCCCGCAGCCGTTGCAGATCAGGTTGACATGCTGTTCGATGTTCACCTCGTACCTGTTCTCCGCGGTATCGAACTCAAGCGTCTTGATGATGCCGTGAGCGGAAAGCTGGTTGAGCGTGGCATACGTCGTGGAGAGGCTTAAGCCCTTCCGCATCTTCTTTGCCTCCCGGTACACGGCCCCCGCGCTGGGATGCAGGTCCCGCATTGCCGCCAGAACCTCAATGATGGCCAGCCTCTGAGGTGTGACCTTCAGTCCCTTTTCCTTCAGTTCTCTCAGTACCGATTCTCTGATCATGGTATTAATCAGGAATTATTCCTGATTAGGGTATTATAGCGATGATTTCGATATTGTCAAGGGCACCGTGATGAGCGCACGCATCGGTGCAGCCACCCCCGCAGCCTAAACGGGACGCTCATACATCCGGAAACAGGTTGCAGTCATCGTCTCGATAATAGCACCACAACTGGAAGAAAGTACATTCAGCGAAGAAGAACAGGGAAGTCTTTAAAGGACGTTCGTCCCGATTCTGAAAGGATCAATGAGCAGTTACGTCAACCACCTCCATGCCCGGTCCCATGGGGTCGACCACCAGGAACCTGGGGGCAAAAATAGTTTCCCTGTTGACAAGACCTGTTCCCCGAAGAAGATAAGCCATAACCTCGGAAGCGAGAATAGCCCCCGCGAAGGCGCCGCCGATGCTCGTTGACGGGTTCCTGCCGGCCGCGAAGGAATTCTCTACCCGCTCGGCCACGGTCGATCCGAACCTGC
>Ga0351931_1125_pt2 | contig 10097 bp, 12 predicted proteins | sample BONcelT113001E11_FD_205818 | JGI IMG/M metagenome (GOLD analysis project Ga0351931, IMG submission 205818) | Enriched cells from coal bed in the Powder River Basin, Montana, United States - BONCAT cells T11 rep2 HSBNCT.T11.300.1.E11 ... | reverse complement strand
GTGCGACATTCGATTTTAGGGTTAATATGAATACAATATAGGTAATTAAATAGGTAGTTAGAGTGGGGAGTTTTTAAAGCAGGCAGTGTTTAGCAAAGGAAGTAACTATGAGTAAAATGCAGTTTCGTCCAAAAGCAAGAACCTTAAGCCATCAAATCATAGGAGTTTTGCTGGTGCTATGCTGTTGGGGCATGCAATTCCAAGCTAATACTACCATGGTAGCTGCCTTTGCCAAAACAGACATCGATCCACGCATTGAGACAAATCTTCACAGCAAGACTCGTTTTTTGCTGGTTTTTCGTAGTCCCTCCGTCTTACAGGGAGCAGACCTCTCAGATCTGGCAAAGCAACAGCAAGTATTTTTGGATTGGTTGAATTACCGAAATATTCAGCATGAATTGCAAAGTACGATGACCCATACTCTCAACGGTTTAGTGATTCAACTTAACAACACTGATGTCCCTCAAATCTGCGATTATCCCACCTTAAAAATGATCCTGCCCTATCAAAGCGATTTGAAACCCGCCCGAGGTTTTGCGCTAAGCCATATTTATCCTCAAATGGAAAAACCATCAAATCCCTGGACGGGAAAGGGTATCCGAATAGGCATCGTAGATACAGGCATCAACACCCAACATCCCGAGTTGATAGGACGAGTGGTCGGAGGAAAAAATTTCGCCCGTCCGGAAGGCTCTTTTGAAGACTATGGCTTTCATGGCACCTTTGTGGCTGGAGTCACCGGAGGCAGGGGGAAAGACCCCTTCTTAAAAGGAGTGGCTCCTGAGGTTGAGTTCATGTCCTATGTGGTTTTTAAAGATTATAGGTCTCCTTCGGTCTCGATTTTGCCAGCACTTGACCAAGCTGTTAAAGACCAATGCAAAATAGTGCTTTTGTCCTTGGGAGGGATCAGTACCGACTATAATCCAGAAAAAGAGCTTTTACAGGAATCGTTGTCTCTAATGAAAAAAGCTGATATTGCAGTAATCACTGCTGCAGGAAACATGGGTATGCCCTACAAAAACAATTCTTCCATTTTTCTACCAGGATCTTCCCCTGAGGTCTTGACTGTGGGAGCTTCTGACGATCGAAAATGGCTGAGTCTTGAACTGGAAAACCTTCAAAAGGAAAAAAAACTGCTTCAAGCCCAATTAGCTACGCCTGGCTTAGCATTTCCTTCAAACCTGAGGGACTCCTTTTTTTTTGGAAGCTGGATATGGCACGAGTAATGATTTTAATGATGCCCGTAAAAGTATAAATGATCCCACAAAACCTTTTATTGCCTTGGTGCATCGAGGGCCAAAAAACAACCCCATCACCTTTTATGAAAAAATGGTGAATGCTATGAAAGCCGGCGCCAAAGCTATTCTCTTTGTCAACTATCCAGGACTTGAGCTCTTTCAGCCTGGTCTTACCCAGGAAAGAATGGAAGCGGATTGGTTTAAGACCTATCTCCCCTCAGCTTTACTCAGCTACGAAGATGCTTCTGAGCTTCTCGAAGATCCTGAATTCTGGAAACTTGTCTCCGCTTCTTCTCGTTCCATTCCAAGTATGGACAGCTCCTCTGGTGCTATATCAGATTCCATGCTCAAGCCCGACCTAATGGCTCCGGGGTCTGAAGTTTTTTCTCTCATCAACCTTGGATATGGCTGGATGTCAGGATCCTCTGTATCAGCAGCTTTTGTGGCTGGATCGGTGGCCTGTATCATGCAAGCTCATCCCGACTGGACTGTTGATCAAATCTATTCCTCCCTGGTACATACCTGCGATCCTCTAATCAATCCTTTAAGCCATAATCCCCTTCCCTTTGAAATGCAGGGAGCCGGAGAGCTCAGGCTTGATCGCGCTTTACAAAGCAATTTACATCTGGCTCCTCTTGCAATCAAAGCACGCTATGAAAACCAAGCAGTTCACCAAAGCATCCATATCATCAACTCCAGCGATAAAGCAGTCACAGAAAAGCTCATCGCTGATTTCATCCTCAGGGCTCCCTGGCAAGATCGTTCATGTAAAGTTTCCTTCCATCCAGAGCAGGTAAGTATCCCTGCCAATGGCAGGGTTGAGCTTGAAGTTACTTTTGATCTTGAAAACTCTCAAAGCAAAGATCTTCGCTACGAAGGTTGGATTAAAGTAGCTGGCTTGGCAATGCCCTTTATCCTGGAGGTGTCGCAGACAAAAACCTCTTTGGCTCCCGTTCAGAATTTTACCCTTAATACCTCTCAATGGGATTTTTCCAAGAGCGCTTCCTTGTTTCCCCTTGAACTATCATTTCAAGTGAATAGGGGTAGGTACTTAAAATCCCAGCGTTATGGAGATTTATTCTTTAATCAAGCCCAAATAGATATTGTTTTGCTCGATAAAAAGGGTCTTGACTGGGGCACCTGCTTTTCTTCCAATGAGTGTTTTCCAGACATTTATCATCTTAAACTGTCCTGGCTCTTTGTTGACCGTCAAACCCTACCGCCAGATGGTAGTTATTTTTTAATGCTTCGCCATTGGGGCTATGATGCGAATGGAAGGGGTGCTTTTGTATATTTCAAAGAATCCATCCCAGTAGAAATCCTCCATTCACCGGATCCTGCCACCGATATTTCCTGGAGAGCTTTCCAAAAGCAAACTGTCAAGCAGAAATTTACCATTGCTCTGATTCCAAGCCAGGAAGTTACTTTGAGAAAATTCATTGTAGAATGTCGCTTTGATCCAAAAAAACTTACCTGTCAATCCATAGAAATCCTTTCTCTAAGGGGTTTGAGTGGATGCAAGCCTGAGCTTACCCGCATTGGAAGCAATGCTGATGGAATTATGTATGTCGAATGGAGCTGTCCGGGTGAAATAGCGATTAGCATACCGAAAGCCCACCCTATGCTGGAGTTTGGTTTTACTGGTCTATCTACTGGTAAAACTGAAATTCATATCAGCAAACTATACGGAATAGACGAAAATGGCCATGCTATGACTTTCAGATTTCCTGGATTCACCTGTCACCTCTATGATAGCGCTTTTCTCCGGGGAGACCTTAATGATGATGGTGTCGTGGATAGCATGGACTGGCAAATTATGTCTGCATCCTATGGATCTTTTTATCTGGATGCTTCTTATGACTATCGCGCTGATATCAACAATGATGCTCTGATAAATCTTATCGATTTGAATTGTCTAGCTGAAGAATTTTGACCTTGTCATTGATTGTTGGTTCTCTCTGTATAGAATGCTAAAGGTATGATGGAAATAATGGGTGAATGTTTGATGTTTAACGAGACTCAGTTGATGGAGCTGGGGCAATGGTTTGCCAGCTTTCTCAAAGGAAATGAAGCTATTGCATTGAATGGTTCACTGGGTTCGGGCAAAACGATGTTTACGAAAGGTCTTGCAAAAGGCTTGAATATCAAGGAAGAGATTATCAGTCCCACCTTTGTCCTGCTTCGCGAATATCCTCAAGGAAAATTCCCCTTATTCCATTTTGATCTCTATCGTCTGGAGGATCCAAAAGAGCTTCATGACATTGGCTTTATTGAAAGCTTGGATCTGGAGGGAATCAAGGTGGTTGAATGGGCTGACCGCTTTCCCCAACTGCTGGATTGCTATAACTGGATGCTTGAATTCAGCATCCCTTGTTCTGAATGCAGAAAGATCAAGTTTTATGTCTCCAGTTAGGCTTCAGGTGCTCCTTCAAACCACTTTAAGACAGTCCGTATTTGCGGTTTTTCTCAACTCAAGCTATCTTAGCTCCCATAGTATGGTGCTCGATCATCGATCCGACAATAGCTATGTTTATGATTTGAGAAACCTTATAGCCCATGCAGGTCTTGATATGTCGCTAATCAACGAGTTTTACCTGGTAAATGGTCCTGGCTTTTTTACTGGTATCCGTTCGGGAGTTATGATAGTCAAAGCCATCTATCAAATCCTAAAACCCAGAGTGTTTTTAGTATCAAGTTTTGCTTATCTAGACGCACATATCCAAACAAAACCTGAGCATTACGGAATCTTGATCGTCGGATCACAGCGAGAGGGCTATTTCCAGGAGTTTTCTCCTCAAGGTCAAAGCAAAGCAGTTATTTTACCTTATGAAAAAGCTCGAGAAAAAGCCAGAAGTTTTCCCGTGTTTACTGATCAAGAAAAATATAGTATCGAGTGGAATCTTACCTATTTGCAACCCAAGGCGGTGCTCTCTTCTCAAGCCTACGAAATTGCTGATCTAAAAGATCTTACACCCAATTATGTGCGCAGTGAAGATGAGCTCTTTCGATCATGAAGCCCAAGCTTTCCATTCGTCCAATGAATATTGCCGATATCCCCTTAGTGTATCGTATCGAAAAGGAGTGTTTCCAATATCCCTGGCCCAAAAAAGAGTTTTTTGTTGAATTGGTACGCAATCGTTTTGCAAAATATTTTGTTTGCTTTCTGGATCAGCAAATGCTCGGTTTTATAGGTCTCTGGATCATCATGGATGAAGCTCATATCGCCAACATCGCAGTAAAAAAAACCTACCAAAAGACCGGCATCGGTAATACCATGATGGAGTTTGGAGAACAATATGCTTTGGAACATCGGTGCAAAACCATGATATTAGAAGTAGGCGTTGGAAACCAGGAAGCTATCCTTTTTTATGAACAGCGTGGATACCGGAGAACTCATCTAAGGAAAAATTACTATGCTCATTCCTTTGAAGATGCCTATGAAATGATCAAGGAGCTTTCTCATGCACATATTAGGGCTTGAAACTTCCTGCGACGATACCTCTGCCAGTTTTTTCGATTCACAGTTTGGCGTAAAATCTATGGTTTTATCTTCTCAAGAACCCTTTCATCAGAAATATGGTGGCATTGTACCGGAAATTGCTTCACGCAAGCATCTGGAAGTATTACCCTGGGTTGCAGAACATGCCTTATCAGAAGCAAAGGCGTCATGGAATGATATTGATCTGATTGCCGTTACTCATGGCCCTGGCCTGGTGGGATCACTCCTGGTTGGAGTCGATTATGCTAAAACCCTGGCGATGGTGCTTGAAAAACCTATTGTTGCAGTCAATCATCTGGAAGGCCACTTGCTGTCTCCTTTAATCGAAAATCCTGATATTGCTTTTCCTTTCCTTGGAATTATTGTATCTGGAGGGCATACCGAGTTTATTCTGGTGAAAAGTATTGGAAATTATCAGAAAATAGCTGAAACAGTAGATGATGCTTGTGGCGAAGCTTTGGATAAGTTTGGCAAGCTTATTGGCATATCCTATCCTGCAGGTCCCAGCATTGAAAAACTGGCTCAGTCTGGGAATCCTTCATCCTATGCTTTTCCCTTGCCTAAAATAAAAAAGAGTACCTTTGCCCTAAGTTTTTCCGGTCTCAAGACTTCTGCCATGCTGACCCTCCAGTCTCTGAACCCAGACACAGCAAGCAAGCAAATAGCCAATGTTGCAGCTTCCTATCAACATGCTTTATTTCACCAGATTGTGGTGGTTACCAAAAGGATTTTGCGAGAATTTCCTGTCAAAGCTTTAACTCTTTCAGGAGGAGTTGCTGCCAATCAAATGCTTCGAAATCTTTTGGCTGAGTCGATAGCTTTGCCCTGTTTTTCCCCTGCCAGATCTTTGTGCACTGATAATGCCAGTATGATAGCCTTTACAGGATATCATCAATACCTGCTTCGAGGGGCAGATTCTCTTTGTTTTCCCGTGATTTCACGGTTATCGATAAGTTCTATTAATAATGTCATACTTGATGAGGTGAATCAATGAATCGTAGATCTATACAAATTTTAGTTTATTGTGGTATTTTTATTGCTTTTAGCGTTGTACTGACTCGTTTTGCCAGTATTAGGTTTGCAGTTGCTGGAGTGGAAAACGTCAGAGTGGGCTTGGGTACTTTTCCCATACTGCTGGCAGGAATCATGTTTGGTCCCCTTTTTGGAGCGCTCGTGGGCATCCTTGCGGATCTGGCGGGTTTTTTTATAAGTCCGATGGGAGCTTATATGCCTCATTTTACCTTGGTATCAGCGATGTATGGTCTAATTCCTGGATTAATGATGCATCTTCCTCTTTTTGCATCTAAAAACCCTTTGACTTTGTTTCGGGTTCGTTATATTGCTGGAGTAGTTTTTTCTCAGCTCATCACCCAATGGATACTCCTGCCCTGGTTTTTGTCCTTAACTTTTCAGATACCCTGGCAAGTTTCCCTGATTCCGCGATTTATCACTGCTCCAATTCAAATTGTTATTTTCCTTCTCCTTGGACTGGCTTTGTTTGCTCATCCTGCGTTTGAAGTCTGGATCCCAAAAACTAAAGCAAATCATCAAAAGTGAGTATCTTGAAGTTTGCATAATTCCTTGTAGAATTATATGCGTTTATTGCCCGATGGTGTAACTGGCAACACGCCTGACTCTGGATCAGGAAAGTCAAGGTTCGACTCCTTGTCGGGCAGTTCTTTTTGGCGCCATAGAACAATGGTTAGTTCAGGGGGCTCTCAATCCCCAGACAGGGGTTCAATTCCCCTTGGCGCTATTTTTTTAAGCATGCTATTATGAATAACAAAAACGTTTCATGGCTTTGCCGTCTCCTGGCTTGGTTTGACACAGAAAAGCGTTCTATGCCCTGGAGAGACTCGAAAGATCCCTACCACATTTTAGTATCGGAAATCATGCTGCAACAAACTCGAGTAGATCAAGCCACTCCGTTTTATTTGCGTTTTATTGCAAAGTTTCCCACGATTCATGATCTTGCATCTGCCAGTCAGGATGAAGTTTTAGAAGTTTGGAACGGCTTGGGCTATTATCGTCGTGGTAGATTCCTTCAACAATGCGCTCAAATCATTACTCAAGATAACACTATGAATTATCCAGATACTTATGAAGCTTGGTTAAAACTCCCTGGAATCGGCAGATATACGGCTGGAGCTGTGATGAGTATAGCCTTCAACAAACCCTGTCCTGCGGTGGACGGCAATGTGGCTCGAGTCATCAGCAGATTCAAGGGACTCGATGAGGATGTTGCAAAAGATTCTGCAAAAAACGCAATTGAACTATGGCTAAAAAAAGTGTATCCTCTGGATCGATGTGGAGATTTTACTCAAGCCTTGATGGAACTGGGAGCCTGTGTCTGTTTCCCCAAAAAACCTAGTTGTCATCAGTGCCCCCTGGCTGATGAATGTTATGCTAGTATCCACCATAAGCAGGAAGTATTGCCAGTTAAAATGAAAAAGACACCCCCAGAAAGAGAGATCTGGGGAGTTTTTGTTATTGAAGAGCATGAAGATATCATGCTGGTAGCACGTAAAAATGAAGCATTACTTAGTGATTTCTGGGGTTTACCCATGGTAAAGGCGGATACTAAGCTTCAAATGGAAAGAGCTTTTTTTGAAAAATATCATATTAGTGTGCAAGTAAAGCAGTTACTAGCAGAAACAAGCCATGTATTCAGTCATCGACGATGGAACATGAAAATCTATAATGCAGAAAAAAAAACAGCAGGGTTAGTATTTAAAGAAAACAGTGACAATCAAGGGATAGATTATCCCATTATGATAAAGCTTTCTGAAATAAAAAGCATAAATATCGCCAAACCATTTAAAAAGGTATTGGAAATATTAGAAAAAAACCAATAAAAAAAGTGCCGAGAGATGGAATTGAACCATCGACACACGGATTTTCAGTCCGTTGCTCTACCGACTGAGCTACCTCGGCACAAAACGGGATCGACGGGATTTGAACCCGCGGTCTCCAGCGTGACAGGCTGGCGTGTTAAACCGCTACACCACGACCCCACATATTTAAAAATTTTCAAAACTTATCCCTATCGCCAAAAGTGGGCGAAACAGGATTTGAACCTGTGACTTCCTCGGTGTAAGCGAGGCGTTCTACCGCTGAACTATCCGCCCGTTTTTACACATTCAAGTGCCGAGAGTGGGAATCGAACCCACACGGATTTCTCCACACGCCCATCAAACGTGCGCGTCTACCAATTCCGCCACCTCGGCATATGATACTTAAAAAAACCTAAATTTCAACTCTGGCGTAAAACTGCCAGCAAGAATGTGGAAATGATGAAAATAACCGCAGACCAGCTGATCAGCTTATCGAGGAATGCATCCAAAGGCTTTCTTGACCTAAAAATGGAGGCACTTCCAGAAATGGCTCCCAAACCAGCAGACTTGGGAGATTGTAAAAGGTATCCTACGATTATCCCAACTGCGGACAAGAAAACCAATATCTGCCCTATCAAGCGAACAGTAGCAACACTATTTTCCATGCACTCTCACAAATCCTTTCTAGAAAACAATTCGTTTTTTTCCATTGCTAAAAGATAATACCTAAATTAGAATTAAATGCAAGATGGTACTGAAAAGACCATACTTTAGAAAGAAAGGCAGGTTTTAGCCCGATACTTTGTGTAGATCGGAGCGAAAAAAAAATGAAAGAAACAAAAAAGTTAGTTCTGGGTGCTTTACTGATTTCCATTGCGATGGTGCTTGGCTTTACTGGATGGGGGTTTTTCCCCTTGCCTCTACCCATCCAGGGTGCTACGATTTTCCATATTCCTGTAATATTGGCAGGCATCATGCTTGGTCCATGGTATGGCTTTATTACTGGTTGTGTGTTTGGAGCATTCGCTATTCAACAGTTTCCTATGTTTCCATGGTTTGTACTCTTTCCAGCCAGACCTTTAATTGGGGTAGTAGCAGGTTTAGTTTTTATACTAATTAACGTTTGGGATAAAAGCAAAGTAATTTCAGCAGGGATCGCAGGTATTATGGGTTCATTGACCAATTCAATTATTACCATGGGATTGGGAGTCCTTTTCCGAGTTTTTGGTCCTGCCCTGGATACCAATCTTGCAGTGGTTTACTCTATAATTCCTGTAATTTTGATCGAAGCAGTTCTTGCTGCTATTCTGGTTCCTATAGTGTTCGCAGGCTGGAAGATGTCTCAGTCTAACTCAAAGCAAGCATAGCAGAAAGGATTCACATGATATTAGCTATAGATGCCGGCAATACCAATATTAAGTTTGGTTTTATGGAAAAACATCAGGTATTGTACTCTTTCAAGGTAGCTACCGACCATGGCAAAACCTCTGATGAATATTGGTTTTACCTCCAATCCTTCGCACAAGGGCTTCCTCTTGAATTGGAGCAAATTGAAGGTATATCCATCTGTTCGGTTGTACCGTCGCTGGATCCCATATTTGTAGCTCTGATAAAGCGTTACCTCAAAAAAAATTGGATCTTTGTCGAGCCAGGAATAAAAACCGGTTTAACCATTGCCACAGAAAACACCAAAGAGCTTGGAGCAGATATCGTTGCTGGTGCTGTTGGCGCATTGTATTCCTATAGTCTTCCTGCTATTGTGCTTAGCTTTGGGACTGCTACCGTTTTGTCGGCAATATCCTCTAAAAAAGAGATTCTGGGTGTATCCATTGCTCCTGGAATGGTCAATTCATCAGAATCTCTGTTTTCCAAAACATCTAAACTCCCACGCATTGATATTCGTCAGCCTGATGTTTTTATCGGTAGAAACACAGTGCAATCCATGCAATCAGGTTTCTTCTTTGGTTTTTTAGGCATGATCAACTATCTTATTGAAGGCATACTTCATGAAATGAAGGAAGAGAAGGAAGAAAATGTTAAAATTATTGCCACGGGTGGTTTATGCTCTTTGATGGCCGGTAGTTTGAAAAAGGTGAATTTCATGGATCCCTATATCAATTTGAAAGGTTTGTCGGTACTATATGAAAAAAACGTGGCACATAGCATCGATTGAAGTTAAAAATCCCCTGGTTTTAGCGCCTATGGCTGGATACACAGATTCTCCCTATCGTCGTATCTGCAAACGTTTTGGCGCTGGCTTGCTATACAGTGATCTGATTTCAAGTCTTGGGGTTTGCTTTAACAATGTAAAAACGATGCATATGCTTGAGCGACACCCGGAAGAAACTCCATTGAGTTTGCAACTTTTCGGAGCAATTCCTGAAAAAATGGCATTAGCTTCAAAAACTATTCAAGATAAAGGTTTTGAGCTGATCGACATCAATATGGGTTGTCCAGCTCCCAAAATTATAAAAAATGGATGCGGAGGGGCTTTATTAAAAGACCCTGCCTTGATTCGAGCTATCC
>Ga0351931_1124_pt1 | contig 10173 bp, 5 predicted proteins | sample BONcelT113001E11_FD_205818 | JGI IMG/M metagenome (GOLD analysis project Ga0351931, IMG submission 205818) | Enriched cells from coal bed in the Powder River Basin, Montana, United States - BONCAT cells T11 rep2 HSBNCT.T11.300.1.E11 ... | reverse complement strand
CCATATTGCTAGCGGTCGTGTTGCGGGTGATGGTGGCGCTTGTCTACAAAGGATACGAAACTGATATCGCCTGCTTTAAGGGCTGGGCTATTGGCGTGTACGAATACGGCCCCGCGGGGTTTTACACATCCGGTCTTTTCGCGGATTATCCGCCCGGCTACATGTATGTGCTCGGGCTTTTGGGCTGGCTGCGCGCGCTGCTTGGCATAGACGCGACGGGCACGCTATTCACGCTGATCATCAAACTCCCGTCGATCGCGGCGGAGGTTCTAACAGCGCTGATCGTCTACAAAGCTGCGTCCAGAGAAATCAGCAAAATGTTTGGGCTGCTGTGCGCGGCGTTCTTGCTGTTCAATCCCGCGCTGTTTTTCAACGGAAGCGTCTGGGGTCAGATCGACAATTTTTTCATACTGTTTGTTGTGCTGACGCTTTTTTACCTGCGCAAACAGAATTCGTATGTGGGCGCGCTATTTTTTGCGATCGCGCTGCTCATCAAACCGCAGGCTGTGATGCTTGCACCTGTTGTCGGATTGTGTTATCTCTACCCGCTGTTCAAAAAAGGGCGTTTTTCACGCGGCATTGGCGGTATTCTCGGCGGCGCGGCCATAGCGGCTGCAGTATTTCTGGTGGGCGTGATGCCGTTTATGAAGGAGCCCACGCTTGACTACACAGTCGGCTGGGTTTTCGAGCATTACAAGGGTGTCGTGGAATCCTATCCGTATGCAAGCGTCAACGCGTTCAATCTGTTTGCGCTGACGGGTGGCAACTGGGTCTACAGCAACCAACCGCTCTGGCTGCTGACGTACAAGCATTGGGGGTTTATATTCATTGCGCTGATCTGCCTTGCTGTTATCATACTGCAATGGCGCGCGCGTGACCATGGGCGCACGTTCGATCTTGCCGGGTTTTTGGTGGTGTCGGTGTTTATGCTTGCGCATTCCATGCACGAGCGGTATATACTCCCCGCATGCGTGCTGTTGCTGTTCGCTTACGCGTTTACGCGAGACGGCACCACTTTGCTGTACGCAGCTGCGTTCTCCATAACAGCGCTTTTCAACCAGATGGTGACGCTCTATGCGGACAGTGTGTTCCCTCCGGTCACACCCACTCTTGTGATTTCGGCGGTCAACATGGCGCTTTACTTAGGATTCGCCCTGCATATGAGCAAAAGGCTTTTCAGCGGTTCGGTGATCATCAAGGCACCCGCGATGGACGGATAAACATATGAGAATACGGATGAGAGACAAAAGGATAGACTGGCAAAAGCACGCGCGCAGGCGGCTTTTTGACAAGCATGAGAAGGCGCGGTTCACGCGGCTTGACTGGCTCGTGATGATGGCAGTCACGCTTTTGTACGCGGCTGTGGCATTTGTGAATCTGGGATCCACGCAGATCCCCGAAACGTTTTATATGCTCGATGAGGACGAGCTGATCGTTGAATTTGAGGATATGGCGCGTATCCGCTCGGTGTGCTATTATGCTTCGCTCGGGGAGGGCGCGTTTTCGTTCTACTATTCAGAGGACGGCGAGGGTTTCACGCAGCTGACACAAAAGGAACAAGAGACGGACGAATACGGCGACACGTTAGTGTTTGACGCGCCTGTCATCATCGACCACGCTGCGACCCGCATGTACCAATGGCAGATTACAGATACGGATTTTACCGCCAGATACATTTCCATCCGCGTGGAAAAGCCGGGGCTGCGGATGCTTGAGATGGGTTTTTGCGATGAGGAAGGGCTGCCATTGCCCATCGCGTCCGTCAAAAACACAAACCCTGATGCGCCGCGCGGTAATGCGCCCGAGCGGATGTTTGACGAGCAGCATTTTGTGCCGCAGCAAACGTATTACATGAACGAGATGTATTTTGACGAGGTGTACCACGCGCGCACAGCTTTTGAGCATATAGAGCGCATCCGCCCCTACGAGATTACTCACCCGCCGCTGGGCAAGGTTCTCATGGGCTTAGGCATACGCATCTTTGGCATGAATCCGTTCGGGTGGCGCGTAATGGGCGCGTTTGTCGGCGTGCTCATGCTGCCGCTGATGTATCTGTTCGCACACCGCCTGTTCCGCAAAACGCTGTTCGCTTTTATACCCACGGCGCTGTTTGCGCTGGATTTTATGCATTACACGCAGACGCGCATCGCGACCATAGACAGCTACAGCGTGTTTTTCATACTGCTGATGTACTTTTTCATGTATCTTTATACCGAAACGAATTACAACCGCCAGCCGCTCCGCAAATCGCTTGTTCCGCTTGCGCTGTGCGGTGTCTCCTTTGGGCTTGGCGCGGCAACCAAATGGCTGTGTATTTACGCGGGGGCGGGGCTTGCGCTGCTGCTATTGATACAGCTGACAAAGCGTTACCGCGAATATGCCTATGCGCGTGAAGCGCTGGAGCGCGACTCCGGGATGGACCCGCAGCGCCGCGCGTATCTTGAGGGCGTAAGCAACGCCTATTTGCAGAAAACGTTTGCGACGCTGCTCTGGTGCGTTGTGTTTTTCATTGTCGTGCCGCTTGTGATCTACCTGCTCTCGTATATCCCGTACACGCTTGTGGACGGCAATCCGTACAGCTTTTCGGATATACTATACAATCAGGAATACATGTTCAGCTATCACAGCAAAGATGTATTGAGCGCAGATCCGCATCCGTTCCGTTCGGAATGGTACACATGGCCTTTCAATTACCTCCCCGTATTCTTCTTCCAGGGGCAGGGCTATCCGCAGGAACTCATGTCGTCGATGTCCACGATGGGTAACCCGGCCGTTTGGTGGGCCGCGGTGGCCGCGGTGGTTGCGCTTGTTGTGATCCGTATACGCAAAGGACGGCTCGGCCGGCGGACGTTCTATGTTTCCGTTGCGGCGCTCTCTCAGTATTTGCCGTGGGTTTTGATATCGCGCGAGACGTACATTTACCATTACTTTGCAACGGTTCCGTTTTTGATACTGCTGATGGGCGTGCTGGCCAAATACATGATCGAGCGCACAAAGCACGGTAAAAAGGTGGTTTTCGCTTTCCTTGGCGTGTGCCTGCTGTTGTTTGTGATGTTCTATCCTGTGACCACGGGAACGGTGGTTTCAAGAGCGTATTCGGATACGTTCCTGCGTTGGCTCTCAAGCTGGCCGTTCTACTAAGGAGGACATGTTGATAGAGCTGTACAAAAAATACAAGACGGGCTTCTGGCATTTTGTCAAGTTCATGGCAGTGGGCGTCTTGGAAACGTTCAAATGGCTGTCTCTTATATTCATTGTTGTGACTGTGATCTGCGGGCTGATCATCAAAAATCCGCCGGAAGGCTATGCGCCCAAGGGATGGACGCCGCCTGAGAAGAAAAATATTGTCAATATGCCGCCGTCTAAAGTGCTGCGCACACCGCAGTTTTATATGATCGCGTTTGGCATGATGCTCGCGTGCGGCGCGGGCCTGATGGTGATACCGTTCGCCAAGGTTTTGGGCATAGACGGCGGCCTCAGCGAGCTTGCGGCTACGGCGGGCGTCATGGTCATCTCTGGCTTTAACTCCTTCGGTCGTCTTTTCTGGGGCGGCGTATCGGATAAGCTCGGCCGCAAAAAAACGCTTTTGCTTCTGCTTCTGATCGCAGCGGTCTCCATACCTTTCGCGGCACTCGCGCAGAGCTATCTGATACTCGTGCTCATCGCGGTCGTGGGTTTCTCGTACGGAGGCTTCCTCGGCGTGTTTCCCGCGCTTACGGCTGATTTCTTCGGTATCAAATCAATGGGCGTCAATTACGGCATGGTGCTTTTGGGATTCGGCGCAGGCGCTGTGGGCGCTTCGTATGTCGCAGGGTATTTCAGAGACCTGTCAGGCGGATTCATCATTCCGTTTTTGGTTGCCGCGGGCGCGGCATTGCTTGGAGCGGCGCTGATCGCGTTCTTAAAACCGCCCAAAAGAACCCCAAGCGAGTGATGCAGGCGTGTACTTTGATCACTGTATCTATATATATGTTTAAAATAAGCGGAATTATTTAAAATAGGCAGATAAAGAATATAATCAAAAGGTATTGTGCGGAATCTTGCTGAATTTGCTCAAAATTCGTCCTATACCGGATTTGAAATATAGTCTGTAATGCGGTAGACTATTCATACGCTCCAGGGAATACCAAAGCGAGTGCTTAAAACAAGGCTGGATGACCGCCGCACAATGTGCGGAATGCAAATGTGAAGCAGTTGCTGTACAGGCCAAGCGGAAGTGAAAACGGAAGCGAAAGCAGGCACGGGACGCGGCGCATCGGACAACGGACAAGAGTTTTTAAGAGAAGTTGAAAGCTGAATCGATGGCAGAAGTGATGTCTGAGGCGAAGGCCAAAGCATAAACGGAAACCAAAGTGGATGCCAAAACGGATCAAAAGGTTCAAAGTCTGGTTGGAAGATTAAAAGTTTGTACAAAGGGTTGCAGCCAAGTGACAAGCATTTGAAAAGGGTTCGCTGGAGCTTTCTTTTACAAGAAAATAGTCAGGGGTATTGGTTTATAGCCGGCACTGCATAAGCAGTGCCGGCTTTTGTAATGATCAGCCCACCACCGGCTCTTCATAGTAAGGCTGTTTCACATAGCGTCGCGTGTACAGCCTGCCGTCTACATCAAGCAGATTGTTCTCCAGATAAATATCTATCAAGAACGGCTCATCTTGCAGCTGCATGGTCAGCGCGCCTTTGAACGTGGCGGCATCAAATGTGTAAGTGTTGGTCAGCGTAAGGCCATACGTGTCCATGTAGTACCATCCCGACTGGTCAAAGACTATGGTGCCTGTTTCCCCCGCCATATCGTACCACATGCCAATGATATGAACCACTTCCTGCACATAATCGCGTGTGTATTTTAAGTCTTCGCCCAAATACAGCATGTAGCCGTCGTAAGAGAAGGTCATTTGAACCGTTTGGTCGCCAAACCAGATGAATACTTCACCCAGCCCATCGACCGGATTGAATGTATAGGTGCCATAATACGTTTCGCCGAATTCATACCAAACCACTGTTCCGTCTTCGTTGAAAGTGGCCGAGCCGTAATATCCTGTGGATTCGTACCATATGCCTGCAGGGGTCATTGTTTGTGCGCCATGCTGTTCCACGTATTCGCGCGTGTACGTGTACCCATCAATCAGGATCAGCCCGTCTTTGAGCGTAAACGTGACTGTTTCCTCCGCCGTCAGTGTGCCCTGGCTGTTTGCGGCATCGAACGTATAAGTCGCCTGATACACCTCACCCGCAAAATCGATGGAAGCTGTGCCGTCCGCATTGAACGTGATTGTGCCGTATTTGCCTTCGGCTTCATACCAGACGCCGACGATCTGGGGCTGCAGCTTGGCCAGATACGCCTTGATATCAATGTCTTCGTCTGTTTTGGTGTAGATGCCCACATCTTTGATGTCAAGCAGTTTGTGCGTCGCGCGGATCTCGTAGTCTTCACTGTGCAGCGTGATGGCACCTTCCCCTTTGAGAATATCGTACTCATATCCGCCTTTGTAATCACCAAATTGCGAATACACATAAACACGCCCGTCTTCAAGCTTGAGTACCTCGCCAATCTCTTCACTGATCCAGATGCCTTCAAGCGCTCTGAGTACATATTTTTCTATTTTTTCGTCTTGATCCAGCTTCTCGAACACCAGCGTTTCACCCTCGACACGCACCTCGAGCCTGCTGTCGTTGGTTCTGAAAGCATGACGGGTGTCGGACATGGCAAGAGCGCCCTGCCCCTTTGCTTTGTCATACTCATACTTTGCTTTTTCGATGCCCTCAAGACTGTGCTTCTCGAGCGTACCATCGCTCCCAAAGCTGAGCACCCAGCCGCGCTGCGCGTTATACCACTGCCCTTCCACGGATACGCCGCTGAAAACCAACAGATACAGCAGAACGGCGGCCGCGATCAGCACGATACCGCCCGCAACAAGCCCTATGATCAGCCCTGTTTTGGTTTTGGGTTTGCTGGCTGGCGGCTGCGGATACTGCGGCTGGTAAAAGCCCTGCGTCGGCTGCTGCTGATGAGTCGCGTTATAATAGGAAGACTGCGTCGGCTGCTGCGCATCAGTTGGCGGTGGTTGCTGCGTATCAGACGGCGGCTGTGGCTGCGGCGGCGTTTGTGGCGGAACCGGTGCGCCTGCGCCCAATACCGTTCCGCACATACGGCAGAATTTGGCTTCCTGCTCATTTTGAAAACCGCATTGTGTACAAATATTCATAATCTCATCTCCCTGAAATTTGATAAAAATGGCATGCAACCTGTTGTTGTTATTCTATATCAAATCGAGAAAACACACAACACCTCTGGACGCCTTTTTGCCTATAACGTTGGGCTTTCATGATAATTTTGCACCGCTGGGCTTGCGCTAAAGAGCATCTTTTTGATACGCTGATGTTGCACCTAATGTTGCACCTGCGTGTTGCACCGTGTCCAAAATCGCAAAATCCACACCCGTGCCACTAAATTGAAACGAGCAGGTATCAATTCATCACCATCACGCTCGCCCAGATCGCCGAAACACGTTTTGCACCTTGCAACGCCGGATTCATCAGATATTTCAAAGGACCCATCTATCTGCCCATGTAAACCACTTTACAACTCCGTTGATTATTTGTGAACGAAAAGGGAATAATTTAAAAAATTAAATCATGATGAGGCATGAGTTTGATAAACAGCGTAACAAACAGACAAATGGTCTTTATTATATTTTTAACTCTCACGACCTATTCAACCATTGATCTTCCGAAGATAATGGCTGAAACTGCAGGCAGAAGCAGCTGGATACCAATCCTCATTGTCTCCGCCGTATTTGGGGTCGGTATTGTGATAATTACAAAACTCAATAACATGCATCAAAGCAAAGTCTTGTTTGATTACAGTCAAGAAATAGTCGGAAAACTTTTTACATATATGTTCGTTGTCTTTTTTTTAATATATTTCCTCATTATCGGCGTATTTTTAAAGCTGAAGCTTGTTGCGCTGCTGCAATCAAATTTTTTGCCAAACACCCCGCCATTTGTCATGCTGTTATTTGGCATCACACTTTTTGGATATGTGGCCTACAAGGGTATCACAAATATTGCGAGGGGGTTTGAAATACTCGGGATTTCATTTCTTATCATAACCGTGGGAATATGCATTCTTATGTTCGTGGGTGGGATGCACTATAACATATTGCCGTTTTACAACCCATCTGATACAAAAAAGTTTGCCGAAGCGATTAAGGAAATGATTCTGCCGTTTGGGGGCATAGAAATTCTTTTCATCATACCATTTACTGCAAAGAATAAAAAAGCTTCTAAAACCGCCTTTTTGACGCTATTGCTTATTGGGGTATTCTATATACTGATTGTTGAGGGTGCTATTATGATATTGGGCATAAACAACACGATTGCTTTAAATGATTCTTTTATTGAAGCGATAAAAGTTGTTGAGATGCCTATTATTGAAAGAACGGATGTATTCTATCTCACTTTTGGCCTGACAAGCCTGTTTGCCGGAATGATCATCGTATTTGCAGCGGTCACGGAGTTTGCTTGTAGAATGTTCGCAAAGGTCAAACGCCATATTATCGTGATGATTATTGGCGTGGTTTTCTTTATTCTTTGTTTATTTGGATTGAATATAAAGAATTTTAATGAATTGTTTGCAAATTATGCAACGATCCCGGCGCTGGTTTCGAGTTTTCTGATTCCCACCACATTATTCACTGTAGCAAAATTAAAAAGACGTGCGCAACGCAAAGGGAAGGTAGCAGTAGAATGATTAAGAAAAATTTAACAAAACATATTAAGTATCTCTTATTAATTGTGATGGCGATTCCATTTTGCATGATTTCAGCAGGCTGCCATGATTCAAAGGATATTAACGAAAAGCTCATCGCGACGGCAGTTGCCTGTGACTATAAAGATGATGAAATTCTTTTTTATGTCGAGTTTGCAGACATCTCCAAACGCCAAGGTCCTGATGGGGGAGGCGGGGCGGAATATATCTTTGTTAAAGCCTATGGTAAAACCTTGCCCGAAGTCAGGGCAAATCTCAATAATCAAATAGATAAGCCTATATTTTTAAGTGCTGTTCGGGCTCTTATCCTTACCGAAAGCTTTGCCAACGAATACTTTGTGGAATACCTATATAGATTTAGAGCCGATGAAAACTATAGAAAGAAAATTGAGACAGTGATTACGATGGATGATCTTGAGACAATCTTTTCAACTTCACATCAGAAAGAAGAGAGTGTCGGGTTCATGATAGAGGGGTTACTCCAATCGCAAGCAGAGTTGGGGAAGTCCTTTTCAAGAAACACGATGCGAGTGATTGAAAATGCATCCGGCAATTACACAGGTCAACTAATTCACTGTATTGGTATGCAAGAAAAAGAGATTGCGATTACAGGATATTCGGTGATTGACAATAACAAGGTAGCAGGATTTATCCCTGTGGAAGAGGCTAAAGGAGTCGTATTTTGGAAAGCGGACAATCCAAAATTCTCATATATAGTACCGTATAACGATATCAATCTGACAATAGAGGTTGAGTTAAAAAAACGAAAGATGACTGCATCATATGAAAATGGTCAAATCGGGTTTGATATAAAAATGGAGTTTGATGCAGAGTTATTGTATGGAGATCAAAAAACGCCATACAATTTTGAAGAAGCGGCCACAAAAGAAGTGACAGAACTCCTAACGGAAATGTTGTTAAAGGAGTTCTATGTTACTGTTGAACAATCGCTGAATAAATACAAAACTGATTATTTACAGATGGATGATGAGTTTCGTATCCGCTACCCTGAAGCGTTTGAAGATATGGATTGGAAAAATGAATACCCCAAATCTGAAATTACAATAAGCGTTAATGTCGATCTGAGCACAACCTATATGATGGATTACGGCGCAGTGGATGTTAAATAAAAAGGAGAGATTGTTCTGAAAAATTATTTTAATACAATCGTTGCAACATTGCAATCGAATGAAATGAATTTTACGGAAAGGTCTATTCCTTTTCGTTTCGGAAAGATTAAGCTGTTCTATATCTCGCAGCTTACCGATAAAGCTTCGCTTACAGAAAACATTGTGAAGCCGCTTGTGCTACATTGTTCTATGGTACATGAGCCTATAAACGCGCAGCTTGTAGTAGATAGCATCATCTATGCGGATGATTGCATGCTAGAATCTGACAAGAGTAAGATCGAAAATTATATTCTTTCGGGAATGTTGGTTATTCTCATCTCGACCGACAAGCAATACATAGTCGTCAACATAAAAAAGGTCGAGCAAAGGTCCATTCCAACTCCTCAGCTCACATATACCTTGCGAGGCCCTCAGGATTGCTTTACCGAAAACCTTGATGCAAACCTCTCGCTTGTTCGGTACCGTTTAAAGGATAAAAACCTGCGGATCAATAATTATGAGGTGGGCGTGAGGACCAAGTCGCGTGTAGCCGTTATCTATATAGAAGATATCGCAAACAATACAGTTGTCGAAGAGGTACAAAAAAGGATAGAAAATATAGACGTTGATGGTATTGTCGAATCTGGAGAACTCCAAAAGTTTTTATTAAACAAAAAAGTAAAATTGTTTCCTCAAATGGGCATCGTTGAACGGTCTGATATGGCGGCACATTCTCTCATTGAAGGAAAAGTGCTGGTGCTGATTGATGGCAGCGGTCTTGCTTTGCTTGCTCCTAAAACCTTCAGCGAATTCTTTTACTCTTGCGATGATAGATATGACAATAAGTATTTCGGGCTTTTTATGAGGATCATACGGTATTTGGCAATGGTGATTGCGTTTACCGCTTCCAGCCTATTTGTGGCAGTCACTTCGTTTCATACAGATGTTTTACCCACCGAGTACGCCATATCCCTTTCTGAAATGCGTGTCAATGTCCCGTTCAATGCATTGATAGGCGCACTCATACTCGAATTTATTGTTGAATTGATTCGAGAGTCACTGTTAAGAGTTCCCAAACAGATTGGTTCCGCAATCGGTATCGTGGCCGCAATCGTTATTGGGCAGGCTGCAATATCGGCTGGAATTTTTAGCCCGTTGCTTCTCATTATTGTATCGACGTCGCTGCTTGCTTCCTTCGCAATTCCGGATTATACATTAGTAAACACCTTTAGATTACTGAAATTCTTACTGATTATTTTTACCGGTCTCCTAGGGTTTTTCGGGTTTGCGATAATC
>Ga0351931_1086_pt1 | contig 10692 bp, 9 predicted proteins | sample BONcelT113001E11_FD_205818 | JGI IMG/M metagenome (GOLD analysis project Ga0351931, IMG submission 205818) | Enriched cells from coal bed in the Powder River Basin, Montana, United States - BONCAT cells T11 rep2 HSBNCT.T11.300.1.E11 ... | reverse complement strand
TCCTTTTCCCAGCGCAAGGCGGCCTGCTCGCAACGGCCTATCTCAAGGGCGATGCGCGTCAGATCGGCTTCGCTCAGAACCACAGGCATATCGTAGCTCTGCCCACAGCCGAGGAGGCTGGAGGCAAGGACGAAACAAAGAAGCCCCAAGCGGGGGTATCCCCATGCGCCCGCCAACGTGGGCGAAGTCGAATGTGCGTTCTCGCCCATGCCTCACCTTGCCAGAACGGCCACTCGTTTTGGAAATGCTTCAAGATGTTGGGGTGCGGTCACGCTATGACCGACCGCAGTTGCGATACTGATAAGAGGGGGAGCGGTGATGAGAAAGATTGCAAAGGCGATGCACACCCTTCTGCGCAGGGTGTCGGCCTTGCCCAGGTGCAGCCGAAATGCGGCGAGCAGCGCAAACATGCCGAGCACGAAGCTGTTCACCATGAATTTGTTGAGCCCCCACTTGTCAAAGGGGGGGGGCAAAATCCACCAGGAAGGCGAGTCCGAATCCGGAAGCGAAGGTGATGGCTGCGACGGGAAGAAAGCGTTTTAAGGGCTGCATTGTGATCGGGCCGGAATCGGGCTCCCTGCCGTGCAGCTGAATCCACAAAAGCACGATGCCTGCGATGGGAAAGAAGCAGATGCGCAACCCGGACCAGAGGCTTTCCTCGACCTGCCAGATGAGGACGGCTGGGAAGCCTCCATCAAAGGCGGGGCGGATGTGCCACAACGGGGCGATGGCGGTTCGGCCGATAGCAAATGGTATTTCCGGATTGAATCTGTACTGCGCCGAGGTGATGCTCGTGAACGCTGGGTCCTGGCGGGCCCGGGTAGAGAAGGCTCCTCCGAGTTGCGATGTGGCAAGGAAGGATATTGTGAAGACGGCGAGAAGAAATACAGAGCGTTTGAGCCAGCGTGGACGAAGCATGCTGAACAGGATTGGCAAGGATGACAGCAGGGCCAAGCCGGACAGGATGTTTTGCGGGGCCGTCAGATTCCATGAGGCGCCAAGAATCGCCGGGCACAGCAACGTGAAATCTGGCCTCGGCACCTGGCTTTCTTCGTGGCTGAAGTAGGAGTCAAGCCATATTGTGAAGAAGGTGAATGACCCCATGGACATGATGTCGTCTGAATACCCGCATATTATATTGGGACTGAGCGTGGAGATGGAGACGCCATGCACAGTTGTTAGCGCGTAGTTTCCAAACATGAGAACAAATGTTCCAGCAGCGGACATCGTCGGGCTGAACAGGTAGGTGCGAAGGGCGCCGTAGAACGTAACACCTAGCATGAAGACGCTGATTGTGAGAAACAGGTGCAGTGAGAGGTTGTGCAGATTGGAAGATGATATGAGTGAGATTGATGCGGAGAGCATTGACTGCCCATAGTGCATTCCTAGAACAGGTATCATGTTTTTTGAAAAAACATACGAGGCTATTCCACCATACAGCTGGCTATGGTCAGACCCGTCGTAGAGCCGCAGCCAGACGGATGCGACGACCACCTCGGCAAGAATAAGCCATATGGCCGCATAGCCCAGCCCGCGACGAAGCCGAGGACTCCGGAGAAGCGATGGAATGCTTCCATGCTCAAGCGCGCAGATGGCGCACAAGGCCGTCGCGACAACATAGAGCGAAAGACGTGCTTCGCCAGAGAGCGCGGACGCCAGCCTCCATGCGGCAAGAAAGAGGCTTGCTCCCAGAAAGAAGCCGCCCCCAACGCGAAGCGCGGGGTGATGGTTTCCCCCCCTGGCCACGAGTCTTGGATAAAGGCCAACTCCGAGCAGAACGAAAGCGCAGGCCTGTGCTAGGACAAGCAGCGCATGGACCATGATCGGTGCACCAGGCATCATGCTCATCCCCCGGGCTTTGTCGCGGGGCCAGTCGCCGCCGCCTCTCTGTCATTCAGAAGAAAAATCGCCATCCATTCATTCCAGGGCAGGTACACAACGCGACCCGTGGTCATGCGCCCCGGATCGTCGGTCCCGATGCCCCTGTCAAGCGCCAAGTCGATGGCCTTCCATGCTGCGGGGGCGACACCGGAAAAGCTGACATAGACCGTGCGCGTTCCCTGTGGGATGTCCTTCCTCCCATCGCCGTTGAGATCAAAGGTCGCGCACGGAGTGTTCACCAACTGCGCCTTTCCGATTTCGGGCGCAAAGCTTAGCGGCTCACTGTAGGGGCCTCGCCATGACCTCCAGCGTCCCGTCTCGCCCAGGCGGGTTGTCAGTTGCGTGTCGAAGTCCGTGCTGACCAAGAGCGCCTGTGCCTCACCTGTTTCAGGGGCAAGCGGCGCAATATCCGCTTGGTCGTGGCGCCATTTCAAAACGGCCTCGCTGACTTGCTCAAGCCGCTTGATGAAAAGCTCCGTGTTGATTGGAGCTGGCGAAATCGGAGCGGTCATCCGCCACCAGCCGATGCCAAGAACGACCAGAAGAGCCGCAGCTCCCAGCCAAGGGAGCCACGGGTCGGCATCCCAGCCGGGCACGGATTCTCGGGCCTCGCGCCGGGCAAGATCCTCAAGTCTGTCCAGTAGGTTCTGGACTGAGATGTGGAGTTGGCGCACCTTCCACGCCTCGTTTTCCGCAGACTTGTCTCGGCAGGCGGCGATGGCGGCCACGATCGCGTGGTACTCTGGGACTTGGGGTAGGTGGAAGGCTAGCGCCTCCGGCGTGGCCGCGCCAAGCGCGGGCTCCAGGCCACCTGCCTTGAGCATAAGTCTGCCCGCTTCCAGCACCACCTTGGAGAGACCGTTCAAGTACTGACCTTGGCCAACAGCCCCCCACGCCTCTTGATCAAGGCGGTTCCTAAGTATGTTCATGCCCAAGCGAATGTCCTTTGCGTTTGGGCGCGCGCCTCCCGCCAAGCCACTCTCGAGGCTGGACATCGCGGATTTAATGCTTCTGTTTCTGCGCCGGGCCATTTTGGGGTACCATGCCGTTGTCATTGCTTTTTGATCTGGCGCGATATTATTCCTGCGTCAACCAGAGCCTTGAGTTCCTCGATGCTCGTTCCCTTTGCGGCGCGGGTGTATCCTCCGCGCTCAAAAGTGCCGACATCGAATTCCCCCTCACCCTGGGCAAGCAGATAGATGTCATTTCCATACTTGATAATGTTGAATTTCTTGTAGCTCTCCAGCAGGTGCGGCTGGAGGGGACGTTCTGTGCCGGCAGCCTGCCCATTGTTCTTTTGCGTTTCGCCGCCAAATTCCCCTTTGTCCACCAGGGTCTTGAGTGCTTGAGCGTTATTCCCTTTCGCCGCGCGCCGGTACGCGCCCTTTTCAAATTTCGAGACGTCGAATGCTCCTTCGTCCTGGGCCAGGATGTAGAGGTCATCGCCGTACTTGATGATGTTGAACTTCAGATAGCTCTCAAGAAGCTGGGGTTCTGGAGCTGGCTCTGGGGCGCGGTTTACTTGCAATTGCCGAATGAGCCCTTCATCGTTCTCAGCGCTGAAGAGCACTCCTTGTGCATATTCGTTCCGCGAAGCCGTGACTGCGTCGAAGCTGAAGCCCTGCTTGAGGGCGTAGTACCGCCCCCCGTAGCGGATGAAGTTGTATCCCTGGTATCCCTCTTGGACCAGCACCGGCAAGTGGTCCGGGACATATTCCTTCTCCGCTTTCTCTAGCGCAGCCAGAAACGCCGCTTTGTCTTGGCCGACTTCATACAGGTGGTAGTCTACCGAGGTTTCGCGCATAAACCACGAGCCATCTTGGGCAGGTCCCGTATAGAAGTCGTTCACCAGATCGGGCGCGCCAAGAAAAGCCATGTCCTCCCTGTTGGTGAAGTGGCGGAGCGGGTCGAGAAAGGGATAGCGGACCAGCGTTGTGTGGAGCTTCCCGAGGTCGGTATTGGGAAGCCGCATGGAGTGGATATACTTGTGGCGGTGGTAGATCTTGTTGATGAAGTAGTTCTGGTCCATGTCCAGGAAATAGATGGGTCGGAGCATGACGTTGCTTAAGTAAAAATTCCTGAAGCTCTCGAAGTCGTCAAGGCTTCGCCCGTTGAGCGACACTCCTGGGGTCACGGTCCAGTATGTGCGAAAGTGGTTTTTGGAATACAGGCGCACATCTTCCCCATGCACGGCGTTGCATATCACCGCAGAGTCGCTTGGAGTCCGTTCACGCAGGATTTGACCAACGGCCTTGATGCCCTGGTACGTGCCAAGAATGACAGCGCGGCTTCCCAGGGCCATTGCACCCTGGTCCAGCACGATGAGCGCCAGAGCGGTTCCGAGCGCCCATCGCAGGGGCTGGCGCCAAGGGCCTCGGCCTTTCAGCGAAGTCCAGAGCTCCTCCGCCCCCTTGGCCAGGATGATGGCTGCTGGAGCAAGGGCGTAAGCAAAATGGACGTGCTCCGTGTAGACTTTGAAAAAGGGCAGAAATGACAACAAAAACCATGCGGCCAGAAAGATGTTCTCCCTAAGCACCAGCAAGCCGAGGCCCAGGCATATCCAGAAAGCCGTGAAGTGTGCGGGGACAACACCAACAAATCCGAGGAGCAGCACAGCAAGGAAGCCGAGAATCACTGTGGACCAGATTCGTCCCCCCTGGCGGTTGGGGCCGAGGGTCCGCGCCGCGAGCGTCATCCCCGCCAGGGAGAACAGCAGTGGGGGGAACAGGTCAAGGAAATGGCTGGCGGCGTACCAGCGCATGCTGTTCCACAGGCGCAGCAGCGGAGTCGTCGGGTCTGCATGGATCTTACTGATCTGCGTCCCCAGCAGCCCCATTTCAAAGATGTTGGCCACCGGGGCCGAGGGGGCGAAGGTGAGCCGTGGCACAACGCTTGGATAGAGCGCGTGCAGAAAAAAGAGCAGCGCGAAGAGCATCATCCCGGTGGGTCTGCGCGCCCTTTGGAGCTCAAGAAGCAGGATCAGCACCGGCAGCAGCCCGCAGAATTCGCGGATCCACGGGCCGACGAGCATGACGAGACCGAGTCCTGAGAGCCAGAGCCAGCGGTGCGATGGCGACTCAATGATCTTCCAGTACAACAAAAGCCCCAGGCAGATGACCATGATCACGAGGGGCTGCAACCCGGCGAAGAGCACCCAGGAGGCCGAAGCGACGGGTGGCGAAAGGACGTAGAGTGCGGTGGCGAGAAGGGAGAAGGCTGTGCTGCGGAGGAATCTCCTGGAGACGAGGAACAGCAGCGACGCCATGCTCCCGTACATCAGGGAAAGGGCGAATAGCCATCCGAAAGGGGGATTGTTCGGGTCCGTGATGCTGCGGATCCCAAGATCGTAAATAAGCAAGCTGAGTGGCCGATACCCGCTTGCGCTCAGGCCTCCGAAGAAAGAGGCGACGTACTGCAAGAACGGGGGGGGGGAGGGGCTAGTTCGCCTGTTCTGTCGTACAGAAACCAGCAGGTGTTCGGGCTGTCGTTCCAGACAAGGCAGGCACCCTGGCGATACGCAAGGAATGCGGCGGCCACGGACAGGAATATGGCAAGCGCGACCCATGCGTTGCGAATTGGCTTCTGCTCTTGTCTCATCGTGAAATCTCCAAGTCTCTAGCCTTGCCGCGAAAAGGCAATCTTTGTCCGGGCGCCCAGAAGAGACCCCTGTCTTTTTAGCTTGTTTCCACCGGCGAAGCAATGCCGGCATCTGCAGTAAGGTGCTCTCCGAGACGCAGATGCCGTCTCAATGGCTGTTTCAGGAAGGGACACGCTCTTTGCCGCTGTCGATTTTGCGCAACAGGTCCTCCAGATTCATGGCTGTGATGCAGCCCTTGATCGCTTGCAGATGCATCCCCTGGACCGGAAGCGGTGGAGAGCCATTTGGAATGGCATAATACGCATCGCCAAGGCGAAAGGTGAAATGGCTGTCGCAGATGGCGGGATCAAGCTGGAGCACATGATAACCATCGCGCGCTTGGCTTTCCTGCCCGCCAGTTTGCAGCGGGGGGGGCTTGGTAATTTTCAAGGCTTTGGTACGGAGATCTTTCGCGAGGCGAGGAGAGGACGAAGTGAGATCATACCCGAGGGTGGTGATGAAGTCAGCGCCCTCTACCGACAGCGCCTCGTATTCGCGCGGAGTGAACTCCCGCTTGAAGGCCCCGATTTGTCCCTTGTTAAAGGTGACGGAGTGCTCGTTATAAATTCTGGCCGCGAAAACATCGGGTTCGCCTGGGATATGTAGCTTGAGCTGCATGGACCAGATCGTGGCGATCTGTTCGCTGTCCGAACCGCCTCCTCTTGCGCCAACGAGTTCTTCGTAGGACACGGCGATGAGATTGGGAAACTTCAGCCAGGGGGCGTAGTCTAGGATGCGTGTGCGTATGGAGCTTATGACGCTGCGCCGCATAACGCTTGAATAGAGGTCGGCAGTATCTATGCTGTTGAAATAGTAGGCAAGTGGGGTCCTGTCATGCCGCAGCATGTAATTGCATTCGGATATGACCACATCGAGCGGGTGCCGATAGTTGAAGACCACGGGTGAGGTGAAGAACGGATGCTCACGCCCGGCTGGCGATTCCCAGTTGATGGTCCGCATGAATTCGATGCATTTTGTGTGGGTGTTGTTTCCCATGAGAACATGCCAGTGCCCGGGCGCTGGAGCCTCCGGCGGGGCTTGCGAGCGCGGGTATCCCATGGCCCCGAGCAACTCGAACAGCAGGTGTGTGCCAGATTTAGGGATTGTGATGACATAGAGCGGACGATTCGCATAGAAGGAGGATGTGATTGGCGCCAGCAGGGTGCAATCAGAGGCATGAACATACTCCAGAAGCAATGCGGAAAGCCGATCGGGGTCTGTCTCAAAGAGTATGCTGAGTCCGCTCGTGGGGGAATGGGGCAGTCTGGCGACCCCATCCGGGAGTTGTGCACCGTCGTCCCAGCCACAGGAGAAGACCTCCCCCGTCCCGCCCGCCGCTCTGTAAGCCTGATGGAATTCGTGGGCGTCGGCGTTGAAGGGACGGCAGACGACCCGCTCGTCCATAAGTCCCAGCCCTTGCAGGATGTGAACGAATCCGGACGGATCTTTTCCAAAAAAAAGACGCAGCGGTGGCGTGGCGAGCGCGCTATCTCGTGCGTGGTGCGCCAACTGAGGGAGGCTGCCGCCGCTCGGCGGAGAGAAACGTGGAAATCCCAATGCCCGGCGCATCCTTTTCCAAAAGGGGCCGGGTGCCGAGGGTGTGGAGGGCTTGTTACTCATTTGCGGTCCTGCCAATGACTCCGTGCGCTACCGTTGCCTGTATACCGATAAAGCGAAAGAAAGGCCATTGCGGATCGGCCCGGCTGGGCGATGCCCACTACGCGACCATCCACGGCCGGAAGTTGTTCAGGCTGTATAAGAAACGCTTATGCACCATTGCTCGGCACCAGTGGGCGAGCACGGCCATGCCCCGCGTCCCCGCCAGAGACCCGGCCAGATATATCCAGGGGTTCAGTTGGATCAGCGCCCGGAAATCGTAAGCAAGGGCGCTCTTCAGGTTGCGCCGCACATCCGCCGCAACGCCCGCGTGGAAGGAAACTCCGGCGGCGTGCACGTGCAAGCTTGCCTGAATGGCGCGCGCCTTCTCCTGGACTTCTTTCGGAATGCCGGGCTGCTTGAGGAAAGCCTGGCAGATTGCCTGGGTCTCCTGGCCCGTGGCCATGATGTTCGCGCTGGTGCTGGCCGCAGCGTGCAGCCGGAACACTCCGGTCTGGCCTCCGGCATGTTGTATCCGGCCGTGCTGCGTCAGGCGCAGGAGGAAGTCGAGGTCATTGGAATACTTGTACGAGGTGCTGAACCCGCCAATGCGCTCCAGCACCCGGCGGCGCATAAGGCACCCGGCGAATGGCAGGTGCCTGCGGTCGCTCAGCAACTCAAGCTGCCCGTAGGCTGGCGAAAAGGTCCTTGCGCCTATGGTCCGTCCGATTTCGTCGATCATTCTCATGTCCCCGAACGCAAAGTCGCACTCGGGGTTGTCCTCCAGGTGGCGGACCAGCACGGATAAAGTGGCTTGGTGCGCCAGGGCGTCATCGGCGTTGAGCACCCAGAGATATTCGCCCTGCGATCGCTCGAAGCCCTTGTTGATGGCTTCGGACGTGCCAGAGTCCTTGCCGCACAATATTTCGCTAACGCGCTTCCCCTCTTTCCCCACCAGTGCGAGCGTGTCATCCGTGGATTGCCCGTCCACGATGATGTGTTCCAGGTGCGGGTAGTCCTGCTCCGAGACGCTCCGCAAGGTTTCGGAAATGAAGCGGGCTGCGTTGAGCGTCGGGGTAACCAGGCTGATGAGCGGGGGCATGGGCTAATCCTTGGAGGCGGTCAGCCCCAGGCGCCGCAGCATGGGCCGCACCTTGAGGTAGAGTGGCTGGAGGGAAGGCCAAAGGCTAAACAGCGGGGATATGGCCAGCGAAAGCCAGAGGCGCAGGCGGGCAGCCAGGCCGAATCCTTCTGGGCCGGTCATGCTGGCGTACTGCGCTTCGAAGTCCGTGCCGATGCGCCGCGATTGCATGCGCAGCAACCAGATGTCGGGGTTCTCGTGCAATGGCTGCGTGCGACCCGTGGAAAACGCTTCCACTGCCTCCAGTGCGTGTCCGCGTATGTGCGGCCGCCTGATCTCAAGCCAAGTGCGCAGAGAAAATCCAGACCTGCGCGTGTCGTGTGGGTCCGGATGGGCGAAGTGCCACAACGCCACCTCGGGGTCATGCCAAACTTCTGGTATCCCGGCGTTCACCATGCGCCACGCCAGATCGTACGGGCCGCAGATGTACCCTCGGTACGCAGGATGCTCGTCCAGCCCTCCGAAGCGAATGTAGTCCCGTCTGGAGACCGTCATGCACGCACCGACGTTCGGCCACAGCGGGAGCCACTGGAAGCCGTCCAGTTCGCGCAGGTCGCGGAGCAGGCCGGGATACTCCGAGAGCGTGCGCCACTCGTGGTGCATGAGCACCTGCGAGACAGGGCCGCGTTCATCGTGGACCTTGAAGCTGTCCAGAATGGAACGCACAAACCCGGGGTGGAACACGGCGTCCGAATCGCACAAGGTGACCAGCGCGCCGCGCGCCTGGAGCACCGCCGCATTCCAAGCCGCATGTTTGTGGTATGCGCCCTTTTGCCCGCAGATCAGATACTGGTCCGCTTGGTCCAATACATCCGGGCTGACGCGCTGGTATGCCTCCACCCAAATAGTTTCATACGTGTCGCGGGGCACGTCCTGGCGATTGTTGAGCCAGTCCAGCGCGAAGAACCGCTCCCGCACGCTCCAGTCAAGCAGGATGATGCTCAGCTGTGGCGGCTGGGCGCCCAGCTCAGGGCGTTTGACCGTCGAGACCTGCTGGCTGAATCGTGACAAGCGCTGTGGCATAGCGGACTGGGCTCCCTTGAGGCTTCAGGAGGGCATAATCTACGCGAGTATAATGATGAGGCTGGAATTCATGTCTAGGCTAAAGCCGCACTCATTGTGAATTTGTAGTAACCTGAAACTAATCTCTAATCACTTGGATTTGGCCAAGTTGTTCGATAAGTGATTCAAGACTGCCAGCCGCGAGTACGCTGCCGGACGACAGGTCCTTTTCCCATAGGTACTCATTCGCAAAATCGATCGTGCCAAGGCCATGCGAAACTGCTACATAGCGGCTATCGAGTTTTAGCAAATTGTAGCCATCCCTTGTTTCAAGAAACTCAACGGACGGGCCTACGAGACGTTTGCGTAAGAACACAGCATTGTCCACCTGCCTGCGGATAGCTTCAAGGCTGGGAGCTGAGAGGATTTCAAATGGTGTCTGCCTCACATCCCATGGCCCGATCTTGTTGAGGTCAAGCTCACCAAGCTCTTGTGAAACTGCTATGAAGGTTGTGTCAACGTTGAAGATGTTGTAGCTCCACATTTCTTCAATAAATTCGACACGAATGCCCATTAGCAGAGCTTGAAATTGTGTGGCATCATTAATTAGTTTCTGTATCTCCAGTAGACTGTCAGCGGAAATTATGCCGTATGGAATATGTTTGATCTCCCACACTCTCGTTTTACTAAAATCGAAGCTTCCAATATCATGGGCGAGCGCAACAAATCTACCGTCAACTGAAAAAATGTTATAGTTAGAATACGATTTAAGAAATGCTGTTAAAGGTAAACGCAAGTGTACAAATTGATTGTCTGCTGCTATTATGGGTGCACTAGAGTCGCAAAGTGATGAGTTGTAAGCAGAGATTAACTCCGTCACGTTGTCATTTTTGTATTTTAAAAATAACGATTCAAATGCTGCCTCATCGAAGTTGTACTTGGCAAGATAAAAAATGAATTGCTTATGCTTTTCGTCTGTATCAAGGTCAAGATGGCTGTCTGTGATCATTTTATAGAGCACAGTCCCGGGGAATGGGCAAAGCCTTTGTAGTACGAGCTGACCATTCTCTTTTGGCAGCGCTGCAATCAAGTCAAGTCCCTGTGTAAAGACTTCTTCACTCTCAAATGGGTTGTGGCTTATGATATGATAGTCAATGAGTACTTGCCCTCTTTCGTTGAATATTCTAGCCAACTCGAGAGCCTTCGCATGATCAGTCTTGCGGCGAAAAATTTTTGTGTTGATTTCTGAACTAGGTGATTGGAATCCAATGACCGTATGGCTCAAGCCTGCGGCAAGTGCAGCGTCTATGATTGTCTTGTTTTCTAGTGCCTGTGAAGGCAAGAATTGTGCAAAGAATGGCAGGCCAATTCTGTCTCTGTATTGCTTAAAGAAGTTGAGGAGGTAGGTCGTGGTTGCGGAAAAGAAAGAGTCCAT
>Ga0351931_1119_pt1 | contig 11031 bp, 12 predicted proteins | sample BONcelT113001E11_FD_205818 | JGI IMG/M metagenome (GOLD analysis project Ga0351931, IMG submission 205818) | Enriched cells from coal bed in the Powder River Basin, Montana, United States - BONCAT cells T11 rep2 HSBNCT.T11.300.1.E11 ... | reverse complement strand
TTATTTTGCATCAGGAAGCACGCAGGCCCGCAAAAAAAAATTGCAGAATATCAACCAAATTTACATAGGATTGCATTTTTTACAAGGATCGTATCCAGCGGACAGCGCCTTGCTGGCGCTTGAGAAGCAAACTAAATGCTCTGGCTTTATCTTAGGCACCCACGAGCAACCTGGCCTGTGGAACTTATGCGTATTGCTATTACCTATGTAGGGACAGTCAGAAGCAGCATGCGTAATTTCAGAGGACTGTGCTATTATCACCGAATCGGTCGATGTAACTGCCTGCTCTGCAACAATTGCAGGAACAGCCTGCAATATGAGCGCTGCCAGGCATAGAATGACTATCGATAGTCTAGACATGGACTACAGTCAGCATTTCTTAATGAAATACCTTTGGTGACTCATTTGGCGATATGGCAAAGTACCTCAGCCCCAGGCCACTCATAATCCCCGCATCCCGACAGCCCGCATGTCGTCTTTGCAGCCACCAGGCATGATTATCGGGACAATAGCTTACTTCTACTGAATCTGATCTTTGGCTCGGAGATGGAGCTCAAGCCTGCCTGCCGGGCAACTTCGATCGTCTTTTCAAAAGCAGTTGCTGAAACATGCATCCTGGGCTCAACAATAAGCAGCTTTCCTTTGGGTTTTAGCGCTGAGGCAATCTCCTTCAGGAACGCTTCAGCATTGGGTACTTCATGAACCATGTAGAAAGCCAGAGCAAAATCCACCTTCTGGGATAAGCCAATTCGGTCCGGACCGCTCTTATGGGTGACGATTCTTGATTCCGGCCCCTGCTGGGCCGCTTTTTCCCTCACGATTTGGAGCATTTCCTCCTGGACATCAACTGCGATGACTTTTCCTGATTCGCCTACCATCTTTGCCATGGCGATAGAAAAAGTGCCTGGCCCGCATCCAAGATCGAGAACTGTCTGTCCTGGTTCTATATACCCGCCCAGGATTTTTTGGGGATTGTGGATGAGCCTGCGAATTGGATTATCCAAAGCAAAGGCAATCTTCCAGGAACAGATGCGTGATGGATCGCTCATTAGCCCTCTGGACCCCGGATAATCCCCTTTCCTTGGCCCTTCTTCTTCAGCTTCTCCATAAGGCCCGAGACCCGCTCCTCGGCCTGCTCTGTCCCCACAACGTCCCGCTCGATGGAGACATTCAGTAGATCTCCCTCCCTGCACCCCTCCGGAAGCAGAGAAATGGGGATATTTAGCTTGAACTCGCCCTTATCCCCCAGCAAAAGAACCGCAAATTCTCCTTCGACCCGATCAATAACAGCTTTCATTTACAGCACCTCACGGTGGATGGCACGCTCCGCAGGGCACATACCCGTGCGCCCGGGCGTCTGCGCTGCCCGTGAACCATATCTCGTTGCTGGGCTTTATCTTCTCCGCCCACTGGCAGCTCGGATAGTGATACTTATTGGACTTCACCGAGCCCACGAAAGCCACCTGCGAAGTCGTGGAGACGGCGGCGACCGGCGAGGCGGGCCATGCAACGGCTGAGGCCGTGCTCTTTGGCGCGGTGCCGGTCGTGCTCCAGGATTGCTTCCCGGTGGAGACGGAATAAGTCTGCCCATCGGTTGTCACCACGATATTCCCGTCGAGGTCTGTTCTGTAGACCTTCGAGCCGGTATTCTGCAGAGCGCTTAAAGTCGCCTGAGTCGGGTGGCCGTAGTCGTTGCCCGCGCCGACTTCAATAATGTCGACCTTTGGCTTGACCTTGCTCAAGAAAGATGTGCCCGTAGATGACGAGCTTCCATGATGACCTACTTTCAGGACCGTGCTCTTCAGGTCATATCCAGCAGCCATGATGCTGTCCTCGGCCTCGAAGCCGGCATCGCCCATGAGAAGGAAGGACACTTTGTTGTAGGTGACTTTGAGGACGATCGAATTTTCGTTGAGGTTGTCAAATGGGGTCGACGTTGGAGAGAGGACCTCGATCTTGAGGCTGGGGTCAAGATCGATCGTCTGGCCCCTTTCGGCGACGTTGTAAGGTATGTTCTTCTTATCTATCACGTTTAGGAGATCTTCAAAGGTCGGGGTAGTGTGCACCTGGCCGCTGTCCAGGATCTGCTCTACGGGGAAATCTTTGAGGACGGTTAAGAGGCCGCCTATGTGGTCCGAATGTGGATGCGTAGCCACAACTAGATCCAGGCTTGAGACCCCATGGCTGCGCAAATAGGACTCGACTCTTGGGCCCATCTCCTGTGTGCCGCCGTCGATGAGCACGTTCTTGTTGTTGAACTGCAGCAGGATGGAGTCACCCTGGCCCACGTCCAGGAAGTGAGCTACGAGGTTCTCGCTTGCGGATACGGTAGCTGCCGAGATGGCAACTATCAAAACTGAGAGCAGGGCTATTTGTAGGAGCTGCTTCAAATTGGATATTTTCATTTTGCTATTCCCTCTGGCAGTCCAATGACGGTCTATGAATAAAACGTTTGAGTTTCAAATCTAATTGATTATCTATTGACAAAAGCATCCTGGAACCTCAAAGTTGATATCAATCCAGCGTGCAATGGCTAGCTAAGCTATTATGGAGGGAAATATCATGGCCGAGAAAGAGATGAGAAACTTCGCCCTGCGGGACGAGAACGGCAACGAGATCGGAGTTTTCACGGGCAAATCGCCCCGCCAGGCGGCCCTGAAGGCGGCCAACCGGGGCCACACGGACATCAAGCTCCGGGAGCGGGGCACGAAGAAGCTGCACATATTCACAGGCGAGAGGGTGCAGGTGGACAAGCCCAAGGGCGCGCCGGCCTGGATGCCCGACAAGATCTGGAAGCCCGTGGTCAAGAAAATGGGTGTCGAAAAGCTGGAAGAGCTTTGAAGCCCTAGCCGGAAAATTTCAGCTCCTCGGCCCTGGCCAGGGCTGCACTGGCCTCGGCGGTGCGTTTGAGCAGATTGAGAGCCACACCTTTGTTGTGCCAGGCATCTGCATCCTTTGGGTCTAGCTCTAATGCCCTGTCATAAACCAGGATGGCATCCTCGTACCTGCCCAGCTCGGCAAGAGCATTGCCCTGGTTATGCCAGAAATCTGCCTCTCCTGGGCTTAGCTTGATCGCTACATCATAAGCCGGGAGAGCCTCATCATATCGTCCCAGGACAGAGAGAACATTGCCTATATTGTTCCAGGCACCTTTATTTTCTGGATTTATCTTGATGGCATCGATATAAGCCTGAGCAGCTTCATCATACCTGCCCTGGTCAGTGAGAGCCCCTCCCTTATTGTACCAGGCGGCTTCATATTGCGGATCCAGCTCAATTGCCCTATCATAGGCCAGGATGGCTTCATCGATCCTGCCCAGGTCAGAGAGAGAATCGGCTTTGTTGAACCAAAAAGTGGCGCCTTCTGGATCTATCTCGATTGCCTTATCACAGGCCAGGATGGCCTCTTCGTATCTGCCCTGAGCGGCGAGCGTTGCGCCCCTGTTGTTCCAGGCCTTTGTATATTGAGGATCAATCTCGATGGCCTTGTCGAATGCGCTCAGAGCCTCATCATACCTCTCCTGGGCATTCAGAACGAAGCCCATGTTGTTCCAGGCTTGGTTGTAGTCCGGGTACAGCCTGATGGCCTCATCATAGGCATTGATGGCGCCGGAGCTGTTGCCCTGGAGCGCGAGAGAATTGCCCTGATCAAACCAGTCTTTTGCCGTCATCTTCCCAAAGGCTGGAGCAGAGAGGAGGACCAGCAAAATAATAGCAATAAGTTCTCTTCGGATATAGATCCCAACCTGACGTAAGGTTATTGTTTTTTACGGTCAACTTAATAAATTTTTTCCTCGGGATCTACTCTTACTCTCAAAGCGTCCAGCACCTTTTTCGCCGCCGAGCACCTCTCCGCTCTGGTAGTATCCACAGCCATCTGTTCCAGATCCTCGACGTTGATTTGGCCCATCTTGAACTTGGTGACAAGAATGCCGGTCATGATGGCATCGCTGTGCTTAGCTTTCTTAGCCAATTTTGCCCAATCTCCCATCTCAGTTGTTGAATAGGGTATAAACTCTCCTCGCTCCAGCGCTCTGCTAAATCCAGTATTTTAATAAGGATATTACTCGGAAGTGTCTATTAATATTAGGGAATGCATCTTAGGGTCTGGAGTACTAAAATGAGACTTAGAGTAATCAGCGCCAGAAATGAGATCCCTAACTTGAATCCAAATGAGAAGACAGTTCACCTGGCATTCCGGGCCAGCAATGTAGATTTCCTTAACCTGATGCAGAGATGCCCCAGGCTGAGGATGATTCAGGTCCCGCCATCCTACCGCAAGACAATGTCCAATGCCATCCAGGTATTCCTGGACATGCAGGGCATTGAGATGCTGGAAGGCGACGTATGGGGCCACAGAAAGGATCTGGACGAGTACTTCACCGTGGAAGACTCCACGCTTGAGGAGATTCGCGCCCTGGCCGCCGGCGGCGCATCCGCGGACGATGTGGCCAATCAGATACAGAGAAAGGCTAGGATCGGCTCGGAGCTGATCAAGTACATCGCCAAGACCAAGATTACCGCTTGAGCCCGGACCCCAGTCCGGCTCAATTATTGATCTATTTTCCAGTCCAGGCGACTCTCGACCGCCAACTACAAATATTCATAACGATTATATAGATAGTTTGCCGCTTCATGCCATGAAGGGTGGCGGGCGTGCCGTGGGCTTAACGTATCCGATGATGCTCTGATGACAAGGGTGTTTGCCCCACCAGGGGGCAATATGGCCAATCAAAATCCCTTGGTACAGGAGATGCATGCCGTCGTGGCCTGCATTTGGCTACGAGCCTGTGAGGCTGATATTTCGGCGGGCTGAAAAAGTTGCGCGCTGTAACAGGCGCAGTAATCCGCCGGATCTCGCGCTAATACACGGTCGGGGCATGATGCGGCACAAGTAGAAGTCGAAGGCGAGAGGGCGGGCACGAGGCCCCATGAGAACGGGTTCCCTTAAAACGGACGCTGTGTGAGATTCCAGCGCTTGTGCCGCCTTCGAGCCCGGCTTATTATGTAAAGTCGAGTTTCGGGCAGGGTCAGGCCAACACTATGCGGTGATTGGTTCCTCCTAAAAGGGCGCTGCGGATCGGCGCTGGCCTGCCTGGGACTTGATATCTCATTCTCTTATGATTCTTTGGAGTGAAATGGTCTTTTCTAACTTGAAGCGAAAGCCTTTTATCTCGGCAATTGACGTATAGTATATTGGCGAAAGTCGAAGTGTCTTTTTCCCCTCCTACATCACTGACTTTTGCCTCCCTCCTTCTTATTCATCAAACTCTTTCATGAGGGCCTAAAGCATCCTGCCTCAGCTTTCTCAAAGAAAGACTTATAGCCTGACTCGTCCTTCATTCCTTCCAGAACGCCAGCCATAAGGAGGAGAGAGGCATTAAGTCGGAGCGGTGGGGTTTGAGGACTGGCCAGGCCCTCGGCTCCATTTATCTCATTTAGCATAATCGATTTTATGGGCTCGCTGCTCTTCGGAAATAGTTCTATGGCATTATGAACTAATTTTTGTAAAATGCCATAGAACTATTGCAAGTTGTACGCACCGCCTCATACAAGCAGCTCGGTATATGAAAACAGCTCAAAAGTTCTTTGGGCAAAGTCGTCATTTCATAGTTTGTAGGCATAAATCAAATTTCTCTCTGCTATTGGTCTAATCAATATGCTCCGACATAAATTTGTAAGCCTATTTTCCATAGCGCACCATCAGGATTATCGACCTAGAAAGGTATTTATAAAAATACTTGGCGTCTTCTGGTTAGGGAAATGGGCCGAAAAAGAGAGATGGATTCTAACAGGTTATATGCATTGATTTGGAGCTGAGATATTAGCTCTTATGCCCCAGTCTCCTTGGCCGTATTGAATGCTACATCGGCTTCTCCTGGAAGTAATCCTTAGAATTAAGGTGGCATACTATTCCAGTATCTGCCAAGCTATGATAGTGGTATTCAAATTTCGTGATTGCCCAACATCTAGAAGGTGGTTTTTATCAGCCCCTGGCTCGTAGCTGATAAAATTGTATAACGGAGGATCATCTACATTTGCTCTGGCTACCGTTCCTGGATTTGAATCCAGCTGGTGGCCACCCTGATGACGCTGTATTAGATGAGCTGAGGCATCCTCAGCTTGAATCTCCAATTGCAGCTTATATGGTTTTTGAGTCCTTTTTAATTGGAAGGTGCCCCAATAATAGGTGCCTATGGCGGGAGATTGCGCCGATTTCATCGGAATTTCGATGTTTATGCCGTTATTTTCGGTATACAGTCTAACATTAAGTGTCTCCTGTTTAACAGCTTTACTTTTTAGTGGTGGCAAATTTGGCCCAAATTGGATAAACATGTATGCTTGAAGATCAGGATTCATCGGCTTATTCACAGGTGTATCTTTGTTACGAATCTTTAGATCACCTGGCACTTGATCAATCCACTGAGAATCGTAATACACTTCATTTGCGGGTGCTGGCAACTTCGTGAAATCATCAGGCACCAGTCCAAGCGGACCCTGGATAATAACCACTCGTTGAACGAATGGGGGATGGTTCACAATTTCATAAAAGTATTGAATTAAACCTGCGCTATATCCAATAATTCTAGGTGCAACCTCATTGGTTAACGTTATATAAGGTAAACATTGATTACCATCATTTGAGTTGATATCAGGATCACAATCCGGTATTAGTGGGAAATACTTCAGAGCGCTGCACCCTAAAGCTGATTTCAGGCCCTTTTCGTCGGCTTTATTAATAGCAAAATCTGCAACATCTTGGAAAAAAGTATCATAATTTAATGCATTTAAAGGACTCATTTCAGCAATTTTGTCTTTTATCTGTACCAAATTCCATTTTTCGCCTATTAATTTCTCAAAACCCATCTCATTTTCGTCAATGCTTGCGTAGCAAGCGGCCTCTACGGCCCCAAATGAAATACCTCCACAAAACAAGCATCCCACTCCAAGGATCCAAGAACAAGCTGCACATGCTGCCGCAAAAGTTTCTGTCGCTAAAACGTGACAGACTCCCCATTTCTCGTATGCTTCTTTTTCATTATAACCACTTGCTGGGTGTGCAACCAAGCGAGCATGATCTGGTTCCCCAACGTCTTGCAATAGATGAATCACATGTCCAATAATTAAAAACGCGTTGCGTTTACCTTCTTCCGAATATCGGTTATATTGTCTTATTGCTTCAACGAAGGTCATTCTATTGAGATTCTCATCTATTCTATTTCCTCCATAACCCCAATCACGAGCACTATAATATCTATCGTTTACAATCCTGGGAGGAGGAGAAACGCCCCCGGAAAGAGCAACTGCTTCAAAATATAATTTATATTCCAATCCAGTTTCATGACCCCCATAATGGTGAAAGGAACGGTAGTAGTTTTTTTGAAAGTTCGGCGTTCCTGCGAAACGAGGATCATTACCGAACCATTCATTATAATAGTTTGGAAAAGGAAGGTCATTATCCTCACAACCAGCGCCCAAAACTATGGGATGATGCAATCCTTCAGTAGCTGGCTGAGAGGGATTCTTAGCTCTTGCCATTTCTTCTGTGTAATCTTCCTTGAACCATTTCCATTCCGTACTATAAATTTCTCTATATCTCTTGTATTCATCTTTTTCTTTTATCAGATTTATGCTGCGTTGCGCCCATGGACCATGCGATGGCCAATCCCAACCTCCTAATTTAGGTATCCCAATAAGAAGACGTCCACTTATTATTTTCTCATTTGTAAATAATCTTATATTTTCCGGAAAATCAGGCAAATTTGCTTCTAATGACTCAAAAAAGAAAGTCAGTACTCTTTTTTTACCCCTTATTTCTACATTTATATCAATCTGTGTAATTAAATTTGATATTTTTGATATATAAATAGTCGAATACACCTTGAGGAGCTTAGTCACTTCCAGCAAATTATCAAAAAACTTTTGGCTTTTCCGATCAGTAGGCTCACCAAATATCTTGGTAAAAAATCCATTTGGGTCTTTTAGAACTGGCAAATCTTCGGACTTATGATCCACCATCCAGTAGCGATCATCTTCCCTTGCGGCTTCAAGATTTATTCTTTTTAATAATTCTAATGACAGCCCGAGATAATCAGGAATAGACTTGTCTCCCAACGGCATCCATTTATTGGCATAGGTGTTGCGCCCTATTCCTATTTCGCCTTCCCTTTCGGCCCTCCAAAAGATTTCTGCTTGCGGAAATCTTTCTAAATCCCTGCCTAACAGAATATGTTGAAGAAATGGTTTCCGCTGGATTTCACCTCTTTGGACCAATCCGGGAAGGCTCTCTAATCTGAATCGATAACGATTTATTTTGCTATTAGTTTCGATAACGTTATCAACAGAAATTGGAGGCATATCTTATTGCTCCGACCAGGATACATGCGTTATCGCCCAAAAATTTGGTGAAATTTGGGACGGGACCCCTGGATTCCCTGGGACATTTATTGGCATATAGAAACTAAACTCTAACCTAAGGGTTACAGGCATTTTATTAATATAAGCATTACGCAACGCGGAAGCCATGTTAAGGCGTCCTGGCAAATTTTTCTCGTTTTCATCAATTCCTAAAATTGCAGTGTTAATAGGATGGTATTGTGGTTTTAGCATTCCTAATTGTATCGTTACACCGCCACTACTGAATTCAATATTAGGAATTACACCTTTGAAGGATTCAGTTACCATTTTTTAGACCCCATTTTATTTACTCACGGAAACTATAAGTATTTTTTGTTAAGAAAAGGATCTTGTAGAGACTCTTCGATTCATCAGAAATGCCGAAAATGTTGTATTTCTCGGGCCGCATGGTGTTGGAAAGACGCATCTTGCAATTGCTCTGGGAATGATTGCTTTGGATGCAGGAATTCGGGTTCGATTCTTTAACGCATCAGACCTGATTGAACGGCTGATCGAAGCAAATCGGCAGGATCGGCTAGAGGAGGTGATCAAGACACTAGCAAGATTTCAGCTCTTGATTGTAGACGAGATCGGATATCTCCAATTCAGCACTGAGGGTGCTCATGCATTCTTCCAGTTGATATCCCAACGGTACGAAACGAGGTCGATCGTCTTTACCTCTAACAAATCTTACGGCGAATGTGGCGAGATCTTTGGGGATCATGTAATTGAGTCGGCGGTTCTTGATAGAATCCTTCAAGTAATTCATGACCGATAGGTGTTCGGCAGTACCGCCAAGGAGATGACAGATGGCTATAATTTTCCTGGAGGATGGACCATCAACTTATTCTTGATAATTTCTGTTGTTATCGATTTTAGTGATTATGCAACTCAGCAATTGAAGACTAAATATCCAACCGAATTCCTAACGATCAACAGTTATTTATCCGTATCTATCCTAAATATAGGAAAAGGAGGAATTGACATTACCGTCGCCTTGGCATCGACAACCTCGCATGGAGATCCACGTATTTTTCAAATCCCCCCGTTTATCCATGAGTATAGATGGCATAGTGATCAATCCAAATGGTTTACGAAAAACCTTGTTAGTGTTAGCGGAAAAACTGCTTTGTGTGCGATATCTGTTAATGGAGATCCGCGTGTTTATTATCAAGGCATCGGGGCTAACGACCTCAATATCTATGAATTGGCCTTTCAAAAGGTAAGCCCTCTATTTGAATATTGGAAAAAATTAACTGTTGTTGGTGCACCATTAGACGCGTCCACTGATCCTTTTTTGGGAACTACTCTAGCTTCGATAACTCGCAATGGCTTTTCGCGGGTTTATTATCAAAATAATGGAGGGAAGATTATAGAAGCTGGATGGGACGGCGGAAAATGGATCCTTAGGAGAATACATGACGAAGCAGGTGGACCGGTTTCTTCCCAAAATGTCATGACTGCATTTTCTTACCACGAAGATCCACGTATCTATTATTTAGGTGGCAACGACCATATCTATGAATTGGCATATTGGAGCCGAACCAATCAGTGGGCTAATCGAGATTTGACAACAGGAAATGTACCCAATGCGGCGCATGGGGGTTTGCTGACTGCACCAATTCATAATGGTGACCCACGCGTTTACTATCTCGGTTACGACTACCATGTAAATGAATTAGCTTATTGGGGCGGCGGCTGGCATCATTTAGACTTGACAACTCGTACATCCGCAGCTCCTGCAGCAGGTGGAAGTTCACTGACTTCTATATTTTACAATGGTGGTCCTGTTGTTTATTATCTAGGTACGGATCGCTGTGTTCATCGACTAGGTTTTGCAGGCGGCTGGAGTCGTGAAAATGTAACCACTAGCGCAACAGGTGAGCCAATAAAGCTGGCTCGTATTGGAAGTCCGCTGACTGCAATTACTTATGGTGGTAACCCACGTGTTTACTATCTAGATGATAATTATCATATCCAAGAATTGGCGTTTAATGGCAATAAATGGGTGCACATAGACGTATATGATAGGGCTATCTTCATCTAAACATAGTAGATCTCGATAAAAAAAAGTAAGCTCCATGCGCAACTTAAGGGTTTTACCAGAGATAATTTACGCAAATTCCAAAGGCAATGTCATAAGATGGGTACGAAGGGTGGGCGCAAGACGGCTTGGAAACATAGAGCAATGTTATGCATAATCCGCACTAAAGAGAATGCTATAGTAGCGATGGATGAACGATGGCATCAGGCCAAAGCATCTCCATTTTGGCTGGTCTGTGTGCATGTCATCTTATAGTCATATTATGACATCGGCGTTCTGCAAAGGTGCTCTCGGAGAGACCTCTGAACCACATAGGTTGGTATATAAACTTCGCATAAGCAGTAACATGTTTTCAGTTAATGTTATGCAGATATTACATACAACCTGACCTCCCCAATTTTTAGGCATATAATATCGTTGCATAGCGATTAGTGATACCTAATAGGCACCTTCCCTTATGAAGGAGAAACGATAACATTAGCCTCGTTTTCCTGCTTTATTTGCCTAAGCGATGGGGAGGTCAGGATACAAAAGTTGATAAAGTCCAGGTGGCGGCATCAAACTTCAAAATTTCATCTACAGATACTGAAT
>Ga0351931_1114_pt1 | contig 11816 bp, 12 predicted proteins | sample BONcelT113001E11_FD_205818 | JGI IMG/M metagenome (GOLD analysis project Ga0351931, IMG submission 205818) | Enriched cells from coal bed in the Powder River Basin, Montana, United States - BONCAT cells T11 rep2 HSBNCT.T11.300.1.E11 ... | reverse complement strand
GGGGCTGGGGTAAGTTTCATTGTTATTTTTCAAAATGTGCTTTACTGCACAAGTTAAATGATGATCGTATGCTACACGAACGGGATGAAAATAAACTTGATTAAACATCATATAACGTGCAATAATAAGCGATTCAGCTACAAATCTACCCCCTTCTTCAACTGCAATAACAGGAGAATCATTTTCCCAAGCTACCGAAATAGTATTGATTAGTCTTTGTAAATCAAAAAAACCATAACTAACCCCTGTATGAAGTGAATCTCTAAGTAAATAATCTGCCCGATCAGCGTCTAGATGGCTAGATAAAATGCTCTTCCAAAGATACCTACGCCCTAAACTTGTATCCCCATCAATGAAATTAGCAATATCCAAAGCTTCTATCTCTAATTCTCTATTCTCGGGGTGAGATTCGATTACATCTTTCATTAGCTCAACGATGATTTTGGAAGAGTAATGCTCATGTTTGTATCTTTTTCCGTCACTGCTCAACCCAAAAAGATCTTTCTCCGTAGCATGAGAGAAAGGTGGATGACCTATATCATGAAGCAAAGCAGAAATTCTTAATACTTGTCTATCCTTTTCAAGATCAGAATCATTAAACTTGAGCTCATGAGTTAAAAAATCTCTATCTTTTTCTACAATATGATCAAACATCGTAGTAGCAGTATGCAACACCCCTAAAGAGTGCTCAAAGCGAGTATGGCAAGCCCCAGGATAGACTTGACTAGTCAGAGCAAGCTGTTGAATACGCTTTAAACGTTGAAAACATGGGTGATTGATAATATCCCATTCCCATTCTTTCAGTGAAATAAAGCCATGAACCGGATCTCGTATTATCCTTTTTTTCCCCATTAGATCAATTTTCTCTACCTTACTTCCATGCTTATCGTAGCTGTTTTGCTTCTTTGCAATTGGTCGGTAACGGTAATCGTGATTTTCAGCTTGCCTTTGGTCTTGAACTGATGTCGCAAGGTTTGGCGCAGATCCTTTTGTTGACTTAAAACATCCTTGCTGCCATCTCCCCAATCGATATTCAGTTCATAAGGTAGTTGGGCTCCAGTGAGTACAAAATCAACTTCCAGCGCAATGACCTGGGGAATAAAGATGGATGAAGTCTGAGGATCCCACGAAGCATTACGATAATATAGCCCTAGATAAAGATCAGGTCGGCCCGAGCGCTGTGGAACAAGTTGCAGCATCACATGAGCAAAATCAGAAGACTTTTCAGTGCAATTTACATCAAAATGAATGGGAATGGATCTAATTTGAGATACCGCTACCAGCACCTTGACATCCACCTGGAAGGTTTGGACACTATTGGGAGCAATGGCCCCCAGTTCAAATTCAATGATCGCAGGAGTTTGCACCACTGAGCGATAGCGACTTGCCCGTAGGAAGCTGAGATCCTGGGGAAGCGTCATTTTTACACGAGTGTTGGAAGCAGTAGCATTGCCCTGGTTCATCACAGTCACCATTATCATGGCTGTTTCATCTTTACTGAAAGTAGGTTTGTTGAGCTCTGCGGAGATGCGGAGGTGAGGGAAGGGTTTTTCGCTTAATGGGTCTGTCCGTACCAGATTGGAAGAAATTGAGTTCATTAGCTGATCGTCTTCAGCAACAACATAATAGGTATAGCTTTCTCCCGTCAAACCACTTGTATCCAGATAGCTAAATTCATTGCCACCGTTAAAATTGAAAGCGATGTGCTGATCAAAAGTCATGGGTCGCTGAATATCAATGAAGGCAATCGGAATAAATTCTTCCGAAGATGTCGAGGCTCGATACACTCGATAGCCTCGAATGCCATGAGTGCCCATCCTAGACCCTTGCCAGTTGAGCTGAACATGTCGAAAATTCACCGAAGCACTCAAGCCAGAAGGCGCACCCGGTGGAGTAATTCTTCGGTCAATTTCCCCATCCCCATCCAAATCACTTTCAAATACAACTTCCTGGGTATCCCAGTTGATATGAATATGGTCTGTTTGGTTTTCCTGGGTGGGCAGTTGATTTTGCTCAAACACTTTTGGTCCTTGCTCATTATCTTCAAAACCACTAGATCGCAATCTAATATTGTAAGTATTGTTTGCTAAGCCTTCAACTGAATAAATAAAGTCATTTGATGCAGGATTGAACCATTGAATATTGCCCTCAATATGATTTACAAAGGCATTTCTTGTAGTGCTCCATACATGGCCCATCGGGCCCAATTCTACATATTCTTGCCCATTCTGCATGGCTAATAGAACCATGTTATGCATAGCATCTTCATCTTCATTATTTTGGAGTGCTTTGATATGATGGGGCTGGTTAGTTGAGTTTAACAGAGGTAGTAATTCTGCTGTAAAGGGGATAAAGTCTTTAACTCGGTCTTTAATTTGATTGTAGGCATCCTTTCCTTGATCGAGTATTCCTTCTAATTCTCTTTTTGTTTCATGTAAGCGTGCAAGATATTCCGCGTAAGAAAATTTTCCATAAAAATTCCAATATTCACTCGGATGAACTTTTTGGGTTGGGCTTAAAAGTAACTTGGATATAAGATCAAAAGATTCGTCGCTTCGATACACATGACCATGGTCTGCATGGAAAACTATATGGTTGAAAGCCCAGTTTTGGCTTTTCCCTTTTGCAATGCTATAAAGTCGGCTGTAATTCACAAAAACTTGTGCAGTGACAGGTGTCTCTCGATCAGCCCGACCCTCCATACATATAAAATTTTCACCTAAATCTAAAACATTTTCTAGTTCTTCGATTATTTGATCGATATCTTTATAGAAAAAATGACACATTTGTTGAGTATCTAATTCTAAGTTTTCAGAAAATTTTGGAATAACGCCTGCTAACACGTGATAATAAACTTTTTCATTTAAAATATCATCTTTTAGGGGTGTAAAAGTTAAATGATTCACATTTGGATTTGTGTCTTTTTTAAAAACAGTATCATTTTCATAATTCAGTATTTTTAAGTGTGCACTATCGATAGCCATTTGAGTAACACAATAGTTACCTTTTAATGCTGCACTCCCTCTGTAAAACAATCCACTTGTAGGTGTTCCATGATTGGGAGTACCGCAAATAATCAAATGATGAACATCATTGTCATATTTGGGTAGTCCCATTCGCCTTTGCACATCATCATTGCCCCACACTTTCTTTGCATATGTGGAATCAAAGTCTTTTTCTTCAATGTATGTTCTAGCAACAAGCCCACCCATGCTGTGTGCTATGATGACAACTTTCTCCGCTCCTGTTTGGTTTTTTATTGCATCTATTTCTCTTTTTAGATTCTTCGCAAATACTCGAATATGATCTCGAGTTTGCGCTCTATACTCATAAAGAGCTTTATCGTCAAAATCCTTTGCATTAGCCAAACCGCGATCTGAACGCGGGTCGTCAAAGAGAGTGCGATAACTATAATCACTCACATAAACGTCTCGTTTTGCTGAATTATGCTTAGCTATTTTTAATAAATAATGCTCGTTACACTGCTTCATTGTTCCAATTAGATCAGTTTGTAAGTGCTCCAAAGTAATGAAAGCCTTACGTTTGTCGTCATGGCTTCGATCAAATTTACCATTCGATGATAAGTGTAAACTTTGCCCAGTAAAATTTTCAATTAAGGAAGCTGAATAAAGGATAGGGTTGTATGCAGCTAATTGAAATCCATGCACTAGCAGTATAGGGTATTCATCAGGATCAGGATCGTCATCCACAGGCAAATCAGGATTTTGAGCCAACACATTGGTGCTAATAGAACCTGCTCCGAGCTCAGAGAATCCAAAACATACTGGTTGAAAACTTGCATCATAAAGAACAGGATTATAGTTTTGGTGTAAAACATTGCTAACTTGGTCCAAGACCACAATTGGAAAATTGTTTGAAAAATGCGTTGACAAGAAATTACTAATCTCATCCGAATATATGCGACCATTCTTGTCGAAACACATAATCAAGAAATCTTCCCGATTCATACTATCTAGGGTTATGTGACCACTAACAATTAAATCATCAGAGTCACCTTGACTAAGGCTTACCATTTTTTTGGAATACGTGCTACCCACCCGATTCACCCAAACAATTTGACCGTTTTGATCCATTTTTGTAAGATAGGAGGGATTTACGTATCCAAAATCATTCCATAAATTGGCATACCCACCATCGGATGTTGCGATAGTTCTTACGCTCCAATCAACAACCGAAGCCGACCCATAGGTATTAGCCCATGATATGTTTCCGCTCGAATCCGTTTTTACAGTTAAAACATCCCAACTGCCAGAGCCTAGATTTGTGCTGGTGCCAGATATGATATAACCACCATCTTGAGCTTGAGCAACTGATGAGGTCCAATCAGCCCCATTGTATCCGTACATCTTTCCCCATTGCTTGTTGCCAAATTTATCCAACTTCAACAAATAGAAATCATCAGAATTCATACCAGGGTAAACATAAGCACCAACCATAAAGCCCCCATCGGAAGTTTCAATGATCGTATGGTAAGGGTGCCCAGATACCCATGAGTTATAAAATCCAGCATGGTTGAAATAGTATTTGCTCCATTCGACCTTATTGTTTTGATCAAGCTTCACCAGGTAATACTCCCCCATACTCGTAAAAGTATAGGAAAAACCACCAAGTATCATACCGTTATCAGAAGTTCCAATCACCGTATAAAGATGTTCTGCGTTCGAACCCCCTATGGTAAAGGGATTAACACAGTTTCCCATGGAATCTAATTTATTTACTACATTACCCGTAGAATCCAGCTCAACAACAAAATAATCGCTAACTGTGTTCTCAGCATCCCCAGCAATAATGATATTCCCGTTGGGTTTTTTGCTCACACTTCTAACAATAGCGGAGCTTGCCAAAGAAATGATTTTTTTTGAATTTGGTTTTTCAATCCCGTTTTTATTAACAATCATAAAAAGAAGGTTGTTTTTTGTGCCATCATTTTGGGTTCCCGCAAAAGCAATATCGCCATTTTGCAGCGCTATGTGGTAGGGCATAGTTTCAGAATATGAAGAACCAATAGATAAAGCCCATCCGTGACCCTCAACTGCATTGGCGTTTGGTACAACTTTGTACGGTATTAGAGTTTGACAAGCAACAAGCATTATCAATAGAAAATGAATGAGTTTTTTTAGACTTTTTCCCATAATGAGTTCATCTCCATATCTTTTTTTGGATTAAATTATGAAAAATGTTCAAAGACCAATCAGACCCATTAGACCAATAAAAGAAGCTAAACATCTTTTTCATTGTTACTTGATTTTATAATACGTTTTTAGAAACTAAAGTCAATTACTTTTTAACTTATAGTTCTATAAATTCACATATTGCAAGCTTATTGCTGTGTGGGTTAAAGTTTAACCCGCATAGCCCCCTTGCATTATTTCATCTTTGCATATATTCTTTATTGCAATTCTCACTATTCTAAACAAAAGGAGTAAAAACAATGGAATGTGAAGCTTTGGTCGTTAAAACCTGGCCTATTTTTGAAAAAGTATGTCGGCATAGTGGGGTGAGCCCCTCCGAGATGCCCGAGATCGAACCCATCTTTTGGGAAACGATCTACCAGCTCTACCAACGTCAAGCAGAGATGCGCTCCGTCGATGCCTACTGCTACCGCTCCCTCCAGCACGCCCTCTACCGCTTTCTCAAAACCCGTCAACGTCAACGTTCCATGGAAGTGAGGCTGGAAGCATGCACTCCGTTATACTAAAAATCGACCTGCTCAATGCCCTGCAAAACCTATCCACCAAAGAGCGTCTGGTGCTCCATGGGCTCTTTACCCTCAACCACACCGAAGAAAGCCTGGGGGAGCGCCTTCAGGTATCCCGTCGCCGCATACGCAACCTCAAACAAGACGGCCTGTCCAAGCTCAAAGCCCATTTCGTGCCCAAGGGAAATCCAAAATCACTCTTTGTTGAGTGAAAGGAGGTGCAACATGACCATAGTAAACAAGACCGGTTATGTCACCATGACACTTAGTGGACCCAACGACACCACGTTGAGCGTAAGGCTCAACAACGTAAAGCCTACGGCTGTGGACGCCGACGTCTATGCCGTAGCCACCGCCGTCGCGGATTTGCTGGCTTATCCTCTCGAATCCAGCCTTCGCGTAGAGCGCGCTGAAATGACCGAATAAGCCCGACCCAACTTTTGAAAGGAGTAAAACAACATGGCTGATACCTTTAGAGACTATGTAAAAATGAGCTTTATCAACGCCAGCGGAAAGACCAGCAACATCCAGTTGCGCTATCCCAAGGCTGACCTGACTACTCTGGAGCTGGAAACCGCAATGGACCTGATCCTTGCTATTGTCAATAGAAATATGTACCACAAAATTAACCAAAGAGTGTACCACCTTTAACGAAACGTTTTGAAGCTTGAATAAGCTTCATTCCTCCTTCCTTTTAGAGCTATTACTCTTACGTTTTAAACTTTCTTCAATACGAAAACTATTTCCTTTAAACAGAACGATGCGGCTATTATGTACCAGGCGATCCAGAATGGCTGCAGTCATTCGTTCATCATGGAAGATTTGTGTCCATTCGGAAAATTCCAGATTTGAACTTAATAGAATGGATCCTCGTTCATAACGATCTGAAATCACTTGAAACAAAAGCTGGGTAGTGACTGCAGAGAGCTGTACATAGCCCAACTCATCAATGCAGAGTACTTGGATCTTACGGAGTTTATCTAAAAACTTCTGCAACTGACGCTCTGATTGACTTTCAACCAATTGATTTCCCAGTTGAGCTGCCGTGATAAATAAGGTGGTATAGCCTTGCAAACAGGCTTGATGGGCTAACGATAGAAGTAAATGAGTTTTCCCCAATCCCTGGCCCCCCAGGAAAAGCACATTGCTTGCTTCCGATACAAAACTTAAGCTATGGAGCTCTTGCATTTCAGCCCGGGATAAAAAGGGAGCTCGTTGAAACTGGAACTGATCCAGGGTCTTTACCTGAGGAAGCCTGGCTTGTTTCAGCAACTTATGATATCGACCATTTTTACGATGAAGGATTTCTTCTTCCATTAACTTCAGCAGAAACTCTTCGTAGGTCCACTGCTGTTGTCTTGCTTCTTCACAAAGGGTTTGCACCTGTTTGCCTAATCCTGCCAGTTTACATTGCTTTGCATAGTTAAGCACTTGGCTCATCTGGGCTTGTTTGACTACTTCTGCAGGGGAAAGCTTCATAATACTTCCTCCTTTCCTGAGGCCAGGAGGCAAGTATATTCTTGTAAGGAAGGTTTTTCCCAATGATAGGATTCCAGCCCATAAGTTGCTAATATTTCTTCTGCCAGGGGTGGAGCTTGGATTTTTACCTCCTGCTGCTCCCGTAAACAACTGAGTACTTCCTGGTAACTGTAACGGTATTCCTTCGAAAGCGAGCGAAGCAACTTGGCAATCGCTTCAACGCCATAGGTTTCGGTTAAGCGAAGAATGGCAATGAATTCACGCGTTCCTTTGGACTTGGACATCACTTTAGCCTGCAAACCCTGATGATACTGGGCATAACAAGGAGGTAGGTTCCAGTCATGAATGACCTTGGCTTCGTCATAGGCTCGTGCTTTCTTCTCCAGGAGGGAGAGAAAATGGTAGGGATCCAGGTGTTCATGGTTTTTCCCAAAAAGCCGATCGTGCTGAGCGATCACCTGATCCTTTTTAACGATCACCACCTGAAAAGGATAACATTTGACCATCACACGTTGCCCCACATAGGGGGTAGGAACCGAATAACGGTTGCTTTCCAGATGCACTAATTGATAGGTGTCCACCTTGGCTTCAAGGATGCGAGCACTCTCAAATTTCTCCCGTAAGGGAAGGAACTGAGTTTGATCCTCGAGCAAGAGTTCTTCCCAGCTTCGACCTTCAAAGGTTTGACTTTGCATGCGTTGCTGGCATTGCTGCTTTAGCTTTTCATTCATGGAAGCAAAGCCTGTAAAAACGGGCTTGGGTTTGAAATAATTATCTTTGATATATAGTACCAGCCGTTCCACCCGACCTTTTTGATTTCCCTTACCTCCGGCACAAAATCGGGCCTCAAAGCAGTGATAGGACTGGAAACGCAGAAAACTATCCTGCAGGATGCGTTCTTCTCCTGGAAGGATTTTTTTAACTGCGGGTGTGAGATTGTCAAAAACGATATGACGGGGAATCCCGCCATAAAAGATAAATGCCTCGCTTAATCCTTCAAAGAAGTATTCGGTGGAACAGCGAGGATAAAGCTGTACAAACTCTACTTTACTCCAGGCCAGTTTACAGCAAAAGAAAAACATCTTGCGAGGAATCCCCTGATCCAACAGCTGGATTTCTCCAAAATCCACCTGCAAATGGCTTTGTAAAGCAAGCAGTTTCAGAAAAGCTTCTTTCTTTGCATGACCTTGCTCCTGCTCTATTTGACGCGTTTGCCAGGTAAAAGCTTCATAGGATCCTGGATATCCTTCTTCCTTGAGCAGGGTATACATGCGAAACTTAGTGAGTTGATCTTCTTTTTTGGCTTTCCAGTTTTCTTCCAGCTTGTTCTGGATGCGCTCTAAATAATCTCCATTGACGGGCTTGGGCTTGGGAACTTTACGGACATAGGCTGCATTGTCGTTTTGGATAGCTCGTTTTACGGTATTGCGATGGAGCTTGCAATGCCGGGCAATGGCTCGAATGCTCCATCCTTGGTTGTAATGTAAAAAACGGATATAATTGTGTTGTGCCATCTCAATCATCTTTCTACTCCTTATTCTTTTGGCTATGTTCAACCAAAAGTATACAAGGAGATTCAAGGGTTGGGGTGGTACACTTTTATATTGCTCGTTAATCAAAATTGGCATACATTTATGTTAACATTAACAATCCTCGACAAAAACATCTTCACCAGCACCGGGGGCGACCTCGTCTCCATCACTGACGGGGGCATCGTCGAGCACAGCTTCACCGACCTCATCGAATAAGATAGAAAGTAGGTCCTTATGAATTTAGATGCCTTTATCTATCACCATAGCGAGTTGTTTTCCGATAGCCTGGACGAAGCCAAAATCCGATCCCGCATCGACGACCTCACTTTCCTCGAATGGAAAGAACTCCTCAATGATGCTTCCCGCCGTTGTCGCAAGGAAATGAGCCAGGTACTCTGCGAAGAGATCCTGGGTTATGCCTGCGAAGTCTATCCCGAAAAGAAACAGAAACGAGGCTAACACCCATGGAAGAGCTACTCACCGCCATCGGCAACTTCGGTTTCCCCATCGTCACCACCATCTATCTCCTGATACGCATGGAAGGTAAAATGGATAAGCTCACCGAATCCATCCGATCGCTATCCCAGGCTTTGGAAAGACCGCTCCGAGATTAACAAAGGGGCAAGAAATTCAAAAAGGGGGGCGAAGAACCTTGAATGGTTCTTCGCCCCCCTTTTTTTTTGTTTATATTACAAATTCAAGTCACAACACCTTACTTTTGGCATTGGATCGCAATTTTTTTGAAGTATGTCTTCTGGAATTTGTGTTTCCAATTTCACTCGTCATATTTCAAGCTATAAGCTTCCGATTTCCGATAGAAGACCTTCTTTATCATATTATGCTGGGCTGAAAATAGATTTCATATCATTTTTAAGATATAGCTTTTTAGTGCCCCATTCCAGGAAATTTTAATTTCTATTGGTAGGGTTCAGCTGCGTAACTCCATAAGATCAAGCTTCTTCGTTTGTACTTCCTTCTTTGGTGCATAGATCAATCACACCTTGGTTTTTTATGTTCTTGAGAAAAATGTATTCCATTCATACCCGATTGGAGAGTTACTAACCCGCACTCTTCACACTTCGGTTGAAGGATCGGTCGGCTGTATAGCTAGTGTAAATCGTTTGTTACGCTTGATGTATAGCTTAAATGCCTTCATTCTCTTTTCTCTCAAATTCAATCCAACAACCTTGAATTTTAAAAATCCTAGATTTTGTTCGTATGCTCACACTAAATAAACTATTCAGTTTTTGCGGTATTCAAGATTTTTTTAAACATTCTATAGTATTCAACCAATTCATCTTTTACAACATCGAGTGATAAAATATTAAACTTTTCATCCATCTTGTTTTCTACCAGTTTTAGAGCAGAATCATGTTCGTTTCCTCGCTTGACTACAGTTGCATGAAAAGACATGACACCCCTGGGATGGATAAAACGATAACAATCAGCATTTGCCACAATTTCAGCTTCAATGGACTGAAATGATATCTCACCATGATGAGCAGCAACACAGTTTACTAAAATAGAATAGAAAGGCTCTTCTATGTTCAATTCCTTTAAAAGCTGTTCTGAATATTCTACACAGTACTTCACATGCTGTTGCTGATACCCCTCCTTTGAGGCTTGACCAAGTTTTATATCCATTAGTGCAACTCCTGCCCTAACGAGATTGATATCAGCATTTAAACGCTTAGCTAAATCAGCTCCTTTTTCTTGCGAGAGACTATAATGAAGCATAGTAGGTAATCCATAGATTGCAATCTCTTCAAGAGCTACTTTATCAATTCTTTCTGCCATTTCTTTGCAAAACATCTTTTATTCCCCCTTTATAAAATTGTATTTACATCTATTTCAAAACACTTTTGAAATTGCTTTAATGCCCACATAAATGCACTTTCTATTGCCTTTGAATTCTGAAAAAAAACCATCTTACTCCAATCTTTTTTTCCACGGCACACAGTTATCAAACCGTCAGTACTTAATGTTATTGAAAATGCTCCGTGATCGCAAGGAAACATTGAGCAACCATGTTCACATTTGTAAAAGTAACATTTCAAAGGAGTAATACAATCCTTAGTTCGATGATCAAATATTGTGAACTTGCTTGATTTTACTTTATAAACAAGCATCGGTGCACCTCTCTCTCCAACTAGTCTTTCATGTGAAACATCTCGGCTCTGTAATGAGAGATAATCTACTAACCGTTTAACGTTAACATAAGAATTAGCATTACTCACCATTGGATCTATTTTTCCATAAAAAGACGAAATAGTCAGGAATTTTACATCAATCATATTTCTTACAGCAAATTCTACCAGATTTGCTAACTCTTCATAAGTTTGCTTAAACAAGACAACATTTAGTTCGATGTCAAAACTTTTTTGGATAGCGGTATTAATATTTCTATAGACAGCCTCAAAGAATTGCCCTTTTGTTACTTCATTATACTTTTCCTCGTTCAAAGTATCTAAGCTGATTTTTAGAACTATCTGATTGCGGTAATCTACGAGCCAATCAAAGTTTTCGTGTAATTTTGATCCATTTGTGTTGACGACTAATCGCCTAAAAGAGCTTCCACTCGATTGAAGAAATACTTTTAATCTATCTGGCATTATAAAGGGCTCGCCACCAGTAAATCTTACTTGCTTTATATCGTATTTTTTAGCTAGATCAATCAACAAAAGAGTAGCATTTTCGTCGTATGCTGTTCCTTTAGCAAGGTTTTCTCCATACGGAGGGCAGTACTCACACTTAAAATTACAATAATCCGTAACATTTATTGTCAACCCTGGAACAAAAACTCTGTTTTCTTTTTTAATCATCAAAGTAAACATCCCATACCTTTTGTTTGCAGATATTTTTATAATCCAGCTCAGTTTCGATATGCATTAACCGTCCATCATATTGATATGCAATGGCATTTTTTTGTTTCCCTTCATCAATTAACTGTTGAAGTACTTTTTCAACCATTCCATAAATATTGCCATCAAATAAACGTTTAATATCTTTTTTCTTGTAATAAGCTGCGCCTAAGAAAGTGAACGGTAAAATGCAATTGTTTTCGATTAAATCAGTAGTAACAATTC
>Ga0351931_1111_pt1 | contig 12296 bp, 12 predicted proteins | sample BONcelT113001E11_FD_205818 | JGI IMG/M metagenome (GOLD analysis project Ga0351931, IMG submission 205818) | Enriched cells from coal bed in the Powder River Basin, Montana, United States - BONCAT cells T11 rep2 HSBNCT.T11.300.1.E11 ... | reverse complement strand
ACCTTCCTGTATTAATTAGGGTAAGTGTTCTAATTATAAAGATTATAATGAATAAACATCCATTTTGGCAATCAATTTGAAAGGCCTGTAATCCAAGTTGAACATCCGATCTTCCTCGGTTACAATTTTATCCAGGTGAGAGGAAAAGAGGTTTCATGAGCAGACTTGTTTTATTGCGGCACGGAGAGAGTGTCTGGAACCGAGAGAACCGCTTTAGCGGGTGGGCTGATGTCGAGCTGACTGATCAAGGGGATAGAGAAGCACGTGAGGCAGGCAAGATTTTGCGAACTTGCGGGTTTCAATTTAATCGCGCCCATACCTCGCTGTTGAAAAGAGCCATTCTCACCTTGTGGATCGTCCAGGATGAAATGGACGCGATGTGGATGCCTACGTACAAGAGCTGGCGATTAAATGAACGTCACTATGGTGCTTTGCAGGGATTTGTCAAAAGCGAGATGGCAGCACGAATTGGAAAAGAGCGGGTATTCGCGTGGCGTAGAACATTTAGCGGTCGTCCGCCTGAATTAATGCGCGGAGACCCTCGTCATCCCCGTTATGATCAACGTTACCAGGATATTCCGCCAAACCAATTGCCTGGCAGTGAGTCTTTGGAAGACACGTTATTGCGGGTACTGCCATATTGGCAAGAAGAAATCTCGCGCGACTTGATATCAGGGCAGGATGTACTGGAAGTAGCGCATGGTAACAGCTTACGGGCGCTGGTAACTTACTTAAACCAGATTCCAGAGGACCAAGTGCCGGATCTACAAATCCCCACCGGGCTGCCATTGGTGTATGAGTTCAATCAAGAAATGCAAGTGGCTCGCTCGTATTACTTAAATAACCCAAACCAAGAGCAATCCATGCCGATCGAGGCTTTCTTTAGTGATGCCAGGCAGAAACCTTAAAGTGAAATCAATGCAACCTGTTGTCGAACTGCGCGCTGTCAACCGCAAAGTGAATGGTTATTCCATCCTTAAAGATATTTCCTTTGAATTATTTGTAGGCGAAGTTCTGGCGGTGATCGGACCCAGCGGGTCTGGCAAGACTTCTTTGTTGAGGGTGATCAACCGCCTGGATGAGCCTACCTCTGGTGAGATTATTTTTCAGGGAGAAGATTATCGTGAAATCTCCCCTGTCGAGCTGCGCCAGCGTGCTGGATTGGTGATGCAAAAAGCGATTTTGCTTCCCGGAAGTGTAGCAGATAATATCCGCTTTGGCCCGGCGCAGCGAGGAATCAGTTTGACAGATCAAGAAATAAATCAATTACTGAAGCAAGTTGACCTTGAAGGGTTTAGAGATCGCGAAATTTCCAATTTAAGTGGCGGAGAAGCGCAAAGAATTTGCCTGGCGCGAGCGCTGGCAAATCAACCGCAAGTTTTGCTGTTGGATGAGCCAACTTCGGCGCTGGATGAAGACAGCCGCGCTGGTGTGGAAGCTTTAATGGCCGAAGTGATTCGCGAACAAAAAATTCCATGCGTGTGGGTTACCCATCAGCTTTCACAGGCGGCGCGCATGGCTACGCGTGTACTGGTTTTGGATAAGGGCAAGCTGGTGAAAGTGGGGAAAGTGGATGAGGTGCTGAATGCTCAGTCAATGGTTTCCTGACGAGTTCACATTGGGAATCGCCCAGGCGGCAGTTGCAGCTGCATTCTTGCTGCTCTTTTCATTTTTTCTCTTGCGGATCAAGATTAACCTATTTAAGGAGATCTTGATCGCCATGCTGCGCAGTCTGGTTCAGATTGTTGCGGTTGGTTCGGTTTTGATTTTGGTGCTCAATGGTCCCATTGTGTTAGGCGGGTTGGTTTTGTTAGGGATGATGGCTTCCGCGGCGATTACCGCCGCGCGGCGGGTGAAGAATATTCCGGGCGCTCAGCGTGCGGTTTTTTTCTCGATAGTGTTAGGGTCGGGAAGTATAGTGGCACTGATGACTTTCGTGGGCGTGATTGAGTGGAAATTGGAGTCGATTATTCCGGTAGGAAGTATGATGATTAACGGAGGGATGATTGCCTGCGCGTTGGGATTAGAGCGCTTCCGCGCGGAGGTGCAGGCGCACACCGACCAGATCGAAACGCGTTTGGCATTGGGCGCGCAGCCAAAAATTGCCACCGATGAATATGTGCGGGCTGCGTTTCAAGCCAGCATGATTCCACGCATTGATTCAATGCGATCATTGGGGATTGTATGGATTCCGGGGTTAATGGCTGGAATGATACTGGCAGGCAGCTCGCCTTTGTACGCGGGAATTTACCAATTTGTTGTGATAGCCATGCTGCTGGTCTCATCAGGGGTCAGCGCTTTAATCAGTGTGGTTTTGGTTCAAAAAAGAATTTTCAGTAAAGCGGACCAACTTCTGCTGAAATCTACAGACGATGTAATTGTGAGGTCAAGATGAGAAGATTAATGTATGGATCGATTACCAATCAGGGGGTAAGGATTCAGTATTACCGCACAGGAGATGAAAAACCAGCGTTGATATTCTTGCATGGAATCACTGACTCGGCGATGTGTTGGAACCGGCTTCCGCTGGTGTTTGAACCGGAATATGATGTGGTTTTATTAGACGCGCGAGGGCATGGTCTTTCAGACGCGCCTGAAAGCGGATACAGCCAGGTGGACATGGCCGGAGATGTGGCTGCTTTGGTGCAAACGCTGGAGTTGAACCATCCAGTTGTGATTGGCCATTCAATGGGAGCGGAGACAGCTGCCACTTTTGCGGCGTTGTATCCCCAAATGGTTAGCGCGGTAGTGTTGGAAGACCCTCCCTGGCCAGAAACTTTGTGGGGAAAGGATCCGCAGGAGGTTGCCCAAAACGCGGAGAACTTTCGTCAAAAGATTGGCTATCGAAAATCGCTGCCAGTAGAAGAAATAATCGCCATTGGCCGGCAGGAGCACCCAAGTTGGGACGAAAGTGAGTATTTACAATGGGCAAAAGCAAAACAACTGGTCAGCCCTTTGGTCGCGCAACGTTACGAATCCCAAAAAATGAAGTGGCAAGATGTGGTTTCAAAAATCAAATGTGATGGATTGCTGCTCGTAGCGGAAGTGGAAAAAGGCGCTCTGGTCACCGCGGAGGTCGCTGAGGAAGCCAAAAAACTATGGCGCAATCTGGAAGTGGCCCATATACCAGGAGCAGGTCACAGCATCCATCGAGAGCAATACATTACAACCCGTGACGTGATTAAAAAATTTCTGCGTAAGCGCAGGAGGTATGCCTGATCCATGAGAGATGTGATTTTACGCCGGATTCAAATTGAAGATGCCAGCGCTTTTTTTGGCGCTGCGTATTGGGTTGGATGAAGAGACATCTTTTATGTTGCTGGAGAAAGGTGAGCGAACTACCACACTTGAGCAGCAAACACAGGCTTTGGAAAGAATTGTGGCTTCTGAACAAGATTGTTTACTGGTGTTGGCGGTGGGTAAAGAGTTAGTAGGGTATCTGGCTGCGAGTGGGGGAAATTTCCGCAGAAACCGGCACTGCGCGTATGTGACGATGGGTATTCTACAAGCCTATTGCGGGCAAGGTTGGGGTCAAAAAATGTTTTCGAAATTAATTGAATGGGCGCGCGCAACAAACATTACCCGCCTGGAATTGACTGTAATGGCACATAACGAACGCGCGATTAATTTGTATGAACGGGTGGGTTTCATCAAGGAAGGGTTAAAACGAAACGCCTTGCGTGTAGACAATAAATATGTAGATGAAATCTATATGGGTATGCTGGTTGAGTAAATGGATTGTTATTGAAGGCAGTTTAACCAGGCTTTCTGCGCCGCGGTAGGAGAGTTGACAAACCGGAGCAATACCGGTTGTGAGGCGCGGAAGGTTTGGTCAGTGACTTTGATTGGCAGCTCGCGTACGGTATCATCCAGCCAGCCAGAAGGAATGTAGCCAATCGCGCCAAACTGCGCTGCAACAGCCTGCCGCATGGTTTCCGCGTCTGCCGCGATCATGGCGTTGAGGGGTAGGGATGGATTCTCACCGATGGCAACTGCCAATGCCTGTCGAATTTCATTTTCTTCGGGTAAATCGATGGGGGCTAATGATTCTGGGAATTCTGAAAAATCTGACCAGGAACGGACCTGACCAGTAAATATTTGGCGGAGCTGGCTGGGGGTAATTTCGGTTAGGGGATTGTCAGGATGAACGATGATTACCAGGTTGTCTTCATCTATCTGGTACCAGGTGTTGGTATCTGGCGCAGGAGGGTCTCCCCAGCGGAGAATTATTTGAGCTGGCCCTGTCTCTCCTGCGGTCTGCGGCTGAGTTTCCACCAATAAAGCCACACCAGGCTGCTTTAAGGCGCACACATTTAATTCCGGCCCCATCCAAGCGAGTGAGGGCGGAATCTGAATCTGCCAGATTTCTGGGGGGGCGGCTGTTGCGGCGGCTGGTGAGGCTGCCCGGCAGCCTGTGAGAATAACTCCTAGAATCACCCAGAAAATTTTATATTTAGCGAACATACCCAATGCCTAACACCAAAATGCCCAGGACAACACAATATAGGGCAAACCATTTAAACGACTGTCTCTTAATAAAATTGAGCAGCCAGGCGATACTTATATATCCTACCACCCCGGCGACGACAAACCCAATTAATAATTGAGGAATATAGGCAAACAACCCCGGTGTCTCTAATAAATTCGCCAGACTGAATACTCCCGCTCCTATCATGACCGGAATGGACATGAGAAATGAGAAATCAGCAGCGTCTTTGCGTTCCAACCCGCATAACAACCCACCTGTTATGGTTGCGCCTGAGCGTGAAACACCTGGAAAAATTGAAAGCACCTGAGAAAAACCGATCCATAACGCGTCTTTGTTGTTAATCTGGTCAAGATCTTTCTTATGCTTGCCAAGAATTTCGCCCAGGATAAGTAACCCGGCAGTAACAAACAAGAAAAATCCAACCATTAAAGGGCTGTTAAATGTCTTTTCAACCAAACCATTGACCAGCAAGCCAACCACCACAGCTGGTATGGTGGCTAATAATAAATACCATCCCAAGACGGAGTTGTTATCCCCGAAGGGTTTCCGTTTAACAATGCCATTGATAAACGCTTGGGTAATCTCGATAAGTTTGACGCGGTAAAAAATCAATACTGCCACTAAAGTACCCATTTGCACCAGCACATCAAAAGAGAAAACCAATTGCGGGTCGAGGTCCCACTTCAGGAGATAAGGGATAATTACCAGGTGTCCTGAGCTGGAAATTGGCAAAAATTCGGTTAGTCCCTGGACAATGCCGAGAATGATGGATTGAAAAATGGACATATCTAAAGAATCCCCCAGAGGTTAAGGCAACTTATAGTTATCAAGGAAGTTGCTGGCAAACGCGGCATAGCGATGTTCAATAATCGCCTGACGCGCCTGGCGCATTAATTCCAATAACACATGAAGGTTATGGATTGAAATAAGAGTTGCTGCAACCATTTCTTTGGCGACGAGCAGGTGCCGCAAATATGCCCGTGAGTAATTCTGGCAGGTGTCACACTGGCAACCTTCTTCAATTGGAGCATGGCTGCGGCTATTGATTGCGTTGAGAAGATTAATGCGGCCGGTCATAGTAAGCGCGGCTTTATGCCGGGCCAGGCGGGTAGGCAAGACGCAGTCAAAAATATCTACGCCGCGCAGCACACCGTTCACCAAGTCTTCAGGTGAGCCGACCCCCATCAGGTAGCGAGGTTTATTGGCAGGCAGGATGGGTGTAACCACATCCAGCATGGCATGCATTTCATCCTTTGTCTCGCCGACGGACAGGCCGCCAATAGCATGGCCCGGAAAACCCAACGAGGCGATGAATTCAGCGGACTGAACGCGTAAGTCTGGATATATGCCGCCTTGAACGATGCCAAATAAAGCCTGGTCACGGCGTGTTTGGGCAGCCAGGCAGCGCTCTGCCCAGCGGTGGGTGCGTTCCATGGCTTTGATATTGTATTTCTGATCATAAGGATCGGGACATTCATCAAAGGCCATGATAATATCAGCGCCCAGTTGTTCCTGGATGGCCACCGCTTTTTCGGGGTTTAGCCTGTGGGTTGAGCCGTCAATATGGCTGCGAAAGGTAACACCATCTTCATCGACTTTTCTGATGGAAGAAAGTGAAAAAACCTGATATCCGCCTGAATCGGTAAGCATTGGTCCATGCCAATTCATGAAATGATGCAGCCCGCCAAATTCGGCAATTAATTCCGCCCCGGGGCGCAAGTACAAATGGTACGTGTTGGCTAACACCAGCGAAGCACTCAGAGCTTCCAACTCGCGGGATGTGACTGCTTTAACGCTGGCTTGTGTACCGACTGGGGCAAAAACCGGGGTGAGAATATCTCCATGAGGGGTGTGAAAAACTCCAGCGCGAGCGTTTCCATCTTGCGCGATTAATTCAAATTGAAACAGATTGAATGGGTTATGGTCTGATGGCGTCATTTTTGTAATTAATAAATCCTCAAAAAAATTATCTGCAAACAATTTCTAATCTTATCATAAGCGGATGAATCAGGCTAACGATTGAATTTTTATAAGCCTTGGCGATTATTCAGCCAGGTGAAAGGGTTTGGTAATAAATAACCCGGTCAATGCTATCGTGCGGATTGTATAATCAATACTATGTCGCAGATCAAGGACATTCGGTTCAAATTCTAATCGATTGATTATGCTGCGTGAATACTGACTTGCCTATAGCAAGCTGGAGGGATATACTATTGCCTATGGACATGCCCAAAGACACTGAAAAATACTCTGCGTGGTTGGAAATTGATCTGGGGGCAATACGCAATAACGTCAATAAACTGATCCAAATCTCCGGGAAACCTGTGATGGCCATTGTAAAAGCAAACGGGTATGGCCATGGCATGCTGGAGTCTGCCCTGGCTGCCGTAAAAGGCGGCGCGACCTGGTGCGGTGTTGCCCGCGTTGAAGAAGGGATTGCATTAAGAGAAGCCGGTCTAACATGCAATATTCTGGTGATGGGATTCACACCCGCCGATCAGGTGATTGAAGCAATACAACATGGGCTCACCCTGACGGTTTATGATCCACAGGTAGCTAAGGAATACGCGCAAAAAGCAAGAAATGCCAGGAAAAAACTTTGCCTGCATGTAAAATTCGATTCTGGAATGGGCAGGTTGGGGTTGTTCCCAGAAGATGGGCTACCGTTTATGCGCTGGCTTAACGACCAACCGGAGTTCACAGTGGAAGGCGTTTTTTCGCACTTCGCGCGCGCGGATGAGCCCGACCTGGAAACCACATCCTGGCAAATTGAACGGTTTAATTCGCTGGTAAGAGCATTGGAGTCGGAAGGAATCCGACCTCCGCTCGTTCATTCCTCCAATTCCGCTGGGATTTTGTACCACCCAGACGGACGGTTTGATTTGGTGCGTTCGGGAATTGCTATCTATGGATTGGATCCCTCCAGTCAAGCGCCACTTCCGCATGGATTTATTCCAGCATTAAGCCTCAAAGCGCGGTTGACCTCAGTGAAAGAGCTGCCGGCAAAGCATGGAGTTGGGTACAATTACTACTATGTGACCGATGCGCCTGAACGGGTTGGCGTGGTTTCGATTGGTTATGCCGATGGTTTCCGGCGCCGCAAAGGCAGCATGACTCTGATTCATGGAAAGCGGACACCAGTGGTGGGCATGGTTTGCATGGACCAATGTATGGTTTCCTTAAAGGATTTACCAGAGGCCAGGATTGGTGACGAAGTGGTGCTGATTGGCAGGCAAGGAGACCAGCATCTCTCAATGGAAGAAGTGGCGAAAGATTGGGGCACAATTAATTACGAAGTGGCCACTGGAATGGCTAACCGCCTTCCGAGGCTTTATTTTGACTCATTACCCTAAGGACAACGGATGAATTCACCGCTGAAAAAACAATGGATCGTCGATAGCGATTCGAAATCTATTCCCATCCAAATTCAAGATGAATTAATTGAATTCCCGATGCTGCTGCGCCAGCTGCTTTTTAACCGCGGAATTGTTACTGCAAAAGACGCGACGACCTACTTATTCAAAAAGGGACCACTATTTGACCCATTTCAATTGTTGAACATGGATATCGCTGTTGAGCGGATTTTTAAGGCGATTGACTGGCAAGAGCCCATTGTGGTTTATGGCGATTATGATGTAGATGGTGTGACCGCGACCGCCTTGATGGTGGAATGCTTGCAAGGATTAGACGCGAATGTCCGCGCATATATACCAAACCGGTTTGATGAAGGTTATGGCCTTAATTTGGAAGCGCTTCGCAGCCTTTGGGAAGAAGGCGCGCGTCTGGTCATCACGGTAGACTGTGGAGTGCGCTCACCAAAGGAAATTGAATTTGCCAAAGAATTGGGCATGGATATGATCATTTCTGATCACCATGAACCAGGCAAAGATCTTCCGAAGGCGTTCGCAGTGATTAACCCCAAACAGGTTGGCGATGCCTATCCTTTCCGGGATCTGGCAGGGGTAGGGGTTGCGTTCAAGATCGCGCAGGCTTTACTTTCCAAACGTCCGGCAGCTGACCTGCATCTGGACGACCTGCTGGATTTGGTCGCGGTAGGGACTGTAGCAGACATTGTGCCGCTGACCCATGAGAACCGTTCTCTGGTCAAAGCTGGCCTGGACATTTTAGCGATGGGTAAGAGACCTGGCTTATGGTCTTTGGCACAGGTTGCCGGGGTGAATATAGAGCGCGTCTCAGCAGAAAATATCGGTTTCTTAATCGGTCCGCGGTTGAATGCCGCCGGAAGATTGGATACAGCTGAATTGGCTTACAAATTGCTGGTTTCGCGTGATATTCTAGAAGCAGGTTTTTTGGCGCAACAGTTAGATGATCTTAATAAAGAGCGGCAAGATCAAACTCGCGCGATTCAAGAAGAATCCGAAAAACGAGCCCTGACCACTGGTAACGAATTTTTGATTTTTGCTGCTGATGAAACCTTTAATGAAGGTGTGGTTGGCTTGGCGGCATCTCGACTGGCTGAATCCTATTTTCGACCGGCAGTGGTAGCTCATACTGGGGAAGAAGAAACGCGCGCTTCTTGCCGCAGCATCCCCGCTTTTCATATTACCCGCGCTTTGGATCAGTGCGCAGAATTGCTGGTGAGGCATGGTGGGCATTCCATGGCAGCCGGGTTTACCGTGCGCAATCAAAATTTGGAGGAGTTGGTTATTAAGCTGCGCATGATTGCCGAAGAACAATTAAGCGGCCAGATGCTTCGACCAGAGTTGCACGCGGATATGGAGTTACCTTTGCAAAATCCCAAAGAGATCTTCGACGCGATGGCGTTAATTGAGCCAACTGGCGAAAAGAATCCAGGGGTGAAATTTGTCTCGCGTGGTTTGTGGGTTAAAAAATTTTCAGCTGTGGGTAAAGATAAAAATCATCTGAAACTGCAGGTTTCGGACGGCCACACAGTATTTGACGCGATCGCTTTTAGAATGGGGCATTGGGCAGAGAATATGCCCAGTCGAATCGATTTGCTTTACTCTTACGATATAAACCATTTTAATGGGCGAACTACTGTTCAGTTGATGGTTAGAGATATAAAAGCCTACGACCAGGAATTGAACGACTAAACCTTAAGAAAAAAACCGGCTAATCCAGCCGGTTTGTTGGGACAGGAATATTATTCTACAAAGCGATACTTGAACAATGTCCACAATGATTCAATTCCATCTTTGACGCCTATCTTCTTGCCCTCATCAAAGCCGCGGGAATTGTAGCGAATGGGTATTTCATGGATGTAAATATGGCGTTTCAACATCTTCGCGGTGAATTCAGGCTCAAATTCAAAGCGCCGGGAATGGAAAGTGATATCCTGGACAACATCGCGGCGAAAGACTTTGTAACAAGTTTCCATATCGGTGAGTGTTTGTTGATAAAGAACATTGGTAACAAAGGTCAAAAACTTGTTTGCCAATTTGCTCAGTAATAAAAAATCTCGTTTTTCTGTACCCAAAAATCGCGAACCGTACACAACTTTGGCTTTACCGTCAAGAATGGGTTGAATGAGCGATGGATAATCTCCAGGATCATACTCAAGGTCAGCGTCTTGAATGATAATAATATCTTTGGATGCGTTTTGAATACCCGTACGCACCGCGCTGCCTTTGCCCATGTTTTGCGGGTGATAGATGACGCGCGTAAGCGGGTCATGCTCGAGACTGACCAGCAGTTCCCGGGTTCCATCGGAAGAGCCATCATCAACGATGATGATTTCGTCCGCAACGTCAACCTCTTTGATTCGGTTTAACACATCACAAATGGTGTTTAGCTCATTGAAGACGGGAATAATCACTGTAACTTGCATGGGGGAGATTATAGTATGCTAACCGATGGAAGGCAAGTGTAAGCAATAAAATGAATTAACAAACCTGTGAGGTTAATTAATGCAAATTAGCCAAAAGTATTAGCTTGCGAAATTCGAGCGGTGCTATAATTTTTATTGGCACAAGAATATCCATAAGTGAGGAATCTGCCATGTTTCCAAGTAATGAAAAGAGAATACCTCCTGTAGAAAAGCCAGTTGTCAAACATACTTCAACATTCAGTCCTGCGCCAATCACCAAGATTGAAGAGACGGGTTTGCCCTTGTTGTGGCTTCAAGACCATGTCTTGAAGGTAATGTATTTTCAAGGGTATATGACCGGTTTTAAGGTCGCTGAAGATGTTGCCCTTCCATTCTCGGGTGTGGTTGATCAGATTTTGGAGATCTTGAAGCGCGAAAAACTGATTGAAGTTCGTTCTTCTCAGATGGGACTTGGGGAAGGTTCGTATCAATACGCGATTACGGGAGCAGGAATTGATAAAGCCCGCGAAGCCCTGGAACGCAGCCAATACGCGGGCCCGGCACCAGTACAATTAAATGATTATATTGAGTCTTGCAATCGGCAAAGCCGCGGCAGGGTGCAGGTTACCAGCCGGGTAACCAAGCAGATGCTTTCACACCTGATTCTTTCCGAAAAAACCTTACAGCGACTTGGACCGGCAATTAACTCAGGGACGTCAATATTTATGTATGGTCCGACTGGTGATGGAAAAACCAGTATTGCCCGGTCTATTGGGAATTTGATGCAAACCCAAACAATGTATATTCCCTACGCGTTGTATGTAGATGGGCAAGTCATCAAATTGTATGATTCGGTTAATCACACACTCGCAGGAGGTCAGGAAACCACATCATTGGGTACGGGGACCTTACGGTCTGGCGCGCGGCGTGATCCACGCTGGGTGAATATTAAGCGACCGTTTATCATGGTTGGCGGCGAGCTTACCCTGGCTGGCCTTGATCTGGTATTTGATGACGTTTTGAAATACTATGAAGCCCCATTCCAATTAAAAGCAAATGGTGGGATTCTGTTGATCGATGATTTTGGCCGGCAGCAAGTCCGTCCCCGGGATCTTTTAAACCGATGGATTGTTCCACTTGAAAACCGGATTGATTTTCTCACTTTACATACTGGGCGAAAAATGGAAGTCCCATTTGACACCCTGATTATTTTTTCCACCAATTTGCCACCCAAAGAGCTGGTTGATGAAGCATTTCTTCGACGTTTGCGTCACAAGATAGAAATCGGTGACCCAAGCTATGAAGAATATCGAGAAATCTTCAAGTATGTAGCTGAGCGCAAGAAAGTCAAATACAACGATCAGGGTTTGGCATATTTGCTTCAGGAATGGTATATCAAACGCAATCGAAAAGTTCGTGCTTCACACCCACGTGATTTATGCGATCAAATTTTGGATATTTCACGATACTTGAATGTTGAAGCCGAGATGACTCGAGAATTACTGGATATGGCCGCTGAGTCTTATTTTGTTGACCTATGAACCACTTATACAAACTTCCTACTCCTACAATTTTTGGCCATCGCGGAGCATGCGCGCATGCCCCTGAAAACACATTGGCTGCATTTCGCCTTGCATTTGAGCAGGGTGCGGATGCGATTGAGCTTGACGCGAAATTGAGCGCGGATGGCGAAGTGATGGTGATTCACGATCCGAAGGTGGACCGCACTACAAATGGCAAGGGCTGGGTAAATTCAATGCCGTGTGCTGAATTGCGTGAACTGGATGCCGGGTCATTTTTCTCTGAAAAGTATCGCGGTGAGAAAATACCAATGTTGCGAGAAGTGCTGGAAGAATTTGGCAAATCGCATTATATCAATATTGAATTGACCAATTACACATCACCTTATGATTCTCTTGTGGAAAAAACAGCTGAACTGGTTAACGAGATGGACCTTGGCGAGCGAATCCTGTTCTCTTCTTTTAGTGCAAATAATTTAACAAAAGCAAAAAAACTGGT
>Ga0351931_1106_pt1 | contig 12773 bp, 10 predicted proteins | sample BONcelT113001E11_FD_205818 | JGI IMG/M metagenome (GOLD analysis project Ga0351931, IMG submission 205818) | Enriched cells from coal bed in the Powder River Basin, Montana, United States - BONCAT cells T11 rep2 HSBNCT.T11.300.1.E11 ... | reverse complement strand
CCCACAGGACCATATAGAATCAAGAAATGGGAAGCAACAAGTCATATTGAATTTGAACCTAACCCATACTCAGTTTATGCTCAACCTATCGTACCAAAAATCATTGTCAAATTCATGCCAGACCCAAACACACTTAGAATCAATCTCCAGTCAGGTGCAATAGACATCACCACCAACGCATTTGGCACCCAGGAAGCGGCTGAGATGGAAAAGAAGATGCCTGGAATGAAATTCTACTACACGCCTGGTACAGCATTTGAACATATCACCTTGAACTTGTTCAAGGATGAAACTGGTAAATTTGACCTCTTCGGTGACAAGAGAGTAAGACAAGCCCTTATGTATGCAATAGACAGAGACAGACTCTGCAAGATGGTTTCCAACAGCATCTATCAACCCGCACTCTCCTGGCTTACCCCGATATCAAGATTTTACAACGAGAATGCAGGAACAAAGTATACCTATGACCTTGCCAAAGCCGAAAAACTGCTTGAAGAAGCCGGTTGGAAGATGACTGATGTCGGTGGTAAAATGATACGCTGTAAAGACGGTGACCCAACAAAACCTTTTGAATTCAAATACCAAACAACCGAAAAAGACTACAGGAAAAAAACAATAGAAGAAGTCACAAAGATGTGGTCAATGGTTGGTATCAATGTAAACCCGGAAATCCAGCCGGCAAAAGTTTTGTTTGGCGGACAGGTGCTTTCTCAACATCAATTTGAAGCAGCCGAATTTGCCTGGGTTTCCCAACCAGTAAGACCAAATGGCCTTATGTGGAAAAGCGACCAAATTCCATCCAAGCTCAATAACTGGTCAGGCCAGAACATGAGCGGTTGGGAAGGATCAAAAGAACACGACGAAATCATTAGCGCACTCGAAAAAATCCAGACCGATGCAAAGCTCCAGGAATTACTTGACAGCCAAATCAAGATTTGGACTGATGAACTGCCAATCCTCCCTCTGTTTAGCCTCTACGACGTTGACAGTGCCACAAGAGACATCCAAAACGTTAAACCAACAGGCTCGCAGCGCACACTTAACTGGAACTGCGCCTATTGGTACAGAACAGCACAACCAAAGTAATGCAGTTTGAACACAAATGGGTCTTTAGACCCATTTGTGTTAGTTGATACAGAAAGGCTTGATGGATATGACGAACTATTTGATTAGAAGGTTTATAATCTTCATCTTTATCTTCATCTTTGTCACAATCTTGTGTTATTTCATACTCAGGTTGCCAGGTGACCCATTCAAAGAACTGGAAACAGCTCAACCACATATGAAGGATGAAATCGCAAGAATGAGGGAATGGTCTGGTTTCAACGATAACTGGCTTATTGGTTATAGCAAGTGGATCAAAAAGATCATCTTTGAAGGCGATTGGGGAAAGTCTCTTGTGGACAAACAGCCTGTTTTTGACAAGATTGCCTTAAGGGTTCCAACAACTCTAAAAATTACTCTTTCAGTGCTTGTTATTGGTTTTTTGCTAGGAATCCCGCTTGGTATCTTCACTGCCAGAAGGCACAACACAATGGCAGACTACATCATCACTGTTTTCTCATATATTGGCATTTCTATGCCTTCCTTCTGGTTTGGCCTGCTTCTGATGCTGTTGTTCTCGGTGACCCTCAAGTTGCTTCCCGCAGGGTGGCAGTTACGTCCTGACTATGACACCCTTGGTCTCTTCGGGAGATTCTTTGATCAGGCAAAAAACCTCATATTACCAGTGACAATGGGTGTGCTTGGAGTTATGGCAGTCGAGTCAAGGTACATGCGTTCGCAGATGCTTGATGTCATCAAGCAGGACTATGTGAGAACCGCAAGATCAAAAGGTTTGTCAGAAACAAAAGTCATCTATAAACACGCACTCAAAAACGCCATGATACCCATGGTCACAGGCCTTGCTCTTATACTTCCAGGACTAATTGGCGGTTCGGTTATTACAGAGCAAATATTTAACATCAAAGGTATGGGTAACATGATGTTTGTGGCAGTATCAGGCTCGGACATCCCTCTTGCAATGGGTGCACTCACAATATTTGCTTTCCTGACCCTTATGTCTCTTATCCTCAACGATGTCCTGTTGGCGCTGATTGATCCGCGCATTTCGTTTTCATGATGAGGTGAAGCAATGACAAAAAAAGACAGTAAAAAAATCACGGTTATTGACAACCCGAACGAGGCAGAAATTCTCTCATCAGCAGATTATTCATTCTTTTCAATGCTTTGGTCAAGGTTCAGGCGTCACAAGCTGGCAATTGTTGGTCTTATTCTTATGACAATGATGATAATTCTTGCCATCATAGCCCCTTTGTTTGATATCATTACCGGTTACCCAGAGAAGCATACCGGGCTGGACAAGAAAATGCCCCCATTTTCACGCCCAGGTGTAACTGTCAATATTAAAGCCGATGATTGGCAAAACCCTGAAAAATGGAAAAGTGAATATGGCAGTGGTTACAAATTCTGGTTCACAAATGACGAAGATCCAACATTAACCGGATATGGCGAACCAAACACAAACACCCTCAACAACCCCAAGTATAGGGAATACTACGACTTCAACCTCAAGCCTTTTGGCAGTATCGACCTTCTGCAAAAAGAAGTAGTTTTTGATGACATAACACTAGAACAAGAAGACAAAGGTTATTCAGAGTTCTTTACTGGTGGATATGCTAGAATAAAACGCTATAACCAAACAGGTGAAATCATAACTTATGCCCCTCCATTCGAAGCACCAGACACCTCTCTTGTCAAAACCACAACAGGTGAAACACCAAGAGAAGATGACCTTGGACCAGCCCCAATGCACGTTTTGGGCACTGACGGTTCTGGTCATGACATCCTGGTAAGGTTGGCATGGGGTGCAAGAATCTCTCTTATCATTGCAATTTCAGTTGTCTTGTTGACTGCTTTCATAGGCATAGTGCTTGGAGCTCTTGCGGGATTCAACGGAGCCTTTGTTGACGCATTGTTTATGAGAGTAATTGAACTTATGTACTCAATACCTATGCTCCCCATTTACATGGTTCTCTCAAAATTTATGGGTGGTAGTTTGCTATTCCTTATTTTAATTTTTACCGTCACAGGCTGGACTGGCATGGCCAGAATGACCAGAAACTACTTCCTGTCACTCAAAAAACAGGAATATGCAGAAGCTGCAAGGGCTATCGGAGCATCACCTGCCAGAATCATGTTCAAGCACCTCCTTCCAAATTCCCTGACCCCGATAATCGTTGGCATGACTTTGAGTATTGGTGGCATAATCATTAGTGAATCGAGCCTCTCGTTTTTGGGATTTGGCATAAACCCAATCACAACCACAACCTGGGGAGGCATGCTCTATGAAGCCAACGGCTACATAATGGATCAGCCATGGCCGGCTGTATTCTCCGGTCTGATGATATTTATCACGGTTTTGGCATCCAACTTCCTTGGTGATGGTCTAAGGGACGCTCTTGACCCAAGGATGAAGGTTTGAGGTGAAACATGGAAAAAGAAGTAATACTTGATGTAAAGAACCTGCGCACATATTTTTACACCTCGGATGGTGTTGTGCCTGCCGTTGAAGATGTAAGTATCCAAATTCACAAGGGAGAAACACTTGGTATCGTTGGAGAATCTGGTTGCGGAAAATCCCAGACAATGCTCTCGGTGATGAGGTTGATCCAAGAACCACCAGGAAAAATTGTCTCAGGTGAAATCCTTTTCCATGGCGAAAACCTTCTTAAAATCCCGGTCAACAAGATGAGAAGAATCAGGGGAGCAAACATCTCCATGATCTTCCAGGAACCAATGACTTCACTTAACCCAGTTTATCAAGTCGGAGACCAAATCGCTGAATCACTCACATTGCACCAGGGTTTACGAGGCTGGGATCTTGGCTATCGCGTAAAATCATGGGGAATGTTCTGGACTTGGTTGGGTATGCTTCCATTCTCCTTCCTTGCCCCGGTGAGAGAAAACGCTAGAAATCTAAAGAAAAAGCTTTCCAGACTTAAAGTGGAAACACCTGCCTGGCAACGCACTGCAGAACTCCTAAAGGATGTTGGCATCTCTGATGCAGAACGCAGACTCTCAAACTACCCATTTGAAATGTCAGGCGGTATGAGACAGCGTGTCATGATAGCCATGGCCATGTCTTGCAATCCAGAAATCCTCATTGCAGACGAAGCCACAACAGCCCTTGATGTCACAATCCAGGCTCAAATCCTTGAACTGATGAAAGCCCTTAAACGCAAATACGGTATGGCAATTGCTCTTATTACACACAACCTTGCAGTAGTTGCTGAAATGTCGGACAACATTGCTGTCATGTACGCAGGTAAAATTGTGGAATATGGCGATGCGATGTCGCTGTTTAAAACCCCAATGCATCCTTACACCTGGGGTCTCCTTCACTCAATTCCAAGAGTTGATGAACCGCGCACAGACGGCAAACTCCCAACCATCGAAGGTATGGTTCCAAACCCATACAACCTGCCTGTCGGATGTAAGTTCCATCCAAGGTGCTTTAGGGCCACTCAAAAATGCAAGGAAATCGAGCCAACACTCGATACGGTAAACGGCAGGCAAGTCCGTTGCTGGAATATGATAACGGAAGGAGGCAACTAGAATGAAGCCTCTGCTTGAAGTAAAAAACCTCAAGAAATATTTCCCAATTTATGGTGGAGTTTTCTCAAGAGTGGTGGCAAACGTCAAAGCAGTTGACGACGTTAGCTTCAGCATTCTGGATGGCGAGACACTCTCGCTTGTAGGAGAATCTGGCTCAGGTAAAACAACATGTGGTAAGAGCATCCTCCGACTCTACAACGCCACCTCCGGCAGTGTCCTTTTTGACGGTCAGGATGTCATGGCAATGCAGGGAGAAAGACTCAGGAAGATGCGCAGACAGATGCAACTCATCTTCCAGGATCCATACGGCTCTCTAAACCCAAGACTCCCAGTCGGTGAAATCATTGGCGAACCTCTTGTTGTTCACAATCTTGCAACAGCCAAAGAACGCGAAGAACAAGTCATGGAAATAATGGAAATAGTAGGACTTAGACCTGAATATCTTCACCGTTATCCACATGAGTTCTCAGGTGGACAACGTCAGCGCATCGGCATTGCACGTGCTTTAATCCTCCAGCCCAAGTTCATCGTTTGTGACGAACCAGTCTCTGCACTCGACGTTTCTATCCAATCCCAAGTAATCAACCTCCTCCAGGACCTTCAGGAAAAATTCAAACTAACATACCTTTTTGTTGCTCATGACATGGCAGTAGTTCGCCATATGTCCACAAGAGTTGCGGTTATGTATCTTGGTAAAATTGTTGAGCTTGCTCCTGGTGAAGAACTCTTTACGAATCCAATGCATCCCTACACCAAAGCTCTTCTTGATGCAGTCCCGATCCCTGATCCCGAAAAGAAAAAGCAAAGAAGCCTTCTTGAAGGCGACATCCCATCCCCAATCAATCCTCCACGTGGTTGCAGATTCCACACCAGGTGTGAATACTTTGCAAGAAATAAATTTCCATGCCAAGAAGGAAATTACGACCTAGTTGATGTTGGTGGCGGCCACTTTACGGCTTGTCCATATGTCAAATAATGTTTTGCAAAACCAGGAGGCAACAATGAGAAAAGGTTTTATTTGGGCATTGACGGTAGTTTTTGCTTTACTGCTTTCGTCTTGCGGAGAACCCGCGACACAAAAACCTGTAGACGATGGTCAAAGATATGGCACCTTAAAAGTTGTCATCGCACAGGATGCCCCAACTCTTGATCCTGCAAGAGTCACCGATAACATTGGTCATGAAGTCTCAAGGCAGATTTTTGAAGGACTTGTCACCTATGACAAAGATTTAAACATCATTCCCAACCTTTCACAAAAATGGGACATCTCTACCGATGGACTCGTTTACACATTCCACCTGAGAGATGCCAAATTCTCAAACGGAGACCCATGCACTGCCGCAGATTTTAAATGGTCATTTGAAAGAGTCCTCACTCCAGCTACCCAATCTGAACGTACATGGATTTTTGATGAGATAAAAGGCGCAAAGGATTTCACAGCCGGCACTCTCAAAGAAGTCGAAGGCATTAAAGCAGTTGATGAGAAAACATTAGAAATTACCCTTCGTGAACCGTCTCCAATTTTCCTTCACAAAATGACCTATGTTACAGCATTTGTAGTTAACAAAAAAGTTGTTGAAGCTTATCAAAACAATGCTGAAAACGCAGACCCAAATCTCAAGCCTGGCTTGTGGTTCGAACTTGAACCTGTTGGTACAGGCTCATTCAAGCTAACCTCTTGGAAAAGAGAACAAAAAATCGAACTGGTTCCAAATGATCTTTACTGGGGCGAGATTGCTCATGTAGAAAAACTAGAATTTCCAATATTCAAGGAAGACACAGTCAGAATGCAGGAATACAAAGCCGGCAATATTGATGTCCTCTTCCCTATCCCTGACGCAGATTTTGATGCAGTTAAAAATGACCCAGTACTCTCAAAAGAGATTATGCAAGTCAAAGACCTTGCCATATACTATATCGGCTTTGTAAACAAAACTCCTCCATTTACCAATAAAAAAGTCAGACAAGCTTTTAATATGGCAATCAACAGACAAGACATTATCGAAAAAATATTCCACGGCAGACACCAACTTGCAACCGGCATCATTCCTCCATCAATGCCAGAATATAATGCACTTACAGACGCCTACCCCTATGACCCAGTTCAGGCAAAAAAACTCTTAGAAGAAGCCAAAACCGAAGGAACTGTCATCCCAGACAAAATCGTATTTGCCTTCAACCAGGGCAATGTAACCCACAAAAATGTCGCAGAGTCAATCCAGGCTCAAGTCAGAGGTAATCTGGGCATTGACCTCCAACTTGAACAGGTTGAGTGGGCTGTATACCTTAAGGGTGTGGATAACGGCAGTTATCCGTTATTCAGACTTGGTTGGGTTGCGGACTATCCAGATCCGGATAACTTCCTTTGGGTGTTACTGGATTCGGCAAATGCAGGCGCCAACGGCGGCGGAGCTTTCTACAGCAATCCGGATTTCGACAAACTTGTGCGTGATGCTAAAAAAGAACTTGACTTGAAAAAACGCACTGAACTATATGCACAAGCTGAAAAAATTGCAATGGACGATGCATGCTGGATTCCGATTGCCTTCCAAAATAGCTGGCTTCTAGTAAAACCAAACATCTCAGGCTATGCAAGGAATGCGATGGGTCCGCTAGTTTACAACACAGTCAAGATAGCAAAACCCTAAAAAAAGGGAGAACATTAGGTGGGCAGTTTGTACTGCCCACCTTTTTCATATCCATAGAAAAATGATAAACTATTTAATAAGACGCTTGTTTTATCTCTTTCCAGTTGTGATTGGGGTCACACTCATCACATTCATCCTATTCCTGGTTGTTCCTGGAGACCCTGTCAGACTTGCATTGGGTCAACACCCAAACCCAGAACTTCAAAAACGCATCGAGCATGAACTTGGCATGGATTTACCTTGGTATGCAAGATATGGCAGATTTTTAGGAAAAGCAGTGACAGGTGATTTGGGCAACTCCATTCGTACAGGCGAACCTGTAGCAAAAATTATTAGCGACAGGCTTCCTGCAACTGCCAAGTTGGCAGTTGCAGCTATGATATTTGCTCTGCTTATCGGCATTCCTGCAGGTATAATGTCAGCCACCAAACAATACTCATTTTGGGACAATGCCTTTATGACGCTTTCCCTGGTGGGGGTCTCAATGCCTGTGTTTGTGCTGGGGCTTATTTTTATGTTACTATTTGTTTCTGTATTAAAAATTGTTCCTGGCTCAGGTTATGGTGACGGGCAACTTATATACCTTCTAATGCCTACACTCACACTAGGCACAATCCCAATGGCCATGATCTCGCGTATGACCAGGTCTGCTCTTCTTGAAGTAATGAAATCCGACTATATACGAACTGCGCGTTCCAAAGGATTATCTGAACGAGTGGTTGTCTATAAGCATGCTTTCAGAAATGCCCTGATTCCAATTGTCACTGTCATTGGCAATTACTTTGCCGGATTATTTGCCGGTGCAATCATTACCGAGTATGTATTCAACTGGCCAGGTATTGGCTCGGCTACAATAAATGCCATCACCCAACGTGACTATCCGGTTGTCATGGGTATAGTGCTCTTTATTGCAGCAATATTTGTGATTTCTAACCTAATTGTGGATGTAACATATGCACTAATTGACCCGAGAGTGAAGCTCAAATGAAGCATGACACATATTTTGTTACTATAATGAAACGACTTCTTAGACATAAACTTGCGGTTGTCGGCATTGTCATTGTGATTCTGTTGATACTGCTGTCAATTTTTGCTGATATCCTAGCTCCGACACCAAACATTATGAACCTTGATGCGGCTTTGATTCCTCCGATGAAGGAAGTCCATTGCGCCCGTTCAAAAGAGAAAATTGCACAAAGTCGTTATCTCTATATGACAGGTTCGGCAAATCAACCTACCCTAACCTCAAGCGTTGTCACAGCAAAAGGTGAAATTCAGGCAGAGTTTGAAAACATTGGTGTTGCAATAGAGGTTATATCTGAAAATGGGCAAAAAAGTTTTGTGCCATCGTCCTTCGGCTCTTTGTCTCCAACCGACAAGTTAGTTGGAGAATCAAAGGATTTTGCTACTTTCCGCACCAAAAAATCATATAAACTAATGGATTACCTCTATCATTTCAAAGTTGTAGGAGAACACACAAAACCCACACGTGAAGTAATTGAAGGTGATTTTCTGGATATGGAATGGGAAGACATGGGTGTTGCATACCTTGTTGTTGACACCACAACAAACCAGCGCAGACTACACTACAAGAACGCTCCAGACCTGAAATCCACCGAGACCGAGATTGGTCCTTTGCCAAAACCCCTTCTTGGTACTGATACAACTGGGCGCGATATCGCACAAAGACTCGTTCAAGGCGCAAGAATTTCGTTGTATGTGGGTATTGTTGTTGAACTCATCTCTTTGCTTATTGGTATTCCAATTGGCGCAATTGCAGGATATTTTGGAGGAAGAATTGACAATTGGTTCATGCGCTTTACAGACATCATGTTTGCTTTTCCTGGCCTTTTGTTTGCCATAGCGGTAATGTCCATATTCGAAGAGCGATCAATTCTCACTATATTCATTGCTTTGGGTCTTGTCTGGTGGCCACAAATTGCCAGGATAATCCGAGGTCAGTACATTTCCTTGAAGGAATATGAGTTTGTTGAAGGCGCAAGAGCCATTGGGTGCAGTAATTTCCGCATCATGACAAAACACCTTCTTCCAAATACACTTGCCCCTATTATCGTCTATTCAACACTTGGCATAGCATCTGCCATCATGTCTGAAGCTGGACTGTCATTTCTGGGCATTGGCATTCGTCCGCCTACCCCAAGTTGGGGTACAATGATAAACGAAGGCTTCCAGCACGCCCTTGATGCACCTCATGTGTGGCTGATTCCAGGCTTTGTCATTGCTATTGTAGTGCTTGCATTCAACTTCCTGGGCGACGGTTTGCGTGATGCGCTTGACCCAAAGCTCAAAATATAGGCTTGACAGTTTTGCAATAACAGGTTAAATTGTGGTTTGACAAGGCAAGGAGGAAAATATGCTAGTACCTCTTGACATTCAACACAAGACGTTCAAGACAGGCGTTTCAGGTTTCAACAAGCAGGAAGTCCAGGAATTTCTGGCAGAAGTTGAAAAGGATTTTTCCACTCTCTACAGAGAGAACAAGGAATTGCAGGAAAAGGTGGTTAGATTATCCGATGAAGTCGGCAGATTCAGAGCCACGGGTAATCAGCTCCAGCAAGCTCTGACTCTGGCTCAAAAAACTGCTGATGACGTCAAAGATTCTGCAAGAAAAGAAGCTGAATTGATTGTTATGGAAGCAAAATCGCGGTCCGAGAATGCAACATCAGACGCCAAACACTCGGTGCGAATTCTCAAAAATGCATTCCTTGAGTTCAAGGGAGAATTCAGAGCCTACCTGACTACATTTTTGAACCTTCTGGATAACATGGATCAGTCTCTGGCTACGAAAGCATCGGTAGAAGAGCAGGCTATTCCTGCTCCAACCGAGGATAAAGCAATCGAAACTGAACTATGATTTTTATCTGAAAGCAAAGTCTAATCCCGGCTCTAATAAAAAAGCCGGGATTTCCATTTTTGGACTTTTTTGATTGGAAAAAAATCAATTGAAAATATTGATCAGGAGGCATATGAAAAAGTTTCCATACATCGAGTTTACAAGCTTTGCAATTGCCTTGTTTCTTGACCAACTCACAAAGATATTGGTAGCCTACACTATCCCATTTGGTCAGTCAGTTCCAGTAATCCCTGGCATTGTCTATCTGACCACCGTCCACAACACAGGGACAATTTGGGGACTGGGTCAGGGTGGAAACCTTATATTTGCTTTCCTGGCCATTGCTGTTGTTGTGTTAATTATCATCTTTGCTCCGACAATAGCAAAAACAACACCAGCAAAGATTGCACTTGGTGCAATTCTGGGTGGTGCAATTGGCAACAACGTGATTGATAGGTTTGCAAGGGGCTATGTGATTGATTTTATTGATTTCAGGTGGTTCCCTGTGTTCAATGTTGCAGACATTGGTATTGTTTGCGGTGCGATAACAATCGGACTGATGATGCTTTTTACCAAAGACAACAACTAACCATTTGTGATTCTTTTCTGATAAAACATCCAACAAATTGCTCTAATAAAAAAACCCCGATATTTCGGGGCTTTTTTATTAATTAAACAGGTTGACTGGAAGTCTATTTTACTTGCTGTACTGTGTTTGATGGGTCGTTGAGCATAGATATTGAGATATCCTTGTAGTTGCCTTCACTTGAGAGAACCAGCTTCAATGGGTATCCTTTGTTTGGTCCTTCAGAAATAATGTAGAAAGTGGCGTCATATTTGGAATTGCCTGTGGTTATTGTGAAAGCGTAGGGTGAAACTTTGTAATTACCAAGTGCAATTGGTAAGTCGTTGGCTGTTTTGATTTTTAATGCATTGAACTGTTCGATTGCAGAAATGAAAAGGTTGTCGAAATCATAATATTCCTGTTTGAAATCCTTGAATGATTCTTCTGTGGTTTTTACTAGTTTGCCATCTTTTTGAATGTAAGCTCCTGAGAGAATGTACTTGCCTGTACCTTTAGGGCTTTCAATATCCAGAGCAAACGGTAGATTGTTGACCGTCATCTTTGTTGAAGAAGATATGGAGTCCTTGTTTTTTCCTGTGGCGATTTCAACCCTGTAAGAAAGTATGTTGCGAAGACTTTTAACCATAAGATTGCCCTCGTCTTCAGCTTTGGTGAGTCTGAAATCTTCAAATGTCTCACCTTGTGAAGCGTTGTACATTATCTCATAGGTTGTGAAACCTTTAGCCTCGATTTTCAAGTGGGTGCTTCCTGGGCGGATGTATTTGAATTCGTATTTGCCATTCTTGTCGGTTTTCATGGTCTTGTCGCCCATGGTAATGGATGCACCTGGAATAGGCTTGTTTGAGATGTTTTCCAGCACCTGGCCATATACATACGTTTTAACTATGGGATCGGCAGGCACGTCTTCAGTGAGCCACTTGCCTTCTTCAATGTTTAATCCCTTGACATATCTTGCATACTTAAAATCGGTTCTTTCATCGGTGGCTTCAAACCTGTATCTGCCAGGAGTCAGAGATACGCTGTAATCACCGTTATTATTAGGATTTACGGTCTCTACTGTCCTATCGTCAAGGTTGGTGAACTTCAAAGTGAGGAATGGAAGCTTGTCACCATAAATTTTATCAAAAACATTGCCTGAAGCACCCTGTGCGCCTCTACCACAAGAGGATAAAACCAGAATTGACACAAGCGCAGAAAAAAGAGCAATAACTGCTAAAGTACATTTCGTTCTTTTCATGCAAACCTCCAATATCATATTTTATATTTGCACTGACTTCCAATCAAGACAATTTGTTGATTGGTAAGAGACATTCTGCTAGAATCACAATCCGAGTGGGGCAGTGGCTCAGTTGGCAGAGCGCGTCCTTCGCAAGGACGAGGCCGGGAGTTCGAATCTCCTCTGCTCCACCATTCTCACCTGTGAATAATCCCAAAATGCTGTATAATTGCTACTTGATGACTAAACATAGATTTTTTGCGCTCGTTATGGCATTAGCATTCTTTTGTTTTATGGATTTTCCTTATATTCCCTGCAACGCCCTATCACAACAAATAATACCCAATTTTATGGTTTCTTTTAGGGATGGCCAAATACCTGTTTATCCAACCTTGCCCGAAAAGGCAAATAGCCACATTTTGGACAACACCAAAAACGAAATAATATTTGACTTTGATGGTGCGCAAGGTTTTAATTCTGAAGAAATCAGCTATCTTAAACAGTTTATCCATGGATATGGCCAGTTCAGGGTTGGCATATATGAGTGCATAAAAAAAGTTTTTGGGTCTCCATTCGAATCGTTTACTGTAAAAATTGTTAAAACAACAGACCCTGATAAAGAGCCGAATTTTAATCCGACATCATTGACAATGACACTTACAGAACCTGTTGCAAAAGCAGGAGATTTGTTTACAAAACTTGAGACTGTTTCTCATGAGATAATCCATGCTTTTTCAGGGCGATACCTTAAACGCTTTGACAATTTTGAAGAGGGGTTTGCAGTATCCATGACCCTGCTTTCTGGCAAGCTCTTTTGTGATTTGAATTCCATATCGGGGCCGGTTGCCAAGA
>Ga0351931_1103_pt1 | contig 13153 bp, 14 predicted proteins | sample BONcelT113001E11_FD_205818 | JGI IMG/M metagenome (GOLD analysis project Ga0351931, IMG submission 205818) | Enriched cells from coal bed in the Powder River Basin, Montana, United States - BONCAT cells T11 rep2 HSBNCT.T11.300.1.E11 ... | reverse complement strand
CCGTTGCGGTTTGTTAAAAGTGGAAACGAACTTGACTGCATGAGAAAAGCATACAACATCGCAGAGCTTGCAGTGGAAGCTATCATCAATGAAATTGAACCGGGAATGACCGAGTTACAGGTTATTGGTATTGCCCAACGGGAGATTTACAAACACGGCGGGGAATACGAAGGCCACTCGTTATACTGTTTCTGCGGGCCTTCCACCAACAATGCGATATCAAGGCCAACCCACAACAAAATTGTAAAGAATGAAGTGATCCAGTTGAACATTGGTGCGCGTGTAAGTGGTTATTCATCCAGTGTTGGTCTGCCTATTTCAATAGGGCCTCTGCCGGAACGAAAGCGGAAACTGGTTGAATTTGGACTGGAAGCCCATTTCAAAACCATTGAATTGATGAGGGCAGGCAAACCAGCCGGTAGTGTTGTGAAAGAATATGAAGAATGGGTACGGTCCCGTGGTATGGAGAAATACATGTTATATGGTCCCTGTCATTCGATTGGCATGATGGAAGTGGAACAACCCTGGATGGAATCGACTTCAGCCTACGACCTTCTGGAAAATATGACCTTCCAGGTAGATACCTTTTTCTACGACCATGACTTTGGGCTCCGTTGGGAAAACGGGGTTATTGTGAAGGAAGGCGGAGTTGAGATGTTGTCTTCCAAATACATGAGAATAATAGAGATATAACAATTTTTAAAAGAACAAATCATGCGTTACGAATTGATGTTCCCGGATCAGATACGGGAAGCGATTGATAAAAACACGCCGGTAGCAATGGCAATTGGTGTATTGGAATACCACGGCGAACATCTCAGCCCGGGAGTAGATACCCTTTTAGTAGTAAGGGCATTGGAGATGCTTGAAAAGGAACTGCCGTTGGTCATCCTGCCCCCGTTTTATTATGGTGCCGGGTCGTATGCCGTTGCCGGCCCGGAAAGAAAAGGAGGTATGCATGTTGATTCAGATGTGCTGAATAAATTTGCCCGCCAGCTATTCTATAACCTGCTGCGTATCGGGTTCCGCAATATTTACCTGTTTGTGCACCACCAGAGTGAAAATTTTTCCAACGGGATGCCAACCGACCTGGCCTTCAAACTGGCTGCACGGCAGGAAATATTCGCTTTTATCGAACGGGAACGCGGCGATGGATGGTGGGGCGAAGACACACAGTCAGCCAATTATTACGAAGAACATGCCGCCGGCGATGATCCTTTCAGTTGGGTACATATCTGTCCGTTTATGAGTGAGGAAGCACAGTCACTGTACCCGATTGACCATGCCGGGAAGCAGGAAACATCACTGATGATGGCCTTTTGCCCCGAAGCAGTTGACATGGGACGGTTCGATGAAAGTAAATGGTATGCCAAAGGGGCAAAAACAGCTTCCCTTGAATATGGAAATAAAGCAAAAGAAGCGATCCTCCGGGATATGAAAAAGGCAATGGGGAAGGGATAATCAATTATCGATCAGGCTATCATCCGTGCAGAAATCGACCTTGTCAATAATCTGCAAACAGGCATTCCCTGTGAATTTGAGCGACATGTAAAGATTGAGCAACTGGAAAATTGCCTTGTCCAGAATGTGACCGAAATAATTCGTTATATTGGAAAAGAGACCCTTCACAAGGGTGAATTTTTACTTGCCCCTTGGTCCCTTTGCCAGTTCGATTCCGGGGGAAAAGGGAAGGTAATGATACTTCCTCCCGCAAAAGAAGATATTTGGGATTTATACGAACCAAGCGAAGGACAACGCCGGGAAGGAATTGATGGTTTGTATGTGGTTACTAGTGAAACAGAAAAAAGGTTTCAGTTGGGGTTTGGTGCAAACATTCCCTGGATTGAATATGCTTACGAAGGGGAGTTCCGGATCAGACGTTATACTGATAAATTGACGGAAGGATATTCGCATATCGATATTGCAGACCTTCCGCCTGACCGGGTTCCTTCCGGAAATGGTGTGAAATTGAGTGTCTATTGTGACCCTTCCGGTTTTATGGAAATCGAGGCATGTGGAGGTTGCCCCATTGAACTCCGGTCAGGGACAGAACTTAGTGTTCAAATAACAACAGAATATGAAATGCTAAAAGAAACATTTTCAGTATGAATGATAAAAAACAAAACATTTTAATTCCGATGTTGCTGATCGGTGTGATGTATGCGGTTCTGGGTTTTGCCATCGGCATCAATGCCTTTTTTATTCCTTTTGTAAAAGAAGCATTTCATATTTCAACAGCGATGTCATACCTGGTTATGACGGCGACTTTTTCAGCTTTTGTAGTTTTCGGGGCAGTATCGGGTGAAATCCTAAAAAAAGCTGGTTACAAGGGAGGTATGGTCATCGCTTTTGTCCTGATGGCATTGGGTTTTCTTTTTGTAACAGCCGCGGCTAAGTCAATCAGTTTTCCTCTTTTGTTACTGGCTTTATTTATTAGCGGCCTGGGGCAGGCACTGCTAACCGGTGCGGTAAATACTTATGTTTCCATTATTGGCTCTCCGGAAAGCGCTGCAAGGCGGATTGCACTGATGGGGATATGCAATAAAACCTTTTATGCTGTTGCCTCCCTGATGCTGGCCCTGTTTATGGACCTGACCAATGTGAGGATAGAAGACACGATCCTTCCTTTTTACATTATTTCAGGTGTATTACTGGTACTTGGTTTCTTCTATTATTTTGCACCTCTGCCTGAAATAAAGGCAGCAGGAGAAGAAGATGGCGGAAATACTCATGATTCTTTTTTCTATTCAAGGTCAAAAACGAGTATTTTCCAGTTTCCCCATTTATTGTTGGGGGTTGTTGCTATCTTTTTTGTTATTGGTGCTGAAACGATAGCCCTGGGGACCATCAACGATTATGCAACAATCCTGAATCTGCATTCTCCTGAGAACTATATCTGGTTAACCTCTGGAGGGATGGTGATCGGGTATTTGTTAGGAGTGCTGTTTGTACCAAAATATGTAAGCCAGAATGCAGTGCTGTTATTGTCAACCATTTCGGGCATTGTGATCACCCTGGCTATTATTGCGGTATCTGAGGAAATCTCTATCTATCTGGTTGCCCTATTGGGTCTGGCCAATGCAATGATGTGGCCGGCTGTATGGCCGCTTGCCATAGCCGACCTCGGAAAATTTACAAAAATCGGGTCTTCATTGCTGGTAACGGGCATAATCGGAGGAGCTGTAATTCCCTTGTTGTTTGGCTATGTCGCTGATATGACATCTTCCTATCAGAATGCATACCTGGTTGGTTTACTGGCATATCTTTTTATAATGTATTACGCATTGTCAGGAAGTAAAATAAGGACAAAAACAAGTATATAATTATGGTAAATAATGAAGCTAATACCCAGCATGTTTATCCTCCATCCTCGTCCAATCAGGGACTGGGAGCTGTTTATCATCATTCATTCAAATCGATGAAGCAGATTTTATTGCCCATCATTCTACCGGCTTTTGTTTTTGCGGCACAATGTTGTTTTATAGATAAGGAGCCAGGCTTTAAGGATATGCCAAAAATTGATGCCCATGTTCATATCAGGACTTCGAAGCCCGAAATCATGAATTTTGCGCAGGAAGAAAATTTTAGGTTTATCACCATTTGCAACCGCTCTGATAACCGGGAATTTATCGATAAGCAACTGGTTCTTGCTAAATTGCAGCAGCAACAATTTCCTCAAACATTGGCGTATCTCACAGCTTTTTCCATCGAAAAGTTTGGGGAACCCGGTTGGGAGGATGATGTATTGAAACTACTGCAAAGGGATTTTGAAGAGGGTGCAATCGGTGTAAAGGTCTGGAAAGATATCGGGATGGTTTTCCGCGATGGTTCCGGGAATTTTATTATGCCCGATGACCCCCGATTTGATCCCGTTTATCAGTTCATTGCCGACAAAAATGGAATTCTGATGACACATACCGGTGAACCGCTGAATTGCTGGCTTCCATTAGACTCCATGACTGTTCTCAGCGATCAGGATTATTACAAAAATAATCCGCAGTATCACATGTTCCTGCACCCGGGTTATCCCTCCCATGAACAACTTATTGCTGCCCGTGACCATGTTCTGGAAAAACATCCTGATCTCAGGATGGTAGGGGCACATCTGGGAAGTCTGGAATGGAGTGTGGATGAACTCGCCAAACGGCTGGACAGGTACCCCAACTTTGCTGTTGATATGGCTGCCAGGATTTGTCATCTACAGATACAGGACAGAAAGAAGGTTAAAGATTTCATCGTGAAATATCAAGATCGTCTCATGTATGCGACCGACTTTGGGATCAGGGATGATTCCAATTATGAAGCACGGGTAACAGACTTAAAACAGAGATGGCACTCCGACTGGGACTATTTTACAACCCGAAAGGAAATGACCAGCCCGAGTGTCAGAAACAGTTTTAGCGGATTAGGACTTGATAATAAGATACTGGAGAAAATTTTTTATAAAAATGCACTACGATGGTTACCCGGTGTATTTCAGTCAACAAAAGAAACGAACAATGAATAAACTGCAACACATCACCGCCGGTGCAGGAAACAACATACCGGAAAAGGGAGGGTCGTCCTGCCCCGGGGTTGAGACCCCGGGTTACCTTATTTTCTGATTGTGGATTGGACATGCAGGCAATCCCGACTCCGGAGACCCGGTAGCGGGTATGATACTAAAGTCGAGGAACACAATAAGGTAATAAGGTAGATTTCTGTGTGGGGTAGTTGCCTTTTTCCAGGAAGGTCAGTTAAAAAAGGGAATAAGTCTTTTATCCGACCGGATGCATGTGGAAGAGAAATATGCATTTCATTCCTGATCAATGAATCTTTTGAGTTCAGATGCCATGTTCGGCAAGCATTCCTTCGTTTGCGGTTACCAGATCATCCAGACCGATGAGCATTCCGCCAATAAAGAAGTAATACCGGAGATATTGTGCTATTTTGTTATAAATAACTTCACTGAATGGTATTGTGAAATCAAATTCCTGTATTTATGAAATCAGATTTTCCTGATTCATGGCCAAAAGAAATTCTCTGAAATTCATAGGATACATGTACAGGAATTCGACCCGGATAACCGGCATTGGCAATTTCATTTCGTTTAAAGTGTGATCGAGCAATGAACCTGCACAAATTACATGAAGAGCAGGGAATTTTTCCTTAAAATACCGCAATGATTGTAGTGCTTCCGGACAGGTTTGTATTTCATCGATAAAAAACAAGGTATCCCCAGGACTCATATTCATATTCAATAAAATTGAAAGCTCTGTCAGAATGCGACTTACATCATTGTTGAAGAATATTTTTCTCAACTCAGGTTTTCCTCCAGATTTATTTTCAGGCATATTTAAAATCAATTTTCGCAAACTCCTCTATAACATAGGTTTTACCAACCTGTCGGGCACCTCGTATTATTAATGGGTTCCTCTCCTTCCGGTTTTTCCATTCTATTAAAGATTGGGTAATTTCTCTTTTCATGCTTAAATACTATTGTGTTATTGCAATATTATTGAAAATATACAATAGTGTTGGCGTATATTCAATTTCCCGGCAAGATATTTATGTATAAAAAATGCGGCTTTCAATTCTTTTAATAAAAGTATCTTTTCGCTATTGTCGTTTTCAAGAGCAACGGCTGGATATCCAACGCGTGAACATTACCCGAAAACCTTGCTCCTGCACTGGTTTACACGAGCCTTAACCGACTTACAATTTCAATAAAAGAAAATCCGGCAGGTTCAGATGTTTGATGCCGGGGTAGTCAATCACGATCATCGGGTCGTTAAAGGTTACAACATATTTGGGATAGTTGTCATGGATCATCAGCAGGTTGCCAAACTCCCGGCTGGCGGTCGCCGGGCCTGTTACGATCCTTCCCGGTTTCTTTTAAAGTTTGAGTATCCAGGAACACCTTTTGTTTATGTCGTGAGAAATGATCCGGATTTGATAGGCCGGATAATTATCCATGAACTTTTTATGTCCGGGAGGCTTTGTTCCGGGACATTTCATTTTCACTTCATAAGCCAGTCCTACATTAAAAGAGGTGGAAACCACAAAATCAATTTCCTGTTCACCATATTTCCGGTCTGGCCAGCCAGTATGACCAAGAGTGCATATAATTTATCCGGATTGGCGATTCCGGATTCATCAATATCTCTTTTTAGAAATGCGTTTTTAATTCAAATATCCGTTTCCTGCCTGCCAGAGAATCTTTGAATTTTCGGTCGATATAAAATGCACTGCTTCCGGTGGCAATCACTTTAAGGTTCCCGCCATAAACATCATAAAGATATTTCAGGAAATTTGACGGAGCAGAAACGACCTGGGCTTCATCAATAAACAAAAATTGAACTTCAGCCTCTTTGTGGTTGTTAGTCATTGATTTAGCCGGCCTTTTTACAAAGGAAAAAATCTCTTCAGGGTGTTTATTTATTGCGGAAAGAATTTCACGGTCCTCGAATGTAAGATAGCTGACTATTCTGTTTTGATTTTGTAATTCTTTGTATAAAGCCTGGATCAGAGAAGTTTTACCACTCTGGCGCGGTCCTGTGACAATTGTAAATTCCTTTTTCCCAAGATGTTTTCTTATCTCAGGATCTATTTTACGTTCAATGTACATCGCATTTTCTTGAAAAATTGATAAAATAGGAATAAAAATCCAAAATAATCCGATATGATAGGATATATATTCCAAAAATTAGCGAAGAATTCGCTTGCCACCGACTCATTTCAGTCCCTCCGGCATACCCGTTGATCAACCGGAGGAGGATTTACTGCAGGTCAGGCAATCGTGTGCCGGTATGTTTTGAATTGCCAAACATAATTGCTGTCACTTCTGGGTTTGAGTAATTATGTGCGGAAAATGTGTAATGTATCACATAATATATATAAAAAATGTGTAAATTTACACCGAATCTGCATTAAATATGTGAGACATGAAGATTGAAAGAGATATCATTTCTTATCTGGAAAGATGGAAAAATGACGGGCAAAGAAAGCCGCTTGTTTTGCAGGGGGCAGGCAAACAGGCAAAACATGGGTTATGCGCGAATTTGGTCACCGGTTCTATGAATATGTGGCTGAGTTTAACTTCGAAAAAATCCCTGAACTTTCCGAAATCTTTGAGAAAACAAAAGAAGTAAGAAGAATCGTCAACGAACTTGCATTATTTACAAATGTCCCCATTGTTCCGGGTAAAACATTGATTGTATTTGATGAGATACAGGAATGCAGTGAGGCATTTAATAGCTTAAAATATTTTTTTGAAGATGCTCCCGAATATCACATAGTTGCTGCCGGTTCCCTTTTAGGCGTCACTTTGAAAAAAAGAAACATGCCGGCCCCGGTTGGAAAGGTGGATATCCTCTTTATGCGACCTGTTACTTTCAGGGAGTTTATACGACATGTGGATCATCAATTCTTCAGTTTCGCCGAAAACCTATCTGAAATTCAACCTTTGCCTGCAATTGTTTTTAGCCGTCTTCAGGATGAATTCAAACGTTATTTGTTGTGCGGGGGCATGCCCGAAGCGCTTGTTTCTTTACTTGAAAACCGTGGTATGGATCAGGTAGAAACTGTTTTGCAAAACATGATTGATCTGTATACACTTGATTTTGCCAAATACTCAGGTTCTGCTGAAATTGCAAGAATCAATAACCTGTGGAATTCATTGCCATCACAGTTGGCGAAAGAGAATAGAAAATTCATTTATAAGGTAGTAAAAAGCGGAGCCAGGGCAAGGGAATATGAAGATGCCCTGTTGTGGCTCGAAGAAGCAGGTTTGGTTTTCAGGATTTTCAACCTGTCTAAACCAGGCATCCCAATAAGTGCCTACAGCGATTTCATGGCTTTTAAGCTGTATGCTTTCGATTGCGGGATTTTACGCCGACTGGCAAAGTTATCCCCTGAAATGATGCTCACTGGGAATATCGGCTTCACGGAGTTTAAAGGTGCCATTACAGAAAATGCTGTTCTACAATCACTTGTTCCTCAATTCGATGAGATGCCCCATTATTGGTCATCTGAAAACAGGGCAGAAGTTGATTTTATTCTTCAGACCATCAGGGGAATTGTTCCGGTAGAGGTGAAGTCCGAATCGAGAATTAGCAGGAAAAGCTTGTCGGTATACCATTCAAAATTTTCCCCCACCCTCAGAATAAGGTTTTCCATGAACAACCTGAAGCAGGATGATGGGCTCGTGAACATCCCTGTTTTTCTGGCCGACTGGACCAACCACCTCATAAATATCGCTTCATAGAATTTTTATAGTTTTGCAAACAAAGTGAGTTTTCGCATGGACAATCCATTCCATCGGAAAATGCTGCAGGATAAAACGGTCGCCCAACCTGAAATCCCGGAAGCTTTTAAAGAGGCAGGTATGATGGTTCATGGTTCCGATTTTACAACGCTTCGCCAGGGAAGCAACCGCCTGCTGAGACGGGTGGGCTATGCCACCGCCAGAAGGATCGAAGGTCCCTGGACAAGGTGCGATCGTCCGCTGATCAGCGAAGAATCGAATAATCCGGCAATTTGGTTTGATCAGGATCAACCGGTCAGGTTAATCTGCCGGGATGAGAATCTTGTGGTGAAGATTGCTGATTCTGAAAGCTATAAAGGACCGTATCTACTTAAGAATGAAAATGTGTGGCCCGGTGCCCGGCTTGAGGATTTTTACCTTTTCAGGAGCGGCGGGGAATATCATTTCATCTGCGAGGACAATGAAGGTTCAGTGGGGGGCCCATCTTGTCTCCGGTAACGGGATTTCGCAATGGCGTCCGGCGATGCCTCCTTTAGTATATGACCATGCAATAGCCCTGCAAAACGGTGATACCCTTCATTGCGTCAGGAGGGATAGGCTGCAGCTGTTGATCCGGAACAACAGGATCACACACCTGTTCAACGGGGTGTACGACGGCAGGGATTCATGGTGCCAGCCGCAGGAACTGAAACCACTCCTGAGATTATAGAAGGCACCTTCCAAAGAATACGGCTTCCCCACCTCAGCAACCGGAATGATTCAGTGGTTAAGTTAACCCAACTTGCAGTTAGGAGTCGTCAATTGCCTGGCTGACAAGCGTTACACAATATTGATCCTCATTTTCGGGTAACACCTCTGATATTAGCTTTCAAAGAAGTTGAAACCTTTTCTTAGTAACTTTCCATCAATAAAAAATCAGCAATATGCACATGTTTAATCCCGTTTATGTTGTCGCGCCAGAGTTCATCCATTGATACCACGTACTTTGGATGGTTGTCCCTGATTTCGAGCAAAGGGGCAAACTCGCGGTCAATGGTTGACTCTCCTTCCATTTTATAGGATACCTGAACGTAAATTTTTGCTTCATGTTTTGCGGCTACGAAATCAATCTCCCGCTCATCCCATTTACCTGTAAAAACTCTATAACCTCTTCGTTTCAGTTCAAGCATAACAATATTTTCAAGCACTCCCGAAATGAACCTGTCTTTATAACCCATTACGGCATAAATGATAGCCTGGTCGCCGGTAAAATATTTTTCAAGTGTTTTAAGTATTTCTCTTCCTTTTAAATCGTAGCGTGGAATACGATCGATAATAAAAGCACCTTGAAGAGCATTTAGATAGTTGTAAACTGTATTGAGATCTATTTTCCGTTGCTGACTTTTGAAATAATCGGCCACATTTTTAGCCGAAAATTTGTTGCCCACATTATCGAATACAAACTTCACTACCCTTTCGAGTAGTTCTACATCGCGTATATTATTTCGTTGAACGGTATCCCGTAAAATTGCTGATGAATAAATATCATAAACAACTTTATATGCTGTATCTGGAGTATAATCGGCTATATGTAATATTGGAAAACCGCCCGTCCTCAGAAAAATATTGAATTCCAGTTTTGTATTCATTTCCTGGATTCCGATTCCGGCACGGATTGCTTTAAATTTAAGGTACTCTGAAAAGGAGAGAGTATAGAGATGGATTTCAACATAACGACCGGTTAGATAGGTAGCAAGTTCTGATGATAGAAGTCGGGAGTTTGAACCAGTGATGTATATATCTGAATCGAAATCGACAAAGAAAGAATTTACTGCCTTCTCCCATGAATCAACTTCTTGTATCTCATCAAGGAGAATATAGGATCGTTTTTGCTCATTCATCCTTTCTTTTACATAGGTGTATAATTTTTCTGCTTTGTCGATACTTGAAAATTCAAAACTATCGAAATTCATATAAATAATTTGCCCCTCATTTATTTGCCTGTTGAGCAATTCTTCTTTTAACAGTTTCAGGATTACAGACTTACCGCATCTTCGGATGCCGGTAATGACTTTAATTAGTGGTTTATCAATAAATTCGTAAAGCTGGTTTAAGTATAATTCTCTTTTAATCATGATAATTCTTTTTGGATTATAACCACAAATATAGTTCTAATCCACATTCTTTTTATGGTTATAACCATAAAATATCAATTTTTCATTTAAGCATGATTGTGGAAAAATCAACAAGCAATAACCACTCCTGAAAGCATCAAAAGGATACTCAGGCCTGTTTTATGAAAATGCAGAAATTATCCCGTATCCTGTAATTGCCGGGATAGGGTTCAATTCTGTTAAGGTCTCAAGGTTCCATAGGAAGATTGACAAGGTCAAAAAAAGCAAGTATTATGCAATAATACGTTATTTTTAACGTATTATTGCATAATGATTCTTTTGGATTTCATCGATAAAGTGAAACAATTCGGCATATTTTCCGCTGCCGACATTGGAATTTTGTTCCCAAATCTGGATAAAAGAAGGCTTTTCGAATGGAAAGTAAAAGGCTATATTGTCAAAATCAGGAATGGATGGTATTGTCTTCCGGAATTTCTCGAAGACCCCTATTGTACATGGATCATTGCAAATACAACCCATTCGCCTTCCTATTTAAGCCTTGAGACAGCATTAAATTATTATGGCCTGATCCCTGAAGGAGTATACATGACCACATCAGTTACCACAAAAAGGTCCCTTCAAATCGAAATGGCAGGGAACCGTTATTCCTATTCATGCATCCGGACCGGATTATATAACGGATACAACCTGATCAGGACTGCCAGATATGAAAGGACGATCAGGATTGCTGATTTTGAAAAAGCGATTGTGGATTTTTTTTATTTCCGTTCCAACTATAATACAATCGGGATGATTTCAGAATTGAGATTCAGTGAACCTGTAATAAGAGAAAATCTGAATACTGACAGGTTATTCAAATATCTGGACGAATATAGCAATCATGAATTGAAATCAAGGGTCGAAAAAATGTTGAAAATATATTACAATGCTTGACATCATTGAAATAAGAAAGGAATTTGAAACCGGTTTGATGTTTTTACACCAGTGAATTGCGCTCCTGACAGTATGATCCTTGCTACAAAATTCTGCTCTATTCTGGAGAGGTCAAAAGGCCGTGATTTTTATGACATTGTTGAGTTGGTCAAAACTACAAAGCCGGATAGTGATTATATTGCTAAACGTTTGGAATACGGGCGTTTAAAGGTAATATATAAAGGTCCGGATACTTATTTAGATTTGGTCAGACCTGTTCTACAGAAGACTGACTGGATTGATAAAACCAGGGAAATAGAAAACTTTCTGTTTAATCCGGGTGAAGCGAAAAAAGTTCAGATGTTCCCCGTCTATGCCACAGAAGAGATCATTTCCCGCTGGCTGAAAACCTGAAAATAGCTGTTAGAAATAACCTCCCTTTTCAGTGATTTCCCGGATCGATTGTCCTTCGTGTACCCATCCGAATATCTGCTCTTCATTTTTCCTGATTTCCTCGGCACGGACCAGGACGTCGTAGGCAATGTCGCGCGGAACGACCAGAACACCATCGACATCTCCCAGGACCACATCCCCCGGTTTGATGGTAACATCCCCGATTTTAACGGGAACCTGGTAATGGGTAATCAGGCACCGCCCCAGACTTCCGTTTGAACTCCGGTATTCATAAAAGACTGGAAAATCAGCTTCCAGAATCTGGTGCGTGTCACGGATACCTCCGTCGATGCAGGCCGCTTTCAGCTTTTTGCCTTTTGCGGTGGCGGTCATGACCCCACCCCACAAAGTGGCCTTTTCATCACGGCTTGTATCCCAGACCACAAAAGCATCTTCGTGCATTTTGTCAAGCATTTCGGTGCGGAATTCCATTTCCCCGCTGATTTTCACATTGGGCGAACTTTTCACCGTAAAGGCAAACCCGGCTACGGTGTGATACTCCCTCAGGGAGATGATCCGTTTGGGCAGAGCCTGTTCCAGAAGACAGAATTCACGCATCACATCATTCACTGCGCCGGTATACAACTTCTCGAAGCGGCTGAGCAGTTCCTTTTCAGGAATTGGAAATGTGGTTTTGGAAATTCCTTCCCGTTCTGCAATCAGCTTTTCGAGATTCATCATTCCTACCTCTTTTTTGTACTGGTCGACACTCATCATATTTTTTATTATTGTTGTTTATTTACTAGAAATTTAATCCCATTCCGCCGTCTACAAAAATATTCTGCCCGGTGATATACCGCCCTGCATCGGAACAAAGCAACAGGGCAGTGGCAGCACAGTCTGCCGGTTCACCAATGAATCCCATGGGAATTTTGGCTTCCACGCTTTTCTTATACTGATCGTCTTTCAGCACCTCCTCGTTTCTTCCGGTGAGGATGGCCCCGGGGGCGAGGTTGTTAATGGTTACACCGTTGGGACCAAACTGGGGGGCAAGGCTTCTGACCATACTGACCTGTGCCACCTTTGATGCGGCATAAGCGATCATTTGCTGATGGGGCCGCACCTCCTGCACGCTGCCGATGGTAACGATCCGGCCCCATTGTTTTTTCTGCATGGCCGGATAAAACTCCTGAATCAGGAACAGGGAGGCACGAAGGTTGGTATTGATCTGCAGTTCAAATTCATCCGGTGTTACTTCATCCCACGGTTTCCTGATCTGAACGGAAGCGTTTAGTACCAAAATGTCCACTTCAATTTTTTTCTCCGCAAGGTATCCGGAGATCATTTTAGCTGAATCAACCTGAGAAAGGTCGCAGGGAAAGAGGCAACAATTGACCCCCATCGCTTTGATCTCCTCACAGGTGGCATCAGCCATCGCTTTACCTGAGCGGTAGTTGATAACCACATCGGCGCCGGATTCGGCCAGTGC
>Ga0351931_1101_pt1 | contig 13474 bp, 11 predicted proteins | sample BONcelT113001E11_FD_205818 | JGI IMG/M metagenome (GOLD analysis project Ga0351931, IMG submission 205818) | Enriched cells from coal bed in the Powder River Basin, Montana, United States - BONCAT cells T11 rep2 HSBNCT.T11.300.1.E11 ... | reverse complement strand
TTCCCAGCCTGTGGCCGGAAACGTTGATGACGTCGTCGATCCTTCCGGTGATCTTGTAATCGCCATCGGCATCACGTTCGGCGCCATCGCCGGAGAAATAGGCACCCGGGAACTGTGAAAAGTAGTTGTCCTTGAACAGCTTGGGATTGTTCCATACGCCCCTCATCATGCCGGGCCAGGCTGTCTTAATGCAGAGCGCTCCCTTGCCCGGGCCCACGATCTCCTTGCCCTCCTCATCAAAGATGGCCGGCACAACGCCGAAGAAAGGCCTCATGCACTTTGCGGGTTTGATATCGATGGCACCGGGAAGAGGCAGGATCATGTGTCCGCCGTTTTCCGTCTGCCACCAGGTATCCACGATCGTGCACCTGACGCCGCCGACCTTGTTGTAGAACCACCACCAGGCTTCAGGGTTCAGCGGTTCGCCGACGGAACCCAGAACACGCAGGGAGGAGAGGTCGTGTTTCTCCACCCACGCGTCGCCTTCCTTGGCCACTGCGCGGATTGCCGTAGGAGCGGTATAGAAGTTGTTGACGTTGTATTTTTCCACCACTTCCCAGAACCGGTCGAAACCGGGATAGCTCGGAAGCCCTTCGAAGAGGATGCTGGTATGCCCGTTGGTAAGAGGGCCGTAGGCAACATAACTGTGACCGGTCACCCAGCCGATATCGGCCGTGCACCAATAGACATCTTCGTCACGCACGTCGAAGGCAAGCTGCTGTGTCATGGAAGCATACAGCAGGTAGCCTGCGGTCGTGTGCTGAACGCCCTTGGGTGTTCCCGTGGAGCCTGATGTATAGAGGATGAACAGCGGGTCTTCCGCATCCATTTCCTCGGGCTTGCAGTAACTGCCCGCTTTTGCCATCAGGTCGTCCCACCAGATATCACGGCCGTCTTTCATGGTGACGGGCGTGCCGGTACGCTTGACAACGACCTCTGTCTTTATCGTCGGGCACTGCTCAGCTGCCTTGTCCGCGTTGTCCTTCTGCGGGACTGCCTTGGCACCGCGGTAGGTGCCGTCGCAGGTGATGAGCACAGTGGACTTGCAGTCGTTGATCCTGTCCCTCAACGCCTCTGCGGAGAAACCGCCGAAGACGATGGCGTGCACGACGCCTATCCTGGCACAGGCGAGCATGGAGATGACGAGTTCCGGGATCATGGGGAGATAGATCGTGGCCACATCGCCTTTCTTGAGGCCCATATTCTTGAGAACATTGGCGAACTTGTTGACTTCCCTGTACAGATCCCAGTATGTGAAGACCTTCCAGTCACTGGGATCGTTGCCTTCGAAAATGATGGCAGCTTTGTTCTTCTTCGTTTCCAGGTGCCGGTCAAGGCAGTTGTAGCTTGCATTCAGCTTGCCGCCCTCAAACCATTTCACATGAAGATCGTCGCCGAAGGACCAATCGGAAATCTTATTCTTGTCGAAGGGTTTGAACCAGGTCAGCCTTTTTTCGGCTTCCTTCGCCCAGAAGGCGTCAGGATTCTCAATGGACTCCTTGTAAAGTTTGTCGTACTCGGCCCTGCTCTTGATGTACGATTTTTCCCTTACCCTGTCAGGCACGGGAAATACTTTGTCGTAGAAATCTGTTTCGTTGACGTTTGCCATTCTTCTTCTCCTTATCCATCAGATTTACGAACGCGGCACTCACAACCGCGTTTTCCCATCGTTTACCAAATCCCACAGCACCAGATTAGAACAAATCCTTCGTCTTTGGTATCGGTACGGGGATGAATTAGATGTGGGTGAAACGCCTACATGGCATAGGGGAGAGACGGACTGGCGGGGAGAAGCAAGCCGTCCGGCCGGTTACGTTGAGGCAGAGGTCTGTCTGCCCGGTGTCACCTCGTCACAAAGTCCATGATCTCCTTGAATTTGTCGCCGCCCATGAACATGAGCCAATCGTTGTGCCCGGCCCCCTGAATGATCCACATCCGTTTTCTTCCCGGAATGGACGCATAGAGCGCCTGCGCGTGCCCGATGGGGACGAGGTCGTCGCGCTCGGCTCCTATGATCGCTGTCGCCCCGGCAAAGTTTCCCAGGTTCGCCACGCTGTCATAACGGTCCTTCAAGAGAACCCTGGCAATAAAAGCGGGGGCCTTCGATTCGGCGACGGACAGGAGAGTGTCCCAGGGTGTGAAAAGGACGATTCCCTTTACGGGCACGGAGGCGCTCCCGGCCACCGCGGCCGCAACGCCGCACCCCAGGGATTCTCCCACGAGGTAGACAGGCGCGCCGTACTCCCTGAAGGCCATTTCAACGGTCTGTCGGGCATCCCTAACGAACTGCTCCTCCCCACGGCTCCCTTTTCGTCCTCCATAGCCGGGATACTCGGCGAGAATCACCCGGTAGCCGAGGGGGCCGAGTATCCTCGTGTAAAATCCGCGGTCGACCGCCTTGCCGGCATTGCCGTGAAAGACGATCAAAGTGCCCCCGGGCGCCCCGCCGGTCGCGGCTCCAATGAGCCCTCGGTAATCGTCACGCGACGCCATCCAGAACATGAGACCCTCCGATGCAAGGGCTTCTGCAGAGGGTCTGACGGGGTCGGGAAAGTAAATGAAATGGTCCTGCATATCGCACCCCGCGAATATGATAGCCGCGAGCATCATGGCCAGGATCGCAGTCTTTTTCGTTGTCGCCATTCGTCTCGATACCTCCCGGTTCATCTTACCATTATTATAAAATAGACGGACACGGAAATACACGGAGCCAGACGTGTCAACCCCGGCCGTTACGTGTCTTTTCTCTTGCTTATGTGAGAATATCCTTGGAAAATATAGAGTTCCTTACTGTGAACGACACGTAGACGATCTTTTCAAGAGTCCCTCTGGCGAGAAAATGGGAGGAGGAGTTTATATGAAAACCGTATCCGGGATCATTCTCACTGCTCAGATCCTGGGATGGCTGATTTGTCTTTGCATTCCGGCTCTCGCAGCCGGCGGCAAGGGAAACGTGGAGATGCTCGACGATCTCCGCCGGGATACAGCGCCCGTTCTAAAGCAGACGGGGCGACCGATGCACCTTTTCCGTCTCGACGCCTCCAGGGCGGCCCTCGTCATCATCGACATGCAGAATTTCTCCTGTGCGCCGTCAGGAGGACAGACCATGCCCGGGATCAACGATACCATGGTACAGACCAATAAGCTTGCAGACTTCTGCCGTTCCCTGGGAGTTCCCGTGATATGGGTACGGCAGAACGTCACCTGCGGACAGAGCGGTGACAACGGGGGTCTGTATCGGGCATTCCACGACAAAGACCACGTGAAGAATATATGTAACAAGGGAACGGGAACGGAAATATTCCGCGATATGCACTTCGATCCTGCGAAAGACCATGTCGTATTCAAGAACCGCTACAGTGCATTCCTTTCCAACCCGCCGGAACTCAGGCGGGCGCTCGACAAATTGAAAAGGACCCAGCTCATCGTGGTGGGCGTCGCCGCGAACGTCTGCGTTGAATCCACTGTGAGGGACGCCATGCAGCTTGACTACGAAGTAACGGTCGTTGCCGATGCCACAACCTCCTCCGATAAAACCCTTCTCAGGAGCACGTTGAAAAACATCATATTCTTCTTCGGGGACGTCCGCTCGACGAAAGAGGTCATGGACGAACTAAGGAACAGCAGTGCCCGCAAAAATGGCTGATCAAGACCGGGAAACGCTGGAAGAGACCCTCTCCGGATACACACAGGGGGTCGCGATGGAGAGAATCGATCCGGACACCCTCCATTTCCTGAAGCGCGATATGCTCGACTTCAACGAACATGACCGGGAAGCAGGCCGACTCGCTAATCTTGTGTTGATTCTCCAAATCGTAGTACTCTATGCACCAGTTCGCGCATCCACCAGGAGGAGATGATCATGAATATCATTGCGAAGTCCATTGTGAAGTCTATTTTCGTTCTTCAGGTAATCGCCCTGCTGTTGGCTTTCAGCGCACCGGCCATCGCCGACACCCCTGCCCCGCCCCGGGATTATGCGAAGGAAACTGAAGACGGACAATATGTCTTCGTCATGCTGGCGCCGCCGGAAAAGTGGGTAAGCAAGGATCAGGAACTCAGAAAAACCTACAGGACGTCGGGGCTTTACAGGAACAATGGTTCGACCACCCCCCTGTGGGCCGTTCACTGGTATTCCTTTTCCGTCTATCCCAGTTCAGACGGCAGGCACATCGTCCGTATGGGACCCTGGGCGTCATCGGTCGACCAACTGGCGCTCGCCTTCTATGAAAACGGAAAAGAGCTGAAGAGCTACCTGATCAGGGACCTGATCAAGGACGAAACAAAACTGAAGCACACGGTGAGCCATTTCTTCTGGCAGAAGGAATCACGCTTCAACGACAAAGAAGGCACAATGCTCATCAAGACCCATGACGGCCAAACCTACCTCTTTTCAGTGAAAACGGGAGAGATAGTGAAAGAATAGTTGCGGGTTGCCAAAGAGAGACTGCGAAGGTGGATGGACTGTCAACAGAATTGTTGCATGACAGCAAATCTTTTTTGGCCTTTAGACTTGTGACGTGGGACCTGCGACGTGCGACGCGCTTTTCGCTAGAAAAGCCCTTTCACCTTTCCCGTTTCCACGTCCACGTCGATCCTGCGGAAGGCGGGGTCGGAGCTGGTTCCCGGCATGAGACTTATGGCGCCGGTCACCGGACAAAGGAACCGTGCCCCGGTAAAGACGAGGACGTCCCGGACGGGAAGTCTCCAGCCATTCGGAACACCTTTCAGTTCCGGCTTGTGAGACAAGCTAAGATGGGTCTTGACCATCATGGTGAAGTAATCGTTCTTTGACGGGTCGGCCTCGAGGCGCCGCGCCTTCTCCTCGGCCTCGGGGATCCACAGCACGCTGTCGGCTCCATAGATGTTCTTTGCAATCACGTCCACCCTCTGCATGAGCGGCATCTCGAGGGGATAGAGATATCCGAACTCGACCTTTTCATTGCAGGCGTCGATGACGGCATCAGCGAGCTCCAGAGCCCCCTCTCCGCCTTTCAACCATTGCTCTGACACGGCAACCCGCGCACCTTCGGCCTCCGCAAGCCTTCTGACGAGGGCGATCTCGTCCTTCGTGTCGGTGGTAAACTTGTTGATGCACACGACGGGTTTTATTCCCGACATCTTCACTATGCGTACATGATGAAGCAGGTTTGGGATGCCTTTCTCCAGAAGCCCCAGATCCTCCTGGGTATATTCCTTTGGAAGCGGAATGCCCGGGGCGACACGCGGCCCTCCACCATGCATCTTAAGGGCCCTGATGGTCGCCGTAATCACCGAAACATTGGGCTTGAGACCGCTGAGCCTGCACTTCACGTTCCAGAACTTCTCGAAGCCGATATCGGCGCCGAAGCCGCTTTCGGTTACGTGATAGTCGAAAAGCTTGAGACCCAGCAGGTCGGCTACGATCGACGACTGGCCGATGGCTATGTTGGCAAAGGGTCCGGCGTGCACCATGATGGGCTGACCTTCCACGGTCTGCATGAGGGTGGGATTGATGGTGTCCTTCATGATGGCGCACATCGCCCCGGCAACCTCAAGGTCTTCGGTGGTGACGGGATCGCCGTTCTTCCGGTACGCAACGGTGATCTCGCCGATCCGTTTCCGAAGGTCTTTCAGGTCGCGTACAATGGAGAGGATGGCCATCAGCTCCGAGCTGACGCCGATATCGAAATGGGACTGCATGGTGAAGCCGTCCATTCTTCCGCCCATGCCGACAACGATATTGCGAAGGGCCTGGGCACAGAAGTCGATGACCCAACCCATCTGGATGTTCGTGGGATCCACATCGAGACGCTCAAGGCCTCTTTTTGCCAGTTCCCTGTCGCCGTAGTTGCGCTCGTGCTGCATCCGTGCCGTCAGGGCAACCATTGCCATATTATGGGCGTTCATGATCCTGTCGATATCGCCCGTAAGCCCCAGCGAGAATTCCGTCAGCGGAACGACCTGTGCGTTGCCGCCGCCGCCGGCGCTTCCCTTGACGTTCATAGTGGGGCCCGTCGATGGCTGACGAATGGCGCCACCGACATTCCTTCCTCTTTTTCCCAGGCCTTCGAGGAGGCCTACCGTTGTCGTTGTCTTGCCCTCGCCAAGCGGTGTGGGGGTGATGGCCGTGACGTCGATGTATTTCCCGTTCGCCCTCTCGCTGAGCCGCTGCATGATCGCCGCATAGTTGAGGCGGCCCATCTTCCCGTAGGGTATGACCTCCTCATCACCAAGGCCCATCTCGTCACGCATCTGCCGGATGGTCTTCATCCTCTCTTCGGCGGCCTCGGATATCTGCCAATCCGCCATTTTTGTCGCGTCATAGGGCATCGTTGAGCTCCTTTTGCATAAAAGAGGCTTCAGTTTCGCCTCAAGGCATTGACAAATATACAGGTTTTGCCTCTTTTTCTCAAGTGCGGCAACGCGCTTAAGGCTGTTTCAGATTGAAAATACCTCCATCTTTTGATAGTGTTAACGAAACACAGCCGGGGCAGGCATCGGAAGGCTTTTGCGAACACACCCGGTAATAGAATGAGGTTGTTATGGACCTAATGGCATCAGGAGACCTGAAGGGGATCCTCAACGTACTGTCCTTTATGGCAGAGGCGGAAGAAGTCCTCGCCGAGCTTTATCATGCCTGCGGCCAGGTGTGGGATGACGGGCATGCATTCTGGTCCGACATCGAGGAAGAGGAAAGAAAACACGTCCGGAACATAGAAACAATGAAAGATATCATCTCCCGTAAACCGGAGCGTTTTGAAAAAGGCCGTCCCTTCAATGTAATGGCCGCTCAAACCGTCATCAAAGGGGTCCGGAGCAACATCGAGAAGGTCAGAGCAGGCACCCTGCAGAGAAAGAACGCCCTCTTCATGGCGCGGGACATCGAGCAATCCATCATGGAGAACCGCTACGGCGAGATCGTGAAGACCGATGACGTCGAATACCTCGGCCTTATGAAGGAAATAGTGACCGATACCGCCGCCCACAAAGGCAGGATAGACAGTGAAATCAAGAGCCTGCACTGATAGGTGCGGGTCGGCGCTTCGCATCTTCAGGGTATACGGGTATACGCGCGGGGCGTGCAAACGGGCATAAGGGGCAAAGACACCTGCAGGGCGACGGTCATTGACCGTCTATTGTTCCGGGATTGCCTTTTCTTCGTATGCCGACGCCAGGTTGAGGTAATACTCTCCTTCTTCCTTCTTCCCTCTTTTCATGGCGCCCCCGGCATAGATGCGGCATTTTTTTCGGAGTTCCTCAATCGCCTTTTGAGCAAGGTCAGGTGTTAGGATACCCCCGCCCAGTATCTTTGCGATGCTCTCTATTCTGAACCGGTCCATGCCGTCATAGGCCCGTGAAAGCTGATCGGGGTGACCGCCCCGTTTGACGATAAGCTGCTTTTCGATGAACGTCACCGGATACCGGGCTGTTATCCGCAGCCACATGTCATAATCCTCGCATACGGGAAGGGATTCATCGAAAGGACCGACGGCATTGAAAACACTTCGGTGGATGACGGCGGACGACGGACTGATGATACACAGAGGCAGACAGTGTTCAAAGATGCGTCCCGAGAACTTTCGGTGCCGCAGTTTCTGGTTGAGTCTTTCTCCGTTGCGTATCCATATCTCGTCCGTGTAGGACAAAAGCGTGCCCGTCCGTTCCATCACGTCCATCTGGGTGGTAAGCTTTCTTTTCTTCCAGAGATCGTCGACATCGAGAAATGCGATGTAATCACCCCGGGCCATGTCAAGCCCCGCATTCCTCGCACTGCTGATCCCGCCGTTCTCCTTCCAGGCATAACGCACGGACAGTCCGGCAGTCTCTTCACGGGAGCCGTCAGTCGAGCCGTCATCGATCACGATGATCTCTTTGTCGCCGAAGTCCTGGGCCAGAACCGATTCGAGTGCTTCCTTGAGGAAACGCCGGCGCTCGAAGGTTGTTATGATGACGGAAACCATGGGCATCGGTCTTCTCGATTCCCTCTTTTATGGTGGTGAGATCTGCCTCCCCGTCAAGACTGACGGGCCTGTTCCAGACGAACCTTCACGGAGATGTCTCTCGCGCCGTCTTCGAGGTTGACCTGCCAGACAGGCATGATCATGGTGCTCTGGTAATTGCGCTCGAAACCGTTCTCCGAGAGAGAAACGACCTCTACGGGAAAGGTCCAGAGTTCGGCTGGCTCGCTAAGTTCCAGAAAGACCTCGATGTTCTGGTAGGGATCGTGGAATCTCAGATTCGCCGCAGGCTCGAGAACCCCCTGCAGCGTCAGTGCGAATCTACCTTTCTCCGTTTCCAGGTACCGGTCCCCCCCCACTCCCCAGAAAGGCGAAATTGAACTCAATACCAAGGAGAAAAGGCACGTCGACCTCTCCCGCGAGCCTGTAATCGACTGTGAACTCAGCCGCTCCCTGGCCCACGGCGATCCTTTTCTCGATGGAAAGGGGCAAGGCCCCGTCGGCCTGACGGAAATGCCCGTCCCGCTTCAGCAGGAGTTCCACCCTCTTCTTGCCTTTCTCCATCTCCGCGCTGTAAGGCTCCATGACAAAGTCACCCGGTTCGGGGCACTCACAACGGTAGAACGCATCCAGCCCAGCTTCGGTACTCAGAACGTGATCCACGAGGGAGGCCCTGCGGTGCCAGTCGTAGTGGAGGTAACGGTCAAGACCCTCCTCTTTTGCCATTACTATGTCATGGATCGTCTTCGTTCCATCAGCCGAGGCCTCCATTACAGCCTCTTTGATCTTTTCGTGGTATCCTTCGTACCGCCTTTGGAGCGTGGCCATGATGTTGACAGATGAAGGCTTATAGTCAAGGCCGTACAACACCCCGCCTTCCCTGAGGCGAAAGGACGCCTCCATCTCGTTGTTCATAATGACAGCCTCGTCATGACCGTCGAGATTGATGTCCTCGATATATCCTTTAACGAAAGGTTTCTTCGGGTCGAGCATCTTTGCCGCCTCGATGAGATGATGCCAGACCGATCCCCTCAGGTGCGGCAGGTACAAGCCGCCGAAAACCCCGTGCCAGTAACTGTCGTTGGCCTGTGCCATATAAATGTGCTTCTTTGCTTCGGGATTCATCTTCGCCGCTCTCGAAAGGCGCATCATCCTCTTGTGCATATCGTTGCTCTCGCTGTACTTCACCAGAAAATGCCGGTAATAGCCGCCTTTGAGAAAATCGCGGTACCGAAGATCCTCGGCATGGAGAAGCTCGGAGTACTCCCTGGCCAGCCGGGCAGGCAGGCACCATTCCTCCATCTCCCTGTATGATTCACAGGGAAGATAGATCCGGCCCTTGGGCGGCGTTGTATCGATATATTCGCCGAACTTCACCGTCTGAAGCCACCCGATGTTATCGCTGAGATACCGGAAGAAGGATTCGAGCCAGTGTTCCTTTTCGTAGACATAGTCGAACGTGCCCGGCCAGAGGCCGAATTTCTCCCCGTCGTCGCCGAATACGGCCACATCCGCCCCGGCCGTCATCATATCCTGAAAACTCTCGTGGACCTTTTCGATGTTCCTGAAGGGAATCACATACCTGAGCAATTCCAGGCCCGGAAAAACAAGAAGCTTCTCGCCGTCGGATTCGGTGACGTAGTAACCATAGAGTTCCTCTTCTCTCAGTCCAACAGATTTGAAGTGATTGTCGTCAATAATGGTATACTCGATGCCCGCCTGCGCCATCGCCTTCGGCAGCTGCGGTTCATAGACCCGCTCGGCAAGCCACATTCCCCGGGGGCGCACGCCGAAGGTCTCTTCCATCAGGTCGAGGTGGAGCCTTATCTGGGCGCGAGCGTCGTCCTCGGGAAGAAGTGCAAGGATAGGCTCGTACATACCCCCCGATACGATCTCCAGCTGTCCCCTGTTATGAAGGGCCTTGAGAAGCGCAATATAATCAGGCTTGTGTTCCTTAAACCATTCAAAGAGGAAGCCCGTGAAATGAACATTGACCTTAATTTCGGGGAAGTCCTTGAGGACAGAAAAAAAAGGCATATACGAACGTGTATAAGCCTCTTCCAGGATATGTTCCATATTGCCGACTGGTTGATGATTATGTATGCAGATAATTAATTTCATGGCCAGACGTGCACCACTCTTTTTGAGAAAAATGGCGGGGTCGACGAGAATCGAACTCGCGGCCTCCGGCGTGACAGGCCGGCGTTATAACCAGGCTTAACTACGACCCCGCATAAATGGTAGGCGGAACAGGTTTTGAACCTGCGACCCTCGGCTTGTAAGGCCGATGCTCTCCCACTGAGCTACCCGCCCAATAGCCGTGAATATAACAGGTTCAGCGTGAAATGTCAACCATTCACGCACTCTCGGCCTCTTCTTCGTAAATAAGAATCGGCCTTTCGTGACTGACTATGACTTCTTCGCTGATGACGCATTCCTTGACGTTGGACAAGGAGGGTATTTCATACATGACGTCGAGCATCACCTTCTCCATGATGGAACGCAAGCCTCTGGCGCCGGTCTTCTTCTTCATCGCATCCCTGGCGATGCCGCGCAGGGAGCCTTCCGTAAAGGTGAGCTTGACGTTCTCGAGGTCAAAAAGTTTTTTGTACTGCTTCACAATGGCGTTCCTCGGCCTCTTCAGGATCTCAACGAGGTTCTCTTCGGAGAGTTCCTCGAGGGTTGCCGTGATTGGCAGACGGCCGATGAACTCGGGTATGAGCCCGTATTTCAGGAGGTCTTCGGGCTGGATGTCCCGGATAAGTTCGGAATACATCTTGTCCCTTCCGCCCTCCACGTCGACACCGAAACCGATGCTCTTCTTCCCTATCCTGCCCGCGATGAGACCTTCTATACTATGGAAGGCACCGCCGCAGATGAAGAGTATGTTCGACGTATCGACCTTGATATAGTCCTGCTGGGGATGCTTCCTGCCGCCCTTCGGGGGGACGTTCGCGACGGTACCCTCAATTATCTTGAGAAGGGCCTGCTGAACACCTTCACCCGATACATCGCGCGTAATCGACGGGCTGTCCGTTTTGCGTGATATCTTATCGATCTCGTCGATATATACGATGCCCCGCTCCGCCCGCTCGACGTTGTAATCGGCCGACTGGAGCAGATAAAGGATGATGTTCTCCACGTCTTCACCGACGTATCCCGCCTCGGTGAGCGTCGTGGCATCCGCTATTGTGAAGGGCACATGAAGTATCTTCGCGAGTGTCTGGGCAAGGAGCGTCTTTCCCGAACCCGTGGGACCGATGAGCAGAATGTTGCTCTTCTGGATCTCCACGTCGTCAAACTGCGTCTTCGATTCTATCCTCTTGTAATGATTATAGACCGCCACCGAAAGGACTTTCTTTGCATGGTCCTGTCCGATAACGAAGTCATCGAGGAGCTTGCTTATCTCGTGGGGTTTCGGGATCGCCGTCTTAATGTAATCGAAACGTTCCTTCTTTGCCTCTTCCTGTATTATCTCGTTGCAGAGCTCGATACATTCGTCGCATATGTAGACCATCGGTCCGGCTATCAGCTTCTTGACCTCATCCTGACTCTTTCCGCAGAATGAGCAGTTAAGCTTGATGGTCCTGCCGTTTGTTTTCTTGATCATGTCCTACAACCTCTTCTCAAGTATCTGATCTACTATACCATACTCGATAGCCTGCTGCGCGTCCATGAAATAATCGCGCTCCGTGTCTTTCTCTACCTTTTCAAAGGGTTGACCGGTATGGTGCACGAGTATGTGGTTGATCGATTCCCGCATTCTCAATATTTCTCTTGCCTGAATGTCAATGTCACTTGCCTGTCCCTGAGCTCCACCAAGCGGCTGGTGAATGAGGATCCGTGAGTGAGGCAGAGCAAAACGTTTTCCTTTCTCTCCCCCCGCCAGGAGCACCGCCCCCATGCTTGCCGCCTGTCCGATACACGTTGTCACGACCGGTGCCTTTATGTACTGCATGGTATCATAGATGGCAAGCCCGCTGGTGATAATGCCGCCGGGACTATTGATATACAGGTATATATCCTTCGAAGGGTCTTCGGATTCAAGAAAGAGAAGCTGGGCGATGATGATGTTCGCTATCATGTCGTCGATGCCCGTGCCCAGAAAAACGATACGCTCCTTGAGGAGCCGCGAGTATATGTCGTAAGCCCGCTCGCCCCTTCCGTCTTTTTCTATGACAATTGGTACAAGACTCATTCTTTCTCCTTTGGAGCATCCTTTACCACGGCATTTGTAAGCACGAAGTCGACTGCCTTCTCCTCAACTATGCTGTCCTTGAGCCCCGACACAAGGCCGTACTGCTCGTAAATGCCTTTCACTTCATTGTATGTTTTGTTCGCGTCTTCCGCAATTGTTTTCAGACGCTCTTCAACGTCCTTGTCGTCCGCCTTGATGCCCTCTTTCTCGGCAATGCGGGCAAGAACGATCTCAGCCTTGATCCTTTCTTCCGCCCGTTTTTCAAATTCGCCATGCATCTTCTCGGAAAGGGCTTTCATCTCCTCGGCGGAGAATTTGTCTGTCTGATAGCGCGACTGCGCCTCTTCGATCATCCCGTAGACACGCTTTTCAAGGAACCTTTTCGGAACGGGAATGTCCATGCCCTTAAGAAGGACGTCCAACGCCTTCTGGGTAAGTTCGCGTTTGCGAAAACCTTCCCTCTCTTTTATCAGTTCTTCCCGTACGCCCTTGTGCATGACCTCGAGATTCTCGAAGCTCATGTCCCTGGCGAATTCATCGTTGACCTCAGGAAGGACCTTCTGCTTGATCTCCTTCACGGTGACCTTGAAAAGGATCTTCTTCGAAGCGATCTCCCCATCGGGATAATCGTCGGGGAAGGTCACTTCCACGTCCCTTTCCTCGTTCTCCTTCATGCCGATTACTCCATCTTCGAACTCTGGCATCAGCATTGTGTTTCCAAGTTCCAGGGGATAGCCCTCAGCCACGATTTGTTTCAAGGCCTCGCCGTCGCGGTAACCCTGATACTTGATGACAATGAAATCACCCTTCTGGGCCGTCGCGTCGCCTTGCTTCGCCTCGAAGCTGGCATGGAACTGCCGCATGCTCTCGATGCGCTGCTCGACATCCGCATCGGATATCTGTATCGGTTCCGTCTCGATCTCTACGCCCTTGTACTCGGGCAGTTCGATCTCCGGGAGGACTTCGCACTCAAGCGTGTAACCGGACTTGTCGCCTTCGAGGAAATCGGCCACAGGTTCCATGATGGGCTCCACATTGGCCTCTTTCAATGCGTCGAACATCGTGTTTTGAAGCATCCTCTTCCGTGTTTCCTCTTCGATATAATCCTTGTAGTACTGGGTAATGATCGGTCTCGGGACCTTTCCCTGCCTGAACCCCTTGATCTTGGCGTTCTTTCTTATTTCATCATAGATCGATTCCCTTATCCCCGTAACCATCTCACCGGGAAGAAGAACTTCCACTTTCTTTCTCACGCTGTCGAGCGCTTCAACCTGAACCTTCATAAGACCTCCGACAATAAAAAGGGACTTTAAAGTCCCTTAAAAACTGACTTATT
>Ga0351931_1094_pt2:12500-13661 | contig 13661 bp, 12 predicted proteins | sample BONcelT113001E11_FD_205818 | JGI IMG/M metagenome (GOLD analysis project Ga0351931, IMG submission 205818) | Enriched cells from coal bed in the Powder River Basin, Montana, United States - BONCAT cells T11 rep2 HSBNCT.T11.300.1.E11 ... | reverse complement strand
CAATCCATCAAACCGGTAAAATCCGGGTTCTTGTCCAGGGTTAAATCCGAAGATGATGTCCGTGATGTGACTCATTTCTGGTTCTCTCCACAAATATCAAAGATGGCACACGTCTGACATGCCTCCCGCTTCGTACCGCTACACCCCTCAGAGATACCAATATGGCAGAGAGAGAAATCATACTTCACCGGATCATCCGAATCAAACGTCTTCAATGCAGCAGTAATTTCCTGTGCCATCCGCCAATCAGTTTGCTTGCGCTGGGTTAAACCGAGGAATCGAGAGATCCTTTGAATATGAGCATCCACAGGAATGATCAGTTTGCCCGGAGGGATCGCCTGCCATAATCCAAGGTCGATGCCATCGGCAGGCCTCACCATCCAGCGTAAAAACATGCAGAGCCGCTTGCAGGCACTTCCAGACGCCGGTGAAGGAAATAAAAATGGAAAACAAGAATCCGCCGGGATATCTTTTGACCCATATACCGCAGAATAGTCCATATGGAGAATTGAAGATGTAAAAGCGACGAGACATGAGGTAAGATCTTCAGCCTGTTTGTCATAGTAGCGCAGGAAATAATCCCCAATGGATCCGGCCTGCTCAATCATGGTTTTAATCGCCAGAAAAAGCGCAGAGAGGTCCAGGTCATCATTGAAACGATGCTTGAAACCCGTCAGCAGCTTCCTGGCAGAGGCTGGATCGTATGATTCGATGAATTGAAGGGGAGACGGGTTTACTACGGCCAGTATCCTTTCTACACTTCGTTTGATCGAGGTTACCTTACCATAGGCAAAGGAAGACGCGATCAGCCCGACTATCTCCTGGTCCAGCGACCCGGTGTAACGATGACAAAACGATAGGGGATCATTTTGCAGATAACGGGGTGAACGACAGGCATAAAGATTATCAAGAATGGTCTTCATGTGCACCAGCTTTCCATCCTGAATTTGCAAAAAGCCGGCAGATTTTATCCCGTGGTCATTTCTCATCTAACAGCCAGGCTTCTGTCTCAACTGGGTGTCGAGAACAAACGTGACAGGACCATCATTAGTCAGGCACACCTGCATATCAGCCTGAAAAACCCCTGTGGCGACAGTACCTCCGAGCCTTTTCAATTCCGCCACGGAAAATTCATATAAAATATTTGCCTCATCTGGTACT
>Ga0351931_1094_pt2:0-5000 | contig 13661 bp, 12 predicted proteins | sample BONcelT113001E11_FD_205818 | JGI IMG/M metagenome (GOLD analysis project Ga0351931, IMG submission 205818) | Enriched cells from coal bed in the Powder River Basin, Montana, United States - BONCAT cells T11 rep2 HSBNCT.T11.300.1.E11 ... | reverse complement strand
AAACTGACGAAGTTTCTGCAACAACACGGTATGTCCAAAGTGGAGATCCGGGGCCGTAGGATCAAAACCAGCCTTTATCTTCAGGGGGACGCCGGTTTTCAGGGATTTCTCAAGCTTTTCTTCCAGCTCTTTTTCCAGAAGAACTTCAACCGCTCCACGCCTGATTATTTCCAATTGCTCACTGACTGACATGACGCCAACACACTCCCTCATCGGCAAGCTACCGATATGCGTTCAATGGTGAGGGCCTTTCCGGAAATTTCATCAATCTCAATCGCAACACAGTTCATACGAATATCTTTTTTGGCCACTTCAAATCTGACGGGCAACTGAGAAAGAAACTTCTCGACCGCCAACTCTTTTCGTATGCCGATTACAGAATCAAAACTTCCCGTCATGCCGACATCGGTGATATAGGCTGTCCCGCCCGGCAATACCCTCTCATCAGCTGTCTGGACATGGGTATGGGTACCGAGAACGGCGCTGACGCCCCCATCCAGATAAGCCCCGAGTGCCATCTTTTCTGACGTTGCCTCCGCATGGAAGTCGACCACCACGATGGGAGTACTCTCCTTCAGTCTCTCAATTTCTTTGGCCGCTGACCTGAAGGGGCAGTCGAGCGGATTCATAAACACCCGCCCCTCGAGATTCAGAACAGCAATGCGAATCCCTGACGCTGTCTGGACCACAGCACTTCCTCGGCCGGGAGCTCCCGCCGGATAATTTGCCGGACGGATCAGCTTCTCTTCGCGGTTAATGAAGTCCACGGACTCTTTTTTATCCCAGATATGGTTGCCGCTGGTAAGGAGATGAATCCCATAGCCAAGAAGTTCTTTTGCCGTCTCCTCGGTAATTCCGAAACCACCGGCGGCATTTTCGCAATTCGCAATGACAAGATCTATCGTATAGCGGTCAACCAGACGATGGAGCTCCTGCGAGACTGCCTGCCGGCCGGGTTTCCCGACGATATCCGCAATAAATAATACCTTAACGGGCATATTCTATCGCTCTCGTTTCCCGTATCACGTTTACCTTTATCTGGCCGGGATAGGTCATTTCTGCCTCGATCTTTTTTGCTATATCCCTGGCAAGCACTACCGCCCGCTCATCATTGACATCCTCGCTGGATACCATCACCCTGATTTCACGGCCGGCCTGTATCGCAAAAGAGGTGGTAACTCCGCGGAATGAGGTGGCAATTTTCTCGAGATCTTCAAGGCGCTTCACATAGGTTTCCATCATCTCACGACGTGCCCCGGGTCTCGCCCCGGAAAGAGCATCTGCCGCCTGAACCAAGACAGCAAGCACGGTTGCAGGCTTCTCGTCCTCATGGTGTGCCATAATGGCATGGACGATCTTCGGAGATTCACCATATTTTCTGGCCAAATCGGCACCGATTACGGCATGAGAACCCTCGACCTCGTGGTCAACGGCTTTTCCGAGGTCGTGAAGAAGGCCGGCACGCTTGGCCTGCTTGACGTTGACACCCAGCTCTTCTGCCATAATTCCGCACAAAAATGCCACTTCAAGGGAATGCTGATAGACATTCTGGCTGTACGAGGTTCGGTACTTCAGGCGCCCGATCAGCTTCAGTATGTCAGGATGAATGCCGAACACACCCAAATCGAAGGCGGCTTGCTCTCCCGCTTCCTTGATTGCCTGTTCGACCTCCTCGGTTGACTTCGCAACAACCTCTTCGATCCGACCGGGATGGATGCGACCATCTGCAATAAGTTTCTCGAGAGAGAGTTTGGCAATTTCTCGGCGAATGGGATTGAATCCCGAAAGGATCACGGCTTCCGGAGTATCATCGATGATCAGATCGATTCCGGTCGCTGCTTCCAGAGCTCGGATATTCCGCCCTTCCCGACCGATAATGCGACCCTTCATTTCATCGGAAGGAAGAGCAACAACCGAGACCGTTTTTTCCGACACGTACTCCCCGGCATATCTCTGTATGGCAAGGGAAAGTATCTCTTTGGATTTTTTATCAGCAGTCTCTCGCGCCTCTTCTTCAATAGCCTTGATTCGCTTGGCAGCATCAACCTTTGCCTCATTCTCAAGGGCTTCCATGAGAACTTTTTTGGCCTCTTCGGAGGTTAACCCGGAAATCTTCTCAAGGTTTTTCCGCTCCTCTTCTATCATTTGATTGAGCTTGTCTTCCTTCTGAGCAAGTGCCTGTTCCCGGGAATTATAACTCTGCTCCTTCTTAAAAAATTCCGCATCCCGCTGATCAAAAAGAAGCACTTTTTTATCGAGATTCTCTTCCTTCTGCTGAATCCTTCTTTCAAGTGATTGCAGGTCCCTGCGTTTATCCTTTGATTCCCGTTCAAACTCGGCTTTTGCCTGATAAACTGCATCTTTAGCTTGCAGGCTGGCTTCTTTCAGAATTGTTTCGGATTGCCGTTTCGCATCTTCGAGTATCCGTTCCGCCGTGTCCTCGGCGTTGGCTACCATTGATCCGGAAAGCTTTTTTCGCAGGAGATTCCCGGCAATAAAACCGGCCCCAGCTGCAACTATTAACAATATGACATATTGGAGTTCCACAGGTTTTTCCTCCCTTTCTATGTATAATTCCTACCCTCGGATAGCACAGACGCCCTGCCTTCAGGACAAACCTGTGATTTCAAAGCCACATCCGAACGGTACGAATTCGTTATCGAAGATGTCTAAGGATACACAATCCTCTTTTCGGTGACAATCAGATCCATTTTCACATCATGGGACTCGTTGAGGATCTCATCAACCAACTGAAAATCATAACAGAGTCCGACCAGCTTGCCATGCCCCTCCAGTCGATGAAGTGTTTTGTCATAATACCCTTTTCCGTATCCGATCCGGTGCCCATTCAGATCAAAGGCAACTCCCGGCACAACAAGCACATCTGCCTCTTCCGGGGCAAAAACCTCTCCTGACGCACAGGGTTCCAGAATTCCGAAGGCCCCCTTTTTCAGGGAAGAGGGGTCCTGCACGCTACAAAAAAACATTTCGTCACCAACAACTCGTGGAAATGAAACCTTCTTGCCGGAATTCAACGCACAGCGCACAATCAATCCCGTATCAACCTCATGATGAGTCGGAGAATATACAAGAATGCTCCGGGCACATCTATAGTTATCGGTTTCCAGAAAAGTGTTCTGAATACGCAGGCTCGCAGAACCAACCTCCTCGGGAGAAAGAGATTTGCGCTGTGCAAGCATACTGCGCCTGATACTTCGCTTCGGCATGAGTACTGCTCCTGCGTTAAAACCATCAAGGGTGCTCGTGGGCACTGCAACAAGAAAGGGGACAAAAGAAGATTGGCTCTCGGGATAAGAAAGAGAAGGGGATGGAGGAAAAACGGGAAGCTAATGAAGTTACAGCCGCTTGACCGGCAGATTCTCGTATAAGAAAGTTGAGAAATATAGCGACTCTGAACCTTTCAACTGGCAATCGTGAGAGGGTAACTTATCAGCAAACGAAGCAGGCTCTGGTATACAGCAGACCTCCTCCGAGGTAGCACAAAAACTTCCAACCCGTATTCGGATCATTCAATCTATTTCTATATATTGAACAAATCTCCCTGAAGAGACCTTTCTTGCTATTCATGCAGCACTGCTTCATCTATATGTTGAGTCAAACGCGAAACCTTGTCGCGTACGAAATGTTCTTGCTGCGAACACTCCCGGGATTGTAGAAGAAAGGATTCTGCGATATTTAACAGAGCCATAATGGCCAGAATTTGAAAATCAGTGGTTTTCAGCGAAGTCTGCACGTGCGCAATCGTATCGTTTACATACGACTCGACTTCCCTCACCTCTGCAGCTGACGCTGAGCTTCGAACCTGCACTTCCCGTCCAAACACCTTGACGCGGTGTAAAGAGCTCACAGGGCTAAACCCCTTCCATCTTCTTCAGTATAGCGTCAATCCGGGATTTAAAAACATCGCGCTCTTTCAGTAGTTGCTGATTTTCCTCTCTGAGCAGAGCATTCTCCTGCTTTATTGAGGTAAATTCCCGCAAAAGAGATTCAATTTTGCCTTCAAGGGCATCAAAAAGTTCTGCATCCATAAAACATCCTTAATTTGGCGCATCCTAGTGCATAAACGGCCAAAAGTCAATAGTATTATCAGAAAAGTGCCTGCACAAACTGTTCCGGATCGAACTCTCGCAAGTCCTCAACTCCTTCACCTATGCCAATATACCTGACCGGTATTTTAAATTCACTACAAATAGCAACAATGATCCCTCCCTTGGCAGTCCCGTCGAGTTTTGTCAGGGCGATGCCCGTCACATCGGCCGCTTCTTTGAAGACTTTTGCCTGGGACAAGGCATTTTGTCCGGTTGAAGCATCAAGGACGAGTAAAGTTTCATGGGGACCTCCCGGGACCTCCCGTCCAATGACACGGCGAATCTTTTTCAGTTCTTCCATCAGATTGACCTTGGTATGCAGCCTGCCGGCCGTATCGACAATAAGAATGTCAGCACGGCGGGCAACAGCTGCCTTGCATCCATCAAAGACAACGGCTGCCGGATCGGCACCATGCTTATGGCGAATCACGTCAATACCGACCCTCTGTCCCCAGATTTCCAGTTGCTCAACCGCGGCAGCACGAAAAGTATCCGCCGCGACCAGTAATACCTTCTTTCCCTCTGCACTGTACTTGCTGGCAAGTTTTCCAATCGTGGTGGTTTTTCCCACGCCATTTACCCCGATGACCATGATTACAAATGGCGAAAAACTGCCTGTATCCAGGGTGGTGGCGGTGGCTTCCAAACGGGTGAGCATCTCTTCCTTCAAGGCACTCTTCAGCGCTTCCCCGTCCTGCAGTTCGTTCCTTTTCAGCCGCTGCTCCAATGACCTGACAAGTTCTACGGTTGTAGTGAGGCCAATATCGGCCGTAATCAGGATTTCCTCCAATTCTTCCAGAGTTTCGGCGTCAACCTTCTTTTTGCCAAGCAGCAAGGTATCAATACGGCCGACCAGGCTTTCGTGGGTCTTGCTCAACCCCTTCTTAAGTC
>Ga0351931_1100_pt1 | contig 13681 bp, 9 predicted proteins | sample BONcelT113001E11_FD_205818 | JGI IMG/M metagenome (GOLD analysis project Ga0351931, IMG submission 205818) | Enriched cells from coal bed in the Powder River Basin, Montana, United States - BONCAT cells T11 rep2 HSBNCT.T11.300.1.E11 ... | reverse complement strand
CGGGCATTCCTGTCAGTTTCTTCGAGCTTGCCGAAAAGATCGTCGCCATAACGGGGACGGGAAAAACGCGATTCACCGAGTTCACCCAGGAACGCAAAGAGGTCGAGCCCGGCGATTATTACGCCGATATAACCCGCATCACACGGGCGACAGGCTGGAAACCGGCAGTGTCCCTCGAGGAGGGTATCTTGAGGACCATCGATTTTTACCGGAAACACAGGAAGGAGTACTGGTAATCCACAGGGAACGATCTCGCACTATAAGCCAAAAGGACGGTACAGTTTCGTGAACGTAAGAATATTCGATATAGAAAAGGACCACGCCGGGATCAAGGCGGACCTCGTGAGAACATTCGAAAAGGTGCTCTCGTCGGGGGAATACATCCTGGGAAAAGAGGTGAGACTATTTGAAGAGGCCTTCGCCGCGTACGCGGGTACGAGATATGCCGTCGGAGTCGCAAGCGGTACCGACGCGATCAAGATAGGCGGACTCGCCCTTGACCTCAAGGCGGGGGACAAGTTCGTCACCACTCCCAACACCTATATCGCTACTGCGATGGCACTCTCCGAGAACGGCCTCATTCCCCGCTTTTGCGATATCGACGCTGATACCCACAACATGGACCCCGCGGCGCTGGAAGGACTCTTGAAGAAGGAAAAGGACATCAGGCTCTGCGTGCCTGTCCATCTCTACGGGCAACCCTGCCCGATGGACGAGTTAAGGGAGGTATGCGACCGCTTTGGTGTCATGATCATGGAAGACGCCTGCCAGGCCCACGGCTCCCGGTATAAAGGCAGGAACGTGGGGACCATGGGCGACGTGGCCGCCTTCAGTTTCTACCCCACCAAGAACCTGGGATGCTACGGCGACGGCGGGATCATCGTGACGGACAATGAAGACGCCTACAAGAGGATGCTCATGCTTCGCGCTCACGGCCAGTCGGACAGGCATGTTCACGACGTTCACGGTTTCGTCTCCCGTCTCGACGAATTGCAGGCCGCCCTGCTTGCCGTCAAGCTCCCCCATCTCGATGAGTGGAACACAAAGCGCAGGCACAACGCCTCGCTGTACGACAGGGGGCTTGAGGGCCTGCCGGTCGTCAGGCCCTCCGAGGCACCCTACGCCTTCCACGTCTATCACCTCTACGTCATCGCCGTGGAAGAGCGCGACGCCTTAAGGGCACACCTCGGCAAAAGGGGGATAACCACCCTCGTCCACTACCCGACGCCCATCCATCTCCAGAAGGTCTACAGCCACCTCGGTTATGGCGACGGCTCGTTCCCGAAGGCCGAAAAAGCGTCCCGGCAGATCATTTCCCTACCCTTGTACCCGTCAATTCGGGAAGACGAGATCGCCTTCGTGTGCCGTTCGATCGGTGAATTCTACGGAAGATGAAGGTACTTCACCTCTTCAGCGACTGGAAATGGACGGGCCCCGCCGAACCGGTGCTCTCCCTCTGTGAGTATCTCGGAAACGAGGGCGTCGATGTCACTCTTGCCTGCAGGAAAGCGCCCGTCGACTTCCGTGAGAGGACAGTGGACAGAGAAGCCATGAAGAGAGGCATCCGCTGCTACGAAGGCCTTGCGCTCAGCAGGTACTTCTCCGTCCGCGACTGGTGGCATGACCTCACATCCTTCAGCCCTTACGTGGAGAGGGAAAAATTCGACGTCGTCCACACCCACCTTTCCCACGATTACTACACCGCCATAGCGGCGCTTTCATTCTTCAGGTCACGCCCCCGGCTGGTGAGGACCGACCACAAGCGCGATGGACTGCCGGCAAACCTTTTCATGTCCTGGGCCATGGCGAGAACGGACGGGCTGGCGACATACTCCAAAAGACTCGCCGAACAGGACAGGGTGAATTTCTCCCTCCCCGAAGAGCGTCTTCGCGTCATCCCGCCGGGGGTAAAACCCCATGAAGGCCCGGTGAAGGACATGCGCGGGGAGTTCGGGATCTCGCCCGACGAACGCGTCATCGGCGTCATCGGCAGGCTCAAGCCGGACCGCGGCTATGATGTTATCCTCAAGGCCTTCGCCATGCTGCGGTCCCGCGAGGACAGGGTAAAGCTCGTTATCGTCGGCAGAAGCTCCCAGATAGAGGCAAGTGTCATGAAACCCCTTCGGGAACTGGGCATCGAAAAGGACGTCATCATCGCCGGGTACCACATCGAGGATTATTTTTCAGTTATATACACCTTCGACCTCTACATCATGATGCGCGCCGGGAGCGACGGCAGCGGCCGGGCGCTTCGCGAGGTGCTCAGCATGGGGCGGCCGGCCATCGTATCCGACAGGGGGATGCTCCCCGATCTCGTGGAGGATGGCAGGACCGGTTACGTAACGACCTGGGACGCGGCGGACCTTGCCGGGAAAATGGAGCTTCTCGTGAGCGACGCCGCGAGACGGCGCGCCTTCGGAGAGAATGCCCGGAACCGCGCCGATACCGAGTGGAGCTTTCGCCTCCAGGCAAAGGTCATGAAGAGCTTCTATGATTCCCTTCTGACCATGGGCAGGCGCACGTGACCTCCGTATTCGGGTCCTTCATCGATACTGAGTGACGATAAATGAAGATCGGCCTCGCGATATATAATTTTGACCCCAAGAAAGGCGGAGCCGAACGGTACACGTTCGATCTTGCCCGAAGGCTTGCCGGGAAAGGGCACGATGTCTGTGTCTTCTGTGCCCGCGGCGTCGAAACAGAGGGTGTCCGGCTCATACGCCTTCGCACCAATTCCTTCCCGCGGTGGCGCCGGAACCTCTCCTTCGCCCTGACACACAGGCAGGCCCTCGACAGGGTCCGTCCCGACGTCATGCTCGGCTACGGCAACGTCCTCGACCTCGACGTCTACCAGAGCCACGGAGGGGTACAGAGTATCTGGATGGAGAGGGAAATAGCGAGCTATGAGGCGGGAGCCGGTCGCAATATAAGAGCGTTCCTCCTCAGACACAGCTTCAACCAGGCGATCCAGCGCTGGATAGAGGGATATTCCGTCAAAAAACTCAGGTTCACGAGGATCGTGGCCATCTCAGACATGGTCCGGGACCATATGTCCGCATACTACGGCATCGACAGGGGCACCTTTGACATCGTGTACAACGGCGTCGATACAGACCGTTTCAGACCGCCGACCGAGCGGCCCCCAGGTCCCACGACGGTCCTTTTCTGCGCGGGAAATTTCAGGCTCAAGGGGCTGGCCCCGCTTCTTACGGCAATGGGAAACATCATCCGCCAGGGAAAGGACGCGCGGCTCATCATCATGGGCCGGGGAAAGAAAGAAAGGTATCGGAGCCTCATCGATGCCGCGGGCATCGGCGACCGTGTGACCTTCACAGGGGAGCAGTCGGCCCCGGAGGAGGTCTACCGCCAGGCCCACGTGCTTGCCCATCCTACCTACTACGACGCCTGCTCACTGACCACGATGGAGGGAATGGCCTCGGGACTGCCCGTCATCACGACCCGGTGGAACGGAGCCAGCGCCTTCGTCTCTCCCGACGAAGGCTATGTCATTGACGAGGCGGAGAACATCGAGGCCTTAAGCGCGGCCATCAGCGCCCTTACTGACCCGGCGAGACAGGGGATGATGGGAAGGAACGCCCGGAAGAAGATGGAATCCTTCACCATGGAACGAAATGCCGACGAGATGGAAGCGGTGCTCCTGAGGGCCATGGAAGAAAGAAGAAGGCGGTAGATCATGCCGACGGAGAACTTCCTTGTATCAATTATCATACCCACCTACAATTACGCGGCATACCTGCCCAGGGCCATCCAGTCGTGCATGAGGCAATCCTACGGCAACCTCGAGATCATCATCATCGATGATGGTTCGACGGACGCCACCGCAGACGCAGTGAGAAATCTCGACGACCACAGGGTCGTGTATCATTACCAGGAAAACCAGGGTGTCTCCGCCGCCCGCAACAGGGGGCTTGAGCTGGCAAAGGGAGACTTCATCGCCTTTCTGGACGCCGACGAGTATCTCACCGACGATTCCGTCGAAACACGCGTCACCATCATGCTCGACGACCCGGATATGGATTTCGTGACCACCGCCGCCTGTTCGGTGGACGACACGGGCAGGACATCCTTCCGCCCTGCCGACGCGGGCAAGGACATCGTATCAACGGAACTGTGCGAGGCCCTCCTTCTCAAACGGATACCATACACGACGTCGGCAGTCCTCATGAGGGGGAGCCACGCGAGAAAGTTCCAATTCGCCGTCGACCTCAACAATGGCGAGGACCTGGTCTTCTTCTCAAAGGTGTTCTTTGAAAGGAAGGGATGCTTCCTGACGAAACCAACGGCCGTTTCCTTCAGCCATCCCGACAGTCTTCGTCATAACATAGCCAACCTCAAGAAACAGGGCATGGGCCTCATCGAAGCGATCTTCGACGATCCCTACTTCGAAGGCCGGCTGGACCACATACGGGCGGCTTTCACCGCCGACCGCTGTTTCGAGCTCTTCCGCAGGTTCTACCGCTCGGGGGACCTGAAGCTGGCCAGGGAGCATTATCGAAAGGCCCTTTCTCTCGAACCCTCGAGGATATTCAGGATCGACTATCTTTTCAAGTTCATCAGAACGTGGGTCTAGAAGATAATAACCAACGACCAAAGAGCCGGGCAGGGCAAGGTTGCGTTGTTGTTTCCCTTTTGGTTATTGGAATTTGATGAATTGGTCATTATCATTATCTGGTTGTTGAGATTTGGTTATTGCTGATTATCTTCTCTCTATCACTGTGCCTTTCACCCTCCGGGTCCCGCACGCAATCTGGAAACTGCCCCTTTCGGTTCCCGACGGGTCCCAGCGAAGGGCGATCCCCCGATCTGCGAACCATTTCAGGTTCTCTCTCCTGTAGCCTACAAGGAGAGGGATATCATTCTTGTGGAGGGTGACCGTCACCTCTCTCGGAACAGTCATCTTGCTGAGAGCCGATTCCAGGGCACCGCGGAATATCCGCGACTGGACAAGATTCCCGTAAGCGGGATGATAGAACCCCGCCGCGACCATGTCCTTGACCATTTCGTTGTCCGTAAGGCCCACGTTGACGACATCGACACCGTGTCTCAGGGCGCCGCGATAGATGGCCACAGCCCTTTCGAGAGCGTCGTCGAAGGAAATGGGTTTAAAGTCACCTCTTTCGTAAAGACCGTGGAGGGGAGTGTTCCTGAGAACGACGAGGGGATAGATCCTGATGTATTCGGGTCTCAGTTTTACCATGTTCTCCACCGTTCTTTCGATATCGTCCATCGTCTCGCCGGGCAGGCCTACCATGAACTGAAGGGCAAGCCCGAACCCTTCCCCCTTCAGTCTTTCATAGGCGCTAAAAAGGTCCTGCGCCGTATGGGCCCTGCCCAGGCCGGCAAGAATGGCATCGTTGAAGGTGGGGATGCCAAGCTCGATGAGGTGTACCCCGTTGCGTCTGAGGATGTCAATCGTCTCGTCCCGGAGCGGGACCGGCTTTGTGGAGATGCGGAACCCCTGTATCATACCGCGGTGCCCATCGAAGGAGGAAAAGAGCTTCTCCAGATCGGTGGGCTCTATCCCGAAGATGTTCCCCCCGAAGAGACCCACCTCGCAGGCCTCGCGCCTGCCCCTGAGCGCGCCATCGATCCTTGTCCTGAGATCGTCACTGCCGACATCGGTGATGTAGCCCTGATGACAGTAGATACAGCGTTCCCTGCAGCCTGAATGGGGAAGAAATACGGGTACGACCATCGCGTGGACCTCGCCATATTGTCCCCCCTTTCGTACCCAAAAAGCAAATCTTTATCCACAAGAGATCCGGGGGTCCCGGTTTTGTTGGGCGCCCTGGTCATGGCGAAAGTGTTTGCAGAAAAAGCATTTTTTGGAGGACAATGAATGAACCATGACGAAGCAAGGGAACGGACCGGCGAAAGGTCCCAAGGAAAAAGGTCCTTCAGAGACAATCCCCGCAAGGCGGCTGGGTGAATGGGAAACCTTTTTTTATCTTGTCCATGAGGGGTTGTTCGGAGGACCTGCCGTGCTTTGTGTATCGGCAAGGATAGCGGGGGCCCTCGACATACAGCTTGTGAAGCATGCCTGCCGCCACCTCTGGGAGCGCCACCCGCCGCTCAGGGCGCGGATCATGGCAACAGACGGCGGACCCTCCTTCGTTTTCGATGTACCTTTTCGCGATATCCCCATCCATTCGTTCTTCGAACTGGGCAGGACAAATCTCCATACCGTCGTCGAACGCGAGGTGGATACCCTCTTCGATGCCTCAAAGCACCTCTGGAGGGTCCTCCTTATAACGGACAAGACAGACTTCGAGCGCCATTATCTCCTCCTGTCTTTGCACCATTCGATAAGCGACGGGAAGTCCGCGGTCCGCCTGGCCGGGGAGCTGATCCTCTGCTGTACGGGGATCCTTGCCGGCGAGATCCTGGGCGCCGACCCTTTACCCCTTCGCCCGCCCCTCGAGGATTTCATCCCGTCCGCGGGGTACACGAACCCGGACACGCCCCCGGCTGCGAAAGGAACGCATCCCGGCTGTGAAAGAGAAGGTGTGATGCCCTTCCATGAATTCCAGCCTACAGGAAGACGGCACACCCGCTTTCGCGTCCATACCCTGGGACCGGCCAGGTCCGCGGCGCTGGAGGAAAGGTGCGGTCGCTCAGGGGTGACGGTCAATGCCGCTCTCGCGGCAAGCACCCTCGCGGCCATGCGCAAACACTTCGGGGAAGGCGCTCTTCTTTCGGTTGATACCCCATTGAGCATCAGGGGATACGACCGGGTGCAGGTGGGCCATGATGAGCTGTGGTGTATGGAAATCCCTGTCAGTACAGGGTATGAAGGCATCGCGGGACGCGGCGTGTGGCAGCTGGCAAGGGACTACAACGACAGACTGGCCCTCGTGAAGTCCGACGGCACGAACCTCTTCGCTGACGTCTGCCGCGATCCTGAGAAGAAGATCGAAGAGTTGCGCACGGCGCGGCACTTTCCTCTGTCCTGTCTTCTTATTGACGCGGGACGCATCGGACCCGTTAAGGGAGGTCCTTTCGTCGTCGAAAGCATCGGCCTTACCACCGGTCGGCAGGCAGCGGACCATATCATGGTCGTCTCTGTCGCGACGGTGGGAAAGGCCCTCTCCCTCACCTTTGCCTACGCCTCCCCGCTCATAAGGGAAAGCTGGGCAGACAGCTTCATAAACGACTTCCTCCACTTCCTGGAGAAGGCAGTGAAGTAAAAACAGCATGTGCTTTATCCTGAACCCGGGCACGGTAATCTCTCCCCTGGCGGCATCCGCCGCGGGGTCCTGCCGGAGGTGAGAATACGCGCCATAAGGCAACATAGCGGGAGTGGCAGCGTCGCCCACAGAGACGAAGGATAAACTTGACACCCTTGACGTTGCCTCCGGCGATCTCAATCCCCAGAAAGCCCGGATATTCCTCATGCTCGCCCTCACAAGAACGGTCGAAACCGGCGGAGGTCCAGAGGATCTTCGACGAATACTAGAGAGGGCTGTGCGCTTCCGCGTCGAGAAGTGTCCTCAGCCTTTCCAGCAACAGGGAAGGCGTTATCGGTTTGGAGAGGAAGTTGTTCCTGCTGTCCACGATACCTTTGTCGAGCACCACGTCCCGGGCGTGACCGCTCACGAAAAGGACCTTTACAGAAGGATCGAGCTTGCTTATCTCGGAGTAAACCTCCATGCCATTCTTCTTCGGCATTATCACATCGATGATGGCAAGACCGATCCTTTCCCTGTGTTCGATGAAATGCCGGACCGCCTCATCACCATCGGCGGCGCCTATCACCGTGTAACCGTATTCCCGAAGCACCTCCTTCATGAGATGGCGGGTTTCCCGGTCATCTTCAGCCACGAGGATCGTTTCCGTACCCGAGGGCATATTCGGTTCGACGTGTCTCACCCTCTCCCTTTTCACCCGTACCGAAGGGAAATAGAGATGGAACCTCGTCCCCTTCCCCGGCTCGCTTTCCACCGTGACATATCCGTCGTGCTGTTTCACGATGCCGTACACAGTGGAAAGTCCGAGTCCGGTGCCCCTGCCCGCCTCTTTCGTAGTAAAGAAAGGCTCGAAGATGTGCTCCTTGACTTTCTCGTCCATGCCATGGCCTGTGTCCGTCACCGTGAGGCGCGCATAGGTCCCCACCTTGCCGTAGCCGTGTTTGGCGACGAAGGCCCTGTCGATAGACGCATGCCCCGTGGAGATGGTCAGAACACGGGTATCCGTCATGGCGTCGCGGGCGTTCGTGGCAAGGTTCATGAGGATCTGCTCGATCTGCGTGCGGTCGGCCATTATGGTGATCTCCTTCGTGCAGGTCTCGACGCGAAGCTCGATATCCTCGGACAGAAGCCTCTCGAGGAGCTTCTGCACCCCCGTTATGATCTCGTTGACGCCGTTGGGCTCGAGATTCACCGTCTGTTTCCTGCTGAAGGCAAGAAGGCTGTTCGTCAGGTTCGCCGCCCTTTTTGCCGAGGCAAGAACGTGGTCCACGTAAACACGCAGGGGATTGTCCTTTTCCATCTTAATCTGGAGAAGGTTCCCGTATCCGATAAGGGCCGTGAGAAGATTGTTGAAATCGTGGGCGACACCCCCGGCCAGCGTACCGATGGCCTCCATTTTTTGTGAATGCCGCAGTTGAGATTCCAGGTTCTTCCGCAGGGTGATGTCCCGAACGGTCCCCTCAAAATATCGGGTATCGTTCTTTTTGTCCGTCACGAGGCGAACGTTCGTCGACGTCCACATCCTGGTGCCGTCGGTGCGGTATCGTTCCGATTCAAAGTTCTCCACGAATCCGCGGGCCCTCAAGATGGCATTGAGGCGCCGGTAATCATCAGGATCCACAAAGGTCTTCCTCGCCTTGAGATCATCATTGCCCGTCATCTGAAGGGGCGAGGCGAACCCGAAAATCCTTGCAAGGGCCGGGTTGGCGCTGATGTAGTGACCGTCGACGGCAACCTGGAAGATCCCTTCCGCGGCGTTCTCAAAGATATTACGGTACTTTTCCTCGGCGGCCCTGAGCGCATCCTCCTGTTCGATGCGATCCGTTATGTCGTGAAGAATGGCAACGCACCCGCCGGTGGGGACCGCGTCTTCGGATGGCGACCTGCGCACCTGCGAGACCGTCACTTCCATGGTGAGAAGGGAGCCGTCCTTCCTTACGAACTCCCAGGGAAAGACATGGGTGTTTTTCCCGATGACGATATCGTCGATGATGGTGGTGAGGCGGTCGCATTCATCATCGTCCCTGGTGATGATGCGGAGCGTCCGTTTTTCGATCTCATGTTTCTTCAACTGAAAGAGGCTGCGGAATGCACGGTTGCAGGAGATGATCTTCCTGTCTTCGTCGAGCATGAATATGGCATCGGAGAAGCTCTCGACGAGGACCCGGTAGCGGCCGAGGACCTCTTCCGTTTTCCTGGCCCTCGCGATGATGCGCGAGAGTTTGCTTACTTCCCTGAGATATTTCCTCCCTCTGTCCTGGGCGATATCCTTGAAGTATGCAACCATCTTTTCCTTCAAGAGATCTTTGTCCATCGGTCTTAAGGGTTACTCGCAAGGATCGTGAGGACCCCCGTCCAGTCGAGACCCCTGGTTCTTCCCAGAAGGGGCGCCAGCTCCACGCCGGAGTAAAAGCCGAACAAGGGGATATTACGCTCACCGAGAACTTTCTGGACCTCCCCGGCCTCCTCGACACTCGTATTTGAGTAGCCCTTTGCCCGGCCCGCACAGTCGATGTAGAAGGCAAAAAGAGGTATCTTCCCGTCCTTTTCTATCATGTCCACAAGGAGCAGTGAATTGTCCCGCGCGGACTCCACCATCCGGCCGGCATCCCTCACCATGAACTGGATCTCGTCGCCGGTCCTGAGGTCGGATTCAAACATCATCACCCCCGACCTGTCAGGCGCCACACCCAGTATCAACCTGTTTACGTACTGGTTCTCCCGATACCCCTCATACTTCTGCCCGCAATGAACGCCTATGGTGAGAAAATCAAGGGGGCGCTCCTCCTGCCATTCTTCGCTGTCAAACATTTCGTTTATCATCTCCACGATGGACCTGTCGTCTATCTCGCACAGCAGCGCACCGTTGGCCTTCGTCACCCTGTGGTATACCCCGTCGAGAGGAGTACACCCGTGTGTTATCCGATGGTACACGGAGAAATCACCGCCAAGCATGACGCCCACGAGACGCTGCGATCCCACCGAGGAACCACAGAACTGGAATGTCCTGTCAAAATCGTAATCGCCCAGCAGCCCGGCACCGATAACGGGGACAGCATCATCGAGAACTTCGCCGATCCCCGCTATGAGAGGCGTCGATGAATTCATGATGGGGGGGATGCGTTTTCGGGAGGGGTCTTGATGGAATCGTAGAAAACGAGGAGCAGCTTGTCCTCGGGCTCACGGGCAACACCGGCGGCCACTTTTCTGCCGGCTTTCCTTTCATTCCTGTCGATCTCTCCGGCGCAGGCCAGTCTAAAGGTGATGAGGTCGGAACTGAGCGCCACCACTGCGGCCACGGGCTCCCTGTAGGAAAGAAAATCGTTGGACATCACGCCGATCGCGGAACCTCCGACAATGGGGACATCGGTGCCCGCGGCCTCCTTGATACCGCGAAAGAAAGCCTCGGGTCCGCTCTTGCCGGAACAAAATGCAAAGACCAGGTCGGGCTTCGTTATGCCCCCCGACTCCATGGCGCGCCTGGCAAGGACATCTCCGTAAACGGCCTGTCTCTTTCCCTCTTCACAGGCAATACCTACCTTCGTCGTCGTGTCCAGTTTCAACCCCCTTTCGCACCTGTGATCGCCGCACCGAATGCCATCTTTCGGTCCATGCCGGACCCGACGATGCGGTCCGTCGTCTTAGACTCTGAAAAAACGGCAAATTGTCAGGGAATCGCTTCATTCTATTTACCAGTATTAGGTTGAAAAAGGCAAGGAAAAAGCCCTCCTTTTCCTGTCCCTTATTGCCTTGACATTTCACCCCATCTCTCCTAATCTGTAGCCATGCAAAAACTGGCCATCGGCATGTTCGACTCCGGAGTGGGAGGCATGACGGTTCTCAAGGAGGTCAAAGAGCTTCTCCCTCATGAACACATCATCTATTTCGGAGACACGGCGAGGGTTCCCTATGGGAACAAGTCGCCCCGGATGGTGACGAAATACGCCCTCGAAAGCGCCCTCTTTCTGCTCACCAAGGGGATCAAGCTCCTTATCATCGCCTGCAATACCTCTTCGGCATTTGCGCTCCGGATACTGCAAAGAAGGATGCCTGTTCCTGTCATCGGGGTTATCAGCCCCGGTGCCAAGGAAGCGGTAAGGCACACCAAGAGCGGCAGGGTCGGGGTCATCGGCACCAGAACCACGATCAAGAGCATGGCCTACGACCGGTCCATCAAGAAGCTCGATCCCGGCATAGAGGTCTTCTCGCAGGCCTGCCCTCTGTTCGTCCCCATAGTGGAAGAAGGTCTCGAACATGACGAGATAGCCGGCCTCATGGCTCAAAAATACCTCGGCGGCCTCAAAAGTTCCGGCATCGATGTCCTCGTCATGGGATGCACCCACTACCCTGTCCTCGAGGACGTCATCAGGAAAACCATGGGTAAGGGCGTGAATATCGTCCACTCCGGAAAGGAAACTGCAAAGGAGGCCCGGATGATCCTCGATGAGAAGGATCTCTTCAACAAGCGGGGCCGCGGCAAATGTGAGTACTTCGTGACAGACGCTCCCGAATCCTTCCATGAGATAGGGAGCAGGATCCTCGGCGAGTCCCTGACGCACGTAAAACCGCTCAAGAGCCTCGATTACCGGGATCTCCTTTTTTCTTCATGATCGTCGATGTAGCCCTTCCGATACCCGTCGGCAGACCCTTTTCCTATGCCGTCCCCGATGAACTCGTTCCTTACGTCTTCGAACTCTCGCGGGTCCTAGTTCCTTTCCGTTACAGGGAAGCCGCCGGAGTCATCGTCGCCGTAAGGGACGGAGAAGCCGCGGGGCTGAGGTCCATTGCGGGCATACTCGATTTTTTTCCCCTCATCTGTGATGAACTTCCGGCGCTTCTCGACTGGTCATCTTCGTTCTATCTCACTCCCGAGGGCGTGGTATTCAAACACGCCCTGCCGTCCGCCGGAGATCTCGAACGTTTCCTCGCCGTCGAGGCTGCCGGTGCTGCGGACCTGGACGGCCTGTCCCTTAAGAAGGCAATCCGGAGATTCGGCAGGACGAGGGTCCTGCGCCTCTATTACGAGGGACTCCTTAACCTCCGTGAGACCCTGACGGGAAAGATCTTTGCCGCACCCGTCCCGGCTCCCGCCGGTAATGATGGCATCGAAAAAGACAAGGTCCTCCTCATCGATTCCGTGGAAGAAAGGCTGGCGTACTACAACACCATAATACCGGGCCACCTGGGACGTGGCGGAAACGTCCTCGTCCTCGTGCCCGACTATTACGCCGCCGGTGCATGGTTCACCAAGAAATTGAAGGAGACATACGGATCCAGCGTCCTGTGGTTTGGTTCCGGCACACCGCTGAAGCAAAGGATGGAGACCTGGTTCAAAAGCCGCCGTGAAGGCGGACACATTGTCCTCGGGAACAAGAGCTGCGTCTTTCTTCCCCTTTATGACCTCTCCCTTGTCATCGTGGAGAGATGCGACGATGATGAGTACAAGAACGAGGAAGGGTTCAAGTTCAACTCCACAAGAGTGGCCGTCGAAAGGGCACGGATCAAGGACGCCTCCATTGTCCTTGGTTCCGCCGCCTCCTCCATCGACGCAATTCACCTTGCCCGATCAGGCGGTTTCACGATCAACTGCAATGAATGGACCGCCCGGGCCGGCTATGCGGAAAGGACCACGAACGTCTCCTCCCGTTCAACGGGTGAGATCATCGACCGCCTCGGAGCCGAAGCGGCACAGGCGGCACGGGAAGGCATGCGCGTAGCCATCTATACGCCGCGGAAGGATTACGGCGCTTATCTGAAATGCCACGCCTGCAAGGAAACCCTCGACTGCCCGGCCTGCGGAGGACCTCTCAACTACGATAAGGAAACGGCCAGCCTAACCTGCCCGGCCTGCTCCACCCGGTTTCCTTATGAAGGGGTCTGTCTCCAGTGCGGCAGCAATACCATAAGCTTCTCCAGAATAGGGACGATCTTCGTGGAGGAACATCTCCGCAGGAACCAGCCCGCGCTGGACGTCACCCGTATCACCGGAGATTCCCTGAAGAAAGAGATAGCAGCGATCCGCAAACTGGATGACCGTGACGGAGCTATCCTCGTGGGCACGCAATCATTGTCCAAACTTTACCAGTTCCCTGTCGACAAGCTTTTCCTCACCGGCTGGGAGGAATTACGAAAAATGGGCGGATACAGGTCAGAGGAAAAGACGCACCAGGTGCTTCTCAACCTCCTCGATGCCCTCACACCCCGGTTGATTTTCTCTCATTCGGCAAGGAGGGAACCCGCTGACCTCCGCGAGTATCTTGATCTTGCCCGTTTCTTTGAAAGGGAGCTCCAAAAACGCAGGGAAGCACAGTTTCCCCCCTTCGTCAGGGTCTTTCTCGTGGAGGCCCGCGCCAGGACTGCGGCAAGGGCCGACACCATTCTGAAAAAGGTCCGGACGGTCATCACTGACGGAGGCCTCGAATGGGCTCTCTTCGGCACCCTCCCCCTCGATAGACCCCCCTACCACATACGCA
>Ga0351931_1095_pt2 | contig 14047 bp, 9 predicted proteins | sample BONcelT113001E11_FD_205818 | JGI IMG/M metagenome (GOLD analysis project Ga0351931, IMG submission 205818) | Enriched cells from coal bed in the Powder River Basin, Montana, United States - BONCAT cells T11 rep2 HSBNCT.T11.300.1.E11 ... | reverse complement strand
TTGTACACGTAGTAGGGCGGTGATGAGGTGGTCTCGGCGAAGGTAAACCGGGACGTGGTGTGGCGCAGGCCGGCGTCCATCAGGAGATTCCATTTTTCATCGAGGGTCCTGTTGACACCCGCCGTCCATTCGTAATTGTCCACCCGGAAATTAGGTATATTGTACCGCGCGTACCCCACGTTCATCCTCGCCTGTGTCTTCTGCATGAAATAGCCGAGATCATGGACAATTCCCATATTGAATGAATGTGCCTCCAGGTCGGTATATCGCGAGTCATCGTAGGTATCGTTGAGATAATCGTATTGGAAGGTCCCAAGCAGTATTTCGGAAAGCAGGTAATTGACCCCGAAGCCATAGCCCTGACGGTAACGGGTCACCCCCGTATAGGTCAAACCCGTCGTCTCAAGGTCACGGTCAGGCCGGGAATCCTTTGAATAGGCAGCCTTTCCCGTTACGCCCAGGCGCTCTGTCAGGGAGTAGCTGCCCTTTCCGTCATAGAACTGGTCCGTCGCGTTGAACTCGCTGTACTTCGAATAGATCCGTCTATCGGCACGGCCGGAGAGATCGATGGTCAACCTTTCTGTCTTATCAAGAAAACTCAACCCCGGGGACACGGTGGTATAGTAGTCCCTGTATGCACCGGAAGACGCATAAAGTATGTTGTCATTGTACTCTTCTTTGATTGCAATGGACGGCATCAATTTCACCTCATCAGCCCGGCTTAGACCAGAAAGCGACACAAGACAAAACAGGACCACAAGAAAACATATCCAACCTCTCGCGGGTCTAGACCCTATCTTGGCCTCCAAGACTGAAGCGGTCGCACATCACAAGTGCAAGGCATGGGGAAAACGTCTCTTGTCATTCCTGATTTCACAAACCCCGGTCCGTTACCTGCGCTCCGACAATCCTCTACCGTTTTCGACCTGTGACATGACACCTGTAACCTGCGAGCACACATCGCATGATACGCGATGTGTGAATCATTTACGGGACCACCACCACGTCTCCTCGCTTGAGGACTATGTTCTGTTGCAGGTTTTCCCCGTCTGTGACCTCGTTGTAGTCAAAGGGGAAGGTCAGTGTCTTGCCGTCTTCCTGGCGGAAGACTTTGATCTTGCTGCGCTTTGCGAAGGCGTTGAGGCCGCCGGCCATGGAGATTGCCTGGAGAACGGTCACCGGGGCATTAACAGGAAAGCGGCCCGCATGGTTTACCCGGCCCGTCACATAGACGATCATGCTGTTGATCTGTTTGACGTCAACGGTCAGCACGGGTTCGGGGACGTATTCTTTCAGTTTCTCTACCATCTCCTCCTTGACCTCGGCCACCGATCTGCCCGCCGCGGTTATCTCTCCGATGAGGGGAAAGACTATCTTCCCGTCGGTCCGGACGGTAACCGGCTTCGTCATCGCCTCGTCTTTCCATAAAGAGATATCAAGTATGTCACCGGACCCTATGATGTAATCATCGCCAGGCTTCTCTGACTGCGCCTTCACCGCTGCCTCCGGTGGCGCAACGGCAGCCCTCGTGGCGCAACCTCCCAACAACACAACAACACACAGGATCAAAACTATGCTCTTCAATATCTCAACTCCTTTGTCTATGGTTTTAAGTTTTAGGTTTTAGGTTTTAGGTAAAGACGGTTTTAAGTTCTTGCGCCTTTGCCTGAGACCTGAAACCTGAGACTTGAAACCTGAAGCAGTACTTTCCTCGCCTCTTCCTTTCCGGGGAAGGTTTCCTTGCTTTCCAGTGCTTTCCTGAGATGTTCCCTCGCCTGAGCCTTGTTTCCCAGTTTGTGATAGATCATTCCAAGATGATAATTGATGACGGGGCTTTTCGGGTTCTTTGCGTGGGCGTTCTTGATGAAGGTCAGGGCAGAGTCGGCGTCGCCCTTCTTGAAGTAGATCCATCCGAGGGTATCGAGCACTGCCGGGTCTTCGCCCCTTTGCTTCCGGGCCTGCATGGCAAGCTTCAGCGCTCTGTCGAGGTCCTTCTTCGAAGTGCCGTATTCGCTTAAGAGATACGCGAGGTCATTGACCGCAACCCACTGGTTCGGTCTCTTGCTCAGAACCTTCTCATAAAGGGCAATGGCCTTCGCATGGTCACCGCTCTGCCCGTAGAGTTGACCCAGGGCGAGCTGGGGTGCGACGTTCGCGGGATCAGTTTTAACCGCTTTTTCAAATTTTCCAATAACTTCGGCCGTGCGTCCCTGTGCAACGTAGAGCCGGGCGAGGTTTGTGTAAGACACCGGCCAGGAGGGTTGAAGGGATATGGCCTTCTCGAAAGAGTCTTCCGCACGCCTGGCATCTTTCTGTACCGCATATACCCGGCCTGCCAGATCATAGGCGACAGGGTCTTTCGGGTTTTCCCGTATCTTTGCCTCGCACAGCGACAGGGCGGCCTGGTAATTCTTCGCTTCCATAAGCGCGGAAACGGCAAGCTCCAGAAGGCGCGTTGACGAAGGGTTGAGCCTGTACGCCTCTTCATATTCTTTCGCCGCACGCTCCCACTTCCCCTGTGCCGCCATCAGGTCTCCCGTTTTCACATAGCCATAGGGATTCTTCGGCGCCTTCTTCTTTATGTCCCCATATAGTTCTTCGGCTTTGGCATATTTCTGCATCGTCACATAGAGGTCTCCCAGATCGGCCTTTGCATCGAGGTCGTCGGGGTTTTCCTCCAGCGCCTGACGCATGTGCGATTCAGCTTTCCTGTTGTTTCCCTTCAGGATGTAGAGTTTTCCCAGTGCCCGAATGGCCTCTTTGGACTTAGGCTGGGCATTCAATGCATTCTGCAGGGTATCGACGGCAAGGTTGACCTCGCCGGCCACAAAGTGAGCTTCAGCCAGCTTGATATACCCGGGTATGAAGTCCGGTCTTTCCGTAACGACGGTCCGGAACTCGGGGATGGCTTCAACGCCTTCCCCCAGGATCAGGAAGATGTCGCCCCTCAGGTAGTGCGCCTCCACATTCTTGGGGTTGTCCTTCAGAACTTCTTCGACAAGTTTCCTGGCCTCCCCTATCTCCTGCTGGTCCAGGTATATTCTGGCCAGGGTATTCTTTGCCTCGACAACGTTCTGATCCTTTTCGTTCTTCTTGAGTGCCATTGTCTCCTTGAGGAGCGCTATGGCATCATCCGTCCGCCCCTTCGAAAGGTAGAGCCCGCTCAGGGCAAAACGAACTGCAAAGCCTTCACGGACCTTGCCCATCCCTTCTTTCAAGACAGCTTCCGCCTGATCAAGTTGCCTCTTTGATATGTAGAATCCGGCCACTTGCACCCATATCTCCTCAGTCCGGGAATCTGCGGTCAAGAGTCCCCGCAGCACCTCCCCGGCCTTCTCCTGCCTGCCCGATTCCCAGTACAGGTTGGCAAGGGTAAGTTTGTGGCGCGGCTGACCCGGTTCCATCTCGACCAACTTGTTCGCCACAGCAAGCGCGTCGTCGACCTTCTTCTCCCTCACATAGAGATCCGCAAGGGTGCTGTACAAGATGATGGATCCCGGGCTTGCCTCTATGCCCTTCTTCAACACGGTCTCCGCCTCCGCGATCGAGCCTTTACGGATATGGACACCAGCCAGCAGAAGGAAGACGTCTTTGTCCTTCAAACCACCCTGCAGGAGCGAATTGAGGTGCGATATCGCCGCCTCATTCTCATTCTTCGCTATCATGATTGCGGCCTTGAGAATGAGCGCCCCCGGGTAACCCGGATCGGCTTTCAGGACCAGGTCCGCTTCTTCGGTCGCCTTCTCGGTAGTCCGGGCCGCAAGGTATATCTTTCCCAGTTCAACACGCGCTTCCTTGTGACCCGAATCGAGTTCAACCACCCTCGAGAACTCCGAGAAAGCACCCCTCAGATCCTTGCTCTGCAACGCCACCATACCGAGCATGTAGTGCGCCTCGACGAATTTGGGGTCGATCTGCACGGCATTCTTGAATTCCAGTCGCGCCTTCACATATTCACCCTGTTCATACAGGGCCTTCCCCTTCTCAAGGAACTTCATCTTCTTAGCCTCAGGCCCGCTGCACGCAGTGAACGCCAACGCAAAGATGGTTACCGCAATGAACAGTTTCTTCATACCAAGCATGGTATTGCCTCCCATAGGATCGTCACAGGTCACAGGTCACATGTCACAGGTCACATGTCCGAAACATGACAAATTCTCTATCATTTTTCACAGCCTTTAATATGTGACATATGACATGGGACAATTCTTTAAGGTCTCTAACGTGTGACGTGCGACATGTGACCTGCGACAGTCTGTTAACCTGTGACGGGATTTCTCACAGAAACCCCCTGATGATTATCACACCGAGGGAACAGGCCGTGAATATCACCAGTCTTGTGTACTGGCCGCGCAGCTCACCTATCAACACCTCAAAGCTGAAGAACAGCATCACCGCCTTCGCCGCCACAAAGGTCCACCTTTTGTGTTCACCATAGATACCCGATACGAATGGAGCGATTATGGCTATGAAGACTATGAGGAAATCCATTGGCGTCACTTTGAACCCGCTTCTGCGGCGGGTCAGTCTCAATGTCATGATGACAAAGAACGTGAAGACTACGAAAGCCAGGTTGTAGACCCACATCATGGGTTGCGTCACGAATTCCTGCGCCGAGTCGGTGCTGAAGAAAACGATCAGCGGCACAGTCACGTAAAGGTCGGCCATGAGGACCCACTTGAGCCAGCCCTTCTTCGCCAGCATACAGAGGATGGTGACAAAGAGCAGACCGGCCGCGATGCACGAGAAATACCTCGGGATGCTCGCGGGCAGGAACGTCGTGACAAAGAGAAGTGCTGGTATACCGTACTCGACCATCTTGAAGGAGAAGATGATCAGCACCCCTTTCTTCCTGATCTTCGTGATTATCCCCTTGATGTGTTCATCGACGAATGTGAAGCGCTGCATCCTCCACCTGGTGATCTCAGCGGCGAAGAAGCCTATGATGACAACATCGACAAAGATACCGTAACCGATCAGCAGGGCCCAATCGGAATAATATCTGAAGACAAAGGCGGAAACGACGAGGAGTGCCTGAAGAAGATAGATAATGAAGACCGCCTCGGCATGAGAAAGGCCGAGGCGGATGAGTTTATGGTGGAAATGGTTCTTATCAGCCTTGAAGGGTGATTTGCCGGCGCCGATGCGCTCAAGCATGACAACAGCGGTATCCAGAACAGGAAACCCGAAGATGATAATCGGCAATACAGGGCTCAGGCCTGCCGTGCCCTGGGTCAGGGAGATCGTCGTGGTCACCAGGGAAAAGCCAAGGAACTGGCTTCCCGTATCGCCCATGAAGATGGAAGCAGGATACGTGTTGTACTTAAGGAATCCAAATATGGCACCTATAAGGGCTACTGTGAGCAGTGCAATGACGGTGTCGCCGCCAAGGTATGCAATATATGCGGTGCAGCAGAAACTGAGTACGCATATGCCACCGGCCAGACCATCGAGGCCATCCGCAAGATTGATCGCGTTCGTCACGCCCACGATGACGATCACGGTCAGAGGTATCGCAATCCACGGCGACAGCAGGCCAACCCCGGGGGAGAGAGCCCCCAGGCTCCGGATCTGGACATCTCCCACCACCACCACGACAAGGGCGGCAAGGAACTGACCGGAAAACTTGTAACGGTAGGAAAGGTCCACAAAATCATCGACAAGCCCGAAGACGACAATGATGCCCGCACCCATAATATAGGCGCTGAGCAACGAACTCTCCTGCGACCACAGCAACATGGAACTGAAAACAGCAACAGCCATGGCAATCCCGCCCGTCCTCGGAACAGGAATGCTATGAACCTTCCGCCTCCCCGGCATATCATACTTCTCGATCATCTCCGCTATCTTGATAGTGACAGGGACGAGAACGATGGTAACCAGGAGGACTAGGAGAAAAGTGGATAGGTAGACGATCATGACGGATTGTTCCGGGTTGCGGGTTCCGCGTTGCGGGTTGAAAGACCGAAAAGACGCACAGCTTGAAACTCACAACAGTTCTTATAGTTTCTTAATTCTTCCAGTGTTTCTCCACGTAGTCAATGAACCTGTTTATCTTGCCCCCAAGCTCCTCGTATGAATTGATCAAAGACCCTGTTTCTTCTTTCAAGCCTTCATATATATCCTTGATAAGGCTCACATGTGTAATGCTCTCGTCACAAGAGGCGTGCGCGAAAACAAGGAATCTTATGAATTCCGCTTTGTATCTTTTCCGTCCATAGCCTTCTGCGATACAAGAGACGATTCCCTTGCTCGACCGCCTCAGTTGTCCGCCCTCCTCATACAATTCATGGGCTGGGAGCTTTAAGGAAAACTTATGGACCTCAACCGCGAGCACATACGAGAGTTGGTATATCTCCAGGTCCTTATATGTCTTGGGCATAATATCTTCTCAGGTTGTGACCCGTAACTCGCAACGCGGAACTCGCAACAATCTTTTAATCAGGCAAAAACTCCTTCAACACCGGTCTTATGTCGGCGGTAAATTTTTGCAGGCGCTGGTCGGCGTCTTTTTGGGTTTCGGCCGGGTAAATGGGGGTTATGGTCATGACCAGGGCGCCGTCGGTCCTTCTCTTTATCAGGGCATCCCAAAAATTGTGGAGCTTGATCTGGTACAGGCGGTTCAATACCTTGCCTCGCATGGGAAACCAGTAATAGGCCATTTCTGTGAGGCCTCCCTTTTCCATCAAGGCCCGGCTTACCTTCATCGGTATTCCTTCGGAGCCGGCAGGGACCGAGGCCGCCCCCGCTTCCCTGAAATTCCAGCCGCTGCTCGGCAGGCATGATTCGGGCGAATGGATGGATTCGCCCTTGCGCTGGTCCTCGTAGTAGGCGACGTAGAGGTTGACCGTTTTGCCCTGCCTGTTATAGAAGTTCGCGCTGATGTAATCGCTGAATTTGAGCGCATCTATGAACTGCTGGTCCATGGCCTGTTTTGCCCCGCTCCATTCTCCAACTGCCATCGGAAACTCGTTAAAGGACTTCCGCGCAGGTATCCTCTCGCGGAACTCGAAGGCATGGGTAACGGCAAAGACCATAAGGATAACGACAACGGCAACCACAAAATGGGATTGAAACAACTCCTCCCTGAAACTTCTCGACCCGGCGGGCTTCGCGTTCTTACGCATCTCCAGCATCTCGGGGGTAATGTCAGCCACCTGCAGTGTGAACCCTCTTTCCCGTGGAGGCAGCATCTTCAGGAACCAGACTACGAAAAAAAGGACCGGCAGGGCAACCACAAAGATGAGGCCTCCCGCGAAGCCGTGGAAAAAACCTTCGGCCACCTCCTGTCCTGCAATCCGGTAGAGTATGCCCGTCATCGCTATGCGGAAGCTGTTGATGAACACGGCAAGCGGTACCGCCGACGCGAAGAGCACCACCCGTTTCCAGAAATGCCCCATGAACCAGTGGGCGAGAAGGAGGCTCAAGACCATGAGCGGCACCAGGTATCTCAAGCCGCTGCACGCGTCCACCACCTGGAGCTGCGTGAAACCGAGGTCAATGACATTACCCTCCCTGAACGCGGACATCCCCGACAGGTGGAGCATCCACACGCCCAGTTGGGAAGAAACGAGCCTCAATCCGAGGCTCATCTGGACGCAGATCACGTTTGGCGGCGGGAACATGGCAACGATCATGGCAAGAGCGAACCAGATGGTCCGCACCTTTTGCCACCCCAGATGAAGCCAGACAAGGCTCGCGATGATAAGCCAGAAGGATATGTAAAGCGTTGAGTATTCGCCGCCCAACTCACCCAGGGTGTAGAGAAAGATCCCGACACCAAAGAGAATAAGACCTTTCCATGAAGGATTCGAAGGAATGACGGTAAGCCGCTTCCTCTTTTCCCAGACGAGAAAGACCACGAAGAAGGGAACCAGGTAACCGTACGAAAAATCGTCGTTTTCCCACAGATGAAGGAGATATGTAAAGGCCGTGAAATAGGCGAGGCCCAGGACAAGGGCATATATGCCGGCCTTGACCCAACCGGCCGGTCTGATCTTCATATCCTCAAATATCTTCATTTGGTCCACCCTGAATTGACTGGAAAGATCGCGAAAGCCTGAACCGCACCTCGATCATCTCAACCCTATGAACAGTTTCTCATAAGCATCTATGACTGTCTCCCATGAATAGTGTGATCGGATCCTCTCAACCGCCTTGTGCCGAAGCTCCTCCATCCCACCCGGATTGTCCACAAGGTCCTGCAGGAGGCCGGAGAGGCTTCCACGCTCCCTGGAAAACGCCAGGCCTGCATTGTCTGTAACTTCCACGTTGTATGGAACGTCCAGGACGGCAACGCAATTTCCCGCCGCCAGGGCCTCAAGAAGCGAGGGATTGGTACCGCCAACCTCATGGGCATGAATGTAGCAGAAAGCATTGCCGCGCAGAACGTCATACTCCCGGCCATAGACAGCGCCGGCAAAGTGCACCCGCGGGTCGGCCATTTCCTTCAGCCTCACCTTGTAGCTATCGCTGTAGGGAGCATCACCCACTATGACGAGGGGCAGACCCGTCTCCACCGAGCCATACTCGCGGATCACAAGGTCGCTGTTGTTCTCCGGTTCCAGCCTGCATACCTGGAGAAAATACCCATTCTTTTTCAGGCCATATTTGTCCAAAATACCCTCGTCGTCGGCCGTGACCGGGTCCGCGCCGTAGGCAATGTACTCCGCTTCCTTGCCGTATTCCTCTCTCACATACTCTTTCAGGACCATGGAATCGGCGATGATCCTTTGACACAGCATACAGCCGATACGCTCGGAGAATTTGAGGTACCACGTTCCGAATTTACCCCATTTTCTCCTCTTCCACTCCAGCCCGTCGATGTTGATAGCCAGCCTTTTGCCTGTCAGGCGAGGAACCCAGGCCAGGACGGCGGGGGACACACCGAGGAAGAGGATGGTATCGCACCCGGAAAAAGCCGCGTGCAGGCACGACAGGGCCGAACCGCTCAGCTTGTCCAATGACTTGAGCGGGACGTTGGGGATGACCGTCCTCCTTATACCCTTGTATTCCTTTTCATCGGTGGTGCTCGATGCCCTCGGGCAATAGACATTGACGGAATGACCCTTCTCGACAAGCCCGAGTCCCAACCTTTCGGCAAAGGTCTCAAAACCGCCGTAGTTGCCCGGTATCCCGCGAGACCCGACAATCGCGACCTTCAGAGGCCGCCTATCCTTTTCGCCTGATTTTCCCATTTCCGATCTCTATCGCCTTCCGATATGCCTCCATGAGCATGTTGTAGTTGACCTCTCGCGTGTATTTCTCCTCGAAGAGAGCCCTGCCCTTCCTCCCCATCTCACGCGCCCCTTCCGGGTCGGCATGGAGTCTTTTCATTCTTTCAGTCAGTTCTTCCACGACCCCTGGGGTAAAAACAAGTCCGTTGAGCCCATCCCTGACCATCTCAGACAGAACGCCTATGTTGGAAACAATCGCGGGCTTCCCTGCTGACATCGCTTCCAGAAGAACCATCGGCACGCCCTCGTACCACTGGGATGGCAACACCATGAACCGGGCTTTTACGAGATACTTCATACACTCGCTGTGACTCTTGACGCCGAGATACTCAAGGTTCTCCAATCTATGTTCCTTCAGCCTCCCGACAAGGTAATCCGTGAGAGGTCCGTCGCCTATCATCTTAAAAGGTATTTCAGGACATTCCCTTAAAGCATCGATCAGGGCGGGAATCCCTTTCTCTTCGCCTATCCTTCCTATGTAGATGCCGTATCCCTCATCTTCATGGGAGGGATCTACGGGGTCCTGGAGAAAGTTGGTCTTCACGAAAAACTCCCGCGAAGGAAAACCGAGCCGACGGTAGGTGGCAAGGGCGAAGTCGCTAAGGGCAATGTAAAGATCCACGCAATCCTGCCACGTCCTTATCATACGGTGAAAACTCACAACCGCCGCCATCCCCGCCGTCTGCACGGAGGAATTGCGGTAACACCCGTGTCGGATTCCGGGCAAGAAGTGCATTCCCGAACAGTCCTCGCAAACCCTCCCTTCCCTGAAGAGAAGCGCGCCCGGGCAGACGATACGGAAATGATGCAGCGTCTGCACGACAGGTATTCCCGCACTCTTGCAGGCATGGTACGCCGCGGGGGAAACAAGCGGGAAGATGTTGTGGAAATGAGCAACATCCGGCTTCTGTGTCCGCGCAATGCGTCTGATCTCCTTATGGTCCGCTGTGGACCAAAACGCCCTCAGGGGAAGGGTCGCCTTATCCAGAAACCCCATGGCCTCTATCTCGGAGTTCTGCCGCGTGTAGGCCACGACCTCATGCCCCTTCGATTGGAGCAATTGCCTCTCCTGCTCGAAGACGGTATTCTCACCGCTGGGTGGCCTCAGATAATTGTGGACCATAAGGATCTTCATTCTGATGCACCGCCCGGACCAAAAGCTTCCGAATAGAAATCGCGGATCATCTCACCCTTTTTCTCCCACAGGAAACCGGCTTCCAGGCGACTGATGGACGCAGCACCCATGCTCCTCCTGAGTGAATCCGACGACAACAAGGCAGACAACGCCTCGGCGGTCTTCCGTACCACCTCGCTTCGTGCGGAAATGGGGATACTGAATGCACAGCTGTCATCCACGATCTCCCCCGGGCCGGCATAATCCAGACAAACAACGGGGAGCCCTGATGCCATCGCCTCATAGAGGACCCATGCACCGGCATCCTTCATGCTCGGCATCAGGAACACATCCGCCTCTTTCATTGTCCGCAGAGCTTCCTCTCTCGGGAGCTGCCCGGTGAAGAACACCCTGCCTTCCTCAGCACGGGATCCCGCGAGGGCTTGCAAGCGCTCCTTTTCAGGACCGGACCCGACGATTAGGAGCCGCGTACCCGGGAAACCGTCACACACTTTCAGAAAAGCCTCGATACCGATATCGAAACCTTTCCAGTGGAGCAGCCTGCCTGCCATGAGAACCGTTGTGGCTGATCGCGGAGGACGTCTCGTCTTCATCTCTTCAAGGAATTCCCGGCTAACCCCGGTTTCGATCATCAATCGGATCTTCTTTTGAACCTCCGAGGAAAAGGCGTCGCGGGTGATCTTTGTGCGGACTATGATCATCCTTGCTTTTTTCGCAGCCAATCTGGCCAGGGGATCCCATGAAAAGGTCCATCGTATGATCAGGTCCCTGAGTCTTTCGTAGGCCCTCCACTTAAACGCCATGTGCTTCCTCAAACCTCTCGGTACGGCCTCCGCTCCGCCTATGGGTCCCCAGATGAAGGGTACGTTCAACAGCGTCATGAGGGTAGGCAGCCAGACCGTCCCGAATGTAACGTGGTGCACCGCGTCGAACCTCTCCCGAGCCTGGAGTCTCCTGGCCTCCCTGTAGGCCCACGCCTGCCACAAGAAGTAGTAAATATAGATCCCCTTTTGACCCTTTTTCCAGAACGAGAGCCACACCGGAAGATCTGCATATACAAAGTGCAGATTGGGATTCGGGACGCGGCAAAGCTCATTCTTGATGGAATTACGGTTGTTCCCTCTCGTTATCACCCACACTTCGTGGAAACGAGAGAGTTGAACCGCCCAGTTCCAGCCAACCCCCGGTTCGGAGCCCTTGTCCGGTTCGCAGGCGTAAGCGGAAATGAGAACCTTCACAGTGATGAACTTCCTTCCATTTCCATCACGCGCGCAAGAAGTCCCTTCCAACGGGCCAGCAGCTCCTGCCCGTCGGCATTCACCTGACCGTAACCCTCATAGTGAACGAGGTACGTGGTGATCATGTCCACAAGATAGAAGGCCAGGAGGGCACGATAAGCGCTCTCCCCAATGCCGGTATCCGCGACATAATTCCTCAGAAACCTTCTTTCTTCTGAAGCGTCACCGGTAAGCCTTTCCCACAACAAACCCTCTTCGGCATGGTCGACAAGTATCCCTTTCTGCAAGACAAAGTGGAAAGCATCCGCAAGGGGGATCCAACTGCTGCGGGCAAACTCCCAGTCGAACACGTAGAGACGCTCCCCGGCAAGAAAGGTGTTCCACGGCGTGAAGTCCCGGTGCGCAAGACAGAGGGGTATTTTCGCGCTCTCCAGCGTCCCGGAGGACCACTCGAATGCCGCAAGAAGTTGACGCATGAGTCCTTCGCCTGCATTCTCTCCCGGTCGAGACAGCTTCTTGCGAACTTCGAGGGAGGGAGGCGATTCCAGGAACTGCCGTTCTTGTCTCGTTTGTTTAAAAAGCCGGGCAAGGAAATCAGCGTGAACTCTACCAGGCGACAGGGGGGCGGCGGAGAGATGTTCTTTCTTCGTCGACTGGACCAACACCGTCGTTCCATCAGGCAGACCACCGCAGTGGATAAGCTCCGGCACGGTGGCCGGTCCGAGGTCGACACTCGAAAGGAGTTCGAGGGTCCGCGCCTCGTTCTCGACAACTTCCTTCGTCTGCGAGTTTATGGCCACCTTGCAGTAGCCGAGTATGCCACCCGATGCGTCCATTATCTGCACCGTCGGCTTCCGGAGATATCCCGGAGTCCCCGTGAAAAGGGCAAGCTCGATCTCTTCGCCGAAACGTTCACGGAACAGGGAAAACAGTCCCTTCGCCATATCGGGGCTTTCCGTCCGCCAGACAAGCATCAGCCAACGCACCCATACCATGGTGAGACCGAGTCTCGCGAGATAGTAGGCGACGGCTTTGCGCAGCTTTGCCCTCTTGAGACTTGGCTGATAGAGGGCAAGAGATGCCGCCGCGCAGGCACTGTTTTCAATTGGCACCGCAAGACGCAGATCATCAAGAGAGGGGGACAGTCCATACACCCGGGCACCGGGGAAGATTCGCGATATCCGGGGAAGTCGAAAGTATCCAGACGGCATGACGACAATCACGGTCCCTCCGGGCCGCACCGCATCAAACACCTTCCGCACCTGTCCGGCGCCGGGGGCGGCCTCAAAGAAAGAGACGGCAACATCAAAAGAGGTCTTCTGAGCATGACCCAATTCGTGGATACTCGTCATCTCCATGTGTCCTATCCGTTTCGCGAAACCCTCCATAGCCTCTCTGTCGGAAATCCCGGAAAAGAGGCCTTTTCCGAAAGAGTTCTCCGGCAAGAGCAGCATCGTCTCGACAAGCCTTTCATCCATGGAACGGACGGCCGACCCTCTTTCTTAATCTCGTTTCCAGTACCTCAACGATCGCATCTTCAATGCGGGAAACCTCATCGACGACTGGCTGGTCCACGCTGACCCGGTACACATGGCGCATACCCGCCGAGAGCCGGTCGATCGCGTTCAGTTGTCTCCTGATCTCTTCAAGGGGGATCTCCTTTTTCCGTCTGTAAAGTACCTCCGCGGGACCGGTTAAGACAAAGAGGATATCCCCTTTCGGGACCAGTGGAAGAAAGAAGACGGGTAGCCAGGATGGGATGGCAAGGCGAAACCGCCTGGTGTCGATGAGAAAATCGTAATAGTAACGTTCGAAAACGACCAAATGGGTCCGTATTTTCGGCCACAGAGCCTTCGGGAAATACCCCAATACATAGTCGGAAAGGTAGTAAACGAATCGTGCTATCGAACCCACGACTCCCTTCGGGGGAAGGCTGTGGGGATCATAGTTCGGCGCTTCCGGCTCCTTCCATCTGGCTGGACTCAGCAGTTTTCTCGGAGGCGGCAGAAGATAAGGACGCCAGTGCATCTTCCTGACATTCCTGAAACCATACCTCAAACGCTGCAAAACAAGGTCCGCCACGGTTGACTTCCCGCCGCCATCGGGTGAAACAAAAATAGTGACAAGACCGGTGGGGTACAGCATTCGTTCCAGGACTCTTCTTGCCAGCCACAGAACTCCCAGAACGCGCAAATGAGGCCTAAACGCTCTATGGCGGAAGAAAAGAACTCTTCGAAGTCTTTCCATTATACCTGCCTGATGCGAAGGGTCCGTTCCCTCAATCAGCCTTTCGATGTCTTCCCTTCGGTCCTCTCCAAAGCAACGGCTGATCATGCCCGTTACGGCCTCTCTGTCTTCGTCAAGGAGCGCCTTCAGTTTTGCCTCGTGCTCCGGAGAGAACTTGCCCTTGACGACCTTCTTTATCAGGAGGTAGCATG
>Ga0351931_1091_pt1 | contig 15364 bp, 12 predicted proteins | sample BONcelT113001E11_FD_205818 | JGI IMG/M metagenome (GOLD analysis project Ga0351931, IMG submission 205818) | Enriched cells from coal bed in the Powder River Basin, Montana, United States - BONCAT cells T11 rep2 HSBNCT.T11.300.1.E11 ... | reverse complement strand
ACCGATCCGTGCAGGGCAACGGGTACTGTATGCCCCGCAAAGGGAAAGCGTTTCTTTGAGGGAACGGAATATATAATGTTTGTTATCATCGGTGCCATCGTGGTTTTGGGATCAGTGGTCGGGGGCTTCGTCTTGGAAGGCGGTCCCCTGAAACTCCTCATTCAGCCCGTGGAATTCCTTATCATCGGCGGGGCAGCCCTGGGGGCTATGGTCATATCGGCCCCAAAGAAACTTCTCATGAAGATCATCGCCAAGATTATGGCCTCTCTGAAGGGAGCGAGTGTAAACCGTCAACTCTACCTCGACCTCCTGAGACTCATGTACGAAATATTCCAGGTGACACGCAAGGATGGTCTAATTGCCCTCGAATCCCATATCGAACACCCGGAACAGAGCAAGATCTTTACGAAGTATCCCGACATCATGAAACATCATCATATCACCTCCTTCATGACGGATACCTTCAGGCTCATCGTTCTCGGAGGGATCGCCCCTCACGACATAGAAAGCCTCATGGATCTCGACATCGACACGCACCACCAGGAAGGTACGCAACCGGGTATGCTCCTTCAGAAGATCGGTGATTCCATGCCGGGCCTCGGTATCGTCGCCGCCGTTCTCGGTATCGTCATTACCATGCAGGCCATCGGCGGTCCACCGGAAGAGATCGGCCACAAGGTGGCAGTTGCCCTCGTCGGTACCTTTCTGGGCATCTTCCTCTCCTATGGCTTTATCCAACCCCTGGCCACCAATCTCGACCTTGCCGCGGAGGAAGAGTCCAAGGTCTATGATGCCATCAAGTCGGGTATCATCTCCCTCGCCAAGGGTTTCAACCCGATAGTTTCCGTGGAATTCGCGCGAAGGTCCATCCCTAACGATTATCGGCCCAGTTTCCAGGAGATGGAATCCTTTGTGAAGGGGGTAAAATAATGATCGACGACCATCAGACTCCGGTAAGGATCATTGTCAAGAAAAAGAGGGGTCACGGGGGGCACCACGGAGGAGCATGGAAGGTTGCCTATGCGGACCTTGTCACCGCCATGATGGCGCTCTTCATCGTTCTGTGGATCGTAGGCCAGAGCGATGCCGTCAAGCAGGCCGTCTCAGCCTATTTCAAGGATCCCGGCGTCTTCGAAAGCGGCCGTGGCGGGAGCGTACTCCAGGGCTCCACGGGTTCGGCACCAGGTCCGACAACAGATGTGTCCCTGGAGATCGAGAGACTGAGAGTGGAGGCAAGGAAGCTGGAAACGGAGATCAGGTCCAATCCTGAATTCGACAAGTTTCGGGACAAGATAGAGATCACTGTGACGAAAGAAGGTTTGCGCATCGAACTGCTGGAAAATTCCGACGGTCTGTTCTTTGATGTCGGCAGTGCAAAACTCAAGCCGGACACGGTGAAGCTTCTCAAGCTCATCGCCGCGGAGGTGGGACAACTCAAGAACAAGATCATGATAGAGGGCTACACTGACGCGCGGCCCTACGTGAACGCCGATTATACGAACTGGGAACTGAGCGCCGACCGGGCAAACATGGCCCGACGGGTCCTCGAGCAAAACGGGGTCGGGAAAGACCAGATCTCCCAGGTACGCGGTTTTGCCGACCGGAACCTCAAGCACCCCGACAAGCCCCTCGATTTCGGGAACAGAAGGGTGAGCATTCTTGTCGCGACGACGCAACCAAAACCGTCGGATGCCATCACTCCCGCCGCTCCCGTTGCGGCACCGCAGAAGGAATCGGTGGTGCCGAAAGTCCCTTTAATCGCACCCACGATAGAGAAGAAATAATGGAAAACCCCGTAGTACGCATCCTTCTCGTGGACGACGATAGCAACTTTCGCGGCATCTTCGCGAAATTCTTCGCACGTTATCCCGGTTTCGAGATCCACGAAGCCGGCAACGGTCAGGAAGGTCTCTACAAGGCGCGGGATATCCTGCCCGATCTTATCCTGAGTGACTACGACATGCCCGTTCTCGACGGCATGGAATTTTGCCGTCACATCCGCAACACCCCCGAGACCGCCTCGGCGTTCTTCCTCTTCCTTACCGCCGAGAAGGACGAGAAGCTCAAGGTGCAGGCCTTCGAGTGCGGTGCCGACGACTACATTGAGAAATCCACCCCTCCTGTCATACTGACGAGCAAGATACGGGCATTCCTCAGGATCAAGCAACTTCAAAACGAACTGGTCGACGAAAAAGAAAAGCTTGCCGGGGCAAATCAAATTCTGGAACGGAACTTCAAGGAGCTGACCCAAATCCTCCTGAAGATCATCGACGTGCGGGTGCCGGGCGCCGCCGATCGCGCCCAGGCGGCAAAAGAGACCGCTCGTTTCATCTGCAGGAAGATGGGGACGGACGATGAAGAAACGGGCAGGATCCTTTTCGGGGCCCAATTGCATGAGATCGGAAAGATCGGCCTGCCCGACACCATTGCAGACAAGAGCAAAAACTCCATGGTCATGAACGACCGCAGCATCTACAACCAGCACCCCGTCATCGGCTCTCTCATCATATCCACAATATCGGGATTCAAGACGTCCGCCGACGCCATATATCATCAGTATGAAAACTTCGACGGCACCGGCACGCCCGAGGGCCTCATCGGCAATGAGATACCTCCCGGCGCGCGCATCCTGCGCGGCATCGTCCTTCAGAGCGACCTGTGCCGCTCCGGATACGGACGCGACGATATACTCAGTGAGATCAGGCAATCGGCGAACCGTATACTCGATCCCACCGTCGCCTCTTCACTCGCCCAGTACATAGTCGAGAACGATCGCGAATTTGCCGCGAACAAGTGCAAGATCGCCCTCGACGAACTCAAGCCGGGCATGGTCATCGCCGAGGACGTCTACGCAGCGAGCGGCGTGAAGCTCATCCCCAAACACGTCAGGATCCAGGACCGTATGATCCAGGTCCTCATGGATAGAAACGACACTGACCCCATCATCGGCGGGGTGTATGTCATGATAGGGGCGAAATGAAGAACTTCGCTGCAGCCAGGAGATAGCTGCAGCTGTTAGAACCGATGGCACCGTTAGAACCGTTAGAATCGCCGATACTGATTGAAAACTACAGACCCTGGCATCAATTCTTGAGACCAGGGGCTGTCTTCTTCTCTCTACAGTTCACAGCCCTCTAACGGTTCTAACGGTTCTAACGGTGCCAACCGTCTTGAAAGTATCTGCTTGCCGTCCCGACGTCTGTAGCTATCTGGTTTTTCAGCTCGGCCATGTCTTTGAACTTCTTTTCCTCCCGGATGCGGTCGTGGAAGTAGATGACTATGTCGCGGTCGTAGAGGTCGCCGGTGTAGCCCAGTATGTGTGTTTCTACGAGGAGCTTCTTGCCGTCGAAGGTCGGGTTGAAGCCGATATTCGTTACCGACGGCCACCTTTTACCGTCGAATTCAACCTCCGTTATGTATACACCGTTATGCGGTATGAGTTCGAAGACGGTCTCGAAGTTGATGGTGGGGAAGCCCATGTTCTTTCCCCGGTTGACGCCGTGCACCACAATCCCCTCGATCATATGGGGCCGGTCGAGCAGTTCATTGGCCTTCTTTACGTCTCCCTCCATGATCAGCCTGCGTATCCGGTTGCTGCCGATCTTCTCGCCGTCGATGGTGATGGCCTGCACGACGTCAAAGTAGAATCCCTTCTTTTGCGCAAACTCGCGGAGCATTCCGACATCCCCGGCACCGCCCTTTCCAAAGCGGAAATCGTAACCCACGATAACCCCGGCAACACCAATCTTTCCCACAAGGATATCTTCGATAAAACTCTCGGGAGCTATGGACCGCAAATGATCGTCAAAGGGGATCTGGAACATCACCTCGATGCCGCTGCCCGCAACAAGCCGCTCCTTTACCGATGGCGGCGTTATGAGCCGGATATAGGAATCGGGCTTGAGAACGCTGTGGGGATGAGGAAAGAAGGTCATGAGCATGGGCGTACCCGATATCTCCGAAGCCTTTTCCACTACCTTCCTTATGATGCGCTTGTGGCCGACGTGAACGCCGTCATAGTTCCCGATGGTAAGAACGGGATTGGGAAATTTGTCGTCCGTATCGAAAGATCCAAAAATTTTCATCCTCACCTCTTGACTTATCTGTTACATGCATATACCTTAATAGGGTGCCGAAGTGGCGGAATTGGCAGACGCGCTAGATTCAGGGTCTAGTAGGCAATTTGCCTGTGTGGGTTCAAGTCCCGTCTTCGGCATTTTTTTTTACGACCGTTTCAGATTCCAGGTTCCAGGTCTCAGAAAAAAAGAGGAACCCGGCCCGCGCCCGCAACAGCAAACGCTTCATTGTATATCATCTTGTTCTGATTTTGTACAGAAAAGACCTGAGAAAAAGGCAGTTCCGGCCCGGTATCCAAGAACGTAGCAGAAAGACCGTTTCAAGGTTCGAGAAACGATCAGGAACTAACGCCTCTCGAACCTGAAACCCTGAAACCGCCTCTTCAGGTACAGGAAAGATACCGCCGACCTTTGTGCACCTTGTCCCTGTAGACACGGTGCATGATGAGTGCATCGAACTCGGATTCCTCCTTGAGCAAGGCCCGCTTCTCCTCGTCCGAGAAGTAGTCCATGCTGGGGAGGAAAAACATCTTGTCCTCCCTTTCTATATGGGCCGGATAAAGGGTCTTTATGAAACGCAGGCAATCGACTATCTCCGGCAAGGCCAGTTTATCGCCCTGAATGAATCTGTCCCGCATCTTTATCAACCTGGCGACCGTGGCACGGGAGGCGCGGTGCTCTTCCATTAATTCCTCCATTACCGTAACGAGTTCACCGGACATGTTCTTCTTCCTCAATTCCCTGAACAGGATACCCTCTTCCTTCCCGTGATGACACCTGTCGCCGTAGTTCTGAATAAAATCGATCACGATATCAACGAGCTCCATACTGACATTGCCGTTCCGTTCACACCAATCCACCTCATTCTCGATCACCGCTATCATCTTTTCGATAAGCCTGTGTTCTATCATAAGCGGGGCTACGGGCATCATGAGGAACCTCCATATGATGTTGAGAGGGGCAGCCGGTGCGACAGGAGCCGCGTACAATTATGGAGTATCGAAAGGCTCGCACCGGGGGCATTCGCCAAAGATACCCCGTAATGAAACGCCTTCTTGCGCTCCAGCGTGAATCTGCTCATGACAAGAATCTGAGATATATCTTCCATGAGGCCCTCCTTAGACCCGCGGACTTTCGGAGGTCGGGCAATGCAAGCTTCATTGCGCCAGACAGCAAACACTGTCCTAAACCACCTGGAGGTCTTTCCCGCTCTCCCACAGACCATGTATGCTGCAAAGACTCAGAGCGTAGATCCTTCCCCTGCACTTCACTGACACGACCACGCTCACCGTATGATCGGTGATGACAGGACCTTTGTCGGCACCTTCCACAGACTCGCCATGGGCCGCGAAGTCGCAGTGCGCTATCTGATAGGAGAATTTGTCATTCTCGGGTTTATAGAAAACCTGGACCCATTTGATGTGATGTTGAGTCGTGTTCGGATGATGAATTTCCTTTCCGATCGTCACACTGATTGGGAAGGGCTTCCCGCCTTCGACCTTTTCGGGACAGTCAATCACCGGGATGTGTTTCTCCTTCCTCCAATCCTCTGTCTGAAATAACGGACCCAGTCTGTTCATGCTCTCCATCCCTCCTGAAGAACTCACCGTGTTCTCAGTAAACTGCGATTGCCTCAGTCGGACAATTATCGGCAGCCTCCCGACAGGCTTGCTCGTAGTGTGGCCGGGCCCATGATCCTCTCCGGGTCTTCCTGAAAGGAGGCTTGAAGATCTTCTTTCGCCCCCTTTCGTTCGCTGCGGTGCCGGGAATAAAAACGAGCATATTCGGGTCAGTTGCGCGGGCGATTGAAAAAGGTGCTTTGCCCGGAGATTCGGATACGCCGCGCGCCCGGGATGGGCATGCCGCCGGGGAATAACGTATCCCTCTATTCACAAAGGCCCCCTTGCGTTTCAAGATGTCCGTCATGACCCCTGGCCTGCAACCGTCAGGTTCGACCCCAACCCGGGTACCACAGGGAGCCATCCGGGCGGAAGGCTCCCGGATTTCCCCGTGATTCCATTGAGATCGTGGTATTTCAGCCTGATTCAGGAGTCAAAGCTGCCAGCCGGTAAGCCCCCTTTATTCCAACACGTTCGTTGCGGAAGCACACATCGCTGTTCCCCCTCATGTTCGCCTCCGGATCAGTCATCATCATCTCCTGTCAAAGTATGTCAGCGCCTGACCCTGCTGCCGGCACGGACGCCCACCATGTTCCTCCGAATCCTTCGCGGGGAACCTGCTGCGTGCCCCGGGCAAAAGATCCGCCGTTTCTCTCACGATCACGTTTACCAGACTTGCCGTAAGCATCCCGTTAACTATCAAAAAACATGCCACGCTGCCCCCTTGAAGCGAAATCAGGGATTCTCGTAAGATTTCAAGGATTAGTGATCGGACAGCCTGAACCGTGTCGATCGCGGGATGTCTTGCCGGACAAAAAATGTATTGCCGGGAAAGACATTGTCTCGTTTCGCAGGATGGATCCGGCAGTACCTGGGTTAAGGGGGCAGGGAGAAGGGGGCGTGCTGCAAACGCTTTTCGTGACCAGGACACCTGAGGTTCAGGAGGGAACGTTCTGTCTCGTGAGACTATATTTCTTCAGAAGCGCATACAAGCGGGGACGCGAGAGCCCTGAAAGCCGACAGATTTCGTTAAGCTTGCCGTCGGAGGCCCTTATCACCTGTTCGAGATACCGCTTCTCGGCGGCTGTGATCGCTTCTTCACGGAATGCCTTGAGGAGGGGAATCACTTCGGCCTTACCGGTATGGGGCTCATGAGCGTGTTCAGACTGGTTGTCCATATGGAGCTCGGACCTTTTTTGCCTGATGCGTATGTCCACAGGCAGATGCTTCGGGTACAATGTCGGTGTATGGAATGCCTCAGAGATCGATCTTTCCAGAGTGCTGATGAATTCCCGGACGTTTCCCGGCCAATCATGCGCCTCGAGGGCGGCAATAAATTCCGGCGAAAAGCCTTTGCTGGACACCCCGTACTGATCGCACAGGCGGGAGACATAATGGACAAGCAATTCCCTGATGTCTTCGGGATGCTCACGCAGAGCAGGCAAATCGATCTGCAAGGTGCGTATCCGGAAAAGGAGGTCCTCCCGGAACTGCCCCTCTTCGACCATTTTGTCCAGGTTCCTGTTGGTGGCAGAGATCAGCCTGAAGTCGCTTGTGATCTCCGTATCGGAACCTATGGGCCGAAAGCTCCGCGTCTGCAGGACCCGGAGAAAACTCCGCTGGATAGACAGGGGAAGCTCGCCTACCTCATCGAGAAAGAGCGTACCTCCATGGGCCTGTTTTATGAGCCCGTCGCGTGCCTTGTCCGCCCCGGTGAAAGATCCTCTCTTATGTCCGAACAAAGTGCTTTCCACAAGGTTCTGAGGGAGCGATGCGCAGTCAACAACGACAAAACTCTTGCTGGAACGGGAACTGTTGTTGTGGATGGATAATGCGACAAGCTCCTTTCCGGTACCCGTTTCTCCGGTAACAAGAACGTTCGCCTCTCCATGAGCCGCCCTGGCGACGAGATTGAGGCATGCATGGATCATGGGGCTCTTCCCTATGATGCCGTCCATTCTAGCGGCCACAGTGACCTTTTGATGCCCTTTTTCCTTCCTGTACTCCAGAGCCCTGAGCAACGCAAGGTGTATCTCTTTGATGGAGGACGGCTTTCTGATATAATCCCACACCCCGTTCTTCAGGGCGAGCTCAGCCGTCCCTGAATCGTCATCGCCTGTGATGATGATAACCTCCGGGGATAAGGGGGCTTCCCTGATAGTCTGCAACATCTCGAGGCCGCTTCCGTCGGGGAGATGAATATCGAGAAAGATTACATCGCAGGCCTCCTTCAGGGCCTTCCTGCCTTCCTCGATCGTCACGGCGGTTATGGCATCGTGACCGGCCCTCTCAACCATCAAGGCGAGGAGTTCCGAAAAATCCGCCTCATCATCTATGATCAGAACACGAGCCATCGCCCCTGTCGCTTCCCTGTCAGGAAGGCATCTGTCATAAGCCCGTACAACTTATAAACGTGATGCTTCATCTGACACAGACCCCTGTTTCCCGGCGAACCCCCGGTACAACCCGGCCGGGCTTCGCCGTCTCTCCCGTCCTTCCCTGGAATTTATCGGAGAGCCGACTTCATTTCCTTCTCCAGCCTTGGAAGAGCTTTTCGCCTGCATCCCCCGACAACCTGCAGACGCCCTGCTCCGGAAACTTAACAAAACAGGCCATGTTTTCTCCGATAACTAAACGATATCAAAAGCCCTTTTGTTTTGTCAACCTCCTTTCCCTCAGAACTGCAAAAAAAATGTCATTTATCGGTGTTCCGAAGGTTATCCCTGTCCTCACACAATCGATTACCTCTTCAGACTATTTTGAGGACCTTGGCGCCCCGTATCTTTCGTTCCTTCAGTTCAACGAGCGCCCGGTTTGCCTGAGCAAGAGTGAATATCTCGACCTCGGGACGAATGGGAATGGCCGCCGCGAGTTCAAGGAATTCCCGGACATCACGCGAAGCCACGTTGGCAACACTTTTTATTTCTTTCTCGAGCCAGAGATGATCGGGATAGGAAAGGGCCAGGAGATCTTTCTTGTCGATTTCTTCTTTACGGATGGCATTAATGACAAGGCGTCCTCCTCTTTCAAGATTCCCGAGCGCGTGGACGATGGTACTCCAAACAGGGGTCGTATCAATGGCACAATGCAGTTTCTCCGGAGGGCACTCGGTAGTATCCCCTGCCCAAAAGGCACCGAGCTCGCAGGCAAAATCCCTTTCCCCGGGGCTGCGGGCAAAGACAAATATCTTCGACGAAGGGTAGGCATGGCGCACCATCTGGATCACCAGATGCGCCGATGCGCCGAACCCGACGAGACCGATATTCTCACCATCGCGCATCCCCGTCAGGCGAAGCGACCTGTATCCTATCGTGCCCGCACAGAGAAGCGGAGCGGCTTCGAGGTCACTGAACGCATCAGGCACTTCAAATGCAAAAGCCTCCGGCACAGCCATGTACTCGGCGTATCCTCCGTTGGCGTCCCTTCCGGTGGCAACAAAATGCTCACAGAGGTTTTCGTCACCCTCTCGGCAGAACCTGCATGTTCCACATGAAGAATAGATCCAGGCGACGCCCACTCTGTCGCCTTTTTTCAAGCGCTTTGTGCCGGGTCCGCATTCTTCGACCAAACCGACTGCCTGGTGCCCGGGAACCATGGGAAACCTCGAAGGAGGCGTTCTGCCTTCTATCTCGTCGAGTTCCGTATGGCAGACACCGCAGGTATGGACGCGAACGAGGACCTGACCGCCGGCCACCGCGGGAATGGGCATCTCCACGAGTCTCAGTGGTTCCTTTTCGATCCTGAGATCGCATATCCTTTCTATTACCATAGCTTTCACGGTGGTCCTCCAGCTTTAAGAGACAAATTGCTCCTGAGTAATAAAGTTATCAGAATGCGGGGATAACAATCAATATTTGAGGAAACGTTCGAGGAGAATCAGGCATCCCGCGACAACCCCGACCTGGCAGTGGAACTCGAGTCGAAGCTCGGCATAGACTGCCCGGTGAGTTACGACAGCACTCATGGCCGCCATATCCAGGTCCTTGTCGCTTGAACATCATGGACTACCTGCAGACCCGTCCCCACGTCGCACGTCACAGGTCGCACGTCACAGACCTCACGAGGAAGCCCATTCTTTCTGCCTCTAACGTGCGACCTGCTACCTGTGACGTGCGACGGTTCTATCTCACGGCCAGCAGTTCAAGGTCGCAGATGATGACGGCGTTGGGGCCTATCATCGTGCCTGCGCCGGCGTCTCCGTAGGCAAGCTCCGAGGGGATATAAAGACGCCATATGGAACCGACGGGCATCTGCGTCAGGGCCTCGGTCCATCCCTTGATCGCCTTGTTCACCGCAATCTCGGCGGGGGTGTTCTTCCAATAGGAGCTTTCAAACTCCATTCCATCGATCATCCTGGCCTTATAGTGGATGGTGACAAGGTCGGTCATCTTCGGGATGGAACCCTTGCCCTCTCTGAGGATCACATACTGGAGACCGCTGGGAAGGGCTACAACGCTCTTGCGCTGTTTATTCTCCTGAAGGAACGTATCCCCGTCCCTTTTGTTCTTTTCGCCGAATCTTCTAACGAGGTCTTTTTCGTAGTCGTCAAGGGCGATCTTCACTTCCTGGTCCGACATGACAGGCTGCCCCCGAACGGTGTCCCGTATCCCCCGGACGATCATATCGGGATCAATGTCTATTCCCAGGCCTTTTATGTTGCGCCCGATACTCACACCGAGCGCATAGCCGGTCTTTTCCCTCGTCAGGGCCAAACCACTCCTGCTTTGCGCAACGACAGGTACCGTTGTCGTAACAAAAATTGCCAAAACCACAACAACTGACAGCAAACCACTGGATCTTCTTACGGAAACAGAACTCACCCCTACCTCCTTTCCGCCCATATGCGATCTATGGGTTTTTGATGTTTCATATGTTATTCCATGGCCTTAGAATTGTCAAATTCATCATGAATAAGAACTATAGCTTTACATAACACTAAAGAAATTGTACATTACTGCAACAAAATATTTTTAACAACTTCAGGAGATTGGACGATGTCAGACGAACAGATCAACAATCAGGATAATATTGAAGAAAGGAGCGCAACAGAAACCGGACACGAAGAAGACTTTGCACAGCTTTTCGAACAGAGCGCGCAGTTGGCCAAAAGACTTGAACCGGGACAGAAGGTGACCACCCGCGTTGCCGGCATCTCGGGCGATTTTGTCTATATCGATCTTGGCGGCAAGAGCGAGGGGATCATCGACAGAAAGGAATTGCTCAACGAGGAAGGGGTCGTAACCATCCAGGATGGTGACGAGCTCGAGGCCTACTTCGTGACGGTGGAAAATGGGGCGAGGAAATTCACTACCTTGATCCACAGTTTTCCAAGCATTACCCTGCAGAGCATCAAGAACGCCTTCGACGCCGATATCCCCGTTACGGGAAAGGTAGCATCGGAACTCAAGGGCGGCTACGAGATCCGTGTCGGCAAGGTACGGTGCTTCTGTCCTTACTCCCAGATGGACCTCAAGGGAAGCAGGGATGCCGGAACATACATTGGCGAGACATACCCCTTCAAGGTACTTGAATATAAGGAAAGGGGGCGCAACATCATTCTTTCCCGTCGCGCCCTGTTGGAAAAAGAACTGGAAAAGGAAAAGGAAAAGCTCAAGGAAATCCTCGCTGTCGGCATGGATGTCGGGGGCAAGGTGCGGTCGATCCAAAGGTTCGGCGTCTTCGTTGACATCGGCGGCATCGATGGGCTTATACCTCTTAGCGAACTCTCCTGGATCAAGGGAGGAAAAGCAGGAGACCTCGTCAGTATCGGCGACCAGCTGACAACGAGGATACTGGAGATCGACTGGGAGAGAGACCGGATCACCCTGAGTCTGAAAGCAATCCTTCCCGATCCCTTTCTTTCGGTTCCCGAGAAATACCCCGTACATTCAACAGTCCGGGGAATCGTCGTCCGCCTTGAAAGCTTCGGCGCCTTCGTCAACCTCGAACCCGGCATCGATGGGCTGATTCCCATTTCGAAACTGGGGGCAGGCAGACGGATCAACCATCCCAAGGAAGTACTCGAGACAGGTCAGGAGGTCGAAACCAGGGTCGTAGATGTCAGCCCGGAAAAGAGAAGGCTCACCCTCTCGATGGAACGGAAGATCGTGATGGAAGAAGTAGACCTGCCCGCGGTCGGCACGCTCCTTGAGACTAAGGTGGAGCGCGTCATTTCGTCGGGGATCATCGTGAGGATCAAGGAAGGATTGACGGGTTTCATTCCCAATGTCGAGATGGGCACCCTGAAAGGTACCAATCATGCCAAGATGTTCCCTGTAGGATCGCTTATGCAGGCGGTAGTCCTTGCCACCGATCCGTCCCGGGGGCGTGTAAGCCTCTCGAGGACCAAGGTCGATGAGAAGCTTGAGCTCGACAGCTACACCCAGTACAGGGACAAGGTAAAGGAAGAAGAACGATCCGACGAGAAACTGGGCAGTCTCGGTGAACTTCTGCGGAACAAGCTCGGACTGTAACAACGGTAATAATTGAGAGGAGGAGGTCGCTAGGTCCATGACGGGTCATCTCGGAAATGAACGGGGCGGCACAGCACGATGGATCCTCATTCTCATAATCATAGCGGCGGGTTTCTTCGGCTATCAGTACTTCAAGAAGACGCCCCGCTACGCTATGGTCCAGTTCAAGAAGGCCGTCCTCTTCAGCAACGCCGAGTCGGCACAGAAATACATGGACCTGGACAGGGTGGTCCGGTCCCTGCCCGTGAGCGCCACTCTGGGCCAGCCTGAGGAAGTGATAAAGAAACGCCTTATCTACGAAATAGACTCTCCTCATGAAAAGAGTTATTTCGCTAAGGTGAAGGGGTGGTCCGTCATTCGGGTGCCCATTACCGTGGCGCCCGATGAGCAAACTGCAACGGCGCAACCGGCCGAACACACGTCGGTGACCCTGCAGAAAATGGATAACGAACGGTGGGCCATCGTCGCCATCGAGACACAATAGGTAACCAGGCATCCTATGGAAAAGAATGAACAGGTACGCAAGAAGGGCCTGATCGTTATCGGCTCTATCTCGCTCGCTCTTGCCGTCCTTGCCATCCTCGCCTTCGTTTATGCCCGCACAACTCCCTACTACAGCCTCTACATGCTCAAGAAGGCCATCGTGGACCGCAATGCCCAGGCGGTCCTTAAGTACCTCGATACGGACAGTATTCTCGATAACATGGCAAAGGATGTCTTTGCACGGATCGAAAAGAAGGAACCCCCGCGCAACAAGTTTGAGGAACATATGCGCGCGGCAGGCAAAGACTTCGCCGCACAGCTTCTTCCCCAGCTCAAGGCCCAGATGGGTGAATCCATAACAAATCTGCTGCACTCCTACAACGACGAACAACTCTTCGGCAACCTCCGCAAAGCCACGGTATTTGCCCTCGCCGTCACCACCCACGGCAACACCGCCGAGGTCCGCCAGCGCGGCAAGGACAGAATAAGCTTCACCATGGCAAAAGCCCCGGAGGGCCACTGGCGAATAACCTCCTTCGATCCCGAAGAAATGAGACTCCTGGGGAAATAGAGGCGGTCTCAGGTCTCAGGTCTCAGGTCTCAGGTCTCAGGTCTCAGGTCTCAGGTCTCAGGTTTCAGGTCTCAGGTCTCAGGTCTCAGGTCTCAGGAGAAGAGACTGTAGACAGGGGTCGAGTGTCAACACCATTCAGGTGCCCTGTTCACGAAAAGTGTTTACAGTTTGAAACTGCGAAGTTGGTGAGCTGCGGCCTGCCGGACATATTGAGATCCGTCACTCCTGCTACTCTATTCCCGGCGACACGAAAAAAAGCAGCCCCCGAAAAGGGGGCCTGCTTGAGCCTTAAACCTGAAACCTGAAACGTGAGATCGGGGACTGTTCTTACTCGTCGCTGGGGAGTTCCTTGAGCTGCTTCAGCGAGAACACCGGGCCATCCTTGCAGATGTACTTATGGCCAAGGTTGCAGCGACCGCAAAGGCCGATGCCGCATTTCATCCTCGCTTCCAAAGTTGTGATGATGTTCTCTTCGGGAAACTTCAACGCCGCAAGCCCTTCGAGAACGAACTTTATCATGATGGGAGGTCCGCAGGTGATAGCTATGGTGTTGTCGCTCTTCGGGGCCTCTTCCTTGAGTACCGTAGGCACAAAACCCGTTCTCTTCTCCCATCCGGGGAATTCATTATCTACGGTGAGGATGAGGTTCACGTCAGATCGTTCTTCCCATTCCTTCAATTCGTCCTTATAGCACAGATCAGGGGGCGTCCTCGATCCATAGATAATGGTTATATCTTTATAATCCGCTCTGTTATCCAGCATGTAGAGGATAAGGGTCCTCAGGGGGGCCAATCCTATGCCGCCGCCGATAAAAAGGATGTTCTTACCCTTCATATCATCGTAAGGAAACCAGTTACCCAGGGGCGCCCTTACACCAATGACGTCGCCCTCATAGATCCCATGAAGCGCGGTTGTTACCTCGCCTGCCTTCATAACGCTAAACTGGAGGTACTCCATGCGGGTCGGCGGGGAATTAATAACAAAGGTGGATTCTCCAACACCGAAAACCGAGAGCTGTCCCACCTGACCCGGCTCAAATTTGAAGTTCTTCATCTTTTCCGCGTCGTTGAACACAACCTGGAAGGACTTGATGTTTGGTGTCTCTTCGATTACCTTCGTGACTGTAGCCAATTCAGGAAGGTATGGATTCTCATTCCCTGTCATCACGCACTCCTAATTCTTTGCGTCTTTATTTTCCGCGGCCCAAGCTTTCGGATCCGCATTCGGGTCTCTCAGGTACCCTACGATCTCGCTGATATCCACTGACACCGGACAGTACCTGATGCATCTTCCGCAACCCGTGCAGGCTATGGCACCGTCATACTTTTCCGGGTAGTAGTAGAATTTATGCCCAACGCGGTTCCTGAACCTCTTGTGTTTCACAGGCCTCGGGTTGTGGCTGCTCGTCTCCAGGGTGAAATGCTGGAACATACAGGAATCCCATGACCTTATACGCTCACCTGTGGTGATCGCCTGCTCGTCGGTGATGTTGAAGCAGTAGCACGTAGGGCACAGGAAGGTGCAGGCGCCGCAACTGACACACTTGTCGATCACGCGGCCCCAGAAGTCACCACTGTCAAAAAGCTCCGGCGATACTTTGTCCGCGCCTGCCGGGAAAGGATTTCTCACTGCTGCAGTCGCTTTCTCGTTCGCCTCTTTCGCCTTTGCCTCGTAGGATGCTCCATCCTGAATCATCGGCAAACCCATGACGGCCTTGCCCTTGTCTGTCACTGCCTCAAGGTAATATCCGCCGTCCACCTCGGTCATAACCACATCGGACCCCTCAGTCACGGCAGGACCGCCTCCCACGCCCACACAGAAGCAACCTGCCACCGGACCGTTGCAGCATTTGGTGACAATTGTCGTGTTTTCGCGGCGTTTCTTGTAATAGGGGTCGGCGGTGTCGGTGTTGATAAAAACCCTGTCGATCACCGTAAATCCCCTGGCATCGCAGGGACGCCCGCCGAAAACGACCGCCTTCGGAAAGTCGGTATTCACTTTCAGTTCAACATCCATTTTCTGAGGCTTGTCAGCTTCCTTCTTAAACTCGAAGGAAAGCAGCGTCTCGGACTGGGGATAGATGGCCCCCTTGGGCGGCGTGTTCGCCGGCCGCTCGAGGGAGATCTCCTTGTCAGGTGTATA
>Ga0351931_1090_pt1 | contig 15389 bp, 10 predicted proteins | sample BONcelT113001E11_FD_205818 | JGI IMG/M metagenome (GOLD analysis project Ga0351931, IMG submission 205818) | Enriched cells from coal bed in the Powder River Basin, Montana, United States - BONCAT cells T11 rep2 HSBNCT.T11.300.1.E11 ... | reverse complement strand
TTAAGTATCAGAGTTATGAAATAAAGGGAAAACCAAGAAATAAGTAAATGATTTAAGATGCTTGACGAAGTTCGAAGTATTCTTCTACAAGCCAGTCGCCGACCTCCTTAAGATATCTGCGCTTGCGTTCATCTTCGGCAATTAATTGAAAAACCTCAGAGAGATCTTCATCCATCGGACACATATTAACTGCTTTCGGCATTTAAACTTATCGAAAGCCCGTTAGATCTGTGTAGTCCCGAAACCTTTGACTTTATATACCCATCAATGGGGCATGGGAAAGAAGAATAAAGTTGTAAAGCTAACAGATAGGAAGATCAGATATATCATTCGGGCCAAAAAGAGATGCGATAGCACCAATAAAATCGCGCAGGATATGAAGTTGAGTCCATCCACGGTGAAACGTGTCTGGATGCACTGGACGAAAACCAAGATGCCCCTAAACATTAAGAAATTTGGAAGAAAGAAAAAGACTCTGGATGAAGAGTCAGTTAATCTGATACTCGAAGTCCACAAAGAGCAAAATTTGGGCGCAAGACGGCTGGAAAAGATCATTGATTTCACGCATGGAAAGCATATCCCGCATAACGCTATTCATAATGAACTGCTATCTCATGGCTTGGCCAATGCGAACCGCAATAAATCGAAGCGCAGAAAACCCTGGATTCGGTTCGAACGCAAGCACAGCCTGTCCATGGTGCATCTGGATTGGCATACCAGCATTCACGATGGGAAAAAGGTGTTCGTCTGCGCGGTCCTCGATGATAGTTCGCGGCGCATTCTCGCGGGCGGAGAGTTCGATGCGGAAACAACAGATTACGCCTTACGGCTCCTCAAAGAAGCCATGGGCAGATTTGGCTGGCTGACAGGTATTAGAGAGGTTTTAACCGATAGAGGGACCCAATTCTATGCCAACAAGCGAGACAAGAACGGCGATGCAGATAGCAGATTTGAGGACTTTCTTAAGGAGAATAAAATCAAACACATCAAAGCTCGCGTCAAGCATCCTCAGACCAATGGAAAATTAGAAAAATGGAACGACACTTATGAACGCAACAGGTTTAGGTTCGATAATTTTGACAATTTCATGAATTGGTATAATACGGTTAGATTTCATGAATCGCTGGATACAAAATGGTATCTACAGACGCCAGATATCGCATTCTGGTCAAGGCTGCCGGAAGGGTGCAAATTGGGAATGTTCCTGAATCGGATGGAGACTGAATTAAATGGTTGCTGAAGAATATAACGATCCGGCCGGAGTATATAAAGTCCAAACATTCGGGACTCTACAAAAGCCCGTTAGATCCTCATTTTTGCGCACTTCCTTTTGCCAGGATCAAAGCCACGCAATAAGGCTCTCTGGTTCTTTTTAGCGGCCCGGCGTGTATAGGATGGTCTCCGCAGATGATGAATAAGGTCTCGTCGTTTGCCGTCCTTACTATCTCACCTATACAGCGATCAATAAGCAAAGCCGCTTCTCTAATACCTTCCCAACCCATGCCCAGATGTACGCTCTTATCAATTCCTATGAAGTAGGAGACGAGAAGCCTGGGCCTCTCTAAAAGGGCCTGGCAGGTCATGCGGCAAGCCTCCCGATCGAAGTCCTGCGGAGGAATGCTGTCCGATATGCCGTGCACGATCTCAATCAAGCCTTGGTAAACATCAGCTCCATTTTGTTCCATTATCACCGCGCAACTTTGACCTGACGCGGCTGCTATCTCCGGCAAGCTGAGGATGCTGGACTCTTTTGCGCCGGCCTTATCCAAAATTCCGTGGTGCTCCGGCAACAGTCCACTCAAGATGCTGGCGATGGCCGGGGTGGTGTGATTGGAGACGGCCGTGGCCCGCAAGAGCAGCCCAGCAATACTTAGAGCTCTCATGTTCTCCATTGTGGGCAAGAGCCACTTCAATAAATCATAGCCCAGGCTGTCGATGATGATGAGCGCGATGTTTTTGCAGCCCCAGGCCACTGCCGAATCAATCGGTCGGCCGTCTGGCTTGGGAAGCTGCAGCCCCAGGATAAGAGCTGCCGTGGGTGCGATGTCAAGCTGGCTGAATGGCGGCTTGGTATTTTGAGTTGTCATGAGGATCTTTGTTATCTTTCTCGGCCGCATAGTAATGCCTTTTTGTTTGGCTGCGATATTAGAAGTAAACTGAAATATGAAACTGAGACCCTGAGGCGGCTTTATGGCGGGCAGCAATATTCCGCATGCTTAAATAAGGATAAAGATAAAACAGGCATGAAATAGGTCCGCATGAGGCAGGTTCGCCATGAAACGGGCCAAGCATGAGAAATGTCAGGCAATGAAACCATGAATAAAAGAAACGCTTTTTCGCTTCAGCTCAACTGCGCTCCGCTCCCTCTAGCTCTGCTGATCTTAGCTCTGACGATGCTGATGGCTGTAGCATATGCCACTTCTGCAAATATGGATATTGATTACAGCCATAACGTTGTAGGTACCGGGACTGTGATGACAGATTTTAAGATGGGATCGGATGAGAGCACGCAGGCTACCGGAAGGGTGCGAGGAAGCGGAGAGGTCATGAACAAATATGTCTTTGTCAGCAACAACTCCGAGAACGTCTCCATCGAAGACCAGTTCCTCTTTACGAAGATACCTGTCGCCCACGAGATTACTATTTGCGACTATCCTCAGATGACCAAGAGCCCAGGAAGCTTTCGCCTGCTGGGGACGACCTGGGCCGCAAGAATAAACCTTACCCCGCAAAATGATAGCGTATAAATGATAGCCAATTAGTTTCGCCTTGCGCCAAAGATTTATTAACACTCCATCAAAGTTACGATAGATATGCAGGACAACCAGGAGATCGCCGGGAAGTATCGCGAGCTTTGCGAGCTATGCAAGAGCCCTGCAGAGGAGATCAAGACGAAAAAGAATCTTCTCGTCGTCTCTCATGTAGATGCGGATGGGCTCACGGCAGCGGCTATAGTCTGCACCGCCCTGGAGAGGTGCGGCTTGGACTTCCAGCCCAAATTTTTCCGCCAGCTTGATGAGAGCGCTCTAAGTGAGGTTGCAGATCATGGCGCCGATCTGGTCATATTTACGGATCTTGGCAGCGGAATGATTCAGCAGATATGCGATCGCGGCATATCTGCTGTAGTGGCCGATCATCACAGGCCTGCCGCCTGTGAGGCCCGTCCAATAGCCCACATCAATCCCCATCTGGTAGGCGCTGATGGGGCAACACAGCTCAGCGGCAGCGGAACCTCTTTTCTCCTGGCCCGGGCGCTGGCGTCCACCCCTGGCAGCAATGATGATCTGGCAGCTCTGGCTGTAGTGGGGGCCGTGGGGGATCTGCAGGACATGGCACGCGGCCAGCTGGTCGGCATCAACCGTCATATCCTGGAGATCGGATCCAATGCAGGGGCCGTTTCCTTCTCTCGCGACATCAAGTTCTTCGGCAGACAAACCCGTCCGGTCTACAAGATGCTGGAGTACTCTCAGGACCCGTACCTGCCCGGGCTTTCAGGAAATGAGGACGCTTGCATCGCATTTCTCAAGGAGATCGGAATACGCCTGGGCGGAGAGAAGTGGCGGCGCTGGATCGATCTATCTCTGGAGGAGAAGGCCAGCTTTGTCACAGCCATTCTTCGCAAGGGCCTAAGAAGCGGCATCACCAATGTCAAGCTGGAGCGCTTGATAGGTGAGGTCTACATCCTTTTAGGCGAGCAGGAGGGAACGGAGCTTCGGGATGCCAGTGAGTACTCGACTCTTCTCAATGCTACCGCCCGTTACGGTCATGCCGACGTGGGTCTGCAGGTCTGCATGGGTAACAGAGACGAAGCCTTTAGCGAGGCGCAAAGGCTGCTGGGCCAGCACCGCCAGAATCTGGTAAACGGCCTGAAGCTCGTCCGCGAGAAAGGCATCACCTCCCTTAAGAGCATCCAGTACTTTGATGCAGGAGATGCCATTTTAGACACCATCGTCGGCATCGTAGCCGGCATGAGCTTTCAGATGGGTGATCGCTCTCGGCCTATCTTGGCCTTTGCCCGGACTGCTGAAGGAGAGCTAAAAGTCTCGGCGCGAGGCACCCAGGATCTGGTCAGGTCGGGTCTGGACCTGGCTGATGCCTTGTCGCGCTGTGCGCGCGCTGTGGGCGGCGTGGGCGGGGGGCACAATGTAGCTGCCGGGGCGACTATTCCGCCCCAGGCCAAAGAGGAATTTTTGGCGCTTATGGATTCAACGGTAGGCAGGCAGCTTAGCAGCTAGGGATGTCTTAATATTTTTGATCAAACATCGACGGCCACCCAGTCGCATGATGCGGGGCATGGACAGCGCCGCAGCAGACTGAAATCAAGGAGCTTTCGTCTTGAGCGAAGTATTGATGTTCTTTTTTGGTACCTTGTCATCAATGTATTTTTTAATCAAATACAAACTTTATAAATTCTATTTTATATTCATCATCTATGACCATCACTAAGAACATGCTCAATATCATGTGGATATAGATTTAAACCAAGCCAATATAGTAAAATTATAAATAGTAGTAGTATCTAACATAAATATGTGAATAGAAGTATAGAGCAGGACGTATCGCACTTGAATGCCGACCATCTTGATCTAAAGCATCTAAATAAGATACTGGCTCTATCTCGTAATCCCTCAGATATAATTGAAGTTCAAGACCATATCATAAAAAAGCTCAAAGAGGAGATTCAGCAACTTCGAGATGAAGTCGCGCGTTTGAAAGATGAAAAAGGCAAACCAAAGATACTGCCAAACGTTCCTGATATTCCTCGTGACAAACCCAATCATCAAGTAGGTAAATCCAAACCCTGGAAAAAGGAAGCCAAAATAACCAGAATCAAGATAGATCGCATTCAGAAGTTCTGCGTCGATAGGAGCATTCTTCCAGATGATGCGATTCCAAAGGGTTTTCGCAGCGTAGTTATTCAAGACATTACATTTAAAACATGCAACACGGAGTGCCTTCTTGAGCGATTCTATTCGCCTTCCTTAAAAAAGACCTTCGAAGCGAAACTTCCAAAGGATCTGCAAGGGACCAGTTTTGGAAGCCGCCTGAAAGCATTCGCGATCACCCTCCATAACCTGGGAAGAGTAACCGAGAACAAAATCCAGAAGATCTTGGAGAGCATCGGCACCATCATCTCTGAAGGCACGATCTCAAACATCATGATCGAAGAGAAGCGCGAAGAATTTACCGCCGAAAAAAATGAAATATTCAAAACCGGTATGGAGAACGCAGATTACTTTCAGATAGATGATACTGGTGCCAGGCACGCAGGGAAAAATCATTATCTGGACGTGGTGTGCAATGATCAGTTCGGCTCGTTCTTCATTCTAGGCGGAAAAAGCAAAGATGATTTGAGACCCATTTTCGGATTGAAAGAAGGCGAGCAAATAGACAAGCCAATGGTTTCGGATGCTGCCCAGCAATTCAATTCCATATCTTCAAAGCAGGGGCTATGCTGGATACATGAGATACGACATTATAGGAAACTAACACCCGTTATTGAACAACATAGAACTCTGCTGAGTGGTTTTATCGATAGGCTATGGCACTATTATGAACTGCTGGAGGATTTTAAAGAGAATCCTGATTGTGGTTTTGGGGTATATCTTGAGTGGCTCTTTGATTTTATCTTCTCGCCCACAGCCAAAAAAGGTTATGTGATGCTGGATGAGACAATAGCATCGACGAGAAAGCGAAAGGATAGGTTGCTGAAGGTACTGATCTATCCTGAGCTGCCGTTACATAACAACGGTTCCGAGATAGCTGTGCGGGAAGGCGTGATCAAGAGGAAGATCAGCTACGGAACTCGAAGCGAATCCGGCAAGGCCGCTTGGGAGAATCAATTGACTATCCTTGACACATGCAGAAAGCAAGGAGTTAGCTATTTCGAGTATATTCTGGATATTATATCTGGGAGCTACTCGATGCCAAGGTTGTCCCAACTCCTTATGCGGAGCAAGTCCTCCACAGTCTATTGAGCATGTTCATCACTAACAATGCGATTGCGCCAAAATAGTTCATATCTTGTACTATAATTCTCAATATGTGCCATAAAGAGCTTATACAAATGTGCCAATTGCCTGTGTAGTGAACCACAAAGAAGAATCGGAGGCAATTACTCAAAGATGGGATCCTGGACAATATCTCAGAAGATGAAATATAAAGTTAAAAAAATTCATCATCGTTTGGATTTCATGGATATGACGACAATATATGAGCAGTTTGATCAGTATCAATCAAATAATATATTTTCTTAGGAGGTTTCCCAGAATGCATTCATTGTCAATTAATGAAATAGAGAATTTTACATCAAATCGTGGAGTGAACAAGGAATATGTTGAAGATTTCTTGGACACTGTCGGGCAGGCTGGCACAGAAGATGGTGCTTTACTGAACCTCTACTACGATGCACGTCTTTACAACTGGAATATTTCGACGGTAAGGGCCATAGAAGCAGGCATAAAGTCAGCTTATGCAAAAGAGGCGGCGAATGCACAAGCCGTTGAAAAAGAAATCCTAACGCCTCTTCCCGGTGGTCATTATTCGCTATGGCCACAACGCAATCGATAAAAACAGCGGAACGCATCCACTGTTGGTGGCCACCTATTTTTCAAATATAATGGGCGATGATATCTATGTGGCAAATCCTACAAGGCTCCAAAAAAAAGCATTGAAAGCGAGACTTGCGCCCTGAGGAACTCATGCGTACTGCGCGAGCAGAAAGTCCAAGAAGTATGGGGCAGATTAAGCTGGCAGAGGAAATACAGCACAAAAGCAGGCTATTGCTTTCGAGAAAGGGAGAACTTAGCATGAAACCAGATGATAATGATCCAAAAAATGATGGCATCATCAAGACATCACCTGCTTCTCTGCCGAAAGAGAGCGCACCCCACGAGAATGACCGAAAGAAGGCTTTCTACATCGTGGGAATGGGAGGGTCGGCCGGCTCTCTGGAGGCTTTTGAGCAATTCCTCCAAAACATGCCAAATGATACCGGACTGGCTTTTGTGATCGTGTCCCATCTCGACCCAACTCACAAAGGCATCTTGCCAGAGCTGCTCGCGCGCGTCACGACCATGAAGGTCCTTCAGGCGAAGGACGGTATGAAAGTCCAACCGAACCATGTCTACGTGATCCCGCCAAACAAAGATATGTCCATCCTGCACAAAACCCTCCAGCTACTGGAGCCCTCCATGCCGAGGGGATTTCGGGCGCCCATCGATTTCTTTTTCAAGCACCTGGCCGATGATCAGGGAGCGAATAGCATATGCATCATTTTCTCCGGAATGGGAACAGACGGGACTCTTGGGTTGAAAGCCATCAAAGAGAAGCTGGGTATGGCGATGGCCCAGGACATAAGTTCGGCCAGGTACGACGGGATGCCCCAGAGCGCCATCGATACCGGTCTCATTGATTATGTGGCACCGGCAAACGAACTGCCTGCAAAGCTGCTTGGATATGTGAATCACGTCTACAGGACGACAGGAGAGGTGCCTCGAGCCGAGAAGAAAACCGCGGGCGCATTGCAAAAGATATTCGTCCTTATCCGGGCTCAAACCGGAAACGACTTCAGCCTCTACAAGAAGAGCACAATTCTCCGCAGAATTGAAAGGCGGATGAACGTTCATCAAATTAATAATATAACTGGGTACGTCCGCTACCTTCAGGAGAATTCCCCTGAGATTGATCTGCTTTTCAAAGAGCTTCTTATCGGCGTGACCAGCTTTTTCAGGGAACCGGATGCTTTTGTTGTCCTGAAAGAGAAGGTCATTTCAGAGCTTCTGAAGACCAAGAAGTGGGGAGACACCATCCGCGTCTGGGTGGTCGGCTGCTCCACCGGCGAGGAGGCGTATTCCATCGCCATCGCTCTCAGAGAGTGCCTGGATGATCTGTTGCCTAGAGGCAATTTAAAGATCCAGATCTATGCGACGGACATAGCCAAAGATGCCATCGACTTTGCTCGCCAGGGTACTTATCCTGCAACAATCGTCGCAGATATGTCAGAGGAGCGTTTGCAACGATTTTTTACAGAAGAGGACAATCATTATCGTATAAATAAAGAGATCAGGGATTTAATCATCTTTGCGCAGCAGAACGTTCTCATCGACCCGCCGTTCACCAATCTGGACCTGCTAAGCTGCCGAAACCTTCTCATTTATCTGAACTCCGGGACGCAAAAGAAGCTCTTGCCACTCTTCCATTACTCCCTGAATCCGGAAGGATTTCTCTTTATCGGCTCTTCCGAGTCCATAGGAGTCTACACCGATCTCTTCTCTCCGCTGGACAACAAATGGAAGGTCTTCAAGCGCAGGGAGACACTCATCGCCCGCAAGGGACTGGTCGAATTCCCTACCTCGCGGCTGCCTTTTGAGGTCCGCAGGCAAGGCATGGTAAGTTCACCAAAAATTTCCGATGCCAGCGTCATCGAGATAGCCCAGACGTTCATCCTCCAGACCATCGCACCTCCTGTGGTGCTCATCAATGACAAGGGAGACATCCTTTACCTCACCAGGCGTACCGGGAAATACCTGGAACCGCCTGTCGGAAAAGCGAATTTGAACATCTATGCCATGGCGCGTGAGGGCCTGAGGTCTGAGCTGGGAATGCTCATCCGTAAAGTGATGACCGAGAAGACGAAGACAACCATTAAGGGCCTGCGGATCAAGACGAACGGGTCCGAGCAGGTGGTCAACCTCACGGTCAGTCCTTTCGAGGAGCCAGAGGTTATGCGCGGGCTCATGATGGTCCTGTTTGAGGACCTGGAAATGCCCGCAGAGATGCTCGCAGAGGAGGCTCATTCCTCCAAGAAAAAATTAAGATCTTCTTCCAGGCTGGAGGCCATCAACGGCAAGCTCGAGATGGAGCTGCAATCCACGAAGGAACACCTGCAGAGTGTTTTCGAAGAGATGGAGACCTCCCAGGAAGAGCTGAAATCCGCGAACGAGGAGCTGCAATCGACCAACGAAGAGATGCAGAGCATCAATGAGGAGATGATAACCTCAAAAGAGGAGCTGCAATCCCTCAACGAGGAGCTGATAACCCTCAATGCTGAGCTGCTGTCCAAAAATGATGAGCTGTTCAATACCAACAATGATATGAAAAACCTCCTCGACAGCATGCAAATTCCGACCATATTTCTGGACAACAACCTGAAAATCAAACGGTTCACGCCTTATGCGACGAAGATCGCTAACCTCATCCAGAGCGACGCAGGGCGTCCGATCACAGATATCGTAACCAACCTTGACTATAAAGATCTGATCCAAGATGTGAAGGATGTTCTGCAGACGCTGGTGTTCAAGGAAACTCAGGTGCAGACCAGGGATGGGACATGGTACCTGATGCGCATCATCCCCTATCGAACGGCTAATAACATCATTGATGGCGCTGTGATCACATTCTCCGACATCACAGAATCAAAAAAGATGACCGATCTCATGATGGAACGCACCAGGTATGCAGAGGGCATCATCCGCACGGTTAGGGAACCGCTGGTGGTGCTAAATGGCGACCTGAGAGTTGTTTCGGCCAATCCCGCTTTCTACAGGACATTTCAGGTGACGCCCCAGGAGATCGAAGGGCAGCTCCTTTACGACCTGGGAAATCGGCAGTGGGACATTCCCGCTCTCCGGCAGCTTCTGGATAAAATGCTTCCCAAAAACACCCAGGTTGAGGATTTCCTGATGGAGCATGAATTTCCAAGGATCGGTCGCAAGAGGATGCTCCTCAATGCCCGGCAAATAGTGCAGGCGGACCGCCAAAGGCAGTGGATTCTACTCGCAATAGAAGACATCACGGATCGAAAAGATCAGTCCTGAAATCACAAGAGAAGAAGACCATGAAGAATGAGAAAACCGAATTGAATCAGAACGGTGACCTGCGTCACCAGGCAGAGGAGCGTTTGATGGGCAGCAGAAGCGATCCAGCCGGCTTTAAGGGGGAAGGCAAAGATGCCCGGGCTCTGGTTCATGAGCTACAGGTCCACCAGATTGAGCTGGAGATGCAAAACGAAGAGCTGAAGCTCGCCAAGCTGGAGACGGAAAATGCTCTGATGAAGTATTCAGACCTCTACGACTTTGCCCCCATCGGATTGTTTGCTTTCGATACGCAGGGACTGATCCAGGAGGTCAACCTGGCGGGAGCCAAACTGATGGGCATGGAGAGGCGTAGCCTAATGAACGGCAGGCATTTTCAGTTGTTTGTTGCACCCAAAGAACGTCCTCTTTTTGATGATTTCTGCAAAAAAGCGTTTGAGACCTCCACCAAGCAAACGTGCGAACTGAATCTCCTAAGGGATGGAAAGCCTGCAGTTTATGCCCGCATCGAGGGTATAGTCGCTGAGGATGGCTCGACGAACGGCAGACAGTGCCGGATCGCCGCCATCGACATAACCGAGCGCAAGAAGGCCGAAGAAGCGCTCCATGAAACACAGGATTATCTGGAGAGCCTGATCGACTATGCCAATGCTCCTATCATAGTCTGGGACCCCTCATTCAGGATCACCAGATTCAACCATGCTTTTGAGAGGTTGACTGGACTTAGAGCAGCCGAAGCACTCGGAGAGCCTCTGAAAATACTCTTCCCGGAGAGTAGCAGCCTAGAATCTTTGGAGCATATCCGTCGCACTCTGTCAGGAGAACGCTGGGAAGTTGTCGAGATCCCTATTCTTAATGCAGACAGATCGATACGAACCGTCTTATGGAATTCGGCCAACATATATGACGCGAATGGAACTACGATCATTGCTACCATTGCCCAGGGCCAGGACATTACAGATCGAAAGAAAATGGAAAAGGCTCTTCAAGAAAGCGAAGGAAAATTGAGGGCTCTATTCAACCTGTTGCCGATAGGGATCTCTGTCACCGATAACGAAAGAAAAGTCATTATTGTTAACCCCGCTTTAGAGAAGGTGCTGGGTCTTTCCAGGGAGGAGCTGCTGGAAGGAAAATACTCTGGCAGAAGGTACATTCAGCCTGATGGGAAGGAGATGTCTCCAGAGGAGTTCCCCAGCTCAAAAGCACTAACGCAAGGAGAAGGAATCGTTCAGAATGCCACGATAGGAATAATCAAAGAAGATAGTACGGTTATCTGGACCGATGTGAACGCTGTCTCTCTTCCTTTTCCAGATTGGCGAGTCGTAGTTGCCACTTCTGATATCACGATGCGAAAGCAAGCAGAAGATGATCTGCGCCGGAGTGAAAAGAAATACCGCGATCTATTCAATGGGATGACGGAAGGCTTCGCTCTGCATGAGATCATATGCGATGAAAAAGGCGAGCCCTGCGATTTCCGTTTCCTCGATGTCAACGCGGCTTTCGAGAGGCTTACTGGCCTAGCGCGGGTGGATGTAATCGGCAAAACCCACAATGAGGTCTTGCCTGGTGATGATCCGCGATGGGTCAGGGAGTATGGTGTTGTCGCTCTCACCGGCAAGTCAGTCCAATTCGAAAACTTCTCGCCGGCTCTGGGCAGGCACTATCAAGTGTTTGCTTATCGCACAGCTCCCAGCCAGTTTGCCGTCCTGTTCATGGACATCACCAAGCGCAAACAGGCCGAAGAGCAGCGCCAGCGTCTTGCTCTCGAGCTGGCTGACAGAGTCGCAGAACTGCAGGTCGTGTTGGATACAGTGCCCGTCGCCGTCTGGATCGCACATGATCCGCAGTGCAGCCGAATTACCGGCAATGCCTATGCCGATCAGATCTTAAATGCTCCACGGGGCGGCAATGTCTCTCGCAGCGCTTCGCCTGAAGACGCCGCTGTCATGTACAAGATTATCAGAAAAGGCGTAGAGCTGAAGCCGGAAGAAATGCCTGCCCAGATAGCCACTGCTACCGGCAAGCCTGTGATGGGTGAGAGACTGGAACTGCTCTTCCCTGACGGAAGAACTGTCCACCTGATAGAGAGCGCCATGCCCCTATTCGATGCCGAGGGCCATGTGCGTGGCGCTGTCATCGCCGGTGCGGACGTGACCCTTCTCAAGCTGGCTGAAGAGAAATTGCGCAGGTCCAGGGACGAGCTGGAGCAGAAGGTCCAGGAAAGAACCGCCGATCTTGTAAAGATCAATCAACAGCTTATGCAAGCCAAGGAGGTCGCGGAGGAGGCAACGCAGGCTAAATCCAATTTCATGGCCAATATGAGCCATGAGATTCGCACTCCCATGAATGCTGTTTTAGGCATGACCAGCCTCCTGCTCTATGATGAATCTCTAAATGATGAACAGAAGGACTTTATTGAGACCATCAGGATCAGCGGAGATGCATTGATGGTGGTTATAAACGACATCCTGGACTTCTCCAAGATGGAACAGGAAAGAATAGTTCTGGAGGAGCAGCCCTTTAACCTGCATAGCTGTATCGAGGAATCTATCGACCTGGTATCAGCCTGTGCTACCGAGAAGCACCTGAACCTGGCCATTACCATTGACAGAACCCTTCCAGAAAACATAATCGGTGACCCTAACAGGCTGCGCCAGATTCTGGTCAATCTGCTGGGCAATGCAGTCAAGTTTACAGAAAGTGGTGAGGTCAAACTCAATGTATCCGGCCATCAGCTCGATGGCAATTATGAGATACATTTCGCTATTGCCGATACAGGTATCGGCATATCCAATGAAAAGATGGATCGTCTTTTCCAGCCATTCAGCCAGGCGGATACATCAATAACGCGCGAATACGGCGGAACTGGTCTTGGCCTGGTCATAGCTAAGAAACTGGTCGAACTCATGGAAGGAAGAATTTGGGTAGAATCCGAGTTTGGCAAGGGATCTACCTTCCATTTCACCATTATTGCTGCGATTGCACCAATACAGCCCGACAATCAATTGCTCGGTGCTCAGTCGCCGCTTGTAGGCAAAAATGTTCTGATAGTTAATAACAATAAATCCAACCGTCGTATCTTGGGGGAATATGCCTATTCCTGGGGCATGGTGCCTCTCATCGCATCGAACAGCCAGGACGCTCTTAACTGGATCAGAAGAGGAAGCCACTTTGACGTGGCTATGCTGGACAAAGATTTGCCAAAAATGGATGGCGCTACATTGGCCAAAGAGATTAGAAAAATCGATAAGACCATGCCATTGGTTCTGCTAACCTCCATAGATCATCAAATGGCTTCAGATATCATTGATGCATACTTGATCAAGCCCATCAAACCCGCTCAGCTTCATAAGGTTTTGATGTGCGTACTCTCTCGAACGTCAGCTCAATCCGGCGAGGTAAACCAGAAGACTCAGATCAGACCGATGCACATACTTCTGGCCGAGGACAATGTGTCCAGCCAGAAGGTAGTGTGTCAGATGATTAAACGCCTGGGCTGCACTGTGGATGTGGCCGCTAATGGAATCGAAGCTCTGCAGGCCCTGGAACGCCAGTTTTATGATCTGGTGCTAATGGATTTGAGGATGCCTGAGATGGATGGCCTGGAGGCTACCCGCATAATCCGCCAGATCTGGCCGGATAACGGGCCGAAGATAATCGCCATCACTGCCTATGCTCTGCGAGGCGATCGGGAGATGTGCCTTGATGCCGGCATGGACGATTATATCAGCAAACCGGTAAGAATAGAGGAACTGGCAGAGGTGCTGAGGAAATATCGACTCACTCAGGATGGCTCATGAACCAAACCGGAACCAAGGGATATCAATTGGCGGTCTTCGGGACTCCCATCGTTCCAGTGAAGGAGTCCCTCCGACCTCTCTCCGTCTCTCTTGATCTGCGTTGAATGAATTTGACAACAGTTCAACCGGAGCTTGTCGTTGTCTGAGTAGTTCCATCGGAACTCGTCGTTGTTTGGTAAGTTCCATCAGAGGTTGTCGTAGTCTGACCACCGGGCGTAATGGTGGTCCGGCCGTTGGATGTAGTGGCGGTTAGTCCATCTGATGTAGTTGTTGTAGTCAAGCCTTTTGAATTGCCAAGAACGGTTACTGGTGGTGTCTGTTTTGCTGCCGGATAAATGCTTACCCCTGCGTTTCCAGCTGGTGCCTGGGCAAATACATCTACAATGACCACGTTGCTGGGCTGGTTGTTCACCACAAAGTATAGCATGTGTCTTCCAACCTGGTCGGCTTTGAAGTTCATTGTGTTATATCCCTGGCTAAACTGATAAGTCTTGTACTTCGAACTGGTTGTGTCGGTCTGGGTCATCTCATAGAAACCTGCCGGTCCTTCAACGGGTGCGTAAGCGATTAGCTGCAGCCATGTTCCGACTGGGCTTACCACATACTGTGTCCAGTTTGTTGCTCCCTGGACCCATAGGTCATTGGTCTTGGATGGCACTGTGGATGCATACTGGGTGTATGGCAGCCCAATACCGGCACCGTAGTACACAGTGGAAGGTGTTTTCTGCGTTATATCGAACTTGGTAGGATTGCTTATTATCCCACCCACTACAGGCGTACCGGTGGTTGTATAATACTCTGTGAAGGGCGAGAACGTGGTTACGGGAACCGCTTGGCTATAAAAGGCTTCACCGGTAGTGTACCAGGGAAAGTCAGGGACAGGCGTATCGAGCCAATGCAACATGCCAGCCAGCCCCGGATCACTTGTACCGCGGTACATTTGTCCCATGTTGGGGCTAAGATAATCTCCGCTCGATCCCATTGTGCCGCTAGCGGAACTTTCGCCTAGTGGGTCAGACTGTGCTAATGCCTGAAATGCAAAGCAGACGAGCACCGTCATACAGAGCAAAATTTTGCTATATTTCATTTCATCACCTACTATTGCCTAAACCGGATTCTTAGATTTCCAGATGAACTAAAAAGATAAGAGGAGGGCAGGAAGTATCGAAAGGATGTCAAGAGTCTTTTGAATCCTATCTCGGATCTGCCTGAATTAATTAGGTGTCGCTTATTTCAGCGACTTCGCCATCTTATTTCTTTTCTGAAGCTTTCGGCTTTTCCGTTTCTGTCTTTGCAGGCTCCGCCTTTTTCGGGTGGCCCGATAATTGGCGTTTGAGTTCATCCTGGCGTTCCTTGATCTTATCTTTTTCGCCCTGGGTTTTCGCTTTCGCCATCTCTATATCAAGCTGTTTAAGTTGTGCTTCCACTTCTTTCGTCATTTTTTCCTCCGTTTGTGATTCCAAATACTATTATGATGTTATTGTATTTGTTGTTTATGGCACATATTGAGAATTCTAGTACAAAGTGTGAACTGTAGAGAATAAACCTCGCCATGAACTTCCGGATCTATGATATTTTAAGGAAACCATATATACTTTTCTAAAAATGCTCAGATATATTCATGACTGAAAAGTCGTGGTTCCATTGAAACGCGGTTAGTAGGTTTGTTGCTTCTTTTTTGTATCCCGGTCTCGAAAGTCGTAGCTCCATTGGAACAACGCTAGTCAAGTTCTTTGTTTCATTCAAGAATAAATAATGCCCCAAATTAACCAAA
>Ga0351931_1083_pt4 | contig 15629 bp, 13 predicted proteins | sample BONcelT113001E11_FD_205818 | JGI IMG/M metagenome (GOLD analysis project Ga0351931, IMG submission 205818) | Enriched cells from coal bed in the Powder River Basin, Montana, United States - BONCAT cells T11 rep2 HSBNCT.T11.300.1.E11 ... | reverse complement strand
CTCTCGACGAACCGAAATCATCCAGTTCAAAAACTTTCGCTGGACAATAGTGGGCGCAAAGTCCACACTTCTTGCACCATTTGTAATTTATCTCCACCATGAATGCCATGCTTGCGCCTTCCTTTACTTCAAAATCCTGGTGACCAGTTGCCTTCCCTGCACGCACCCAAGATTGAATGCTCTCTGATTAAGCTCTTTCAGCTTGGCGGGAATCCGGCTCATCACCGCATGCTCAACTGCTTCTTGGGAAACAAAATCAAGTAGCCCCGTCATTATGCCCAATGCGATAATATTGGCTGTTTTAACTTCCCCAAAGGTTTCCTTTGCACAACCGGTAATGGGATATTCAAAACATTGAACCCCTTCAATCGGGTCAGGCTTGACATAAGTACTGTCACAAAGAATAATACCGCCTTTTTTGACACTGCAGGAAAATTTGTTGAAGGAGTCCTGAGTCATGGCCAGTAAAAAATCCGGATGGGTGACTTCGGGGTAATTGATTTCACGATCACTGATGATGACATCAGACCGGCTCGCGCCACCACGCGCCTGCGGACCGTATGATTGGTTATGAACAGCATTCTTGTTCTGCCGGATCATCGCTTCGGACAGTATGATGCCGGCCAGGATCAGCCCCTGCCCGCCGAAGCCGCTCAGACAAAACTCGTAACGGTCGATGGGTATATTTTTTCCTGTTTCGGGTCCTACTTCGATAACTTGCATTTCGGAATTATTTCCGTTCTTTAAAATCTTTGCAACCATCGCGTCATATTTGTCGATATATTCCTCATCCGGTTCATTCATGAGTATGCCGGTGACAATCTTGCCCTTGAGCTCCGCTTTGGACATGCTCTGTGCTTTATCGACCGAAATGGAAACGTCGCGGAGCATATCATACATATCAGCGGGAGCCTTATAGCCGTTATTGGCGCCAAACCCCGTCGGGCAGGGACTGATCACCTCAATCAGGCTGAACCCCTTGTTGGCAATGCCCTGATTGATGAGGCGGGGTAACTGTGCCGCGTGATACGCCGTGGAACGTGCAACAAAGGTCGCACCGGCAGCAATCGCCACAGCGCAGATGTCAAGTTCACGGTCGATGTTGCCAAAGACCGTCGTACTGGTTCTGCTTTCGTGCGGTGTGGTAGGAGAGCATTGGCCGCCCGTCATGCCGTAGATGTAGTTGTTCATTACAATAACCGTCAGGTCAATATTGCGTCTGGCTGCATGCAACAGATGATTTCCGCCAATGGAAGCACAGTCGCCATCACCGAGGAAAAGGATAACCTTTTTTTCAGGACGGAACATCTTCATGCCTGTGGCGAAAGTGATGGCACGGCCGTGTGTCGTCTGAACAGCATTAAAATCCATATAAGCAGGGGTTCTGGCTGAGCAGCCGATACCGGACACAGCATAAACCTCGTCCTTGTCCCAACCGAGTTGTTCAATCGCACGAATGGCCGCCTGCGTAATAATTCCATGCCCACAGCCCGGACACCATATACTTGGGAATTCACTGGTTCTCAAATAAGATTTATTAATACTCAAGATTCGTACACCTCCCGGATACAACCCAAGATTTGATCGGGGGTGAATAGTTCACTGCCTGTTTCATTTATATTGATGATCTTGATGCTTTTTCCACTTGCCCCAAAAATCCTGGCTACCTCACCCGCGTACTGACCAAGATTCATTTCGGGAATAATAATCGTGTCAGCCGACTCAGTTGCCTTGAGAATCTCTTCATCTGGAGAAGGCCAGAGGGTAATGGGCCTGAATAAGCCGACCTTCAAGCCGAGATTTCTTGCCTGTTCCACTGCGGCGATGGCTGGACGAGCTACGCTGCCATAGGCAATCACTACTGTTTTGGCATTTGAGGTATAACGTTCTTCGCAGAAAACGATTTTGTCACGGTTCTGTGAAATTTTGCTATGCAGACGATTGATGAGATTACGGGCGACGGTCGGATCGCTCATCTTCGGAGAACCCGTCTCATCATGCACACAGCCCGAAGTATAGTAACGGTAGCCATCGCCGAGATTGGCCATCGGCGGAACGCCATCCGCATCCGGAGCGTAGGGCAGATAGCCCTTTACATTCTTGTCGGGCTTCTTGCGGTTGACAAGAACAATATCTTCGCAATCCGGGATCTCGACTTTTTCGCGCATGTGTCCGACAATGGCGTCGGTCAGCAAAATGACCGGCACACGGTATGCTTCTGCGAGATTGAAACAGCGAATGGTCAAATGAAATGTCTCCGAAACGCTTGAAGGACATAATACGATTACCGGATGGTCACCGTGAGTTCCCCATCGCGCCTGCATGACATCGGCCTGGGCAGAGAGGGTGGGTAGCCCTGTAGACGGACCACCGCGCTGTACTGCGACAATGACGCAGGGAACTTCAGAAATGGCTGCATAGCCAAGATTTTCCTGCACCAGGGTAAACCCGGGACCCGATGTTGCCGTCATACTTTTTGCGCCTGAAAGTGAAGCACCGACCACTGCGCCCATACAAGCGAGTTCATCCTCCATTTGTATGAACTTGCCGCCGTTCTGAGGAATACGTCTTGAGAGGACCTCGGCGATTTCAGTTGCCGGTGTGATCGGATAGCCGGCAAAAAAATTTACGCCTGCTGCCAGTGCGCCTTCCGCGCAGGCTTCATTACCCTGCAAAAAAAGAACTTTGGGTCTACGGTTCATTCTAACCAACTCTCTTCCTTTCGCATCCGGTCCACCATGCGAATATAATTGCGGTATATTGTTACGGTTTAAATATTTCTGAGCACTATCTGATCACTGAAAACCAAATTTTATCTTGTAATACCTAATTTTCAGGCTATAATCCACCCGTTCATTTACCTATAAGGTATCGTTCCCCTTTCTTGACTTTTGCGTCGCCTGCAACAATTTTTCGCATCGCCATTTTAAGATTAGTTCAATATTATTTAATTGTCAATACATTGTCACAGAAAATTTCATTTCTTTTTTAACAATAATTGCATTATATTATTCATTAATTCTTACTATATCATCATATTATAAATTATTAATAGTCAATTTACATTATATTAGTAGTTAAAATTTTAACTACTAATATATACTTGACAAATAAATATGCACGGATTATTATTGTTTCAATAGTAGAATTTTCCAAGCAATTATGCTGTGTTCCGATCTAGAGCCACAAGCCATCGCAAAGGAGTCTATGCTTGATGTTTAAGCCAAACACATCCAAATCGCAAAGCTTGGATCGCGCTTTAGATTTATTGGAAATGTTGACCAAAACAGGGACTTCCGTAAACATCGCCGAGATTAGCAAAATGTTCAAAATTACACGCACAACGGCTTCTTCCATGTTGCAGTCGCTAGTGCAGCGCAACTATATTGAAAAAGATGCAGAGACAGGAAAATACTCCATTGGATATAAAGCCTATGAAATGGCACTGGCCTACCGCTACCAGTACCCCTTTCTTTATGTTGCCGGGGAACACATCGGCAAAGTGGTAGAAAAAATGAAAATTAAAATCAACGTCAGTGTACTCAAACCACCTGGGGTTGCAGTAGTAGTCCTGTCAAAAGATGTTTCGGATATTCCAAAAATGATCTTGGGCTATGTGCTTCCGGGTTATGCTTCCGCCTCCGGAAAGCTCCTGTTGGCATATACCTCTCGAGAAACCACGGAACATTGGTTGGACTCCACAACCTTCATTCCTTATACTTCGCAAACGCTTACTGATAAAAAATCAGTATTAAAACAACTGGACCAAATTAAAACTCAAGGTTTTTCATACGAGTTCGAAGAACTGCTGTTGCAGCGTGCCTGCGTGGCTGCTCCTATTTACAATATTTCCGGAAATGTAATTGCTTCCGTCAGTTTCTCCGTTTCCAAGGAACGAATGGACACAAATATGGCATTGTTGACCGAGAATATCATTCTGTTGGGAAATTCCATATCTTCCACACTTGGATATAATCATATTATGTATCGTTAATCCCTCAATCCATTCTTGCAGACATTACCAAAACACAGTTTCGTTCCTAAAGCCGGAGACCGCCTAATCCGGTTTTGGGATGCCAACAAAGCAAGCTCATTTTTTCGCATCTGTAAATCGCCATTACAAGCGAACCGAGATCTTGTCAGGATCGGTGTTTTACGTGTGCGAACAATTAATCGACTCGCTTACATCGCGTAAAAACTCCATTCATGAAAAGATTCCCGGTAGCACTATAGAGAGTGATGCCGGGAATCCTGTTTTTATCACTGATCAACAGATAGCGAAAGGATGGATTATTGTGGATCTTGTGGAGAAAAAATATTTCGAGGATATTGCAGTCGGTGATAGTTGTATCTCAGTGGGCAGAACAATTACAGAAACGGATATTGTAAACTTCGCGGGAATATCTGGTGACTACAATACAATCCACACCGATGCGGAATACGCGAAGTCCTCCATCGCCGGACAGCGTCTTGCCCATGGCCTGCTGGTAATGGTTATCGCTTCAGGATTGTTTACCAGAACTGCCTATAACCTGTCGATCACCGAAACGTTGACTGCGCTGGCCGAAATAAAGTCCTGGAAGTTTCTTAAGCCGGTTCTGATCGGTGATACGATTCACGTATTGGTTGAAATTATTGAAAAAGCCGATGCTAAACCGGAAAGTAAAAGTGGCAGGATCATCTTCCGCCGGTCCGTCGTCAACCAACGCGGTGAAGTTGTTCAGGCCGGGGAATATGTCAGCCTGATAAAAAAACGCGGCCGATAATCAAATCCGGCAATAATTGCCGGGAAGATCAAATTTTTAGTAAAAAGGGTGATAATTTTGGCACAGGCATTACAAGGACTAAAAGTGGTTGAGCTTGGGAACATTCTGGCCGGACCGTTTTGCGGAACTCTGATGGCCGATTTCGGCGCGGAAGTAATCAAGGTTGAACCGCCGAATGTCGGCGACCTGATGCGCGGCATGGGCAGGATTGACGAAATTTGGTTTGCGGTTGAAGCCAGAAACAAAAAAAATATCACATTGAACATCCAGCACCCGCAAGGAAAGCTGCTGCTCGAAAAACTGCTGCGCGACGCCGATATCGTCACCGAAAACTTTCGTCCGGGCGTTTTGGCCAAGCTGGGATTTTCGTGGGCCCGGCTGCAGGAGATCAATTCTCGCCTGATCTATGTCTGTTCGTCCGGCTACGGCCAGACCGGCCCCTATGCCCACAGACCTTCGCTGGACCGCATCGGTCTGGCGACAGGCGGGGTTTTGCATGTCAGCGGTTTTCCGGACGGCCCCCCGATGAAAACCGGTCTTTCCGTCTGCGATTTTATGACGGCAATGTTCGGCTGCATCGGCGCGATGTTTGCCGTATATAACCGCGATGTTGTCGGCACCGGCATAGGCCAGATCGTTGATTGCAGCCTGTCTGAAACGGCGCTGCGGATTCAGGAATCCATCATCGCTGAATACAGTTACGACGGCACCATTCGCGAGCGCATGGGCAACGAGGCGATCGTCACTTCCCCTGCCGACCATTTTTTGACCAAGGATAACAAATATCTCATCCTGACGGTCGTAGGCGACAAAGTGTTCAATCAGTTTGCCAGGGCGATCCACCAGGAGGAATTGATGGATAATCCGAAATTCAACAACGCGAAAGGCCGGATGGTCTATCGCAAAGATCTCAATAAAATAGCTGCCGAGTGGGCGTCGAAGTACACCCTGGATGAGTGCCTGAGTGCCCTTGGCAGCGAAGTTCCCTGCAGCAAGGTCTTTAATGTCGAAGATGTCATGAATTTTGAACAGTTCAAGTTCCGGGACGACATCATTAAAGTTGCCACCAAACAATTCGGTGAGATCTGCATGCAGGGCATCGTTCCCAAGTTGTCGGGAACTCCCGGAGAGGTAAAATGGGCCGGTGAGGAACTGGGCCGATTTAATGAAGAAATTTATTGCGGCAAACTGGGCCTTTCACGCGAGGAGCTTGACCAGTTAAAAACCGATGGGGTCGTCTGATTCATATTCAACAGGCAAGGAGAATATCGGATGCTGACAATGGGAATCGATATCGGCTCAACCACATGTAAATGCATCATCTTCAAAGATGGCTCAGAAATTGTCGGACGGGCCATCGTTCCGCTGGGAACCGGAACTTCCGGACCGCAGCAGGTCTTTCAGACCGCTTTGAGTTCAGGTGGTTTTGTACGCGAAGATATGGAACGAATTCTCGTCACCGGATATGGAAGATTCTCCTTTGATGAGGCTGACACTCAAAAAAGCGAAATCACCTGCCATGCTCAGGGGATCCACTATTTGTTTCCTTCTGCCAGGACCGTCATCGATATCGGCGGGCAGGATATCAAAGTTCTCCATATCAGCGGGCGCGGCATGGCGGACAACTTTGTGATGAACGACAAATGCGCAGCCGGAACCGGCCGGTTTCTGGATGTGATGGCCGGCGTACTGAATGTCAGAACCGAAGACCTGGGCAGTATTTCAATGGAAGCTGAAAACGAGGTGCGGATCAGCAATACCTGCACCGTATTTGCCGAATCCGAAGTTATCTCCAAACTGTCCGCCAATGTCCGTCTCGCCGACCTGGTGGCAGGCATCCACACCTCGGTCGCCACGCGTGTGGCTTCGCTGGTTTTCCGCAACGGAGTGGTCAAGGATGTTGCCATGAGCGGCGGAGTCGCACTCAATCAGGGAATAGTCAGAGCCTTGAGCCGTGAACTCAAAACCGATATCCTGATCCATAAGGACTGTCAATTCGCCGGAGCTATTGGTGCAGCCTTAATAGCTAATCAAGAACTGCTCAGACAGGCCCGGGATAATAAAAAATAGGACAGGAGAATTGATGATGGCAGAAAATAATGTTCCCGCGCCCAAACGCGAAATACCCAAATCAAGGGTTATGGTTAATCAGCAAACAGCACAGATTTATGCCAATGCATGGGCTGCCAAGGAAAAGGGCGAACCAGTCGGCTGGTCAACCGCCATCTTCCCTCAGGAAATCGCTGAAACCTTTGGCCTCCCCGTACTCTACCCCGAGAACAATGCAGCGGCCATCTCCGCCAAACATCTGGGCGACCCCTTCATTCAACACGCCGAAGGCGAAATGCGCTATCCGATCAACATCTGCTCCTATGCGCGAATGAATATCGGCATGGCAGACAAGATGTCCGGAGAAAAATATGAAAGAGTCGAGCCGGCGATGCCGGTGCCGGATTTCTTGTTACTGGCCAACAACAGCTGCACGCAGTTGATGAAGTGGTATGAGAACCTGTCCCGCAATCTGGGCATTCCCATCTTCTTTGTCGACTGCCTGTTCAATTATTATGAAGAGCCCCCTGCCCCGCATAAAATCAAATACGTAAGAAGCCAGATCGAAAATTGTATAAAGGACATGGAAACTTTTTTCGGTAAAAAATTTGACTGGGACCGTTTTTTGGAAATTCAGCAGCGGTCGCAAATTAACCGCAAGCTGTTCAATGAGATCGTAAAGCTCAACTCACGCACTCCCGCGCCCATGAATGGTTTTGATCTGTTCAACTACATGTCGCCGCTGGTACTCTGCCGCGGCCAGGAATCCACCACCGCCATCTTCGAACAGTTGAAACTGGAAGTCCTGGAACTGATCGCAACCAACACTTCCACCTTCACGGCGAAAGAGCAGCATCGCGTCCACTGGGAAGGAATCGCCTGCTGGCCGAACCTCGGCTATAACCTGAAGATGCTCAAAAGCTATGGCGTCAACGCTGTAATGAATGGTTATGTTACCGCCTGGGATGTCGCCTATGAGCCGGGAGACCTTGACGGCATGGCGAAAGCGTATCAGATGTCCTCCACCAACAGCTTCAGCACTCCGTCCATCATGGCCAAGCGGGCAAAGTCGATCAAAGACTACAGTTGCGACGGGATGCTTTGCCATGTCAATCGCAGTTGCAAAATGATGACCTTTCATATCTTCGTCGGCCACGAAATCATCGAAGAGCAAACCGGCGTACCTTGCGCCAATTTTGACGGTGACCAGTCTGACACCCGCGTGTTCAGCGAAGCACAGTTCGAGACCCGGTTACAGGCTCTCGTCGAAATCATGCAGCACAACAAGGAGGCGCAAAATGACTGATCTCAATCAACTGCTTCAGGAATTTAGCGATGTTGCCGCCAATCCCCGGATTGTGCTCGAACGTTATATCGCTCAGGGCAAAAAAGTGGTGGGTTGCTTTCCCATCTATACGCCGGAGGAACTTGTCCACGCCGGCGGTATGATTCCGATGGGGCTGTGGGGCGGCCAGATCGCACCGACCGTCGCGGGAAAATACAACCCCATCTTCACCTGTTCGATTATGCGTTCCTGTCTGGAATATGGCATGACCGGCAAATATAAAGGCCTTTCCTGCGCGATGATGCCGATGCTGTGCGACACCTTCCGCGGCATGAGCGGGGGCTGGCGCGCCGGTGTCAAAGACGTGCCGCTCGTGGCTTTCATCCACCCGCAGAACCGGACCGACTCCGGGGCACTGGAATTTCTGACCGAGGAGTACAAAGCAGTCCGGGCTCTGCTGGAAAAGTATACGAATTGCACGATCACCGATGCTGCGCTGGAAAAATCCATTGAAATCTATAACGAGCATGCCGCTGTGATGTGTGAGTTTGTCGACGTCGCCAATGACCATCTCGACGTCATCACGCCGGTGGTCCGTCACAGCGTCATGAAAAGCGCCGTTTTCCTTGAAAAAAGTGAACACACCGAAAAAGTGCGCTCGCTCATGGCGGAACTCAACAAACTGCCGATCCATGAATGGAAAGGCAAAAAAGTCATTCTCACAGGCATCACCGCCGAACCTGACGAGTTTCTCGAGATTTTTGCTGAAAATCGCATTGCGGTGGTGGGTGATGACCTCGCGCAGGAATCCCGGCAATACCGCACCCCGATTCCCGACGGCCCCTCCCCCCTTGAACGCCTGGCCGCCCAATGGTTCAACCGGTTCTGCTGCTCGACGGTCCATGAAAACGAAAGCAACCGTGGTGAACTGCTCGTCGAAATGGCTGAAAAACAAGGAGCCCAGGGCATCGCTGTCTGCCTCATGCGGTTTTGCGATGTGGAAGAGTATGATTATCCGATTATTTCCAAGGCGACTGAAAAAGCCGGTTTGCACAGTCTCTGCCTGGAGATCGATCAAAATACCCAGAACAATGAACAGTCCCGGACCAAAATCCAGAGTTTCGCCGAGATGGACTGAAAGGTCAGCAAGTAACGCGCATAAGCAAGACAGGAGGGACTGAGGAAATGAACAAGAAATTGGCTGAAAAAATCGCCATTATCACCGGCGGCGCCGCCGGCATCGGTTTTGCCACCGCACGCTTATTCCTCGAGGAAGGCGCAACTGTCGCAATCTGTGATATCAACAGCCAGAAAGTCGACGCCGCCGTTGGTGAACTGTCACCATTCGGCCCCGTAAAGGGTTTTGTTGTCGACATCGCCAAAAAGGAAATGTGTGAGTCCATGGTTACACAGCTGGTCGCTGAATTCGGACGCGTGGATATCCTGATCAATAACGCAGGCATCACGGAAGACGCTCAGTTCTACAAGATGACCGAAGAACAGTTCGACAGGGTCCTCGACGTCAATCTTAAAGGCACTTTCAACATGAGCAAGGCCGTGATTCCGTTCATGATGGAACAAAAATATGGCAAGATCGTGCACGCTTCTTCTGTTTCCGCTTACAACGGCAACTTCGGACAGACGAATTATGCGGCCTCTAAAGCTGCAATCATCGGTATGACCCGCGTCATGGGCAAAGAACTGGGAAAGTACGGCATCAACGTCAATGCCATTGCACCCGGTTCCATCATGACCGATATGTATAAGGCCGTCCCCGAAGAGGCAAAACAGAAAAAGCTGGCGTCGATCCCGCTCCGCCGCTACGGCGAACCGCGCGAGGCCGCGCAGCTGTTTGCGTTTCTTGCCTCGGACGAATCCAGTTACATCACCGCCCAGTCCATCACGATCGACGGTGGTTTCAACTAATAGAATCTGCCCGCAGTTGCCACTCCTGGCAACGACCAGTTCATTTGGTTGGCACTGTACCAAAGGCGCTGGATAAGCCGCACCCCATACGATAGTTAAGACTGTGGCGGTAAAATGCAAACCTGTCAAACAGAATCAAACAGGGGGATGGTCCTTTTGGAACCCATCCCCCTGTTTCGTATCCAGACTATTGATTCCGGTTCAGAACAAACTGAATCATCAGGGCAACACCATAAGGGGCCGCGCCATCGGAGAAATCGAACCGGTCGTTGTGGTTGCGCATCTGTTCGACCTGCCCGGGCGGATTGATGCCCAGACGGATGAACACTCCTTTGGGCACCTTCTCCAAATAGAAAGAAAAATCTTCCGAACCCATCACCGGTCGATCAAGGGGAATTACGGCCGCTTCGCCGAGAACCTGTTTTCCCGCTTCCACCACCTCGGCGGTCAATTCCGGATCGTTCACCACCACCGGCACGCCGTAAACATAGTTCAACTCGTAATTGCAGCCGAAGCTTTCGGCGACGCCCTTGATCAGGCGGTCGATCTTTTCGGGCATCGACTTGCGGACGTCCTCGTTGTGGCAGCGCACGGTGCCGCAGAAAGACACCTCTTCGGGAATGATGTTGAAAGCCGTGCCGCCGTTGACCATGCAGACCGACAGCACCACTTTGTCCACCGCGTCAATCTCGCGGCTGACGATCGTGTTTAATACCTGAATGGCATAAGTCATGGCCAGCAGCGGATCCTTCGATCGGTGCGGATAAGCTCCGTGGCCGCCGGCGCCGAAAATGCGGACGGTGAACTTGTCGGCCGAAGCCATGTAAGGCCCAGACCAGTAGCCGATCTGTCCGACATCCAGCTGCGGCCAGGCATGCAGGGCCATGATGGCTTCAACCTGCGGATTCTCCAGTACTCCGGCGTCCACCATGCTCCTGGCGCCAAATAGGGTTTCTTCGCCTGGCTGGAAGATCAGCTTGACCATGCCGGAAAACTGGCTGCGCATCCCGCTGAGCAGCTTGGCGACGCCCAGCAGGCAGGCCGCATGGCCGTCGTGGCCGCAGGCGTGCATGATGCCCGGCCGTTTGGAAGACCAGGGATGACCGGTTTTCTCCTGCATCGGCAGCGCGTCGATATCGGCCCGCAGTGCCGTCACCCGGTCCGGGCCCGGTTTTTCGCCGCGAATGATGGCCAGCACACCGGACTTCACGCCGAGCGGAACCATTTCGACCCCCATAGCGGCCAGTTCCTGCTCAATAAAAAGGGTGGTGTCGACTTCTTCCATCCCCAGTTCCGGATTCTCGTGCATATGCCGCCGGACCGAGGTCAGGTAGTCCTGAATCTCAAACGCTTTTTGCATCACCGATTGATTCATCCCATTTCCCTCCCCAGATAAATTTGTCTTAGCCAATATTATTCCACCCAGGGAAGTGAAAATCCTATCGGCCGCAAAAAATTGTTCTGAAATTACCCGGATCAGCCAAGGTCGAATCGATCCGCATTCATCACTTTGTTCCAGGCCGATACGAAATCCTGCAGGAATTTATCCCGGGAGTCTTTACAGGCATACACTTCCGCAATGGCCCGAAGCTGGGAGTTCGAACCGAAGACCAGGTCGACGCGGGTACCGGTCCACTTGAGTTCGCCGCTGGCCCGGTCACGGCCCTCAAATATGTTATCGTTTTCAGCCGTCGGTTTCCACGCCGTACCCATGTCGAGAAGATTCGTGAAGAAGTCGTTGGTGAGGGTCTCGGGCCGATGGGTGAAGACACCATGCCGAGTCTTTTCGTAATTGGCGTTCAGCACGCGCATCCCGCCAACGAGAACCGTCATCTCCGGAGCGGTCAGCTTCAGTAATTGGGCCCGGTCAACCAGCATTTCCTCCGCCGATACGGAATATTTCGCTTTCTGGTAATTGATGAACCCATCCGCCTTCGGCTCCATCACTGCAAAAGAAGGAATATCCGTCTGTTCCTGGGATGCATCCGTGCGCCCGGGGCTGAACGGAACGGCCACATTGCTGCCGGCGTTCTTCGCGGCCTGCTCAATGCCTGCGCAGCCGGCCAGGACGATCAGGTCGGCCAGAGAAACCTTTTTGTTGTCTTTCTGCCCGGCATTGAACTCTGCCCGAATTTTTTCCAGAACCTGCAGGACGGCATGAAGCTGAGCCGGCTGATTCACTTCCCAGTCCTTCTGCGGCGCCAGGCGGATTCTCGCCCCGTTCGCTCCTCCACGCATGTCGGAGCCGCGGAACGTGGAGGCAGAAGCCCAGGCTGTTGAAACCAGCTGGGAGATCGACAGTCCGGAAGCAAGGACTTTTTGCTTGATCCCGGCGATATCCTGTTCATTGACCAGTTCATGATCGACTGCGGGCACAGGGTCCTGCCAGATCAGTTCCTCCACGGGAACCTCCGGACCGAGATAACGGGAACGGGGTCCCATGTCGCGGTGGGTAAGTTTGAACCAGCCCCGGGCAAAGGCATCCTGGAATTCCTCGGGGTTTTGCCGGTAACGACGGGCGATCGGTTCGTAGATCGGGTCGAGACGAAGAGAGAGGTCTGCCGTTGTCATCATGGGACGAACCTTCTTCGATGAATCGTGGGCGTCAACCACCATGTCCTCTTCGGCCACGTCCCTGGCCAGCCATTGATTCGCACCGGCCGGGCTCTTGACCAGCTCCCATTCGTATTTGAACAGCACATTCAGATAGCCCATGTCCCATTTCGTCGGATTCGCTTTCCAGGCGCCTTCAATTCCGCTGCTGATCGCATCGCCGCCTTTGCCGCTCCTGAAGCTGCTTTTCCAGCCGAGACCCTGTTCCTCAATGCCGGCGGCCTCGGGTTCGGGGCCCACATGGGTCGCAGGACCGGCGCCGTGACATTTGCCGAAGGTGTGGCCGCCGGCGACAAGCGCGACAGTCTCTTCATCGTTCATGGCCATGCGGGCAAAAGTATCCCGAACGTCACGGCCGGAAGCGACCGGATCAGGGTTGCCGTTCGGCCCTTCCGGGTTCACGTAGATTAGTCCCATCTGCACTGCAGCCAGCGGATTCTCGAGATCCCGGTCGCCGGAATAACGTTTGTCGCCAAGCCACTCGGACTCAGATCCCCAATAGATATCCTCCTCCGGCTCCCACACGTCCTCGCGTCCGCCGCCAAAACCGAATGTCTTAAATCCCATCGATTCCAGAGCACAATTTCCGGCAAGGATCATCAGGTCAGCCCACGAAATCTTTCTGCCGTATTTCTGCTTGATCGGCCAAAGCAACCGGCGCGCTTTGTCGAGGTTCACATTGTCAGGCCAGCTGCTGAGGGGAGCCAGGCGCTGGGAACCCGAACCTGCGCCACCGCGGCCGTCGTTGATCCGGTAGGTGCCTGCGCTGTGCCAGGCCATCCTTATGAAGAGCGGCCCGTAGTGGCCGTAATCGGCCGGCCACCAGTCCTGCGAGTCGGTCATCAGCGCAAACAGGTCCTGCTTTACGGCTGCCAGATCGAGGCTCTTGAACTGTTCGGCATAGTTAAAAGTCCCGCCCATCGGATTGGAAAGCGAGGAATGCTGATGCAAAATCTTCAGGTTCAACTGGTTCGGCCACCAGTCCCGGTTTGAGGCGCCGCCTCCGGCAATCGCTCTATTGGTCATTCCTGTCACGGGGCACTTGCTGTCTGCACTCATGAAATCATCTCCTTCTCTATTTTTTTGATTTAGCAGGGTATGCGGAGCAAATAACGCAGAAATAAACATTGTTCGCGGTGATTCGGAAATCCTGCAAATCCGCAGACACAAACGGCCGATATATCAATCCGGCAGCCGTTCCGCCGGAATCTCCCTCAACAGCGGCAACCGGGCGTCTTTTTCCGACAGGACCGGCTCAGGGATAGGCCATTTTATCCCCTATTTGCGAATATCATTCTTGCATATTATTCGTCCTGCCGGATGCGATTTCCTGCCTAAACAGATTTTTTACACCGGGAGCAACATCAATGAAAAAGCCGATTGCCGAAGTGGATGAACCCTGTGAAATTTTCGCCCTCCCGTGCCAAAATTCTTTTTTAAAGGATCGGCCTCCGATTCCCCAGTTTCCGAAAAAGGACATTGGCCCTCGTTAGAGAATGTATAAATACAGCACCATTCTGCCAAAAAAATAACGTAGAGGAGCTTGTTCTGATGGGTTTTGATTTCAGCCAAATTCTGTGGTTCTTGTTTATCATGTTCACCGTTTGGCCCATGATGAAAATGAAGTTGCTGGAACGCGCCAGATACGCCATGCTGCAAGGGTTTGAAAAATCACGCGGGTCACGGCTCATTACACTGATCCACCGCCAGGAATCGGTCATGATCATTGGCCTGCCCATCAGCCGCTACATCAACATCGAAGACTCAGAGCAGGTGTTGCGGGCGATCCGGATGACCCCCGACGACATGCCGATCGACATGGTGCTCCATACCCCGGGCGGACTGGTATTAGCCGCGGAGCAGATTGCGCTCGCGCTGCTGCGCCATCCGGCAAAAGTCACGGTATTCGTGCCGCATTACGCCATGAGTGGGGGTACGATGATCGCCCTGGCGGCGAATGAGATCAACATGGACCGCAATGCAGTCCTTGGCCCGGTCGATCCCCAACTCGGCCAATTTCCCGCCGTTTCTATTCTTAAGGCCGTCAGTCGGAAAAGGATAGACCGGGTCGACGACAACACGCTGATTATGGCCGACATGGCGGAAAAGGCCGTCCGACAAGTGGAAGACTTTCTGACCGAATTGTTGTCAGAGAAGTTCACCCCCGAAAAAGCCCGCGAACTCGCCCATACGCTGAGCGAAGGGAAATGGACGCACGATTACCCGATAACCGGCGACAAACTGATCGCAATGGGCCTGCCTGTCAACACTGATTTCCCGCCGGCGATTTACGACCTGATGGACCTGTATCCGCAGCCGCCACAGGGTCGCCCATCCGTTCAATTCATACCGATCCCTTACGGCAAAGAACCTTTCAAGAAGCCCCTGTGATAGGGATTGAATGCCGAATCCATATTTTTTAAGAGAGGCGGTACCTCTGTGCTACTCCTCTTTTACAAGATTGGTCCAGAGAAAAAATAAAGATTGGGGGAGTATTTTGAAGAGACGAAAATTTTGGGGTTTGGCTTTATTCGTGCTGTTCAGCCTAATGCTGGGGCATCCATCAGCCCATGCGACCGAAGGGGCTTCCAGTTACTACTTTCCAGGTTCATCCGCCAGTTTGCGGTGGCTGTTGAGCCTCCTCCCGGCCTGGCAATGGCCAATCAGATGCTTTACTATAGCGGGTCTGCCCAACGGGCCATTTTGGGCGGGCTTATTAACACTGAAATAAAAGCAAATGCCTTTTACAATTATACGGGATTCACGTATAGGTACAAAAAGCCTGTGTTCGGGAAAGCCAAACTGCAACTGGGCGCTTTTGCTTCAATGGGCAGCCCTGTAGTGACCGCCGCCTTGAATTCCCATCGCATTTCAGATTCTGCGACAGGTTTGGGCGACTCTATGCTGTCCGCTTCGTTGTACTGGAACAAGGGAAACTTTCATTACAAACTGGTCCAGTCGGTCATGGCGCCGACAGGATCCTATACAAC
>Ga0351931_1088_pt1 | contig 15785 bp, 12 predicted proteins | sample BONcelT113001E11_FD_205818 | JGI IMG/M metagenome (GOLD analysis project Ga0351931, IMG submission 205818) | Enriched cells from coal bed in the Powder River Basin, Montana, United States - BONCAT cells T11 rep2 HSBNCT.T11.300.1.E11 ... | reverse complement strand
TCAGGCGTCGTATCATCCTTGGAACCTTCTCACTTGCTGCAGGATATTATGGTAGGTATTATCATAAGGCACAGACCGCACGACAGATGGTCAGGGATGATTTTACCCGGCTGTTTCAGGATGTGGATCTTATTGCAGGGCCTACTATGCCAACTATCGCATTCAAACTTGCCGAAAAATCAGATCCCCTTCAGATGTATCTCTCAGATATATTGACCGTACCGGCAAACCTTGCAGGAGTCCCGGCAATATCAGTTCCATGTGGAAAGGTAGACGGAATGCCTGTCGGTCTGCAGCTCATAGGTCGTCACTTTGAGGATGAAAAAGTAATAGATGCTGCATTTGCCTATGAACAGGAGGCGAACTGATGGAGCATGATGATGTCATCATCGGTCTTGAGATCCACTGTCAGCTCAATACAAAGTCTAAGTTATTCTGTGGCTGCTCAACTGATTTTCGTGAAGATGAACCAAATACACACACTTGCCCGGTCTGTCTCGGACTACCAGGAAGCATGCCAAAACTGAACAAAAAGGTTGTTGAGTATGCTATGCGGGTTGGAAAAGCGTTGAACTGCAATATTTTAGAGGAATGCGATTTTTCACGTAAGAATTACTTTTATCCTGACCTTGATAAGGCATACCAGATTACGCAGTATGACCGACCACTGGCTGAGTGGGGAAAACTTCTGATAGAAGGAGAGGACGGGGAAAAAGAGATCCGAATTACCCGTATTCATATCGAAGAAGACCCTGGACGATCTGTTCATATGGGCACAACAGATCGGGGGAAGTATACTCTTGTTGATTATAATCGAGCAGGAGTTCCCCTTATTGAAATCGTGACCGAACCAGATCTTCGCTCGCCTAAAGAAGCACGGCGGTTCCTGAACAAACTTCGTGCCACCCTGGAATACCTGAACGTATTTGATAGTGAGAAAGAAGGATCGCTCAGGGTAGATGCCAACATCTCGATTAAAGGCTCAGGCAGAGTTGAAGTTAAAAATATCTCATCTTATAAGGGGGTGGAGAAAGCACTCAACTTTGAGATTACCAGGCAGAAAAATGTTATCCGGCGTGGTCAGACTGTTGCCCGTGAAACCCGGCACTTTGTGGAGGCTCGCGGAGTTACAACGTCTTCACGAAGCAAAGAGGAAGAGAATGATTACCGGTACTTCCCAGAACCTGATCTCCTCCCGATGAGAGTGCGTGACTGGATTGATAGCATTGTTTTACCCGAGCTCCCTGATGCACGACGTGAACGATTCATGAACCAGTACGGATGTTCGCTGGAACATGCACGGACTTTAACCGGTGGGCTGAAACTCGCTGAGTTTTATGAAGCGGTCGCTCCTGTGGACCCATCACTTGCTGCCACATGGACTGCAGACTATCTGCTTGGTGAACTTAATTACCGTGACTTTTCAATTGATGCAATGCCGGTATCACACTTTACAGAACTTATTTCACTAGTAAAGGCTGAAACCATCACAGATAAAAGTGCTGTTGAAGTTCTTCGGGCAATACTTGACCAGATAAAAGAAGGTGCACCTTTGGAGATGCCATCTGCAGTGGTCAGCAGACTTGGCCTTGCAAAAACTGCAGGCGATGAAATTGCGCAGATGGTCAGGGCAGTCATTGCAGAAAACCCACAACCAGTTGCAGATTATCATGCAGGTAAAGGGCCGGCTCTGAACTTTCTTGTGGGTCAGGTAATGAAAAAATGCAGAGGCAGGGCTGATCCAGGCCATCTGAATGCACTGCTCCACGAAGAATTAAGCCGGGTGGCCGGTGAAGCGTAAGGCAAAATTGCCAGGGATCCTCTCATGCATCTGATCATAGCAGAAAAGAACATCGCTGCAAACCGTATCGCCCAGATACTTGCAGGACCAGAAAAAATCTCCCAGAAAAAGGAGAGCGGGGTAAGTCAGTATCAATTTGGTGATACTGCAACAATCGGGCTTCGAGGCCACGTTGTTGAGATAGATTTTGTTGAGGGGTATAGTAACTGGCGCTCTGAAACGCACCCGCCACGGTCGCTCATCGATGCCGGAGTTCTAAAAAGACCCACTGAACCGGCTATCGTTAAACTCGTTCAAAAACTATCCAAAAAGGCGACCCGCGTCACCATAGCCACTGATTTTGATACCGAAGGAGAACTCATCGGCAAAGAAGCCTATGAACTTGTCAGAGCAGTAAACCAGAGAGTTCCTGTTGACCGGGCACGTTTCTCCGCTATCACACCAGAGGAGATTAATCGGGCCTTTTCAAGCGCTTCTGAACTCGATTTTGATCTAGCAGCAGCCGGAGAAGCCAGGCAGATTGTTGATCTCATCTGGGGGGCTTCTCTAACCCGTTTTATCAGTCTGGCAGCTCGCCGGGGTGGGCAAATATTCTATCTGTTGGCAGGGTACAAAGCCCCACGCTTGCGATGATTGTTGACCGGGAAAAAGAGATTGAAGCCTTTGTTCCTGAACCATACTGGGAACTGGCACTTGATTCCGGGAAAGATGAGGATACCTTTACTGCCCGTCACGTTCATGGAAAATTTACTGATAAAACAGAGGCGCAAGCAGCATATGCGGCTACCAAAAAGCCACTAACAGTCATTGATATCAAAGAAGGGACCCGCACTGATAAAGCACCAACTCCTTTTGATACTACTCAGTTCATCGTTGCTGCATCACGACTGGGTCTTTCTGCTGCCAACGCGATGAGAATTGCTGAAGATCTGTATATGAACGGATACATCTCATACCCAAGAACTGACAATACCATCTATCCTCCCTCACTGAATTTGAATAGTATTCTTGATACACTTGAGAAGACTCAATTCAATAAAGATGTGGGTTGGGTCAGGAAAAACCGCCGTAAATCTCCGACACAAGGTAAAAAATCATCAACAGACCACCCACCTATCCATCCGGCTGGTGCTGCAACTCCTGAGCAATTGGGAGAGAACTGGAAAGTCTATGAGCTTATTGTTAGACGCTTCCTTGCAACCCTGTCACCTGATGCACAATGGCTGACCATGAAGATCAACCTGACTGCTGCAACTGAGGGGTATGCTGCAACCGGGAGCAGACTCAAAGAAGCAGGATGGCGGACAGTATACACCTATTCTGATGCGAAAGATACCATTCTCCCGGTTGTAAAACCAGGTGAACAACTTCCAATTCACGATGTTCGTCTTGAAGAGAAAGAGACACAACCACCACCGCGGTTTTCACAGAGCAAACTCATTCAGGTGATGGAAGAACTTGGTCTTGGAACAAAATCCACCAGACATGAAGTTATTGCAAAACTGATGAGCAGAAAGTACGTGGAGGGAAATCCGCTGCGGCCAACCCTTGTCGGAAGAGCGGTAACTGAATCACTCGAAAGTCATGCCTCTGAAATAACCCGGCCAGAGATGACCAGAACCCTTGAAGAGGCGATGGAAGATATCAAGGTTCAGAAACAGGCACGCGATGATGTGCTCTCTGATTCACGCCAGATGCTTCAAAAGGTTTTTGATGAGTTAGAACCCAACTACGAAGTCATCGGCAGGGAAATCATGGACCAGACCGATGAGGAACTGACCATTGGTCCATGCCCGATCTGCGGTAAAGATCTGAGGATTAGACGAAAAGGAGTTTCACAGTTTATCGGATGCACCGGTTATCCTGACTGTACATTCAATATCAGTCTTCCTGGGTCTATGTGGGGAGGAGCAGTCAGAACAAAAGCGATCTGTGAAATTCATACGCTTAACCATGTGAGTCTTATTTCAAAGGGTGCCCGGCCCTGGGAGATGGGATGTCCCCTATGTCAGCTGATTAACCAGCAAAAAGACATTTATGCGATGATCCCGTCAATGACTGATGAAATTACGCAGAAACTTATCAGTAAAAACATTTTCTCAGCCTTTGAACTTGGGAAGATGGATCCGGCATTGCTTGTTTCAAAGATTGAAATTCCAAAGAAGACTGCTGAAACGCTGATTCGTGATACCACCGATGTTCTTGCAATCTTAAAGCAGCGGTCAGAATGCAAGAAATTCATGAAACAGTTTGTGCCACCAAAGAGAGGAAGAAGTCATACCAAAGTAATGACTGCCTTTGTTGCATGTGGGATTAACAGTATTGCCGATCTCTCTCATGCACCGTTAGAAAATCTGAAAAAAGCAGGTCTTTCAGAGGAAGAGGCAACTAAACTGAAAGAAGAGTCGCTCCTGCTTTCATGCAAGAATCAGATGAAGGATATCGGTGTGCCTGCAGTAACATTGAAAAAATATCAGGCTGCCGGATTTATAGGACCAGAAGAGCTGTTAGCAATTCACCCGGCATATATCAGTATTAAATCTGGCGTTTCGATTGAAACAGTCATAAAACATGTAACACAGATAGCTAAATCCTTCCATAAAGAACCCCCGGTTAAAATATCAAAAAAATCTCTTGATAAAGGACGAGAGGAGATTCTCAACCTGAAAGGAACAACCGAATCCATGCTTGAGCAACTTTACCTTGCAGGAATTTATGATCTGAAAAGTCTGAAATCAGCATCTACTGAACGTGCTTCAAAAGTAAGTGGAATAGCAAAAGAACTGATAAAACAATTTCAGACCGCAGCGAAGGCCCGGATCTAAAAATGTTTTTCAATTCTAAAAATAAAATATAAGAGATTTGAAAGCAGGACCCTTTATGTATACGAAATGGAAGACCTGGGCTCATGTTACCAAACTTGATCCTGATAAAAACCTAACAGAGGATCAGATAGCAGAAATAGCAACCAGCGGAACTGATGCCCTGATGCTCTCTGGTACTTTGAATATTACCAAAGAGAATATGCAGGAACTTCGGGACCAGGTAAAAGAATATGGCCTTCCTCTGGTAATTGAACCTGCCGGCCCTGAATCTGTAATTTTAGATGAGATTGATCTGCTTTTCATTGCAAGTGTCATGAACACCAAACAATCCCAGTGGATTGTCGGAAAACATAAACAGTGGGCGATGAGTGGATCTATACCCTGGAATAAAGTAATTCAGGAAGCCTATATTGTTCTGAATCCTAAATCATCTGTTGCACAGGTGACTGGTTCCGACTGCACTATAAGCGCTGCTGAAGTTGCAGCATATGCTGAAGTTGCTGACAGGTATTTCCAATTCCCGGTTGTCTATATTGAGTATAGCGGAACATACGGAGATCCTGAAATTGTTAAAGCAGCAGCACAAGCAATTGATAATGCGGTGTTATACTATGGCGGCGGCATAGACTCAGGTAAGAAAGCTGCAGAGATGGCGCAGTATGCAGATACCATAGTGGTAGGCAATGCGGTATATGACCGCGGAGTTCAGACTCTCATCGAGACAGTTCAGGCAATCCAGTAATTTTTATGACTACTTTTTTTAATTTTTTAGATCTACATTCCATGCTTTTCAGTAATGCAGGGTTAGTGTAATGCCACGTATTCGAATTGTTCTGGTCGAACCGCTGTATGACGGAAATGTCGGGTTTGCAGCACGGGTTATGAAGAACTTCGGTTTTGTCGAACTCATTCTTGTCAACCCCTGCCCGCTGGGTATTGAAGCATTTGCCCGTGCTTCACATGCGAAAGATGTCCTTGAACATGCGCAGGTCATGGATTTAGACGAGGTTTTCAGAACTAGTAACATGACCATTGCAACAACCGGTGCGCTCTCTAAATCTGCATGTCATCCGATACGTATGCCGTATTACTCCCCAAAAGAAATCCGAAATCTCATTTCTGAAGTAGACGGTACAATCTCTTTCATTTTCGGCAGAGAAAACTGGGGTCTTAATAATGATGAAGTCAGGCGTTCAGATATAATCTGTACAATACCTGCATCTGACATCTATCCAATTGTAAATCTTTCTCATGCGGTGGGAATTATCTGCTATGAACTTGCAAATATCCCAAAAGGAGAGATACCGGTGGCAACACCTGAAGAGATGGATCATCTTTACCAACATATAGATGAATATCTTGACCTTGTAGATCATCCACGATTTAAGCGGGAATCAACCATGACGATGATCCGCCGGATTATAGGAAGATGTAACCTCACCTGGCGTGAGGCCACAACTATCCACGGCCTTCTCCGAAGATCTGAATGGCGTTTTTATCCTGATGAACGTGAATCTACACTCCAGAAGAAAGGCAGTAAATACGATACGGATGATACCGGTACGCATGATCCTCGTTGACTGGCAAATAACTGACCGCATCAACCGCGGTTATATCAGTGTAGATCCGTATGATCCCGAACTAGTCCAGCCTAATTCTCTGGATATCAGGCTTGGAGACCACTTTGCCTGGTATGAGACGAGTGATGAGGTCATTGACCCTTATGATAAGGATTCGGTTATCAGTAAAACTCATGAGATAACTGCAGACAGCATAGTTCTCCAACCCGGTCAGTTTATCCTGGCAGAAACAATGGAAGTTATTGAACTGCCAGATAACATTGTAGCAAGTATTGAAGGAAAAAGTAGTATTGCACGACTTGGAATCGAACTACATCAGACCGGTGGATGGATAGACGCAGGATTTAGGGGAAGTATTACCCTTGAAATGTGTAATGTGAATCAACGACCGGTCAGGATCCATGCAGGAATGGCTATCGGACAACTGGTCTTTTATACAACCGAACGTGCTGCCTGCCCCTATAATGCCAAGCACGATGCAAAATACATGAATCAACGTCAGGCTACATTATCACGATACTATGAAAACCGACAGTAGGCGGTGTTTTATAGGCAATGAGCGCCAATAGATTCGGGTATTGTTTTCGGAGAATAATTCATGCGCCTTTTATTAATACATTCTGACCATATCGAATACGAAGCAAAGAAGAAGACGAAGTTCGCTGAAGAGGACTGTATACCTTCAGATTCGCTCGATGATGCAATTGTTGCATTCTGTGCCGTTGAAGCACCTGATGAGGATGGCGTTGAGGATGTCATATCTCAGGCCGTAACTGCTATCAAAGATATGGCAGGCAAAGTTGAATGCAAAAGAGTAATGGTATACCCGTATGCACACCTGAGCAGCGATCTTTCATCTCCTGACCTTGCAGTATCGGCATTGCAGGCGATGGAATCTGCACTATGCGAAGCAGGGTATGAGGTAAAGCGGGCTCCCTTCGGCTGGTATAAATCGTTCACTGTAAGTTGTAAAGGCCATCCATTGTCTGAACTCTCCCGATCAATTACTCCCTCAGAAGATGTCGTAAAACCTGAGAAGAAGCATATTGATCACAAATTCTTTGTGATGACTCCGGACGGCATTACACATGACCTGAAAGAGTTTGTCGATGATTCACCTTTTGGCTGTCTGATTAAAAAAGAGACAGGTATACCTGTTCCTGCAGGAGGCGAGCCGATTCATGTGGATCTGATGCGGTCCAAGGAATTTGTAGATTATGAACCAGTATCAGATGTTGGTCATCTGCGGTGGATGCCACGAGGAAAACTGGTGCGTGATCTTCTTGCCGATTATGCACTTGCCATGGTTTTAGAGCATGGAGCCAGTCCGGTAGAGACACCAGTCATGTATGACCTTGCTGATAAGGCAATATTTGAACATGCAGATAAATTCGGAGAGCGTCAGTATCGGTTTAAGAGTGGAAACAGAAATATGATGCTCCGGTTTGCAGCCTGCTTTGGTATGTTCACCATAATGCGGAATATGCATATTTCACCAAACCATCTTCCCATGAAGATGTATGAGCTCTCAACCTATTCATTCCGTCATGAACAGAAAGGAGAAGTCATTGGTCTAAAGAGGCTGCGTGCCTTTACCATGCCTGATATGCATTCACTATGTAGGGATATGGCAGATGCTCTTGTATGCTTTGAAGAACAACTTGCGATGGGATGGAAGACGGGTGAGGACTTTGGAACAAAACTGGTAGCTGTGTTCAGGTGCACTGAAGACTTTTACCAGGAATATGAAGGGTGGATAAAAAAGATTGTAGCCCAATCAAACGTCCCTATCCTTATTGAAACACTCTCTGACCGGGTACATTACTGGATTGCAAAGATTGATCTTGCGGCAATAGATGGGCAGAGCAGACCGATTGAAAATCCAACCGTTCAGATTGATGTTGAAAGTTCTCGCAGATTCGGAATTAAATATCATCTCGGTGACGGAACTGAAGTTTATCCTCCAATTCTTCACTGTTCCCCAACTGGTTCTGTAGAACGGGTGTTCTGTGCAATTCTTGAAAATACCGCTAATCAAAAAGTTGCGCACCTCCCGACATGGCTCTCACCAACTCAGGTCAGAGTTATTCCGGTTGCTGAGCGCCATGGAGTAGTCGCTATGGAACTCACTACTAAACTTAACGCAGCACACATCAGGGCAGATGTTGATGACCGTGAAGAGTCTGTAGGCAAGAAAGTCAGGGAAGCTGGAATGGACTGGGCTCCTTTTGTTGTTGTTATCGGGGACAATGAAGCAGAATCCGGAAACCTTACCGTGACAATCAGAATGAAGTCTGAACCAAATAAACCATTTAAAATCTCATGCACTTGTGAAGAGCTCATTCAGATGGTCAGAGATGAGATCAGTGATATGCCGTACCGACCCCTTTATACACAAAAGCGTCTCTCAATGAATCCCCGATATATATAAAAAAGTATCACTCCCGAATTCTATTTTTCTAATATTTGCAGTCTTTTTTCAAATATTTCTACAAATCAGGTATATTTTTTAAGAGTAACATGTATATAAACAAAAAAAAATGTCAGACATATGTCAGTCAGATGTCGCACAACCCGGCATAGTACTGATATCATTTTGGTTATATAGAATAAGTTCATCAGTGATGCCTGATTTTTATTATATTATGATCACGATATCTTTATTTAAATGTCAGAATGAAAAAAGGAAAAAATTCAGAAAAACATATTTATAGGAGAATATATTTTTAAATTTATATTGGAACGATAGGTTTTGTCAGATCTGTCTCTTCAACCCATCGATAAACCATGTGTTGCAGGATAATTCCAACCAAGGCACACACAAGACCACCAAGAGCCCCCTGGATAATATATGCAACTCCGAGATCAGGGGTTACCGGAAATCCTCGCAGATTCAGACTGGAAAGGATGTAACTCGTTCCTCCAAATGCTAGTACACCAATTGCACTCAGGAAGAAAGAAAAAATTACCGCTCGGTTAAGCGATTCTTTTTCATACATAAAACTATCAATAACAGAACCAAGGGATGTAGTAATAGCTGCCAGAGTAAACCAGAGAACTGCACTCCATACAAAAATCATAACCATGGGAAAAATACCAGTACCATCCCAGTAATTTGTAAGAGCAGAGCTACCTTCCATCACTCCAATGATGGCAAAAAGCATAGCACTAATATAGGTAAAAAATGAAAACCTGCCCCGGTATAACGTAGACCGAAGATCAATCACCTCATTTCTCACAACATCATCAAGAGAAAATCCTTTGTAAAGGAGGTATCCTCCGATTCCTGCTGCGATGATACTGGTTGCAATTTCAGGTCTGCTCAATGCATATGAGACCGCATAAAGAAGCAGAGTTAAACCGGGAAGGACCAGCACAAGTTTTGAGACTTTGGGATCGCTGAGTAATTTCTTTAAAATATAAAACGTTCCTTCAAGATTGGGCATCTGACTGACAACTACCCTCTGAACCGATGCTATCCTGACTTTGCCCTGAATGATAGGAAGCACGTATTCATCTTCCCCTCCGTCAGTTACTAATATACATTGATCCACACCGGAATCACGGACAACTTCATCTATCAGCCTGGCAATCTTGCGATCCCCTTCAATGAACCTGAAATGATTTCCGCCAATTACTGCTACCTCAGCATCTTCTCCTTCACTTACTAATGTATCATATGTTGAAACTGCCTGAAATATTGCATTCACATCAGAATCTTCAGGATCAGCAAGTGCCAACCGAACCGCCGCATCAAGGCATGCCTCCCGGCCGACTACCGGGCTCTCAATAGATGCTTTAAACCCGATATCATCATCGCGATCGATATTGAGTACCAAAGTCCGGGAAGATCCCATAAGGACAATTATTTGTGGTTAATTATATTAATGCATTCCTTTCAAGAGCATAAAAGAAATCCAGATACCTGATTGATCGGATAGCAAAATAACATCTGCAAAAAAAGTGTATGGTAAAACTCATATGAGTTTTGAACGCTGCAGAAGAAGCAGGTCTTCTGTAGTAAGCTTTTCTCCAGCTTTGAACTGGGAAAAAATCTGCTCTGCTTCTTTGCGAACTTCCTTCTGTTCCTTGGTGTTTTTGGTTTTCTTGGTCTTCTTGCGCAGACCGCCAATTACCTTATCATAGTCACGAAGTTCTTTCTGGCAGGATATGAAAAGTTTGTGCTCATTATCAGCCGCTTCCTGGGCTTCGACAAACTGCTTGTGCGCTGCATCAGCCTGTTCACGGGAGGAATCAGCTTTGCGGTAGCACTCTACCATCAGATCATGGTGTTTCTGGGCGTCTTCAGCAAGTACCGTGACACGCTCATGAATTTCTGAAGCCTGTCTGCGATACTCTTTAGCTAAGGTAATCTTCTCTTTGACTTCCTTATTCTGCTCGATCTCAGCTTCCTGATCACGAAGCTGATCCTTCATCAGCTTGATCTTCTCAATCAGTTCGCGTTCTTTCTCGGTGGTAAAAACTTCAGTCTGCTGTCTGAATTCGAGGTGCTCAATCTGCTTGTGAAGCTCTTTGATACCCCGGCTTTTGATGCCACCGTGATCTTTCTTAAAGAGATCGATATCTGAAAAGAGAACATTAGCCTTCTCATTCAGCTCATTTCGCTGGTCTTTAAGTTCCTGAACTTCCTTGTTGAACTGATCCCGCAGCTCCTTGTGCTTCTGAGCCTCTTCAACAAACTCGCGGGTCTGGTTATTTAGGGTGTTTCGATCGCGGGCAAACTGGCTTGCCTGCGCGTTGAACTCGTTCCGCTTGTTCTTATGGTCCTCAGAACCATTAATGGTGACTTTTCTCTTATCAATCAGTTCATTCAACATCTTTTACCAATCCTCGCTAAAAAAGGCACGCCTGGTATCCCGGTACCATGTATAAGGTGTGACATACGCGAGAACAATACGGAGTACAAGATGAAATAGGTGCGATAGTGAGCAGAATCAGAATTACTGTCCACGTCCGTTGTACAGCCACGCGGGCAGATCAAGCCAGACGGATGAAAAAACGAATCTTCTGTTCGACAACTGTTCTTGTTCGCAACACGATCCACGTATATTCGACTCCCAATTCCTGAAGGCCCCGGGAGGTGAGACCTTCGTATCGTTCTTCGTGAAGGGAACCTTAGTGACCTTCTAACATTAAGATGCCGCAATATGTATTAAGGATTTCGTGAACCCTTCTAAAATTTCAGAAGAAGAAAATGGAAAAGTATGATGAGGTCTGGCAGACTTATATGAACTTTTCCGATATTTCAATTATTTAAAGTAAAATATTTCTGGACCACTGGCAAGATCACAAGCCCGTGCGGGTATATTCGGTTTAATGCGATGAACATCGGGTGATTTGGGAGCTCTGATTCTTTGATCCATTTCATCAAGCCGTGCACGGTATGGATGCTTTGGCTGAGCGATGGCATCTCCATTCTTAACGCCGGTCATGATAGCCAGAACACGGACTTTTCCTTCCATGTCATTTCTGATTCTTGCGCCCCAGATAACATCTGCGTGAGCATCAAGTTCATAGGTAAGTGATGATGCAATCTCTTCTGACTCAATAAGAGTCAGGTCACTTCCTCCGGTAATATGAATGAGTGCACCGGTGGCGCCCCGATAATCAATGTCAAGCATTGGATTTGACAGACACTCACGGACTACACTCTCTGCCTTATTCTGCTGTTTAGACTCACCTACCAGCATGGTCGCGACACCGCCTTTGCTCATAATTGCCCTGACATCAGCATAGTCAATGTTAATTAAAGACGGTTCAGTGATCGTTTCAGTGATTCCTTTTACCGTTTCTCCAATCAGTTGATCCATGACAGAAAAGGACTGGGCAAGTGGGAGATTTGGTACAAAACTCTTGAGCCGGTTATTATCAAGAAGAATGACTGAATCACATGATTTTGCCATTGCTTCAAGACCGTCTTCAGCCCTGATAAGTCGTGCTTTCTCCACATCAAATGGATAACTGACCATACCGACGACAATAGCGCCCTGATCCTTTGCAATCTGAGCAACTACCGGTGCTGAACCAGTTCCAGTTCCTCCTCCCATACCTGCAGTAATAAAGCAAAGATCTACAGACTCAAGAAGCGTTTCAAGAGTGGGACGAGCCATTTCAGCTGCTTTTCTTCCAACATCCGGGTAACCCCCGGCACCAAGACCCTTGGTCAGACTTTTACCAATAAGAATGCGCTTGTCAGCCTGGATCATATCCAGATGCTGCTTATCAGTATTAATTGCAATAGTCTCAGCTCCAGAAACCCCCATGTTGTGGAGCCGGTTGATCGTGTTGTTTCCTGCACCACCACAACCTATAATGACGATTCTTGGCTGCCCATCAAAGTCGTCGTCATAGTTCTGCGATGTGCATTTGATCTCTCTCTCGCGTTCGGAATTAATTACCGCGGCGTTTATGATACTCTGCATGCTTTAAATCCCCCTCAATCTAAAATGACAGTTGATCACTGTCTGAGAGAATGCGGTTAGCCCGCTTCTCGATGAGCTCACGAACGGCATCCCTGATTGCCTCAGAGACGGTGGGGAACTCACCAGCTTCCACCATCTTCTCAAGCAGACCAATCTGCTGCTCAGGCAATCTGATGGTGATTCGTTGCATATAATACCCTCTGTGATCTGACAATCGTCTGCCATAAGTCAGCCATATGTCAGACACATGGGCGACACCAGTCAGACACGACGAGATACACTTACTAGGTAGTTAGAGTATATAATCTTAACTTTTTTTTCACAGATTAAAATCCAATACCTGTTTAAGAGCAGACATCCTCAAATTTAAGCAGATTGTGACGTCCAATTATCAGCATCTGCGAAAAGCAGAACACGGAGGGAGAGGAGCAGGAGAAGTTTTTGCAAATCAGAGGCCATTTCTCGACTTTAGTGTTAATCTGAACCCATGTGCTCCGGTTCTAGATTATCACCTCCCAAAAGAAAGAATAATTCGCTACCCGGATGATGATTACTCTGAATTAAAAGACGTGATTGCGCGTCATCATGGTCGTAAACCGGAGGAGATATGCGTAGGAAATGGCTCGGTAGAGGTAATCCGGACACTTTGCCATACTTATATCAAACCGGGCACCACAGCAATGATACCAGCTCATACTTTTTCAGAATATGCGCTCTCTGCAAAACTGGCGGGAGCCGATATTACTCACACTATGGGGGCGCAGGCTGACATTACCTTTTTTTGTAATCCTGACAACCCATCAGGCATCCTAACCCCAAGAACTGAAATAATTGAAAAATTAAATCGGATTTCGAAATATGGAGGTATATTCTGTGTAGATGAGGCATTTATCGATCTTGCCGATCCTGCACAGCAGGTATCTGATATTGTGCATCCGTCGCTCTTTGTTCTAAGATCTCTTACAAAGTCATTTTCAATGGCCGGAGTGAGGTTTGGTTATGGTATAGGGGATGCATCACTCATTGCAGCAATGGAAGTAATGCGTCCGCCCTGGAGTGTAAATGCATTTGCTGAATCAATGGCAATTCAGGCTTTTCAAAGATATACCGAACTCGATGATGCAAGAACGTATATCAGCAAAGAACGTGAGCGAATCTGCAGACGGGGGAGAGAACTAGGTTTGACACCAACACCGGCATCTGCGAATTTTGTTATGTTTAAAACCGGATGTAATGCGTCATCATTAACAAATAAGATGCGCCAGCTAGGTGTGTTGATAAGGGACTGTAGTTCATTCGGGCTTGCCTCGAATATTAGAGTTGCGGTTATGAAACGGGAAGAAAATGATATCCTTCTGGAGGCGCTAGAAAAGTGCTTGCACTGATAATGGCAGGCGGAAAGGGAACACGTCTTCAGATGGGAGAGAAGGGCCTGGTCAGATTATGCGAAAAACCTCTCATTGAATATGTACTCTCTGCGTTAGACAAAGCCGGACTGGAAATACTAGTTGTAACAACTCCACAAACCCCATATACTTCCAATTATTGCCGTGTCAGAGGTTTAGATCAGGTTTGCACTTCAGGAATCGGATATGTTGAAGATATTATTGAAGCAACTAGACTACTTGAAGAAGATGGACCAGTTCTTATCATCTGCGCTGACATCCCCGGGATCACAAGTGAACTACTGTGCCGGATTATCAGCATGTATCATGATGGAGGCACTGAATCCGGCTCAGTCTGGGTACCTGAATCACTTTTTACAGAATATGGGTGCACCCCCAGGTACATAACACAAGTAGATGGGATACCAGCAGTTCCAGCCGGTATAAATATTCTACTCGGTGAAAAGATAGAACATGAGCAGAGTGAAACCCGGATTCTTATTCACGACCCTGCCCTGATATTTAATATAAATACCAGATCAGAACTTATAACAGCACAATCCTTTTTTTCTCGCAATATGTAAGTTGAATTGTCTTCATCTCATCTAGAAGAGAAATAATCCTAAATCCGAATCATATTATGGATGCAAAGCCAATACTTGGCATGAGCTACTCCCGTGAGATTGAACTCGACGGGCATATAATCGATTCAGGAATCGTTGAGAATGTCCTTGATACCATCCTTGATATGGGTGGTGACTTTGAAATCCTGGAGTTTGACGTTGGAAAACGGAAAGCTGATAAAAGTTATGCCAGGATAAGTATCAGTACTGAAAATTCTGATGACCTTGATAATATTATCAGCAGGCTGCATCGTCATGGTGCCAGGCTTGTTGAAGAGGCAGCAATATCTCTTATTCCTGCCGAAGGCGAGCGTATAGTCCCGAAAGGATTCTATTCGACAACGAACTATCCGACTGAAGTCAAATACGGGTCTGAGTGGATTGAAGTTGAAAAGATAGAGATGGATTGCCTTATTGTCGTTGATCCAAAGACCCACCGTGCATTATGCACCCCGATGTCCAAGCTACAGAAAGGGGACCTGGTAGTAATGGGCGAGCATGGAGTCAAAGTCTATCCCCCTGAGCGCCCACGCGATCACGATGACTTTGAATTTATGGGGGGTGGAGTTTCATCTGAGCGTCCCACTGAAACGACCATCAAAAAAATCGCCCGTGAAATGCTTGAAGTCCTTGCAAAAGGGAAAAAAGTAGCTCTTGTAGGTGGTCCTGCAATTATTCATACCGGAGCAGATGAAGCATGTGCAGCCCTTGTCCGGGAAGGTTATATAAATACTATCTTTGCAGGAAATGCACTGGCCACTCATGACATTGAATATAATTTGTATGGTACATCACTGGGGATGAATATCCAGTCCGGTGATCTGATGGTTGCAGGTCATAAAAATCACCTGTATGCTATTAGCGAAGTTATGCGTGCAGGCTCTATTAAAGCAGCAGTGGATTTGGGTATCGTGCGTTCTGGTATCATGTATGAATGTGTAAAAAACAACGTTCCCTTTGTCCTTGCTGGATCAATACGAGATGATGGACCCCTTCCTGATGTTATTAGTGATGCAATGCAGGCTCAGGATGCAATGAGACTTCATATTCCTGATATCGGTATGGTTCTCATGGTTGCAACAATGCTTCACTCTATCGCGGTTGGAAATTGTTTACCTGCATATGTTC
>Ga0351931_1080_pt1 | contig 17734 bp, 17 predicted proteins | sample BONcelT113001E11_FD_205818 | JGI IMG/M metagenome (GOLD analysis project Ga0351931, IMG submission 205818) | Enriched cells from coal bed in the Powder River Basin, Montana, United States - BONCAT cells T11 rep2 HSBNCT.T11.300.1.E11 ... | reverse complement strand
GCCAGTTTGAATGCCAGCTTGTAGGTCGTGTAGTTCTGGAGCACGTCGAGGATGAACTTTTCTTCGATGGCCTGTTGCATCGAATAGACGTGGAACGGAGCGGGCAGATTGTCCTTGCTCGCCGGGCGGCTGGGATCAGGCCGAGTGCCGAACAGTTCCATCGTCTTGGGCTTCGGCGTCGCCGTGAACGCCACGAACGTGATGCCCGAGTCGTCAGCCCGTGAGGCCATCTGCGCGGCCAGAATGTCTTCCGTGCTGACTTCCCCGCCGTCGCCGAGTTCCCGCAATTCGTCGGCGGACAGCACGGCCTTCAGCTTGGCGGAGGCTTCGCCCGTCTGGGAACTGTGCGCCTCGTCGGCGATCACGGCGAATCGTTTGCCTTGCGTCGCTGCCAGTTCGCGCACGGCCTTCAAAGCGAACGGGAAGGTCTGGATGGTGCAGACCACGATCTTCTTGTCGCCGGAGAGCGCCGCCGCCAGTTCGCTGCTCTTGCTGCTGCTTTCGCCTTTGATCGTCGCGACGACGCCGGTGGTCCGCTCGAAATCGAAGATCGCTTCCTGCAACTGCGAGTCGATCACGTTCCGATCCGAGACCACCAGCACGGTGTCGAACAGCTTGTTGTGCAGCGCGTCGTGCAAATCGGCCAGGAAATGAGCGGACCAAGCGATGGAGTTCGTCTTGCCCGAGCCTGCCGAATGCTGAATCAGGTATTTGCCGCCCGTTCCTTCGGTCAGCACGGCGGCTTGCAGCTTGCGAGTGGCGTCCAGTTGGTGGAACCGGGGGAAGATGATCGTCTTGATCTGCTTCTTGTCGTCCTTTTGCGTCACCAGATAGCGGCCGAGAATCTCCAGCCAGCTATGCCGCTGCCAGACTTGTTCCCACAGGTAGGCCGTGCGATGTCCGCCGCTGGGATTCAGCGGATTACCCGCCGCTCGGTGGTCCCCCTGATTGAACGGCAGGAACTCCGTGTCCGTGCCGTTCAGCCGGGTCGTCATGTAGACTTCGCGATTGCTGACCGCGAAATGTACCAGTGCGCCGCTGGGAAACGACAGCAGTGGTTCGGCGGCTTGGCCTTTTGGTTTGGGATGCCGGTCGAAGCGATACTGGTCGATGGCGTCGGCGACGCTTTGCGTGAAGTCGGTCTTCAGTTTGGCCGTCGCCATCGGCAGGCCGTTCAGAAACAGCCCGAGGTCGAGGCTGTTCTCGTTGTGCAGCGAGTAATGCAACTGCCGGACCACGCGCAGCCGGTGGGCGGCGTAGCGAGCCAGGATGTCGGGGTTCATGGCCAGAGCCGGTTTGAATTGCGCGAGCAACAGCTTGCCGCGCAGGCCGAGCATCTCGATGCCATGCCGCAGCACATCCAGCGTGCCGCGCTGGTCGAGCGAATCGCGCAGGCGAGTCAGCAGCGTCTCGGCGGCGTTGACGCCGTGGTTCTTGACGATCGCGTCCCACGCTTTGGGCTGAGTGGCCTGGACCCACGCCAGCACGTCGTCCGGGAACAAGGCTCGCGCCCGGTCGTAGCCGTCATCGTTCGGCGAGTACAGCCAGCCGCTGGCAGCAAGGTGCTCGCAGATTTCGTTCTCGAACTCGACTTCGTTGTGCAGGCTCATGCGGTCTCTTCCGGCGGTTGGCGTTTCACCTCGTCGAGTGTCTTGCCATCCTTGTTTTTCCATTCTGACCAGCCATTGGCAGATCGGCCGGTGACGGCAAGTGCCGCCATGCTCGGCGACCCAAATAGGTAGTCTTTCTCAAAGATCACCGTCTCGCCTTCCACACGCATGACGCCCGACTCCAGCAATTTGTTCCGGAATCGTTCGTGTGCAGTGCCTTTGATCGATTGCACGTTCGCCTTTCGTCCGGTGGAACCTTTAAGTACCACGAACCCGTCTGGTGTGTACAAACCACGGCCGTCTGCACCCGAGGCTCTGCAATAGAAAAGTTCTTCCGCTTCGGACGGTCCGGCAGGCTTGCGAACGGAATCAAAGACGGGATACCCGAGCGTTGCCAGTAAGACTTGTCCTGTCTCGAAGATCTCCAGACAGTCGGCCTCCAAGGGGGCGGGCGTATGCGGTTTACTGCCGCTGTTGCCGTTCTCTTCGGCATAGCGGGCCGCTTTCCTTGCCGCCTGAATGCAGTACCATTCCAGAAACATCGCATGCGTCTGGGTCAGGCTATTTGTGCGAGAGATCAGTACCAGAGCACGTTGCCAGAAATCCTTATCCTTGTTGTGCTTCAAGAGCCGAGCACGCAGATCGCCGGTCTGCCCGATGTACACCTTCTGCTCAAGACCGTCTTCCGTCTCGCCAAACAGGAAATATAGCGACACTTGATCGCTCTCGGGCATCTTGATAAAGTCCTGCAACTGGCTGCGTGGGACTTCGATCACCTGAACGATTCGCGTCGTGATTTCGGCAATGCGAATGCCCCGAGGTTCTCCGCCCGGAAGAAAGATCTGGATGGTCTTCGGTGCCGTGCTCATGCAGCCTCCGTTTCGGCCAACCCGCGCACGTCGATTTTGCCGGTGACGGCGGCGGAGATCAGAGCGGTCCGGCGTTCTTGCAGCAGCTCGATGGCTCGCTCCGCTTCGGCGGTCAGGGCGTCAAAACTCTCGTCCATTGCGATGATGCTCTCGCAGATCGCGATTGTTTCGTGTTGCACCGGTAACGGAATCCGGATGTTCTTGAACTCATCCCAATAGAGGCGAAGGCGGAAGTCCGTGATGCCGCGAGAATGTCGGCGCATTTGCTCGATCGCTTTAGGTGTTCGCAGCAGGTGTTCCACGTAAGCAGTTAAAATAGTCGTTCGAGGTCGAGCAACGACATACGCGGGACTTACCATCCCCGCGACCGTCACCGTCCCGAATCCCCCCTGCCAAGCTCGCATCATGTTGTAAACAAGATCGTTGGGCGCGACCTGCTTGTATTTCGAGCGGTCGTCACTTCGAGTGACCTTTCGATCCATTTCTTCCTCTTCCATTTCCTTGTCCGACACACCGTGATGGATCGACACACTGAGGATTGGCAAGTCGTCGGTTCCGGCCTCGACAACTTCGCGAAAAAGATTGGCAATGCGGCTCACTTCCCAATGTTTCGGCACATCGCCGAGCCATTCGATGCCGGAGGGCTTCAGGGGGGCGTGGGGGTTCAGTCCTTTGGTGACGGCGCGGGAGATGACGGCCTGGCGTTTTTCTTTCAGCAGTTCAATCAGCCGCCGCTGCTCCCCCACCAACCCGTCAATCTTCGCCGTCTCGCGGTCCAGAAACGACGCGATCAAGGTTTGTTCGGCCAAAGGTGGGACGGCGAGTGCCATGTTCTCGATGACACCCATGCCGATGTTTTGCTGAGTCCCAAAGCTCCAATTCAACGTCACGCCCTCTTGAAAGTTGCGTGAACGGAGAAAGTTGAGAACGAATCTGGGAACGACCGTCTCGCCGCATCGAATTGCGGCTAACGGCGACCAAATGTTGAACTCAATATCTGTCTCGACAATTGCGGTAACGCCGGTTGTTGCTCCTGATTTCACCATGTAAATGTCGCCGACGCGCGGGCGATACTTGGTCGAATATCGCTCGTGGTCGTCGCGAGAAATGAAGCCGCGAATCTTCGCAAAATCAATCGCACCGTTCGCCACAGCTTCGGCTGAAACGAAGGGGATTCCTTCGTCAGGAAAGTTTGGTGTTTCGTGCGGTCCGTCCGTGATTGGCGTTGCCACGCAGTGTTTGAGCGCCGTCACCTCCCAATGCTCCGGCACGTCGCCCAGCCATTCGACGCCGCTGGGCTTGTACTTCTGGTATCTCGGAAAGCTCATGGGCGGTCCTCCCCGGTGAGCGGCAAGGCGTCAGCCTCCGGTGCTGAATGTCGCTGGTCCGGCACGGACCCGCGGCTAGGGCCTTGCGGCTCACTGTCGGCCAACTCACGCGACAACTCGGCTTCGATGTCTTCGATGCTGGGAAGACTCGAGGCCAGTTTCTCGGGCAGGGCGCGTGTCAATTCGTAATCGGCGACGCCGATCGGTTTTTCGATATCACGCAGCGAATATTCGGTCCGATCCGGCAATTGGCGCACAGACCGTGCGCTGATTTTCTGCCCGTCCAGCAAACGGCTGTGCGAAGCCTGCTCGGCTGCGATTTGGCGCACGGCCCGTGCGCCAATTTCGGAAAACCCCCAGCCTTCACGTTGCTGCCGTGCCGCAATCATGCGACCCACGTCCCAATACATCAGGATCATCTCCGCATTGGCTGACAGAATCGCCCGTTGCTGAGCGTGTCGAACACGCTCCTTGATGTCCGCCAGCAATTGTGAGTAGAGAATCAGATCGCTCTTGCTCATTTCGACAGCCCTCGGATCATCGTCAGGATGCGGTCGGTGGCTGTGACTGATGAGAGTCGCGAACCATCCCAATGCTCCGGCACGTCGCCCAGCCAATCGACGCCGCTGGGCTTGTACTTCGGGTATCGCGGAAAGCTCATGGGCGGGCCTCCGTGCGCGGCGCGGCGCTAGCCGCCGGTGATGCAGGTTGGACGACGCCATCACCACACCGGTGGCTAGCGCCATTCCGCTCACAAGGCAATATCGGCACGGCGCTAGCCGCCGGTGATGCGGCGGACGGATCTCCATCGGCCCGGCGGCTCGCGCCTTGCCGCTCACGGCCTTCTTCTTCGGAAATGCGCAACGTGCGTTCGATTTCGCGGCGCAGTTCCTCTCGCTCGGGCAGATAGAGCTGGTATTTCTGGACGAACAACTGGCTGTTCATGCCGTAGGTCGCGTACTCGACGAGCAACTCGTCCTTGTGCCGCGTCAGGATGATGCCGATCGGCGGGTTGTCACCCGCGACGTTCTCTTCGGCGGCGAAGTAACCCAAGTAGAGATTCATCTGCCCGATGTCGTAATGCTGCACGTCGTCCAGCTTCAGGTCGATCAGCACGAAGCAGCGCAGAATGCGGTGATAGAACACGAGATCGACGTGATAGTGCGTGTTGTTGATCGTGATGCGGTACTGCCGACCGACGAAGGTAAAACCCTTGCCAAGCTCCAGCAGGAAGGGCTGCAGATGGTCGCACAGCCGACCTTCGAGATCGGTTTCGGAGAGCGAGTGCGGCTCGGGTATCTTGAGGAACTCGAACACGAACGGATCGCGCAACAGGTCGCTGGGTTGCTCGATGATCTGGCCTTGCGAGGCCAGCTTCAGGATCGCGTCCTTGTCTTTGCCCGCTGCGAGCCGCAGGAACAGCGACGATTTCTTCTGCCGCTGAAGCTCGCGAACGGACCACCGTTCGCGGACGGACTGCTGCTCGTAAAAGCTACGTTCGAGTGGGTCGTCAATCTTGAGAAGCTCGATCAGTACCGACCATCCCAATTTGTGCGACACTGTCGCACAAATTGGATACGTGAGAAAAAACTGCCGAAACCGCGACAGATTACTGCGGCTGAAACCCCTGCCGTGAAGACGAGTTAAGTCGATGCTGAGATATTCCAGGAGGGCCTTGCCGTACTCCGCTCGACGCTGACCAGCTTGCTCGTACTCGACGATGTCGTGCCCGATCTGCCAGTAAGTTTCGGTCATGTGAAAGTTGACGGCTTGCTCGGCTCGGACGCGCCCGGTCGTGTAAACGTCCGAGATTCGGGTCACGAGTTCTTGGTAGCCGTCGTCACGCATCAGTTCGGTGCTCATGGCTGGGCCTCTTCTGGCGTCCTGGTCTCGACCCGTGATGGGCCGCTGCCAATTAGTGCGAAGCCTTCGCACAAATTCCAAGGAGATTTGTGCGACGCTGTCGCACAAATTCGCCAAGTCGGCCTCCCCTTTGGAGAAGAAGAGCCAGATGGCTTGTGACTTATTCGGCAACTCATTTTGTCAGCCCTCCGATCATCGTCAGGATGCGGTCGGTGACGATCTTCAATTCGGCGTCGATCTCGGCCAGATCGCGCGGCGGCTTGAAAACGTAGAAGTGCCGGTTGAACGGGATTTCGTAGCCAACTTTCGTCTTCTCGTGGTCGATCCAGGCATCGGGAGCGTGCGGCAACACTTCACGCTTGAAGTAGGTCTCCACGTCCTCGCCCAGCGGCACGTTTTCGGTGTCGCGCAGGTTGGCGTCCGGCTGCGGCTTGCCTTTCAGCTTGCCCTTCGCGGCCTGTACGATGTTGCCTGCTTCGTCACGCAGCGGGCGTTCGACCGTGATCGTGCGGTAGCCGAAAGCCTCGTTTTTGAAGATGCGGCTGATCGGGACGGCAGGGGCACCCGCGGCTAGAGCTTTGCGGCTCAGGGACTTGCGCGTTTCGGGATCGACGTAGACTTCTTTGCACTCGCCAAACAACCGCGTGATTTCCTCGATGTGTTCCGGGCTCAGCTCCTTGCGTTTGCTCCCCAGGCTCTTCCGCATCTTCTGCCAGTAAACGCTGGCGTCGATCAGTTGCAGCTTGCCCTTGCGATGCGCCGGCTTGCGGTTGCTGACGATCCAGACGTAGGTGCTGATGCCCGTGTTGTAGAACATGTCGGTGGGCAGGCCGATGATCGCTTCGACCAGATCGTTTTCCAGCACATACCGGCGGATTTCGCTCTCGCCCGATCCCGCTCCGCCGGTGAACAGCGGCGAGCCGTTCAAGACGATGCCGAAGCGGCTGCCGCCATCCTTGGCCGGTCGCATCTTGGAAATCAGGTGCAGCAGAAACAGCAGCGATCCGTCGCTGACGCGCGGCAGGCCGGGACCAAAGCGGCCGTTGAAGCCTTGCTGCTGGGCCTCTTTGCGGACTTCCTTCTCGATCTTCTTCCACTCCACGCCAAACGGCGGATTGGACAGCATGTAGTCGAACTGTTTTCCCGGCAGCCCGTCGTTCGACAGTGTGTTGCCGAAGATGATGTTGGCGATGTCCTGCCCCTTGATCAGCATGTCCCCCTTGCAGATCGCGTAGGACTCGGCGTTCAGTTCCTGGCCGTACATGACCAGTCGGGCGTCGGGATTCATGCTGGCCAGGTGCTCGCCGGCCACGGACAACATGCCGCCTGTGCCGGCCGTCGGGTCGTACAGCGACCGCACGACGCCGGGCTTGGTCAGCGCTTCGTCGTCTTCGACGAACAGCAGGTTGACCATCAGCCGGATGACTTCGCGCGGCGTGAAGTGCTCCCCGGCCGTTTCGTTCGAGAGTTCGGCGAACTTGCGGATCAGTTCCTCGAACACCGTTCCCATCTGGGCGTTGCTGACCGTTTCCGGGTGCAAGTCGATGTTGGCGAACTTCTCGGCCACCAGATACAGCAGCCCGGACTTGGCCAGCCGGTCAATCTGCGTGTGGAAGTCGAACGACTCGAAGATGTCCCGCACAGCGGCCGAAAAGCCCTGCATGTAGGCGAACAAGTTCTCCTTGATGTGGTCCTGGTCGCCCATCAGCCGTTTCATGTCCAGCGGCGACGTGTTGTAAAACAGTTGCCCGGACTTCCGCAGCAGAAACGGTTCAGGGTTCAGCTTGGCTTTTTCTCGCTTCTCCAATTCCGCCAACACAGCGGGCTTTGTCGCCTCCAGCACACAGTCCAGTCGGCGCAGCACGGTGAACGGCAAGATGACCTTGCCGTACTCGGACTGCTTGTAATCGCCGCGCAGCAGATCCGCGACGGACCAGATAAAGGACGAAAGGTTGGGATCGCTCATAGGGCGTTCAAAGTTCCAAGGGGCGTCGTGTAACTGCCGATCGTTTCCGGGAAAGCGGCGCCCAACCTGCAGATCCTCGTGCATGTCGCGACGTAAGCTGGCGGCATGCTCAACCGCTGTTTGTCCACCGCAGGCCGGGCGAAAAACGCACTGCACCCGATTGCAGTAGCAACGCCCACAAAACAACTTCCCCAAATCAGCAATTTGTGCTCTAATGGCGGCAAGAAGGGATTGTAGCCGGTTTTGTGCAGGAGGTCTCGCGATGTTGGTGGCAGAATTCGACAAAGAGACAGAAGGTCGGATGCGTGAGTTTTTTGAGTCGCTGAACGAGAAAGACCGGCGGCGGTATGCGGGGCTGGAAGCGAGCAAGCTGGGCCACGGCGGCATCACCTACATCAGCGAAGTTTTGGGGTGCGACCGGAAGACCGTGAACAAGGGAATGGACGAGATTTTTTCCCCGCCTGAGGAGGATCCAAGCCGGATTCGAAAAAAAGGGGGGCCGTAAGTGCTATCTTGATAGCATGCCGGAACTTCGAGCCAACTTTCGAGAGGTCATCCGACGCTATACGGCGGGCGATCCGATGCGTGAATCCGTCACCTGGACGAACCTTACCAAGACGGAGATCGCTGAACGGTTGGGAAAGACGAGCACGCCTGTCAGCGTGAACATTGTCACCCAGTTGCTCGACGATGCGAAGTTCCACCGCCGCAAGCTGCGTAAGATCCTGTGCATGGGAAGTGCTCCTCGCCGCAACGATCAGTTTGAACGCATCGCCGAACTGCTGGATGAGTACGAGAACTCGGCGAATCCCATCCTGAGCATGGATAGCAAGAAGAAGGAGTCGCTGGGACCCTATTTCCGGCCTGGCGTCCTTTTCTCGCCCTTTGAGGTTCCGGTGTATGACCACGACTTCCTACACGCCAGCGAGGGTGTGTTGCTGCCGCACGGTCTGTACGACCTGAAACGAAACCTCGGACATCTGTATCTGGGCCTAAGCCACGACACCAGTGCGTTTGCTTGCGACAATGTGTATCGTTGGTGGATGCGGTTTGGCCGTTGGTACTATCCGTCCGCCACCTCTTTGCTCTTGTTGTGTGATTGTGGAGGGAGCAACGACTACCGGCGATATCTATTCAAGCAGGAATTGCAGAGACTGGCGGATCGTATGCAGTTGCAGATCCGTATCGCGCACTACCCGCCCTATACCTCGAAGTATAACCCGATCGAGCACCGCTTGTTTCCCCATGTCACTCGTGCTTGCGCTGGGGTGAGTTTCACGGATTTGGCAACGCCTCTGCAACTGATGCGCAAGACTCGCACGCGGACAGGATTGCGGGTGACGGTAGAGGTGGTCAAGAAGTACTATGCGACGGGACTGCCATACTCTACAGACTTCCGCCACTCGATGCCTATCGTCTTTGACGACGACCTATCTGATTGGAACTACGTCGCGGTTCCAGGCGCTGCCGCTGACCTGATGCAGAATTGAGTCTTGCACCCGCGATAGACCTAAGATTGCGTTGTCCCAGGGAGTCCTCTGCGCCGAACTGAGCATTTTGCGATAAAAGACGCGAGTAGAGGCCAGAAATAGTTTTTAATGCGATATCTATGCTACCCACTTAAGGTATATAAACACGAAGTCGGAAGAATTGACACAAGAAATGGGGAAGTTATTTCGTGGGCGGTGCTAGGGTAACGTTGGCAGCATCGGGTATCAACCAGCGGCAACTTAATCAACGCGATTGTCCGTTGCCGCCTGGAATCCACGGCCAACCTTCTGCCCAACGGTGACACGGGGCGGCACGATGGCTAGAATCGTGGCGGAGGTACGGCGTCGAGCTTAACCGTCAGTAGTGCCAGCGGGCAAACCTGCTCGATTCCGCCTGCCTTGCAAAATACCTCCGGTACATGCTAAATTAGCACCATAGGGAGTTGCACGCCTCAACGCGAGGCGCGGCCGCTCCCTTTTTTCGTAGCCGCGCCCCGTTGGGGGTGCGGCTTTTTTTGTCGAACCGCGGCAACCAACGCCCCTCCGGCAGCCCCAGCGGCCGCCAGACGCCGATTTCCACGAGCAAAACGTCGCTTCCCACGCATCCAAACGAAAACCAGCAGTCAGAACCCCCATACCACCCCCAACGCAGCCAGAACGAATCCCAGCCGACCACTGACCACTGACAACCGACAGCAGGCCATGACGCTCAAAGCCGAAATCCAGAAACGCCAGCAGTCGGTTTCCGACTTGAAGCGGCAGGTCGAGCAGATCACCGCCCTGGCCGGCGACGACAAAAAAGCCGGCATCCGGGTGGCCGACGCCCTGCGCAAACGCAAGGTCCGGGCGTCGCTCAAGGATGTCAAGATCCGCGATCCGGCCGACGTCCAGCGCCGGCTGGCCAACTCGGCCGACATCTACTCGTTCTTGACCTGCTACTTCCCCGACGTGTTCTGGGGCGACTGGACCGAACAGCGCAAGGAGATGGTCGCCGCCATCCTGAACGCAGCCAAGTACGGCGGCGACCAGGCGATTGCCGCCCCGCGTGGCGAAGGCAAGACCTCGATCGTCCAGTGCGTGACGATCTACTGCGTGATGCACGGGATTCTCTCGTTCCCGCTGATCGCCGCGGCGACCGGCCCCAACGCCGAGCAGATCCTGGCCAACATCAAGTACCAGCTGGAACGTAACCAGGCGCTGGCCGACGACTATCCCGAGATCTGCGATCCGATCCTGGCCCTGGACGGAACCGCCCAGCGGGGAGCCACGCAGACGGCCAACGGCAAGCGGACGTTCCTGAAGTGGGCGCAGGATTACATCGTCCTGCCGACCGTCCGCGTCCCGGACCATTGGGACCAGCGGCTGCGGCCGGGCCAGCTGTCGCTGGGCAGCGGGGCCGTCATCACCACCCGCGGGCTCGACTCCGCGATCCGCGGCGTGCTGGTCGGCACCAAGCGCCCCGACCTGGTGATCATCGACGATCCGGAAAGTGCGCGACTCGGCCCGCAGCGGCGTCCAGACGGACCTCCGCGGAGCGCACGATCGAGGCGGACCTGGCCGAACATATTGAACAGGAGGCAACAGAGGGAACGGAGAAGGAGAGCCGGAGATGGCTCTGCCTGCTCCCCTGCCTCATTCGAAATTAGCTCCGGGAAGAATCAGCCGGGATATTCCGTCGGTCAGCCTGAGAACGTTGAAGTTGATGATCAACCCGAGCGGTATGTCGAGCAGCTTCATATAGCTCAGCAACTGCGCTTTGTGAATCGGATGAACGGTCTCGATTGCCTTGACTTCGACGAACAGGCACCTGTCGATTAGCAGGTCGAAACGGAGCGGCTCTTCGCGTTGGAACTGCTTGTACCGAATGACCACGTGTTCTTGAGTCTGCACCACGTGCCTTCGCAGTTCGAGTTCCATCGTCAGGCACCACTCATAGATCGATTCCAGCAATCCCGGCCCCTTGTCCTTGTGGACTTCAATCGCCGCTCCAATGACGTCGTGTGTCAATCCCGTGGCTTGCTGAAAGAGTGGATTCATCGCGCGGTCCTTTCAAACAAAGGTGACAGAAGTAACAGAGAAAACTGTCCTCCGTTATCTCTGTTGTCTCCTGTTCAATCAATCCGCCTGCGAGAAGATCGTCCTGGATGGGTGTTTTGAACAGGAGGGAACGGAGTAAACGGAGGAAGAAAGCCTGGGATTGGTCTGTCCGATCTATACGCTGACTCTAGATTGGTGGCTGGAAAAACCAGGCTCGATGTTCCATCGGACGGCCTGAAAACGTCAAATCTGATGAGCAATGCTCCTCCGTTTTCTCTGTTACCTCCTGTTCAATCAATCCCCCTGTCCTACAACAACGGCATCTGGCTCGCCGACCTGGACGCCGACGCCTGGAAGCTGAAGGTCCACCACGGCTTCCTCCAGCCGTTCGGCACCGTCGGCAGCCTCGCCCTGTTCACGCCCCCGCGCGACGAAGCCGGCCGCGAGAAATGGCAGCGGCATCAGAACTACGCCGGCCACATCCTCAGCGAAGAATGGCAGAAGCAACCCAACGGCTCGTACCGCTGGGTCCCCGAAGGCTCCCGCCCCGGCCACCTCCGCAGCCAGAAAGCCAACCACTACCTCGACGCCACCGCCTACGCCATCGCCGCCCGCACGATCTGGGGCCTGTGGACGATCCGGCCGAAACAAGGCCCGCCAAAGAAGCCGGCGCAGAAACCGCCTGCCCGAGACCGAGACACGCCGTCAGGCAGTTCGTGGATTCAAACCCGTTGAAAACGGGGACTGGCTCGAATCACGACGATTCGTGCCTGTCCCCCTTTTCAACCAAACCCGATAAGGAGATCCCCCCATGCCCCGAGTAACCGTCCACAAAGACTCGAAAGCCGTCACGCCCCTGCCCACCCCCGAGCCGGAACTCCAGCAGCCCGAGCCCCAGCAGCCGGACCCCGTGCTCGAAATCCCGCTGACGGACCAGCAAGCCGACGCCCCGCCGCCCGTCCAGCCGGTCCCGCCCGCTCCGTCAGTCCAGCAAATCATCCGCCAGATCAAGACGGTCCTGATCGAAGTCCCGTTGTGCGACAACCCGCCCGGCCTGGACGGCACGCCCTCGTTCTGCAAAGCCCACGTCAACCTGCAGCTCATCAAGAGCCGCAGCGCCACGGGCCGCCACCTGTTACACGGCCTCTGGTGGGGCCTGAAGGAGACGGGTGCCAAGCTCGGCAACGGCCGAAAGGTCTTCAACCGCAACGACGCCGTGGTCTGGTTGATTGAGCAGATGGACGAACGGGGCTAGCGTCGCGTGTCGAGTATCGGTCGTTTCGCGAGATATGCAAAACGGTGGGCATTCTCCCTATCATCGCCCAAGCGGACGCCGTTCTGCGGCTGGCGCACGGTGAACGTAGGGTGGGCCGGAGCGGACCAAGGAAACGTGGTGGGAAGCGGACAAACGCTCGACGGCGCCGAGTGCGCTTGTCCCATCAAACCGCCAGCGCAGGCCCACCGGGACACGATCAACGGAGTCGAGGCGGCCGCATCGTCACACGCTCCCTCACCGGCAATTCGTAAGAAAGGTAGAATACATCGCTACGTCGTCAGTGGGATGCGACCTCACGAGAGTGGATGCCATGTCCCGGTGGGTCGGCGCTGCCGCCGTGGTAATGTCGGCATCCGTGCGGTGGTCACGGCATTGGCAATTTCCGCTCGATGATGTCCGTCCGCTCTGGCCCACCCTACGATGAGCCCGACCGCGTCTCGAGAGCTTTCGTTTGTCTGCTCCCAGCACGACGCGGAGTCTTAATCCAATTCCGGCGTATCAAAGTAGTCTTTGTCGGCTGGCCCTATCGGCCCATCGTCTAGCACGATCACGCTATCATCCACCGCCCGCCCTAGTGCTGCCACGGGGCCTCCCACTTCCATTTTCTTGTTGCCCCACCTATAGACGGGGCCGCTCGCGGGGTCCTCGTTGCCGACCTGTCTGTCCGCCGTGTCCTTCTTTAACCACATGGGCCACGTCCCCTTCCACGTGGGCCCGAGCCCGTTCTTTGCATCATAATCGAAGCACTCCAGGTTGGTCCAGGTATCCCATCGCGTGCCCTCGTCCGTTTTGTCGACGAGTTTAACATCCGATGGATTCCTAAAGCTCTTCACCAAGACAGAAACGTAACCCAGCTGCTTCGTGGCTTTCTGCAGATCTTCGTCAACTTTATTGAGACCCCCTATTATCTTGCCTGTTAACTTCTCACCAAAGAGCTGCTTTATCTGTTTTTCAGTTTCTCTTACTCTTACCCTGAGTTGTCCTAATAACTTCTCGATTACCACGACCGCTGTGGCGCTCATCTCGGCTGCTTTCAGAATTTTATCACCACGAAACTTATCGTCGTAATCGTGCTCCCCCGCGATTAGCCAAACCCCGTGCGAGCCCAACGCGGAGTAAATGACTGGGTGTTGGGTATCCGGCACCTTCGGCACCGCCGTCCAGGGATGGGTTTTACCGAAGGTGTGGTAGGCATGATAGAAACTTCCAGCGTCTTCTGGAATTCCTGCGTTAGTGACCTTCCCCTCGCGAACGTTTTGCTCAACGGGGTCGGTAAATGGCTCCAGCGTCCATCGGCCCTGCGTGTCCTGCTGTCGGTAAAGCCGAACCGTCACGTGCTCCCAATCACCCACGTGGTTTCCAAACACGGTGCCTAATATGTTCTTGCCGCGGTTATACGGGTAGTAAAAGAAGTACAGGAGGTCGACAGTTCTGTCGTCCACTTGGTGCCAGAACGCGTAGGCTGGCACCTTAAGACCGAGAGATGGAGGGGCCAACTGCATTCTCGGATCCGCCCCATGGAAATACGCGAGGCAAGAGGAGGCTTCCTCCAGTTCGTCTGTCGTCGTGAGCCTCCAACCTCCTTGACCATTGAGATCATCCGACCACTCCCGCTTTAGGAAATTAAACGACCATTCGACCGAAGACGGCCAGTACGACTCCTTGCTGTGAATCCAGACGCGGGGCGCATACTTCGTCAAGTACCCCACCTTCTGTTGGTCGGTCTCATCCCAAGGCGGATCAGCATTCCCACTACTTGGATCACCAGCCGAACCAGACGAGGCCATCGTCACGGCGGTCAACACAAACACTAACGCGGCAAAAAGCTTGCTACTACTCATCTCCCACCTCCTGGTTGACAGTGATTGACAGGAAATTCAATATGCGCAAACCTGAACGGCCTACACCTAGCCTCGGAACCTCTGGTAACGGCCTTTCCGCATGTAGGCGAGGCCTCGTCGGTAGTATGCTTGAGCGTCCTGCGTATCGCACTGGTAACTTGCCACACGGCGCGTCCTTTGCATTCACTTCTTTGCTCTGGTCGAATTCTCCGAGCGAAGAAGCGACTCGGAGTCTAGCGTCTTCGTTTCGTCCCGTGCGCGCGTGGAATTGTCGCTTCTCCGCACTGTGTCAAAATCGTTCGTTTCCTCGTACGCCACTCCGAAACACCGTCAGGCGGCAATTTTCTAAGCACCGCAGTCCCAAAAGCCATCCCGCCATTTTAATTCCTAGGAAGCCGTCAGTGAGCCGTCTTCTGGCAAACCCGCCGGCTGCTTCTCCCTCCATCAGTCAAACTAGCAGATTTTTCGGAGAATGCAAGCCCTGGATCCCCTCTCCAGCAGGGCGGAAGTGTTTGCCCGCCACGTTCACCCGCGTCGAATCCGAAGCGAGCGAATATACCTCCGGTATAAGCCCCATTTGCCTTTACGCCCCGCCGGGATTCGGTCATGTTCAGTTCATGGCCACGCTGAGCAGCAATTCGACCGACGCCCAAGTCTTCGCCGCATACGACGACAGCGCTTCGTATGAGGAGGACAACAGCCGCGCAAAGGCCGACGCCTTTATCACGGCCTGTCGCATCCTGCGAAACCGGCTGCCCCTGTCCGCCGGGCGCGGTCCGCAGACGTTCACCCGCGAATCCCTGCAAGCCGAAATCGAATCCGCCCAGCGGTGGAAAGACGCCCACCCCGCGACCACGGGCAGCGGCGGCGCCCGGGTCCGCTACCTGTCGCTGGAGAACTTCCGAGGATGACCAAACGCCAACGGCAAAGCATGGCGGGCAGCAGTTCGCCGAGCTGAAGTCCGACTACGAAATCGGGAAAGCCTCGCGGTACAAGCGGGCGAAGACCGGGATCATGACGCTGGGTTCCCACGCCGACTACCACTACCGGACCGAAGCCGCCTACTTCGGCGCCATGGAAATGGCCCGCGAAATGACCCGCAACAACCCGCTGGTCATGTAGGGCGCGGGCCGCCTGGTCGCCAACGTCGTGGGCCGCGGCTTCGTGCTGGACAGCGACAGCGGCGACAAGGGCATCGACGACGTGAACGGCTACCGCTGGGCCGAATGGTCCCGCTCGCCGGAAGCCTGCGACGACCAGCAGGAACTCGACTTCCACGGCTTGGAAAAACTGACCCTCCAGCACGTCATCATCGACGGGGATCTCTGCTCGCTGCCGAATCGGGACGGCGGGATCGAGTCGCAAGAAGGCCACCGGCTGAAGACGCCCCGCAACACCACGAAAAATGTTGTGCATGGCGTCCAGCAGGACGAGCGCCGCCGACGGTTGGCCTACTGGTTCACGAAGGAAGACATCGAGCCTTGGCGCTCGGTGAATCTGGACCTGCCGCTGTGCGTGTTCCTGCTGGACGCCAGCGAGAAAGTCCGCGTGGGGTGGCGATGGGGCCATCACCTGCCGGATCTCGGCTACGGTGCGTCTGCTTTCAGAGGACGGAGGAGCCTACGGAGCGCTGGCCTGATCGACGTCGCTCTCTGGCCAATCCGCGTCGTTTGATCCCGGCTGCAAATCGGCAAGCGCCTGCTTTGCCAAATCCAGGTCCATCCTGCGGACGACGATGCTGACCCAGCCGGGGGCTTCGGCGCGAAAACCGCTGGTGTAACTGCCGGTCACCGTGGCTTGGATGCCGCGGTCGGCCAGGGCGTTGACGATCGCGGCCGCCTGGATCTCGCTGGGCACAGCCGTAAGCCGTTCGGGACTGTTGGGATCAACCGTCATGCGCATGGACTCCCTTGATGATTCCTTTTTGCCGTGTCGCCCTGCGACCAGAGCCTCGTGACGATTATACCATAGCCGGCCCAGAGATTCGATCACGCTGATCGCAGGACCCGGCATACTCCGATCGGTACTGGCCGAGGTCCCCGGCCAAGGCGGGAGGAGGCTGGAAGGCAATCTGCTTCCACGTTTCTTCGTCGCGGGCTGGTTGGCGCCCTTGCCCGGCGTCCTGCGATTGAACCTGGGCGGTGGCGACTGCCAGTAGGCCCAGCAACATGACGAGTCGACCCAAGATCCCATAGTCCGATAACACATCCCCACACCATGCGCCGCGTCCCTTTCAGGGACAAGGTCCCTCGAATAGGGAGGTTGCTTTCCCAGGCACTGGCGCACTACAGTGCTATCTGGCCAAACGCCTAGACGCCAAGGAGAAGGATGAGAAGATGAGACGCAGACCATCGCCTTCCACGACGAACGAGCCGTTCCGGGCGAAGCGTTGCTGCTGAATTTCGTTCAGCTAAAACCGTACTTGGAGTGAGTTGATTCAACCGCTGTGGAAATGACGCCAGGAAAGAGCCATGAAAACAACCCTGCTTTTGCTGTTGTGCCTGCTGTTGGGGCAAACCCCTTCGTACTCCACGGAACTGGCAAGCAACGGTGCGACCGGTTGGAAGATCGTGTTGCCCGACGAACCGGCGGTGGTCGAGCTGACCGCGGCGCGCGAACTGGCCGAGCATCTGCGGCGGGTGACCGGCGCGGAGTTTCCCACCGTAAGCGAGCAGGACGTGCCCGCGGATGGGACGTGCTTGATCTTCATCGGCCGGACGGCGAAAGCTCCGAAGAAGGACTACAAGTTCGACGAGATCCTGATCCAGCTGGATGCCGGAAACCTGATTCTCGCGGGGCACGCGCAGCGCGGCTGCCTGTACGCGGTCTATTCCTTCCTGCAAGACATGGTCGGTGTCCGCTGGTGGACGCCCACGGATACGCGGATTCCGCACCAGCCGACGCTGGCTATCGCCGACGACCTGCACGTCAGCTACGCGCCGCAACTGATCTCGCGGGAAATGTACCATCGCGATGCCCAGCCGACCGTCTTTTCTGCCCGCATGAAGGGCAACGGGTTCTTGACCCCGGAATATGGCGGCGCGGTGCGGATCATCAACTTTGTCCATTCGTTCTACAAGTACCTCCCGCCGGAAAAGTACTTTGACGCTCATCCGGAGTGGTACTCGGAGATCAACGGCCAGCGCAAGCATGAACGCGGCCAGCTGTGCCTGACCAACGACGAGATGACTCAGGAGCTGATCAAGAACGTGCTGGACACGTTGCGGAAGCATCCCGACGCCAAGATCATCGACGTTTCGCAGAACGACTGGTACGGCTTCTGCACCTGCGAGAAATGCCGGGCGGTCGACGAGGCGGAAGGCAGCCACGCCGGCACGCTCGTGTTGATGCTCAACCGGGTCGCCGAGGCCGTGGAGCGGGAGTTCCCGGACGTGCTGGTCGAGTCCTTGGCGTACCAGTATACCCGCAAGCCGCCCAAGACGATCCGGCCGCG
>Ga0351931_1072_pt1 | contig 17944 bp, 14 predicted proteins | sample BONcelT113001E11_FD_205818 | JGI IMG/M metagenome (GOLD analysis project Ga0351931, IMG submission 205818) | Enriched cells from coal bed in the Powder River Basin, Montana, United States - BONCAT cells T11 rep2 HSBNCT.T11.300.1.E11 ... | reverse complement strand
TCGCCTCCGGAGAACTGATAAGAAAGATGCGCATGTGGTGCTCTATCAGCGAGGATATCCGTTTTGTCTCATGCGTGCTGAAGCGCAGCCTTTCCATGATGGCACAGGCAATATCCTTTGATCGGCGCTCGTGGTTGAAGAAGTGGACGAGACCCTTGACCTCGTCGTAGGAGTAAGTGTGGGCCTTCCCCAGGTCGTGAAAAAGAAGAGCATACCCTACGTCTTTCGCCGCGGCCCGGTTGGCCAGATAGCGTCCGCCGCGGGTGTGGAGGAAGGAGAATCCCAGAAGGGTGTGACCTAAGGTCTCGAGGGAAAAGTGCTTTTCCACATCCATGATGCGGAGGGTTTCGAGCTCGGGGAAGATCTCGAAGATGAGCCCCGTTCTCGTGAGCATGTCTACTGCGCGCCAGACGCCCTCGGAGACCATAATGAGGTCCAGTTCGTGCTTGATCCTTTCCGGCGCTGTCTTTCCGATGAGCTGGCGCGAAGAGGTCATTGCTTCGATGAGCTCGGGATCGAGCGTGAAGCCTTCGAGGGCGGCGAAATGACGGACTGACTTGAGCATTCTCAGCGGGTCGCTGGCGATGGTATCGGGGTTGGGATAGCGAATGAAGCCTCTTTCGATGTCGTGTAGGCCATCCAGGGGGTCGATAATGGTGCCATGGCGTATATCGAAGGCCACGGCGTTCATCGTAAAATCCCTGCGCTTGAGGTCTTTTTCGATGGTCTCCTCGAGGATGGTAACGTCAAGGACCGTATCGCCGGCTACTATCCGGTGTGTCTGGATGGGTTTCTTTCCGAGAAGGAAGGAACGTTTGCCGAAAGTCTGCTCGAGGTGTTTCAGGTCGCCGGCATCGGAGAGAGCAAAGTCATAGTCCCGAGGTTCCCTTCCGAGGGCGATCTCCCGTATGGCCCCTCCCACGAGAAAGACGCCCCCCTTGAAGGGACATCCAGCCAGTTTGCCTGCGATGTCACCGCCTGCGATCGAATGGGCAAGCTCCTGACGCGAAATCCCCAACAACTAAACCCTATCGGCAAAATCGACGAGTCCCCTGGTGATCCTTTTCAATGAATCGGTTATGTCAAGGTAGAGGTAGGATGCCTGGGGCATACATATTCCTGTAATGAGCCTGTTCTGATGAACTATGGCCAGTTCTTCGATCATCTTGAACATTCTTTCCATGTGCTGCCTGATTGCGTCGCGAAGGCCGGGATTCTTCGTGATGATGTAATCTTTCGTGTCACGGAACTGCTCCTGCATGAGGCTGTAGAGGTCGCGGATCTCCGAGAGCGCCTTCTCACTGAAAAGGATATTCGACACAATCTTCGCCTCCATCTTGTACATGAGGTTTTCGATGGCGAGAGCGATTGTCTGCAGTGCGGGGAGGAGCCTTACATATTTCTTGTCCGCCTCGCTCTTCTCCTTTTCCCCGATGACCTTTTCGACGTAGGGAACGCGCGAAATGAGAAGGTCGCCGAATTTCCTTTCGCATTCCTGTATAAGCCCCGCCTGCTGGGTGAAAAATCCTTTCTTGAGGTCGTCAAGAATGGGGGTCGCCGTCTCGAAAACATCCAGAAAACGCTGCATCAATTCTTTGTCTTCCATCACTCCTCCGTTTTCCTTAGGATCTTTAACGTATTTTATAGCATAGAAGGACGTGCCTGTCAGCCCTGAACAGCGAAAATACCCCTCTGCCGCCGGATAAGACCGGCGGCTCCCCTCGTCAAGATCCCGGCCTGTCGTGCCCGTCTATGCCAGGAGATAGATAACGTCGTGCTCGCGGACCCTTTCTTTGACCTTTATTCCCACATCGGTCCCCGGGCCGATCTCCTGAACATTTTCGTGTTCCACCTGCATCGATTCGATGTTCTCCTCGAGGTCTGTCGAATGCCCTTTTATCCTGATACGGTCACCCACTTTGAGTCCGCCGTCGGTGATCCTGATGGCTGCAACCCCGATCTTGGCAAAATACCTGACAACGACGCCGATGGCCTTTTCTTCCATATGACCCTCCCGGTCCCCTTTTTCTTTCATCCTATCATGTGTATAAGAATAATTGAACAGTGATAATGCGTTATTATCGAACCAGGTGGAAAAAGGGCGCGATTTCTGCTAAAATATACGGCTTTTCGGACATAGGGCATGGATACTTATGACATAATCATAGTGGGGGCGGGTCATGCCGGATGCGAGGCGGCGCTTGCCGCGGCTCGCATGGGCGCTAAGACGCTTCTTCTCACCATCAACCTGGACCACATCGCATTCATGTCCTGTAACCCTGCCGTGGGCGGTCTCGGCAAGGGCCACCTCGTCAGGGAGATCGATGCCCTGGACGGAGAAATGGGTCTCAATACCGATGCGACGGGCATACAGTTCAAGGTCCTCAACATGAAGAAGGGCCCCGCGGTGCGGGCGACGAGGATACAGACGGACATGGCGCGCTATGCCCGGAGGATGAAAAGAAGGCTCGAAGAGACAGAGGGTCTTTCGATACGCCAGGGAGTTGTCCAGAGAGTGCTCACCGAAAAAGGCGCCGCCGCGGGGGTGGAGACGCTGTTGGGAGAACGTCTGTGGGCGGCGGCTGTCATCGTGACTACCGGGACCTTTCTCAAGGGCCTCATCCACGTTGGACTTGAGCATTTCGAAGGGGGAAGGTTGGGCGACATGCCATCTGTCGGTTTGTCGGATAATCTCCGCGAACTCGGTTTCCAGCTGGGCAGACTGAAGACCGGCACCTGCCCGAGGCTTGACGGCCGGACGATCGATTTCTCGAAGATGGTCCCTCAGCCAAGCGACGACCCGCCCGTTCCGTTCTCTTTCATGACGCAGGAGGTGAAGAACAGGCTCGTTCCCTGTTACCTTGCCTATACGAACGAGCGGACCCACGACGCGATCCGCACCGGCTTTGACCGTTCCCCCCTGTTCACGGGAGTCATAAAGGGGACAGGAGTCCGGTATTGTCCGTCCATAGAGGACAAAATAGTGCGGTTCAACGACAGGCCGAGGCACCGCATCTTCATCGAGCCCGAGGGTCTCGACACCGTCGAACACTATCCCAACGGTCTTTCGACAAGCCTGCCGCTGGATATACAAATGGCGATGCTCAGAACCATCGAGGGCATGGAAGAGGTGCGGATAACACGGCCGGGCTACGGGATAGAGTACGACTTCGTCTATCCTACCCAGCTCTACCCGACCCTGGAGACCAAACTGGTGGCGAACCTCTACCTGGCGGGCCAGATAAACGGGACCACGGGCTACGAGGAGGCGGCCGCGCAGGGACTCATGGCGGGCATCAATGCCGCCCTCAGGCTGCGGGGGGCGAAGGACTTCGTGCTCGGCCGGCACGAGGCGTACATCGGTGTCCTCATCGACGACCTTGTAACGAAAGGTGTCGACGAACCCTACCGGATGTTTACATCCCGTGCCGAGCACCGGCTTTTGCTCAGAGAGGACAACGCGGATCTGAGGCTGACGGAAAAGGGACATGAGATCGGTGTCGTGGGCGATGCGCGTCATGGAAGAGCCCGCGAGAAAAGAAGAAAGATCGGCGAGACCTTCTCGCTCCTTCGGGGTGTGCGCCTCAAGCCCGCAAGGCAGACACAGAGACTGCTCGGCGAGAATGGTTTCGAGGCGATAACGAACCCGGTGACCCTTGAAGACCTCCTGCGGAGGCCCGGCGTCTGCTTCGATGATGTAAAGCGCATTCACGAAGGACTGCGGGATGTCGACGGCGACATAGCATACCAGGTGGAGGTGGATGTGAAATATCAGGGCTACACCGACCGCCAGCTTGAACTCGTGGCCAGAACGAAGAAACTCGATGACAGAAGGATACCCCGGGATCTGGATTACAATGAGGTTTCGGGACTCTCCCGGGAGGTGGTCGAACGTTTCCTGAGGGTCAGGCCGTCGACGCTCGGCCAGGCGTTGCGCATCCCCGGGGTCACCCCAGCGTCCATCACCGCATTGATGGTGCATTTCAAAAAGAAGGGAATACTATGAGCAAGGAAGAGGGAAGGGCGCACCATAACGGGATGATCGAAAGATGGCTCCACGACCTGGAGGTCGATACCTTCGGAATTGCCGACATGTCCCGCTACGGTGAGGAAATAACGGGTATCGGCGATCTCACGGCGAGGGAGTTACCATTTGCGGTGTCTTTTGGCATTGTACTTTCGGTAGGGGTCCTGGAGACCCTGAAGGACGGTCCGACCCAGTTGTACCTCCACCACTACCGCCAGCTTAACTACAGGCTTGACATGATCGGATATTTTCTCGGCAGATCGATAGAAAGGGAAGGGTTCAGGGCAATCCCCTTCGCTGCTTCGCAGGTAATTGACTGGCAGAGCCAGCGGGGACACATCAATCATAAAAAGATCGGGGTCATGGCGGGTCTCGGTTGGATAGGCCGCAACAATCTTCTTGTTCATCCCCTGTTCGGGTCGCAGGTGAGGTACAATAGTGTCCTCACGGACATGCCCCTTCAAGTGAACAGGGAATTGGACCGGGACTGCTCGGGCTGTATGGCCTGTGTCGCTGCATGTCCCGCGGGAGCGATAAAGACGGAGAGGTTCGACTTTGACCACCACGGGTGCTACGAGATGTTGAACAGGTTCAGAAAAGAGCGCAACATCGGCCATCACATATGCGGTGTTTGCGTGAAGACCTGCGGGGGAAAACGATGAAGGCTCTTGTTGCACTCGAGGATGGGACGATTTTCGAAGGAAGAAGTTTCGGCCCCGAGGGAGAGAAAGAAGGCGAGATCGTATTCAATACGAGCATGACCGGCTACCAGGAGATTATGACCGATCCTTCCTATAAAGGACAGATCGTCACCATGACCTATCCGCTGATCGGGAATTATGGTGTCAATGATGAGGACGTCGAATCCGACGGTCCCAAGGTCGAGGGTTTTATCGCGCGGGAGTTTTCCCGGATAACGAGCAACTGGAGAGCGACGGGCGACCTCGGAGACTATTTTCACAAACATAATATCGTCGCCGTCGAAGAGATAGACACACGGGCGCTCACCCGCCACCTCAGGGTGCGTGGTGTCATGAGGGGCATCATCTCCACCACGGACCACGACAGGGACAGCCTGGTGAGAAAGGCTAAGGGTTCCCGGGGGATAGTGGGGGTAGACCTCGTAAGCGGCGTGACCTGCAAGGCTCCCTATGAATTTGAGGGTGAGCCCGCCGGTGACACGGCCGGGTCTTTGCTCCACTGCGTCGTCATGGACTTCGGTGTCAAGAGGAACATTCTGAGGATCCTGCGTCAAAAAGGCTGCCGCGTCACAGTAGTGCCCTCGGACACGAAGGCGGAGGATATCATTGCCATGAGGCCCGACGGGGTCCTCCTCTCCAATGGTCCGGGAGACCCCGAGGCGGTTCCCTATGCCATCAGGGAGATAGAAAAGCTCTTCGGCCGGGCCGCGATCTTCGGCATCTGTCTGGGCCAGCAGCTCCTTGGACTTGCACTGGGCGGCAGGACGTACAAGCTCAAGTTCGGCCACCGCGGCGCCAACCAGCCCATCAGGGAAACGGCGACGGGCAAGGTGTACATAACCTCGGAGAACCACGGGTTTGCCGTTGACGTAGATTCGATCAAGGGACAGGCCGTCCGGGTGACCCATGTGAACCTCAACGACGGCACCGCCGAAGGCATCGAGCATGAGATGTATCCCATCTTTTCCGTGCAGTATCACCCCGAGGCGTCGCCCGGTCCCCATGACTCCTACGGTCTTTTCGAAAAGTTCCGGAAGATGATGGAGAGTTTCAGGAAGGAAAGAAATGCCTAAAAGGACGGACATCAAGAGCGTGCTCATCATCGGGTCGGGGCCCATCGTCATAGGCCAGGCCTGCGAATTCGACTATTCGGGGAGTCAGGCCTGCAAGGCCATCCGCGAAGAAGGCTACAGAGTCATCCTTGTCAACTCCAACCCGGCGACGATAATGACGGACCCGGACATGGCGGACAGGGTCTACGTGGAGCCCCTGATACCCGAGGTCATCGAAGAGATCATAAAGACCGAAAGACCGGACGTCATCCTTCCCACCCTGGGCGGACAGACGGGTCTTAACCTTGCCACCATCCTTAGCGAACGCGGCATCCTTGAGAAGTACGGTGTCGAGCTTATCGGGGCCGATTACGGTGCTATCAGGAAGGCCGAGAACAGGGAGGAGTTCAAGGCCGCCATGGAGAAGATAGGCCTCGAGGTCCCGAGAAGCGGTCTCGCCTACGCAATGGAAGAGGCGCGCGCTGTGGCGCGCCAGATTGGTTTTCCCCTTATCATCCGCCCCAGCTACACCCTGGGCGGTACCGGTGCGTCCGTGGCCTACAACGTGGAGGAGTTCGAGGTCCTCGCCGTGAGGGGGATTGAAAGCTCCCTTATCACGGAGATACTCATCGAGGAATCTGTTATCGGCTGGAAGGAATTCGAGCTCGAGGTGATGCGCGACCGAAACGACAACGTGGTCATCATTTGCTCCATCGAGAACCTCGACCCCATGGGTATCCATACGGGGGACAGCATCACCGTCGCCCCCGCCCAGACCCTCACCGACAAGGAATACCAGCTGATGCGCGACGCATCGATCAAGATCATCCGGGAGATCGGAGTCGAGACGGGCGGCTCCAATGTCCAGTTCGCCTTGAACCCCGAAGACGGCAGGATGGTTGTCATCGAGATGAATCCCCGGGTGTCGAGGAGCTCCGCCCTGGCCTCGAAGGCGACGGGTTTCCCCATTGCCAAGATAGCGGCGAAACTCGCCATCGGGTACACCCTCGACGAGATACCCAACGACATCACGAAACAGACCCCGGCGTCCTTCGAGCCCACTATAGACTATTGCGTCGTCAAGATACCCCGGTTCACCTTCGAGAAGTTCAGGGGCGCCGACGAGACCCTTACGGTATCAATGAAGTCCGTCGGCGAAGCCATGTCGATCGGCAGGACCTTCAAGGAAGCCTTTCAAAAGGGCTTGAGGTCTCTCGAAGTGGGCAGGTCGGGTCTTGTGCACGACCGGCTTGCCGGCAAGGACGACCTCGAACAGGTAAGACAAAAACTCATCACGCCCAACGCAGAGAGAGTATTCTATGTAAGGCACGCGCTGCGCCTCGGAATGGGCATCGAAGAGATCCACGATATCTCGCAGATCGACCCCTGGTTCCTCAAGAACATCGAGGAGATCGTTCTCTTCGAGAAGGAACTGGAAGCCTGCATCGGTGACGGGCCCGCCGCCCTGCCGGGTGAGCTTCTAAGACAGGCAAAAAGACTCGGCTTCTCCGACAAGCAGATCGGTGAAATCCTGGGCGCTGACGAGAACGAGATCAGGTCGCTCAGGGAAAAGATGGGGCTGAAGAGCGTTTTCAAGCTTGTCGATACCTGTGCCGCCGAATTCGAGGCCTACACTCCCTATTTTTACTCCACCTACGACGAGGAGGACGAATCGCGCGTCTCCGACAGGAAGAAGATCATGATCCTGGGAGGCGGTCCCAACAGGATAGGACAGGGAATAGAATTCGACTACTGCTGCGTCCATGCCGCCTTTGCCCTTGAGGAACTGGGCTATGAGACGATCATGGTCAACTCGAATCCCGAAACGGTGAGCACCGATTACGATACCTCGGACAAGCTTTATTTCGAGCCCCTCACCTTTGAGAATGTTCTGGACATAGCAAACAAGGAGCGTCCTGATGGAGTCATCGTGCAGTTCGGCGGCCAGACGCCGCTCAACCTGGCGACGGCCCTCAAGAAAGCGGGGGTCAGGATCATCGGGACCACGCCGGAAAGCATCGATCTTGCAGAAGACAGGGACAAGTTCAAGAAGCTCCTCAAGGATCTGGGGCTGACCCAGCCCGACAACGGCATTGCAGCCTCCTTCGAAGAAGCCCGGGAGATAGCGGCTGCCATCGGATTTCCCGTTGTGGTGAGACCATCCTACGTGCTCGGGGGAAGGGCCATGGAGATCGTCTATAACGACGAGGATCTGGCATCTTTTATGGTCAAGGCCGCCGAGGCCTCTCCTGAAAAGCCCATCCTCATAGACAAGTTCCTTGAGGACGCCATCGAGATCGATGTCGACGCTGTCGCCGACGGAACGCAGTGTGTGGTGGCCGGCATCATGGAACACATCGAGGAGGCGGGTATCCATTCCGGGGACAGCGCATCGGCGCTGCCGCCGTACTCTCTCAATGACGACGTCATAGAACGGATACGCACCTGTACCTATCGGCTGGCCGAGGGTCTCGACGTGGTGGGTCTCATGAACATTCAATACGCCGTCAAGGATGACAGGATATACGTCCTCGAAGTCAACCCGCGGGCGAGCCGCACGGTGCCTTTCGTGAGCAAGGCCACGGGTGTCCAGTGGGCCAAGGTGGCGGCCAAGCTCATGGCGGGCAAGACGTTGAAGGAACTGAAGATTGAAAAAGAGGTCGTTCCGAAGCATGTCGCCGTGAAGGAATCTGTCTTTCCCTTCAACAAGTTTGTCGGCGTCGATACCATCCTGGGGCCGGAGATGAAATCAACGGGAGAGGTCATGGGTATAGACTCCACCTTCGGGTCAGCCTTCTGGAAAGCCCAGCTGGCCGCCGGTCAGGACCTTCCTTCCCGGGGGAACGTTTTCCTGAGTGTCAAGAACAGGGATAAACGGAACGTCGTCTTCATCGCCAAGAAGCTTTCCGACCTTGGTTTCGCCATATACGCCACGAAGGGTACGGGAAAGGTTCTCGTCAACAACGGCATCGACGTCACTTTCATCAACAAGGTTTCCGAAGGCAGGCCTCACGTCGTCGACATGATCAAGAACGGCGGCATACAGTTCATCATCAACACACCCAGCGGAAGGAACCCCAAGGTGGACGAGGTGGCCATCCGCTCCGGCGCCGTCCAGTACAAGATCCCTTACACAACAACGCTCTCAGGCGCCCAAGCCGTGGTCAACGCAATAGAAGTGATGAAAAACGGAACACTTCGGGTAAGAGCCCTGCAGGACTACTACTGACAGGAACTGTTTGAGACCATGGATAACAGGAACCCCGGGTTTAGCCCGGGGTTTATTTTTGCCTTAACATTCAAGCCATTGAAGCGGCTCAAGCCATTGAAGCCGTCTACTTCACGTCCTTCATCTTTCTTTTGATGATCTTTCCCTTGTCTTTCGGGAAATCGGCCTTTATGTAGACGGTCTTTGAGAAGACCTGCTCTACGGTCCCTTCCATGGTCTTTTTTGCGAAAGAGAATGTTACCTTGTCGCCCTTGGTCATGCCGCGCCTCCTGTCGATGTTGTGCTTGCAGTCTCCGATTTCGTCTCTGTCTTTGTTTCGGTCACAGGTTCAGGGGCGCTTTCCGTCTTTTCGACGTGTTTGCTGCCATTAGTCCCGCCGCCGACGGAGTCGACCGGTTTCTTGTAGTCCGTGACATACCACCCGGTACCTTTGAGGTGAAATGCGCAATTGGAAATGAGCTTGGTAAGCCTTCCCTTGCATACCCTGCATTCGGTGAGTGGCTCTTCGCTGATCTTCTGGAATATTTCAAAAGTCTTTCCGCACTCCCCACATTGGTATTCATAGATAGGCATGGTGTTCCTCCAACTCAAAAAAAAGTGTCTAAGTGTCAGTAATATAATGCTTTCGGCCTGTCCAGTCAAGCTATTATTGTGAATGCGGCCCCCATCGTGACCGCGGCATCCAGCAATTCTTGTCGTCGTCAGGGAAGGCCCCTTGACAGGCCGGAGAGTCATCACATACAATCAAATGATGCGTATAAAGATCCTCGGCTGCTCCGGCAACCTTGTCGGCAGGCATAGGACCACGTCCTTTTTGCTTGACGATTCTCTTCTCATCGATGCGGGGACTGTCACGGAAGCGATAAGCCGCAGAGGCCTCAAGAAGATCAGGCGTATTGTCATTTCCCACACCCACATGGATCACGTCAAGGGCCTCTTCCCTTTGGTGGACGAACTCGTCATGATGGGGGACTACAGCATAGAACTGGTGAGCTGCGCCCCTGTGCTTGACATCATCTCCAACAATCTTCTCAACAACCGTATCTGGCCTGACTTTACGGTCATCCCTTCGGTTTCGCGGGCGGTCATCCGGCTTAAGGGAATCCCCCTTGAAAAGCCGACCATCCTCGATGGGATCAGCGTTGTGCCCGTGCTCATGACCCACACGGTCTACACGGTGGGTTTCGTGATCAGGCAGGATGACGGGCAGGGCTTCATGTTCACCGCGGACACGGGACCTACGAAGAGATTTTGGAAAATGGCAGGCAGTGAAAAGGATATCCGCTTCATTATAGCCGACGTGTCGTTTCCGGACCGTCTTGCGGACCTGGCCACCCTGTCGGGTCATATGACCCCCTCCATGCTCATGGAAAGCATTGACTCATATGGTCTTGGCGACATGCTCTTTTATGTCTCCCATATGAAGCCCGTGTTTGCTTCCGAGATAGTCGCCGAGTTCGAACGTTCGGGCAGGAAGAATATCCGTTTTCTCAGGCAGTCGGAAATATTGACCCTCTAATCGCTCTGTCTGTGCCCGTTTTGGCCCCAACTTTTTCTTGTCAAGGCAGTTTTAATAGGTTAATAATTCTTAACATACGCATCAATCGGATTGTGCATCGGGGGTTTGTTGATGGAACGATTACGGATGTCTTCCTTGCTGGCCATATACTTTCTCGTCTGCATGGCCTGCCTTGCCCATGGCCAGACGCTGTTTGACCAGGGGCTAAGGGAGTTCAGTCAGGAGAATTACGAAGAGGCCCTGCCTTTTTTTCTTGAGGCATGGTCGGCCGACAAGGGGTCCGCCCGGACAGCCTATTATGTCGGTCTTACGTACAAGGTCATGGAGAAATACAAGGAGGCAGCGCCCTACTTAAAGGAGGCCGCTACATTGCCCCCCCGTGTCGACGAGGGGGTTGTGGAGCTTGTCGACGTGCTTTACCATAACGGTGACATCGGAGAGGCGGAGAAATGGCTCGCCTTTGCCGAAAAGGAGGGGATAAGCACGGCCCGGCTGCAGTTCCTCAAGGGCATGGTCCTTACGAAGACCGGCAAGCCCGATGATGCCGTCGTGGCCTTTGAGACGGCGAAGAAGCTTGACGCCCGGTTGACGCAGCAGGCGGAGCTTCAGATCGCCGGCATATATACGCAGCAGGGGAAATACAAGGACGCGCAGGCGCGCCTGAGGACGACGATCACCCTCGACCCTGCGAGTGACCTGGCCCTTTACGCCCGCGACTACGAGAAGATAGTCGCCGACAAGGCCGAACGGGAAAGACCCTGGCGCTTCTCCGTCGGCATGGGCTACAAGTATGACACCAACGTGGTCACCAAGGGGGACGGCCCCATGGTGGAATCCATCTCCGGTCAGGAGGACAGCGCCCTCAATTTCGGCGCCCGCATGGGCTATACGGCGCCATTTTCCTTTCGGACGCCCTTCAGTTTTTCTGCGTACTATTCAATATATGCCGACAGGTATCTGGGGAAGACCTACACACGTTCCGACGGGAGCGAGGGTAATCTTACGGAATACAACAACATGACAAACACCATAAGTGTGGTTCCCGGCTATGCCTTCGACCGTTTCGCCATGAGCCTGCCGCTCACCTATTCGTATGTCAGCCTCCAGGGGGCAAAGGGGAACAGCTTCTTCAACGAGCTCAACTGGTGGAACCAGACGCGCTATCTTGAAACGAAAGCAGTGACACCGACCCTTCGCTTTCTCACCACGGCCAGCAGTTTCGGCGAGGTCTTTTTCAGCTATATGCGGAAGAAATACTTCGATACCGAACTCCACCCCGAACCCCCCCAGGAAGAGGAGAGAAGCGGTGAGAAGATGACGGGCGGTCTGGGATGGACTTACACCTTCAAGGAGAACAAGGGGTTCTTCACGCTACGGTATGCCTACGCGCGGGACAACACGATAGGACGCAACTGGGTCAACGACGAGACCCGTCTCGGCGCCGACCTGCTCTATCCCATTATCGGGACGTTCAGGGCCCAACTGTCGGCCGAGGCAAACTACGTCAAGTACTCCTACGACAACACCTATTTCGAGCGAAAGAGAAGGGATGACATCTACATTGTGTCCTGTGCGCTGCTCTACGGTATCGTCAAGAACACGGATCTTGTCCTCCAATATAACTATTACAGAAACCAGTCCAACATAGCACTTTACGATTACACCAGGGAGGTGTACGGCCTGGGTGTTGAGTACAGGTTCTAGGGAAGCCGGCAGGAGGTGCTGAGTGGCAATTTCGGTCACAGGAAGATTGAGGCGGCGATCATGAAAAGAATATCCCTGGTATGTGTTCTTGTCACATTCGCCGTGTTCTTTGTCTCCTTTGCCGCCGGGGCAGCCCCCGTCGGTAAGATCACCCGGGTAGAGGGGAGGGTGGACGTTCTCAAGCCGGGCGAGAGGGTCGTGAGGAGCGTGTCCCTCGGTGACAGCGTCGACGTGGGTGATATCTACCGTGCAAAGACGATGAGCGGGGCCGAGATTACCTTCTTAAACAAGAACATCGTCAGGATAGCGCCGGGGACGCGGATGCAGGTAGGCCAGTATTCCGATGACGGTACGAGGAGTAACCAGGTCATGAAGCTCGAGCGCGGCAAGGTTGAGGCCCGGTCGAGCGAAGAATTCGTCAAGAAGGTCTCTTCCTTTGCGGAGGGCAACAGGTTCGAGGTCCACACGCCGAACGCCGTGGCCGGTATCCGGGGTTCGGGGATGACCGTGGCTTTTGCCCAGATGGTAACGGGTCTCTTCTTCGCTACGGGCAAGGGTTATTTCTTCAATCCCAGCGCTCCGGGGAAAGTGACCAATGTTACGGCAGGGTTTGTGTCCTTTGTCGTTGGGTCGGGGGGGACCCCCTCTCGTCCCGTCCGGGGCAACGTCTCCTATGTCGGCGGAACGAGCCCCGCACCCGGCACGGGAGGCATCGGCGGTAATGGAGGCTCCGGGGGTGTATCGGGAAGGGGTCTCAACACGGAGGTGGCCGGTCTGACAAACGTGGTCAATACGGGATATACCTTCACGCCGCCGCCGGTCATTCCCAATGTCTTTGTGGGAAGCGTGGATTACCTGAGGGGCACATATCAGGACCCCCTGGAAACTGTCAATATTTCGCTCAATAATGTCAAATTCTATGGTCCCTCGGCAACGGGGACGCCGCAATCCTGGAAGGCTGATTCCGTGACGGGCACGTACATGTCGGTGGGAGAGGGAAGTAGTTTTCAGGGAATGGCTTTGTCGGGCGGCGGTGTGACCGCCAATCTCATCCTCACGAGCGATATCGAAACCGGGTCGGACACGGGGAATTGGACGGCAAACATTGCAAGCGGCAACGCCCCCGAGGGTGTGGGAACATGCAAGACCGCCTTCACCTTCAGCGGGACCGCGTCGGGCACGTGGAGCGGAGCTCTCGTGGGGAACACCCATCAGGGAACGATAAGCGGTACCGCCTCTGGCGAAGCCCCCAGTGTCCTTACCCGGGATCCCGTTGCGGCCCCGAACACGGTAGTGGGTTCCATAGCCTCTCTCTTCGGTTCCATCGGGGCCACTGACTGGATGACGGTTCAGCTAAACGATGTGAAGTTTTACGGCAGCAGCGCAACGGCCAAACCCCAGATCTGGCAGGCCGCATCTGTGACCGGGAACAGCTCAGCCGGGGCGCTCCCGATGTTTGTGAACGTGGATATTCCCGTTCACAGCGGTGCCAATACGGCGGTTTTTACCATTTACAGCGCTGACGGTTCGAACTGGAAGGCGTCTGTCAATAACGGCAGTGCCCCGGGCGGTGTGGGCGGCTATACGGGTGCCGTGACGTTCTCGGGAAGCGCCAACGGAACCTACACGAGTACCACTCTGAACGGGGCCGCTTCGGGGAGCGTGAAATAGCTTCGGGGAAAGACAATCCCGGGGCGGCATTCCGGATATCGCCGCGGGGGAACAGCAGGGGCTCCGTGACGGTTTTTCAGATGAAAGCTACTTCTCCCTGAATACAGTAGCTTCCTTATCCTCGCATTCGATTACCCGGCAGACCGAGCCTTCGTCAAGGGAGGCCACCTCGTAGATGCGGACCGGCTCCGCCTTGCCCTTCACCGTTACGATGTCGAGACCATGTATCAGGAGATGTCCGAACTTGCCGGCGGCGACGAGGTCCCGTATCCTGTCGAGGGTGGCTTCCGTGATGATGATTCCGGCGCCGTACTTGCGTGTCAGCCCCTCGACACGGGACCCGAGGTTTACGTTGTCGCCGATGACGGTATAATCCATCTTCTTCCCCTCGGCGCCGATGTTGCCCACGATGACCTCGCCGGTGTTGAGGCCGAAACCGGCTTCAAAAGGCACCTGTCCCTGCTTGAGCCAGATCTCCTTCAATTCGCCGAGACGTTGTTTCATGTGAAGGGTGCACTTGACGGCTAGCTCCGCGTGGTTGGGCTGTTTGAGGGGTGCGCCCCAGAAGGCGACGATCATGTCACCCACGAACTTGTCGAGCGTGCCGTCCCAGCGGATTATGATGTTCGTCATCTCCGTAAGGTATTCGTTGAGGATGGCCACGACCTGTTCCGGCGAATGCTGTTCGGAAAAGGTGGTAAAGCCCTTGACGTCCGAGAAAAGGACGGTGACCTCACGGCGTTCTCCTCCGAGCCGAGCGAGTTCGGGGTTCCTGATGAGCTCGTTGACGATCTTTTCCGTAACGTAGCTGGAGAACATACTTCGTATCTGCCTTGCATAGCGTTCTTCCGTCGCATAGCGGTAGGCGGTGGTACCGAAGTAGATGACGATTATCGCGTTGCCAGCATAGCTGATATCGATCCACAGCCCCCATTTGAAAAAGAGGGCATAACCGGCGGCGAAGAGGATGGCGATGCACAGGGCCGCGAGAGCGGCGCCCGCGACCGCCCTCATCTGCACGATAAGCAGGGTGAAAATTATCCCCATGAGGATGATGATGAGGATATTGGCGACGCGGCCTGTGAAACGGATGCTCTGGTTTTCCAGAATCGCCCCTATCATGTTGGCATGCTTCTCAACTCCGAACATGATGGCCGACCCGGGGGTAACGATCTTGTCATGGATACCCACGGCGGTGGGGCCGACAAGGACGATCCTGCCCTGCACGGACGAAGTATTCGCCTTTCCCTCGAGTACGTCGAGGGCAGGGATGACGGGAAAGGTGTTGTGGGGGCCGTAGTAAGGGATGAGCATCCTGCCGAAAGGATCGGTGGAGATGACGGTGTTGCCTAAAGTGACGGAATCGGTTGCCTCGACGCTCATCTCCGCCGGCGAAAGGCCCTTGTAGAGGCGTGCGACCTGGAGGTCTATGGAGGGATAAAGCTGGCCCATGAAGGAGACAACGAGCGCCTCCCAGCGGAGCTTTCCATCCTGGTCCGGGAGCATGTTGATGTGGCCCATCGCCGCAGAACTCTCCGAGAACCGGGGCACAGGCAAAAGGACTCCCCTGGCCGTTATAGGGCTATGGATCTTGTAGAGATGCTCCTTCCCGATGACCATGAAGGCGTTGTCAAGAAATGCGTCGTCGACCTCATGTGGAGAATGCCCCTCGAAATCGAATACAAAGGGCAGGATCACGTTCTTGCCGCGCTTCATCGAAACAGACAGCCTGTCATCCTGTGGTGAGGGTTCACTGAAAATGAAATCCAGCATGATGATCCGGGCGCCCATGACGTTCAGGCGGTCGACGAGATCGGCCATCCTGTCGCGGCTCCAAGGCCATCTGCCGATGGCGCTGATGCTCTTGTCGTCTATTCCGACAATGACGATCTGCGCCGGGGCGGCGGCTTTGCCCCTGAGCTGGTACCGCAGGTCGTAAAGGAGCATCTCGAGACGCTCGAAGGGTACGAACCTTCCGATGGCGAGGAGGACGAACACAAAGGTTATGGCGAAGCCGATGAGGTAAGTGATATGCTTTCTTTTCGGTCTCATGGCTGGTCGTGGAAAGAAGCATATCACGGGCAAGACAAAAAAGGAAAGCTCCGCCTGCGCAAAGTCTGCGAAAAACTCTTTGCTCCAAATCGTTATATGGTATAATGGAATCCTTCATACGCGCCCGTAGCTCAGCTGGATAGAGCGTTGGCCTCCGGAGCCAAAGGCCCCGCGTTCAAATCGCGGCGGGCGCGCCAGTAAAAACAGGGTCTTGCTCATTACGGGCAGATTCCAGCCCGTACATGCCCGACAAGTACCCACAGCGCCGGTGATAAGGTCCCCGCATGCATACCCTCCGTCACAAAGTGATGATTGTCTGCCCCCGTAAATCTCCAATTTACAAACTACGGATGGAATGCTATTGGTAATATCAAAAGGAATACGAAAACCTTATTGTGCTTAAGGAGAAGATGATGAAAAACGCACTATGGATATTAATTGCCGTTTGTCTGTTGATCGGATCTGCTGGCGATGTACGGTCAGCGGACGGAGGGGACAAGAAACCGGAGGCGAGTCCGGGCTCTGTCAAGGAAGGAAAAGTCCCGGCAGACAGCAACAAGCTTGATGAGGCAGCGACGCAGTATCTGAAGCAGCAAAGAAGTATCAATTCAGAACTGGTGGCTGCCTACCGTGAACTTCACAGGTACAATAATCCCGATAAGGCGCCAAGAGGCATAAATATGGCTGACATTGTGGATCAGGAAAGCGCGTTACGTGAAACCAGGAGACAGGAGCAGGCGACCAGGAACAAGAAGACCGAGACGGAGGAGAGAATAAACAGTCTGCAAAAGGACGTCGAGAACCTGAAACAGGATTTACTCAAGCACTATAACGGGAAATTGCCCAAATATGTATCGGATGCGTGGCAAACCGAAGAGGGTTATGCCGCATACCTGATCTCCAAGCACAAATAGATCGGACATGCCGAACCCTCGGTGCGGAGAAGGGATATCGGGATAGCCGGCAGCCGTTGTCAGGTCAGGTCCCTTCTCGGCCAGAGAACCTTGTTGTTCTTCACATCCAGGATGCCCCGATAGTTGATCCTCACCTCAGGAAGAAAATCATTGGGCAGGAAAACCAGGGTGTACATGGGGTCATGGTGTGGGTATCCCTTTGAAAAAAGGATCGATTGGAACTCCCGCTCCTTTTCGGCGAGCTCGGGCAGGTCTTCTTCGGACATGACCCCGCCGATGGGCAGGGGTAGTTCATAACACAGGCGGCCCTTGTCGAAGATCACGATGCCTCCCTTCATCTCGAGGACCCTGTTCACTGCAGCGCTCATCGCCTGCGCGTTGTTTCCTATGGCCAGAATCTGCGCCGCCGTGTTGTAGGAAGAGACGAGGGCTTCAATCCCGCCGCAAAAACCTTCGAGGAGCCCCATCGTTATCCAGTCTCCGTCCCTCCCTATCATTGCGACCATGAGATACCGCGATGCGTCGAACTCGAGAAAGCCGCCGCGGGAAGGAAGATCAACCCAGTTGGTCTTTGTGATGGCGGGATTTACGAGCTCGATGACGGGAAAACGGGCAGGTCCCTGACCGGCGGGAATCCTGAAAAGTTCCTTGTCCGCCTTCCAGTCTCGTTTGGAGAAGGAGGCCTTCGGGAAATACCTTTCCCAGTCCATTGCCGGGAATGGCTCGATGAGCCTGCCCTGGTCGGCCACGATCCTGCCCCGGGAAATCACCGTTTCCGGAGTGGGTTCATGGATGTCCTTGAGGATCACCATATCGGCGTCCCGTCCCGGGGCGATCCCTCCGATCTTGTGATCGAACCCGAAGTAGACGGCAGGGTTGATCGTTGCCATCCGGTAGGCGCTTACCGGGTCGATCCCCTCCTTGAGAGCTATCCTGATCAAGTGGTCTGTGACGCCTTGTCTGTGATAGTACTCCGGCATCGAGCCGTCCGTCGTGAGAAGAAGGCGGTCGGTCAGCACTCGTTGCTTGGCGACGGTCTTGAGAAGGAGGCTCAGGTCCGGCCTCAGGGAGCTTT